>Ga0315314_1000173_pt1 | contig 84375 bp, 87 predicted proteins | sample TDP9_MG_FD_203631 | JGI IMG/M metagenome (GOLD analysis project Ga0315314, IMG submission 203631) | Freshwater sediment microbial communities from Lake Towuti, South Sulawesi, Indonesia - TDP9 | ecosystem: Environmental > Aquatic > Freshwater > Lake > Sediment | place: Indonesia: South Sulawesi...
AGGAGTTTTTCTTATAAGCATCCCGACCGTTATGTCCTCAGAGTCTTAAATACAATTCTGGGAGGTATGGTAAGTTCACGACTTTTCGTTCGTCTTCGAGAAGAAGAAGGCATAGTCTATTCAGTTGATTCTGTCAGCGAATCTTATCTGGACACAGGTAACCTGCGCGTTCACGCCGGGGTGGAGACAACCAAAGTAGAAATTGCTGTTCTTGCAATTTTGGAAGAAATTAAGAGAATGTGCGAGGAAATTGTTGGAGAAGAAGAATTAGGAAAAGCCAAAGAGTATCTGAAAGGCAGGGTGGCTCTGGAGCTGGAACTTTCTGCAGGATTAGCAAGCTTTCTCGGTCATCAAGAACTCCTTCTGGGAAAGATTAAACTGCCAGAAGAACAGATGAAAGAGATTGAAAAAGTCACTTCGGACGACATAAAGAGAGTAGCCAGAAAGATTTTCGTCAATCAGCATCTTAATCTAGCAATGGTCGGTCCCGTTACCGAGAAAGAAAAATTTCTAAAATTACTGAAGATTTAGAGAGAAATATTCTACATCATTTTCCTCTCCCTGTTAGGGAAGGATAGGTTGAGGCGGACAATGGGCAAAATAAAAGAGCCTCTTGCAGTGAAGTTAATAGTGGGTATGATATCTCAGGATGTAGACCTTTTTGGTGAGGTAACGCAAATCCTGGCTGAGAAATTTGGGCCAGTTGATTTGAAAAGCAATGTATTCAACTTTGACAAGACCGATTACTACCAGGAAGAAATGGGTACAAGTCTCAAGAGACAATTTCTTAGCTTTGACCGCCTAATCGAGCCAAAGCAGATTGTGGAAATCAAATTTTTTACGAATGGCCTGGAAGAAAAGTTTTCGCGTTCCAGGGATAAACCAAGCCGCCTCATTAATCTCGACCCAGGTTACCTCGATTGCACCAAGCTCGTCTTAGCCAGCACTAAAGATTCACCAAACAGAATCTATTTAAAAGATGGAATCTATGCTGAGATAACTTTATATTTCAGCCAGGGCACTTTTAAATTCCGGCCCTGGACTTTTCCTGACTATCGAACCCCGGAATATATTGAACTATTCAATGAAATTAGAAAACTTTACATCATCCAGAGGCGTAATATCATTTCCAAAAAAGTGGATAAAAAATTTGAAATTTCTTGACAAAATTTTATTCCCGCATTATAATTGTTAAAAAGATTTAAAAATTATCTTTATGGGCAATTAGCTCAGAGGGAGAGCGCTGCTTTCACAAGGCAGAGGGCGCTGGTTCAACCCCAGCATTGCCCAGGTTAATTATTTAAATCTTAGATTTCGAGTCCCGCTTGAGAGGGAGGGGGTGAAATCAATGCCAGTCAAGAAGAAAAAGAAGAAAGCAGCGAAGAAAAAGAGAGTGTGTTAGGGAAAAATTCTGTCTCACAACATTTTTAAAAAAGGGAGCGACTCCGTCGAGAGCCGCTCTTTTTTTGGCGGCTATTTATCACAGAGGCAGAAAAGCCTCTGTCCTGTGGAAGCCAGGTCAGGGTGAGAAAAAGTAAATATGAAGAAAAGGAGGACTAAATTGAACAAGACATTATGGAAAATCGCAGTGTTCATTTTTGTAATGGGACCAGGGTTTTTTATGACCTTAGGTAATTATGCACAAGACTTACCAATGTCTACAGAGACAGAGTGGAAATTGCCTGCCCCTAAGAAAAAGGGTAGAGTTAGTCTTGAACAAGCGCTCAGTCTTCGTCGGTCAAGCAAGGAAGGCTTTACCAGTCAGGAATTGACGGAAAAAGAGATTGGACAAATCCTCTGGGCAGCACGGGGGGTTAATCGCCCCGATGGAAAACTCACTTCTCCTTCAGCGATGGCTCGGTATTCGGTTTCGGTTTATGTTGCCACAAATAAAGGCACCTTTCTTTACATTCCTGAAAACCATTCTCTCTCATCCATTGATGATAAAGATATACGCAAAGGCGTTGGCACACAGGATTATGTGAAGACCGCTCCCGCTATCATAATACTGGTTGCGGATTATTCAAAATTGCCCGATACCTTGTCTATGGAAAGGAAAATCTCTTTCGTCTGTGCGGAGGCAGGAACTATCGGGGAGAACGTTTACTTACAGTGCGCAGCGTTAAAATTAGGGACCGTATTTATAGGTTCTGTGGACAGAGACTTCGTAAAGAGCGCTCTCAATTTCACAAAGGACATAGAACCTCTATTTATTATGCCCATCGGTCACCCCAAATGAAATCAGACAACCTTTGGAGGAACTTTGGAGTTGACTTTGTCCCAGAAATTTGGTATAAATATTTTAGATTTTTTTCTGGGAATAGACGTGAATGAACAATTACAAAGGTTAATTGAATTACAGGAAGTTGACTTAGTTCTGGACCGGATTCGGGCCGAAATAGAACAAGTTCCCAAGGAAATCGACAGGTTGGTAAGGGAATTTGAACAAAGCCAGGAATCGCTCAACGAGTTGAAGAAGAGGATTACCCAATTACAGGTCGAGAGAAAGAATAAGGAACTGGACCTTAAGGTCAAAGAGGAAGAACTTAAAAAGCACCAGAGCGAGCTATTTACGGTAAAGACGAACGAGGCTTATACTGCATTACTAAAAGAGATAGAGGAAAATAAGAAGTCAAAAAACGATATTGAAGATACAGTTCTTGCAGTAATGGAGAAAGAGGAAACGCTCCTTGCCGAAGAGAAGACAAGAAAAGAAGAGATCGCCAGGGAAAAGGAGGAAGTCTCCAGAAAGCAAAAGGAATTGAAAGACAAATTAGAGCGCCTGAATCAGAATCTACAAGAGGTTGAATCCGAAGAGAAACAGAAAATAGCAAGCGTCAAACCGGAAATTTTCCAGCGATATCAGAAAATAAGAGAAAAGAAGGACGGAGTGGCGGTCGTTCCAGCAGTTGGTGGATTTTGTGGAGGATGCAGTATAGTCTTGCCACCGCAGGTTATAAATGATGTTTTGAGTGGGAAGGAGTTAGTAGCTTGCGGAAATTGTTTGAGGATACTATACCTCAAGGAAGAAAAATGAAGAAATCCGAATCAGGGAAGGAGACCTACAGAATATTGAAGACCCTTGCCGAAGAAAGGTCTTTTGGCCTGGCGAAGAAGAAACTTCCTGGACTCACGGACAATAAGATATGGAAAGCTATCTCGGTTGCAGCTTCAATGTTAGAAGTTTCACCATCAGGTGAAAAATATAGAAATCTCGAGGTATATGTTGATGGAGCTGCAATGCCCAATCCCGGACCTTCAGGAATTGGCGTGGTTATCTATGACCGGAAGAAGAAAAAAATTAAAGAAGTAAAGAAATACATCGGCACAGCCAGTAATAATGTGGCTGAATACAAAGCCTTGATTCAGGGACTGAGAGAGAGTAAAAAGCTGGTAGCGCAAAGCGTTGTTGTATTTAGTGATTCCGAATTATTGACTAATCAGATGAACGGAAGATTTCGGATAAACAATGAGGACCTGCGCCGACTATTTGAACAGGCAAAAAATCTAGAAGGTAACTTTGAGAAGGTTACTTATCGCCTTATAGATAGGAATGAGAATAAGGCAGCGGATCAACTTGCCAATCTGGCGATAAAAAAGGGACAGGATACTTTTTAGGATAGCAGAGCCAAGGCCCGCCTTAATCAAGATGGGTAGGATTTGTCCTCACAAGTTAAAGTTTGCAAAGGGGCCGTACTAGCGTCAACTTCGGGCAAGAACTGCACCCCGTAGCGTCTGCTTGTCTATAGTATGCACCAACCTCGTTCCTGAGGACAACGATAGTCGAAAGAAATGTTTTTCAAGGGCACATTGATATAGGCTTGATGTGAACCGGATGGTTGCTCTGATATTTATCGGAGAGGAAAGTCCGAACTCCACAGGGCAGAGTGTTCCGTACAAACGGAGGGGGAGCGATCCCACGGAAAGTGGCACAGAAACCAGGTACAGGTAATGCTGTAGTGAAAAGGCTAAACCCCACTCGGAGCAAGACCGAATAGCAGAGGAGAGGCGGCCCGTCTCGTTACTACTCTTTGGGTTGGTCGCTCAGACAAATAACCATCGTCCCGATTTCCAATCGGGATACAGAATTCGGCTTATAGGTTCACTTCAAGCCTTTTTTGTTATCTGGCATCCCGAAAATCTGGAGTTCTTGCCAGGTAAGGTTATAGTATATCCTCCCTTTCGGGAGGACTCCAAAGAACCTAATCTGTGACTGCTATCTTTATTTTGTAATATTGACTTTTTTTTCCAAAAAATATAAGATAAAAACAAGAAAATTTTGTGAATTTATATCTGATAGGAGAATCACTATGGAAGCGATTAAAGCGTTGAAAACCAGGAGGAGTAAAAGGAAATTCTTAGCTGCTCGCGTCCCCAAAAAAGTAATTGAAGATATCATTGATTGCGGTCGACTTGCTCCCAGTGCAGTAAATATACAGCCTGTCGAATTCATTGTGGTTACTAAAAGTGAAATGAAGAAGAAAATTGCAGAAATGACCGATTACGGTAAGTTTATTGCAAACGCTCCTGTTTGCGTTGTCGTTTTTTCTCGGCAGACGAAATACTACTTAGAAGACGGCGCTGCAGCAACTGAAAATATACTCTTGGCGGCCCACGCACACGGTTTGGGGGCTTGCTGGGTAGCCGGAGACAAAAAGCTATATGCAGAAAAAGTCCGCCGGCTACTTGGCACGCCACAGGATTTTAAACTTATTACCTTGATTCCTATTGGTTATAGCGAAGAGCAACCAAAGCCGGCCAAGAAAGAATTGAGAGACGTCCTTCACTGGGAAAAGTATTAAATTTGCGGTTAAGAGATGATAGTCGTAGGAATTGATGAGAATGGATTGGGCCTTCGAAATCAGAGAATGCTGGGACCTCTGGTGGTGACTGCGACTGCTTTCAGGATAGAAAGGGGCTACGACTTCAACAACGATTTCTTCTGGAACGAACTCAGAGGAGTAATCTCAAGGAATAGAAGGGATAAGTCGAGCCTTATTGTCTGTGACAGTAAAGAACTTTTCCAAAGCAATAACCAGAAGACTTACAAATTGGGAGAGTCTACAGCACTTGCTTTCTATTCTCTTCTGAATGGAAGATTGCCACAAGATTTCGACAATGATTTTTTTTCCCAAATCATCGTGAATAGGCAATTTTTCCTCAATGATTGCCCTGTTAATTGGGAAAGGTCCCTCTGTGGCAATGGCACTCCTTATAATCTTCCCTCCTGGAAAGTAGAAACGCAGCTTGTAAAAGACCTGTCGAGAAAATTGACGGAATCATTAAGTCAAAAGAGAATAGAATTCATTTTTTGGAAAAGTAGAATATTCTGTCCCTCCACTCTCAATAGAGCGCAAGCGAAGAATCTGGATAAGTACTCACTTGAAATTCAAACCATAGGTGATTTCATAAATCTATTCCTGAAAAATTATGGAGAAGAGAAAGTTTCCTTATTCTCAGGGAAAGTAGATGGATGGGGAAAACACAAGATTTCGAGTTGTTTGGGAGAAAGATTTGAAATTCTCTCATCTCATTCAAAAGAGGGAGTGGATGCTTTTACAGTTTGCTATAAAGGGAAAAGATTGAAGGTTTGTTTTGTCAAGTCAGGAGATAAGTTCATCTTTCCCATTGCACTGTCTTCAATTCTGGGCAAGTACATTAGAGAAGTATTTGTTAGACGGATAAATGATTTCTTTCAAAGATTTGATAGTTCCTTGGGTTGGTGCGGGGGATACAGGCAAGGCGTGAAATTTGATGGCTTCTTGAAAAGGGCGTCCCAAATAGTAGCTACCAAAAGAATACCTCAAGAATGTTTGCTCCGCTAGAGATTTGAATCATGAAAGCTTTTCTGGACATTGAGACCTCTTTCGAGGGAGAAATAACTGTCCTGGGAATTTGTCATGGAGATGGCACAATAATTCAGTTGGTGGGAAGAGAAATTACCAGGCCGAATTTACTGAGAAGTCTTTCGGGAATAACTACCATTTATACCTACAATGGAAGTAGGTTTGACCTTCCTATAATAAGAGAGAAATTGGGAATAAATTTAGATGATTATTTCGTAACCTATGACTTGATGTATGACTGCTGGCAAAGAAATCTTTTTGGCGGGCTGAAGAAGGTTGAACAGATGCTGGGAATCGAAAGACGGCTGGCAGATGTAAATGGCTGGGTCGCTATGGAACTATGGGAGCAGTACGAGAAAGAAAATAACGAACAGGCTCTTCAGATGTTATTGGAATATAATAGAGAGGACATTATTAATCTTCCTATCTTAATGGAAAAACTTAGGGAAGGGGGTGGTGATTAGTATGCCCGGGAAAGTACCAACTAAGAAAGAGAAAAAGAAGCCAAAAAAGAAGAAGTAATTGGTGTGCGCGCCTGTGTCGTAAATCAATGTAGCAGCAGAGCGAAGCTCTGCTACATCTATAGCATGGGGTTTTATGCCCGTATGTATTTCCCTTGAATAACGACCAATGAACATCTCAATCGGTGGGCAACAGTACGAAATTATCGAAAAACCGCAGAGGCACGTGGTACTGCCCACCAAAAAGGAACTTCACGGATGGTGGCCTGGAAAGAGAGAATGCTCTTCTGAGAGAATGCTCATCAATCCTTACAATGGTTGTGGGATAGGATGCTTCTTTTGTTACTCATTAGCATTTCCCGGCCATTTCCAGACTTTCCGAAAAGAAAACGTAATCATTGTTGCCAAGGATTTCGACAAAATTGTTTCAGACCAACTCGATTCCATTGATGTCGCTTGCTGTGGTTACCTCTCTCCAGTTACCGACCCATTTCAGCCTGTGAACAATCTTTACCATCTCTCCGAAAAAATAATTGACGTCTTTGTAAAAAGAAATATTCCCATAGAATTTATTACTAAAGCAGAAATTCCTCAAGAGGCAATCGACCTGATAAGACAGCAGAGGCATTCATTTGGGCAGGTATCTTTCCTGACCATAAACGAAGATTTGAGGAAAATTTTGGCACCTCAAGGAGCTTCCAATAGTGTTCTTTTTAAAAACCTGGAGAGAATGGCAAAAAAAGCAATTTATGCTGTTTGTAGAATAGACCCTATATTCCCCTATATTACGGACAAGAAGTATGATTTTCAACAATTAATTAAGAGGGCAAGAGATTCGGGAGCCAGGCATATAATTGCCAGTGTCCTCGACATCCCGCTTAAGATTCACAAAGAAGTACTCAATAAGATAAAGACGCATTTTGGCCCGGGAATAGAATTTGGTTACAGGAAACTATATGTAGAAAATATTGACGGTTATATGAATGCCAAGATAGATTATCGCAAGAAAGTATTCGACATCATAAGGAATATTTGCGAGAGATTGGATATGACTTTCGCCTTATGTATGGAATATGAATTAGTTGAAGGAGAACCCAGAGGACTAAATCGGGAGTTTACCAGTTCAAGAAATTGTGAAGGGATTGACATACCTGTTTACAGGAAAGAAAAGGGAAGGTTCATCCCAGCTACAGATTGTCCGGGAGACTGCCTCAACTGCGCTGAAGCAAAATGTGGAATTACAGACCTGGCTATGAACAGAAAGGGTTCAAAAAAAGACTGGCGTCTAAAAGACTATCGGCGCTGGTCAAAGGAACTCAAAGTAGCGTAGGGATTGTGGCGCAATTTGAAATTTGGATTTTTTATGAGAACACTTAATTCACATCACAAAGCAAATCTCCTTGGGGAGCTAGCAGGGTTCGACGTAACTGGCTTGCCCGTGGCTATTTTTCCTAAGAAACACATTGCCCGCTCCAGTCTCATCTACCCTGCGGCAGGAGAAAGAGGTGAATGTGTAAACCTGTTCAAAGTTCTGCAAACTAATCTTTGCGAGAACAACTGCTTTTACTGCGTAAATAGGAAAGACAGAGGTTGTCCTCGAGTAGAATTTGCGCCTCAAGAACTCGCTTCTCTTTTTCTGGAGTACTATAAAAAGGGATGGGTAAAAGGGCTTTTTCTCTCTTCAGCAGTAAATGTTTCTCCTAATGCCAGTCAAGAAAAGATGTTGGAGACTCTGAGGATTTTGAGGCACCAACACAATTACAGGGGATATATCCACTGTAAAATTCTTCCTGGCGTAGAGAGCGGTCTCATTGAAGCCACAGGAAACTTGGCAAATCGGCTCTCCCTAAACCTTGAAGCACCGAACCAGAGCTGCCTCTCCATATTATCCCCGGACAAGAATTTTCATCAAGAGCTGCTGGGAGGGCTAAAAAAGATTGCCCATTTCAATCACACTCACCCTTTAAAAGCAGGGGTGACTACCCAGTTGGTAGTAGGAGCCGCAGAAGATAATGATAGAGAAATACTTTCTCTGAGTGAGAAACTCTACAGAGATTATGATCTTCGTAGAGTCTACTACAGTGCTTTCAGTCCCGTAGAAGATACGCCTCTGGAAAACTTCCGTCCCTGCCCTCCCTTGAGAGAGTTTCGCCTCTACCAAGCCGATTTCCTCTTAAGGAAATATAATTTCACTGCGGATGAATTAATTTTTGACAGGAAGGGCAACCTATATCTGGATAAAGACCCCAAGTTGGCTTGGGCATTGAATAATATCGAAAGGTTTCCCGTAGAGATAAATAAAGCCTCATTTGAAGAACTGCTCAGGGTTCCTGGAATTGGCAGAATATCGGCTAAGAGGATTATCCATTTAAGGAAGACGACTAAGCTAAAAGAACTGGAACAACTGAAAAAATTGGGCGTGGTTGCTAAGAAAGCAAGGCGATTTGTCGCTGTGGATGGAAAATTTTATCCTGGAGAGGAAGAACCGAAGCCGGAAATAGATAAACAACTCTTCCTCTGGGAAGAGATTTGATTTAAAGTTCAATTAATGAAGAAAAACTTCCCTTTCCGATATATATTTTTACTCCCCTGGGGGAGAGGGTTAGGATGGGAGGAAAAAGGAGGACCGATTGAAAATAAAAGAATTCCAGAACCTAATGAAAGAAATCTACTATTCCAGAGATAACAAGAGAGGGCTTGCCAGGACCTTTGTCTGGTTTGTTGAAGAGGTAGGAGAGTTCGCCAAGGTAATCCGTGAAGGCAAGGAGAGTAACTTCAAGGATGAAGTAGGAGATGTCTTTGCCTGGCTTTTAAGTTTAGCCAATCTTCTGGACGTGAACGTAGAAGAGGTAATTGAAAAATATAAAAGAGGCTGTCCCAGGTGCAAAAAAATTCCCTGCCAATGCACCTATGACCTTCCCAGCTTCCAATTCTAATAGGTCAACGCTACCCACTTTTTGTGGCTACAGAGCGTAAGCCTTGCCTTCCTTGTAGGGGATGGACTCTGTGCCGTCCTTTCCTTTAGGCATCCTTCAAGTGACGCTCCTAAATTGATGTAGAGCTTTCGCTCCATAGCTACGTCCTACTCACCTTATCTCTCTTCCCTCCGGGAAGTGGAATCCCGAGTCGATGGTTTTAATTGACAAATTTTGGTTCTTTTGCTATTCTATAGTATATCGACGACAAGCAGGTGTTAACAGAGGCTTTCGCCAAGATTCTGGGTAGCACCTCGCGGATTCTCATCGCCAGTTTTATTGCCTATTTGGCAAGCCAGTACCACGATGTCTGGGCGTTCCATTTATGGGGCAGAGCTACCAGAGGAAAATATCTCTGGCTGAGAAATAATGCTTCAACGTTTGTCTCACAGCTAATCGACACATCTGTCTTTATTACCATTGCTTTTTATGGCGTAATACCTGTTCTCCCCTTGATTAAAGGGCAATATATCATCAAACTGTTTATTGCCTTATTGGACACGCCATTTGTATATTTTGGCGTTTGGTTAATAAGAAGAGGAGAAAGAAATGAAGATAGGTATAGCGGGAGTTCCTCCCCAGGAAATCCTGGATAAATATAGGGGAAATGATTTCATAGACCTTGATACACTTTTCGATTTCACCGATAACACCAAAGCTGAACTCTATTTGCCGAAGATATATTGTGCTACAATCAAAAGCATTATAGCCAATGCTTTGACCCTGAAACTGGACCTCATCATTTTTGACAATGGCTATAGCAAGTGTGACAACGGCAGGTTCATTAGTGAAATTCTCAAGCGGGAACTTAAAGTACCTATAATTACTACTCAAAATAATTCTACCCGTAGGTATCCTCAGACAATATGTGAAAGCGACCTGGAGTTGAGAAAAAAGTTCGATTTGATAGTAGATAGTGTCGTCAAACATGTTGATAAGTCAAAGTTAAAATATGGAAAGCCAAAGTATGGTTTCTGGGGGGTTCCCCCCAACGACTTCAGCATACTGGACCTATTTCCTAAAGAGACGCATGTTTTTGGCTGGGCGAGGTGTATGGAAGCAAAAGTTCCTGCAGACCTGGAATTGGAAATGATGGTAAGAGAGGAACTGCCCACAGTATTCTACGCACAGGCTTTCTGCAGCAAAAACTCCTTGGCGAAATATCTGGCAAAAAGGCATAACGGGCTTTACGTTGAAGTTGATGACGTTCTTGACAATTCTGTTAAAAGTAAGATAGAAGCCTATCTCTTACTAAATAAATAAATAAAAAATAGGGATAGCGACCTTTTTTCTCTTAAGGTGGTGAGGAGTATGCTTCTCGGCGACGTGGGAACCAGTTACACTAAAATATTGGACACGGAAAAAGATGACTATAGAGTTATTAAGACTCTCGACCTGCTCAAGAGTGACATAAGATTCGATGTGGCCTGCGGACATAACGCAAGATTGAAAGCAGATAAAGTAGTTAACGAATTGGTTGCTCTGGAAAAAGGTAGCCGGAGAATAATTGGAAACGGAAGCTTTCTCGTAGTAGATGTGGGAAGCAGAGACATCAAGTATCTGAAAATGAAGAATAGCAAATACCAGGAGATGGATTGGAACGCTCTTTGCGGGGCAACATTAGGATTCTCGATTGAACTCCTGGAAAACCATTTTAATGTGAAGACATCGGAGCTTAAGAAAGCGTCTGAATCCCTGGGCGTGACTTGTGGAGTCTTAGGAATAGCAAAAATTTTCGATAAGATTGCTGAAGGGTGCGAAATAAATAGTGTTCTGGCAAGCTTTGTTAAAGGGATAGCCGAGAACGTCTACAGATTCATAGATGAGCCTGATTTTTTCTATTTAAGTGGTGGATTATGCAACAACACTCTATTTATCAAGAGTTTCGATTGCAAAGTTAAACCCCTGGGAAGATTCCTTCTCCTGGAAGGATTGAGAGAGTTTGAGGATACTGGAGCTTGATAGCATGCGTTTTGGATTCCATATCTGGATTGGCGAAGGATTCTCTAAGGTGCCTGAACTGGCAAAAAAGAGAAGAGCCAGGACCATCCAATTCTTTTCTCATAATCCCAGGGGATGGGAGGTTTCTTACTTGCCTGAGGAGGAAGTCAAGAAATTTAGAGAAGGGGTGGAGGCACTGGACATTAGACCCATATTTCTCCATATGCCCTATCTCGCGAACCTGGCCTCTTGCAATCAGAATTTCTATCCCAAGTCGATTAGTGTATTGAGTATGGAGCTGGAGAGAGCGGAAATCCTTGGTGCACCATTTCTAATTACTCATATGGGAAGTCGCGGGGAAGCGAGTGAGGATGAGTCAATAGAGCGACTGATTAAGGCGATAAACTACTCTCTACACAAACTGCGGAACAAAGTAACTGTGGTTATCGAGAATACGGCTGGACAGGGGAGGCAGATTGGATATAAATTTTCACAGATTAAGACTGTTATTGATGGGATAGAAGATGGACGAAGAATTGGGGTCTGCCTGGATACAGCGCATGCTTTTGAATCGGGGTATGACCTTTCAAAGAGAGACGGTCTGGAAAGGACCTTAGAAGAATTCGAGACACTCATTGGATTAAATAGACTGAAACTCCTTCATCTCAACGATTCTAAGACTCCTCTTGGTTCCCGGGTAGATAGACATTGGCATATTGGCGAAGGATATATAGGCAATGAAGGATTTAGAAATATCGTGAACCATCCAAAACTACTCCATCTTCCTGGAATTATGGAAACACCACACAAGAGCGAAGAAGATGATATGAGAAATATGGAGAAAATTGAAAGTCTAGTAAACCCCTCACCCTAACCGTCTCCCCAGAGGGGAGAGGACAGGAGAAAGATAACTCTCCCTAGAGGGGAGCGGACATCAGAGAGATAATTCTCCCCAGAGGGGAGAGGAGAAAAAGCTGAGTGATGGTTTATCACAAAGGGGGATAAGATGGCTAAGAAGGGCAAGATTGCTATTATTCCAATTAAGGGGATGGTTATTTCTGAAGAAGCTCCTAGCTCACCTTTTCCTCTATTGGCTCTAGCGAGAATAGTATCTTCGGCTGAAGCAATTCCCTTAATTGAAAGTGTAAAGAAGAATCGCCGAATAAAAGGATTAATTCTGGAAATAAATTCTCCAGGAGGCAGACCTTTCCCCTGTAAAGAGATTGCAGAATCTATCAAAAGTCTGGGAAAGCCCACGGTAGCCTGGATCAGAGAATATGCTACCTCTGGCGGCTACTGGATTGCTTCTTCCTGCGACCATATTGTAGCCGACCGTTTGAGCAGTGTTGGAAGTATTGGCGTGGCAAGCATTCGGCCCGATTTTTCTGAACTGATGAAAAAGTTCGGGATAGATGTGGAAACAATGGCCTCGGGTATCTATAAGACATTAGGGATACCTTACAAGAAGTCAACGCCGGAAGAGAAAGAGCTTCTGAAAGAAGAACTGGACACTATTTACAGGAACTTCATGGAAGAGGTTACTAAGAACAGGAAGCTAAGTGAAGAAGCGATAAATGAAATCTCTACTGGCAAGATGTACTTAGGGGAAGAAGCAAAGAAGGTGGGTTTGATAGATTTTCTGGGAGGCAAGGATAAAGCAATAGAACTTATTATGAAGGACGCGGGAATTGAAGCATACAGGATAGTGAATTACGCCAAAAAGATGAAAAGACCCTTAAGTTTCTTGAGAAGAATGTTCAGCTAAAAAAGGTTGACAGATCCATTTTTAAGGTTTGGAGTGCTCCCGAAAGAGAGGGATGTAATCGACCCTGTAAAGGAAGCAAAGCTTACGCTTTGCCGCTACAAATAGAATATCAGATAGTATGAAAGGTATAATTCTGGCTGCTGGCATTGGCAAGAGACTCAGGCCACTGACCGATTCACTTCCCAAACCTTTGGTTCCTGTGGCAGGAAAGCCGATGATCGAGTATAGTCTCAGAGGCTTTCAGAAAGCTAAAATCGGGGAAGTGGCTATTGTTGTCTCTCCCAAAGACCGTTGGAATATTTGTGAAATCTTTGGTGATGGCCACCAGTGGAATATGAATCTCACCTACATAGACCAAGAAGGGCCATTAGGCACAGGAGACGCAGTGGCAAGAGCTCAAGGATTTGTCGGGGGAGACAATTTCTTGCTAGCCTACTGTGACCACGTGTCCTTTTACGACTTCAGAGAACTCATCGAGTCACACCTAAATTTCCGCCCTGTAGCGACTCTTCTTATTAATAAAGAAGATAATCCTGAGACCACGGGTCAGGTAGTTTGGGAGGGTGATTTAGTCAAAAAGATAGTGGAGAAGCCAAAGATCAAGATATCCGATTACGGGATAAGCGGGCTATTAACTGTTGAGCCTGATATCTTTAAAGCCATGCCTTATATTAAACCATCGGCACAGGGAGAGTACCACATTGGGGATGCTTTGCAGTACTTGATAGATAGAAAATTTGAAGTCCGTTACCGAAAAATCGATACCTGGCGGGTCAATGTAAATTCGCTTGCGGATATTAAGAAGGCTGAGGATTTAATTCTAAAAAATCGAAGTCGGAAGGAATTATGAGCTTTCCTGAAAAGTTTTTCCTTATTTCACTTTCTATTTCCTCCATCTCAAAATCGATTTCGGTAAGAAAATGGATAGGAATAAGAGTCTTAACCTGAGCTTCCTCAGCAATTTCGCCCAAAGCAAGGGCTGAGGTGTGTGCTTCTTCGAGACCTTTGGCAAACCGTGACGGGCAGGCGCAGTCGTGGATTAGGTAATCAGCGCCTTTTGCTTCCTCAATGATTTTCTTGCTAAACGCTGTGTCTCCTGAGTAGACGCAGGTCGATAGGGAGTCTTTGAGAAAAATTCTTAGCCCCATGGAATCGGGCGCGTGCTTTACCGGAAAAGAAGTGATGATGGTCTTTTCGCTTTCGAAAAATACGAAACTATTCCTATCTGCTGGTATAGTGTGGAAAGAGACTTGCGGGAACTTCTTAGGGTCTTCAAGCCTGTGAAAAGAGAGAAGTCCTCTGATGAGGAGGAGGCATTCCTGGGTAGCAAAAATATTTACTCTGTTTGATAGCTTGTACTGAGAGTGAAAGAGAGAAGGCACTCCATAGATATGGTCAACGTGAGTATGGGTTAGTATCAGGTTAGAGATTTGACGATAGTCAAAACCGAGTTTGGCAAGTTTTACTACAGGGCTTCCGGCGCAGTCTATGAGAAATTTTATTCCGGAATCATCCACAAAAAGCAGGGAAGTATTATCTCTTTCAGCTGAGGCTACTGCCGCAGCTGTGCCCAAGAATACTATTTTTGCCATTTTTTATCACTCGAACATAATATAGAAAATATTCACAATTGTCAACAATTTTATGTAGGGGCTTCGGCGATTAAAAGATAGTTTGTTCGTCGCTGAATAATTTCTTGACGCCAAAGAACTCTAGACTTCGCCGGGCCCAGAGCGAAGCCCTCCGATAAAGGTTATGAATGAAATGAAGAAGAATATTCTGTTCACTGGCAGGCCTGGTGTCGGGAAGACAACAGTTATTATGAAACTTATCAGCGGGTTGAAAGGAGTCGGTGGCTTCTATACGGAGGAGATTCGGGAGAGAGGGGAAAGGAAAGGCTTCAGGATTGTCACTCTCAGAGGTAAAAAGGGAATTCTGGCCCATAAGGATTTGAAGGCCCCTTATCGAGTGGGGAAATATGGAGTTAATATCGAAGACTTAGAGAATATTGCCGGCAGAAGTATTCTCCTTGCCTTAAATAATGATGATAAGAAGATTGTCTTAATCGATGAGATTGGGAGAATGGAGCTCTACTCTCCCAAATTTCAGGAGGCAGTAATTAAAGCACTGGATAGCTCGAAAAGAGTAATTGGCACGCTCCAGCAAAGCCATAATAAATTTACAGATGCCATTAGAGAAAGGGAAGATGTGGAAATCGTCGAGGTAACTTTAGAGAATAGAAAGAAATTGATAGAAGAATTGAGGGAGAAACTGCTATTAACAAATTGGTAGTCGCTCCGATTGGTGGGAGCGAAATTAAAAGGACAAAAGATGGGCATCATTGTCTTATTGACAGATTTCGGATTAAATGACAATTTTGTGGGAGTTATGAAGGGGGTAATATATGGTATTAATCCAGAGGTAAGAATTGTTGACCTCAGCCACCAAATAGAATCCCACAATATCCAGGAAGCAGCGTTCCTTCTAAGAAGCTCCTATTCATATTTTCCTGAAGGCGCGGTCTTCCTCGTCGTGGTGGACCCTGGAGTGGGGACTGAGAGGAAATCTATAATAGTGGAAACGGAAAAATACTTGTTCTTAGCGCCTGATAATGGAGTCTTATCTTTTCTCTTGGAACGAGACATAAAAAGGATCATCCGCATAGCCAATGAAAGATATTTTGTGAAGCCAGTCTCTCACACCTTTCATGGCCGGGATATCTTTGCCCCGGTTGCAGCCCATCTTTCTAAAGGAGAAAAAATAGAGAACTTTGGCTCGCAAATAAGTGACATAGAGAAGATAAAATTGCCCAAGCCTGAGGTCGAAAAGAATCGCCTCTCAGGTGAAGTTATCTACGTGGACCGTTTTGGAAACTTGATTACCAATATCAATAAAGATACTTTTCTCCGGTTCGTTCGGGGCAAGAAGTTTCAAATAGTTATAGGGAAAGCAAAAATATCCAAAATCAGTTCATCTTATGAGGAAGGGAAAGAGGGTTTACCCATTGCCCTCTTTGGCAGTTTCGATAGCTTAGAGATTTCGCTCTATCGCAATAATGCCTCTCGAAATTTAGATTTGAACAAGGGTAGTAAAATTTGCATAGAGAAAAGTGACACTTAAAACCCCTCACCTCACATCCTCTCCCCATAGGGGAGAGGGTCGGGGTGAGGGGGTTTTCCCCAAAGGTGAGAGGAAATTTGAGGAGTGATTTAGATGGAAATTTTTGGAATGGTGGTTTTCATAGCCGTTCTAGTTCTGGGGATTATATCGCCTTTCTTAGGACTTCCCGGTACTTTTATTATTCTCGCTGACGCCCTAATTTATGGATTGGTTACCCGTTTCCAGAAAGTAACGGTCTGGTTCTTAATTCTACTCTTGGGACTGGCAGTTGCGGGTGAAATTTTTGAATTTTTTTCCAATATCCTTGGTGCAAAGCACTACGGAGCTTCGAGATTGGGTCTAATAGGTTCCTTTTTAGGCGGCCTTATTGGAATCTTTGTGGGAAATTATCTCTTTCCTGTTGTTGGCCCTTTATTAGGTGGATTGGCAGGCGGATTTCTGGGTGCCTTCCTCTTTGAACTGTTCAGGAAAGAGGGTGCGAAGAGGGCTATCACTGCTGGACTGGGTGCTTTTCTGGGAAGGGTGGCAGCGATTGCAGTAAAAGTGCTCATAACTATTATAATGGTTATCCTGATTCTAACCAAAATTTTATAGAGGAAGGAAACTGTGCTTGAGTACATTGTTCGTCGGCTCTTGTTCATGATTCCGCTCCTCCTGGGGATTACAATCATTACCTTTGTAGTCGTTCAACTATCTCCTGGCGGCCCCGCGGATATGCTGACTGGACTGAGCCCGAAGATTGGTGCTGAGGCAAAGGCTCGTCTCCGTTCCCTGTACGGGCTGGATAAGCCAATACACGTTCGGTACTGGCTCTGGCTAAGCCGTATAGCGCGTTTCGATTTTGGAGAGTCTTTCAAAGACGGGCGTCGAGTTATTACAAAAATTCTGGAGAGGCTTCCGGCGACCCTACTATTGAATATTCTCTCGTTGCTTCTCATCTTCTTTATTGCCCTGCCCATCGGGATTATGTCCGCAGTTAGACAGGATTCCCTATTCGACAAGGGGTTGACAGTATTTGTCTTTCTGGGTTTCTCCATTCCTGCTTTCTGGCTCGCCCTGCTGTTAATGATACTTTTTGGTGTGATTCTGGGCTGGCTTCCCATTTCAGGAATGCATTCCGTTAATTTCTCCTATTTTTCCATCGTGGGGAAATTCTGGGACATGATTAAACATTTAGTCCTACCCGTCTTTGTCTCCGCTTTTGGTGGGCTGGCATACCTATCCAGATATTCGAGAGCGAGCATGCTGGAGGTGCTCCGTCAGGACTATATTCGCACCGCCCGCGCCAAGGGACTACCTGAAAGAAAAGTAGTATATAGCCATGCCCTGCGGAATGCTCTGATTCCAATCGTTACCCTCCTGGGGCTATCACTTCCCGCTTTGATCGGAGGTGGATTTATTTTTGAAACTATTTTCGCATGGCCTGGCATGGGGCGCCTCGGTTACCAGGCGATTATGGCAAGAGACTATCCCGTAATCATGGGTGTGGGGGTTATTGCTGCTTTTCTCACTCTGTTAGGCAATCTAATTGCTGATATAACTTATGCTTTTGTCGACCCACGCATCAGATATAGATAGGAAGGTAAGAACATGTGGAAGATTTTCTGGAGAAGATTTAGAAGGAACAAGCTGGCTCTGTTTGGAGCTCTAATCATATTATCCTTGACAGTGGTGGCAGCTATTGCTCCTGTCATCGCTCCTTTCAATCCCAACGAGCAGGATATTCTCCATAGGTTAGAGCCACCTTCTGGCAAGCATCTCTTAGGAACCGACGACCTGGGAAGGGACCTTCTCTCCAGAATAATATACGGGACTCGAGTTTCACTCCTTGTGGGATTTGTGGCAGTTGGAATTGCCATTATAATAGGGACTGTGCTGGGGCTCCTTTCTGGATACTTTGGTGGGGGGCTCGATAGTCTAATTATGAGATTTGTGGACATAACGCTCTGCTTCCCGACATTCTTCTTAATCTTAATGGTAATTGCCTTTCTTGAACCTAATATCTGGAATGTAATGGTAGTTATCGGACTGACAGGATGGCCTGGTTTAACGAGACTGGTCAGAGGCGAATGTCTTTCGGTAAGGGAGAGGGAATTCGTTCAGGCGGCCAAGGCGTTGGGTTTGTCAAATAGAAGAGTTATGTTCATCCATATATTACCCAATGTCATGGCCCCAATTCTGGTTGCAGCTACACTGGGGATTGGCGGAGCAATTCTGACTGAGTCGGCTCTATCCTTTCTCGGCCTAGGTGTTCAACCGCCAACTCCCAGCTGGGGTAATATCTTAACTGCAGGCAAGGACTATATTACTGTGGCCTGGTGGCTTTCTCTATATCCTGGCCTGGCAATTCTCGTCACAGTTCTGGCATATAACCTCCTCGGTGAGGGACTACGCGATGTGCTGGATCCCAGGATGATGGCAGAATAGGCAGGAGCGGTGCCAAAATCATTGGTGCCTGACCAGATAAAATGGAAAGAATACTGGAAGTAAGAAATCTCTCAGTCGAGTTCTATAAGGGAGGTAAAATTGTACCTGCTTTGAGGAATGTCTCCATAACTCTGAATGAGAACGAAGTCTTGGGCATAGTTGGTGAATCGGGCTGCGGAAAAAGCACCCTGGCCCTCTCAATACTGAAATTAATCTCAGAAAGGGAGGGAAAGGTCGTATCCGGCGAGGTGCTATTTAAGGGAGAAGAACTCCTGAGTCTATCCAAAGAGAAATTACTACAGGTGAGGGGGGGTCGAATCTCCATCATTTTTCAAGACCCTTTTACTTCTTTAAATCCCGTATTCAGGGTAGGCACTCAGATAGCCGAGTCTTTATCTCTCCACAGGAAAGAAAACCTGCCTGCTCAACAGCTGGAGAAAGAGATAATCGAACTACTCCAACTGGTGAAGATGCCCAAGCCAAAAGATACGATGTTGTCCTATCCTCATCAACTGAGTGGAGGAATGCAGCAGAGAGTGATGATTGCCATCGCTCTCTCTCCTAATCCCGAAATTCTAATTGCCGACGAACCAACAACGGCGCTCGATGTCACCATTCAGAAGGAGATACTGGGCCTTCTAACCGAACTGCAAAAGAAACTGGGACTTTCTGTAGTCCTGATAACTCACGATTTTGGCATAGTTGCCGAGACTTGCCAGAGGATATCGGTTATGTATGCCGGAAACATAGTTGAGGAAGCGTCGACTTCTGAAGTTTTCCATAATCCTTTACATCCCTATACCAGAGGACTCCTGGAATCTCTCCCGTCTCGAGAAGAATCGCCGGATTTTTCCCAGGGTGAGAAGAGAAGGCTCAAAGCTATTTCTGGGCAGGTCCCTGACCCCAGCAATCTGCCTTCCGGGTGTAAATTTCATCCCAGATGCCCAATAGTTATTGAACAGTGTAAACCTGAGGAGCCAAGGCTCAGGGAGGTGATTAGAAATCACTGGGCGAGATGTATCCGTGCCGGTTAATAGATGCGAGTCCGTCTATTTCCTTTTCCTCGGCGAGAGGGTTAGGAGGGGGGAAGAGAAAATATGGAGGGAAAGGGTCAAGCTAACGATGTTATTTTAAGAGCTGAGAATCTGAAGAAGTACTTTCCTGTAGAGCGGGGAGTATTTAGAAGAGTTGTCGATTATATACGGGCTGTTGACGGCATCTCTTTTGAAATCAGAAAAAGGGAAATCTTTGCTCTGGTGGGGGAATCCGGTTGTGGCAAGACCACTACAGCAAAGCTTATTATGAGGCTACTCGAAGCCACAGATGGTAAGATTTTTTTAAACGGCAAGGATATCTCTTTGCTGGAAAGGAGAGAACTGGCTCGGAGAATACAGATAATTTTTCAGGACCCTTTTGCCAGTCTCAATCCCAGGCTCACAATAGGGACTATTGTTGGTGAAGCAGTTAGACATAAACCAGAAGCTACCGGCAAGAGAGTAAGAAGTAAAGAAATGAAGGAGAAAACGAAAGAGCTTTTGAATCGAGTGGGCTTGCCGGTTAATATTTTGAATGAATATCCTCATCAATTCAGCGGAGGTCAAAGGCAGAGAATTGGAATTGCCAGAGCACTGGCTATGGAGCCGGAATTGATTGTTGCAGACGAGCCGGTATCTTCTTTAGATATTTCAGTTCAGGCTCAAATTCTAAATCTTTTGCTCGATTTGAGAGATTCACTAGGATTATCCTACATTCTTATCGCACATGATTTGAACGTGGTGCGGTTCCTATCTGACAAGGTAGCAGTGATGTACCAGGGAAAGATAGTGGAGACGGGCTCTGTGAAAATGGTATACCACAATCCTCATCATTCTTACACGAAGAGATTGCTTGAAGCAATACCCAAAGCGGAAATTGGAATTTCAGAATAAGGAGGAGGAAAAGAGATGGCGCCAAAGGAAAATAATAGAAAGAAGAAGATTGAGGAACTGTCGCCTAAGGAAAGAGCGCGAGTAGGTTTACTTAAGATTGGTGAGATTGCCAGGGAGGCAGGAGTAGCTCCTTCTCTGGTGAGGTACTATACTGACATCGGGTTATTAAAGGTGGCAGGCTACACCAGGGGTGGCTACAGGCTATACGACAGGGATGAGACCCTAAGAATTATTCGGCACGTAAAGCCCTCCGTGGAGAGACGACGGACTCTGAAAGAAATCAAAGAAAGCTTGAACAAAGGCTCAAAGAAATAGGAGTCTGATGAAACGCGAGTCTCAAGCCTTCCCCAACTGGAGTCCTCCCGAAAGGGAGGGTTAGTTGTGGCATCCATCAAGGTCCTGCAAATGTTCACCATAAAGAAAGAAGACTTAGAATCTCTGCCAGTGCAGCTCTTGATAGAAATTGACCATCTGGTAGAACCCATTGTTTGGGAACATAAGGAATTTTTGAAGAAGCTGAGAGAAGAGTTAATTACTTCGAATTCTTTGACAAAAATTGAGCCAGAAAATACCTTTGATTTTCTTCCCCAGATAAAATTATTGGGCGACAGGTTCAAAGAGAAGGAAGAGCGGGTGCTTTTGAATGTTTCAGAGATAACTCGTATATTTAAACCTTTGGGCAAATTGAGAAGGGCGCTGGAGTTTTACGAATACCGCAGAGAACAGGAAGAGATGGCTAAAGCAGTCGCTTGTGCTCTCAATCGAGAGAACTATTTGATTGTGGAAGCTGGCACTGGCGTGGGAAAGTCCTGGGCTTATCTCGTTCCTGCCATATTTTGGGCAAAGAAAAACAATCAGCATTTTATGATTTCTACTAATACCAAAAACCTTCAGGAACAGCTAATCCAGAAAGATATTCCTTTTTTGAAGAAATGTCTGGGAATAGATTTCTCCAGTGCTATACTGAAAGGCCGAGGCAACTACCTTTGCCTGAGAAAATTGGCATCTTTTCTTGAAGAGATGGAAGAAACTCTTCCGGCATTATCAAGCTATGAGGAAAGAATGTTTCTGGTCTATCTTCTTATCTGGCTGGGCAAAACAGAATCTGGAGATATAGAAGAGAGTATCTATTTCGAGCAAGACCCCTCTTTCTGGAATCTCTGGGATGAGGTATCATCTGACCACACTTCTTGCCTGGGAGGCGAGTGCCCTTACTATAGGAGATGCTTTGTTACCAAGGCGCGACAAAAGGCAATGGAAGCAGAAATTGTCGTTGTCAACCACTCTCTCCTTTTCACTGACCTGGCAGCCGAAAAGCACTTCCTCCCCTCATATAGTCGCATTGTCTTTGATGAAGCTCATAACCTGGAAAGGGTTGCTACTACATATCTGGGCTTAGAGGTGTCATATTGGACGCTGTTGAGACTGCTTGGCAGAATCTATAGAAAGAAAGGGAAGGCGGAAAGGGGTATTCTGGCTAAAGTAGCAAACAGAGAAAGAGGATTAGCCCGGCGCCTCGACCGCATATTTAGAGCAATGCCTGAAGTGAAGAAGGCTTGTAAAGACTTCTTCGAGATCTTGAAACAAAGTTTTGACTTATTTCCTTTCGACGAGGCAACCAATAAGGTGAGATTGAGGGAGGATAGTTCTGCTCACCATTTTCTCAAGGAAGAGGTCTCTAACATTCTCTCCATCTGGAATCAGTTCTTCCATCTGCTGGAAGAACTGGCCGAAGAAATACAGGATTCCAGTCTGGCAAGGGATGTGGAAGCGAAAGTCAAAGAGGGCCTGCAGATAGCTGGAGGCCTCAATTTCATTTCAGAGGTGAGCGACCCGAACTTCGTCTACTGGCTGGAAAAGGAGAAGGACGAGATAAAGCTCTCGGCTGCGCCTTTGGAGGTAGGGCCATATTTGAATAACTTGTTATATGGACAGATTCCTTCGCTTATCTTCTCCTCTGCCACTTTGACAGTAAAGGGGAGTTTTGATTTTTTAAAAAACAGATTGGGACTCAACTTACTGCCAGAGGAAAAAGTCTCTTCCCTCCTTCTCGGGTCCCCCTTCGACTACGAAAGGCAGGTTTTGGTGAGCATCGCCAGTTTCCTACCTTCTCCCCAGGAAGAGGAGGAATATACCATCCGCATGAGCAAGACGGTCACCAAAGTCTTGGAAATAGTGGAAAGGAAGAGCCTGCTTCTCTTTACTTCTCACAAGATGCTAAATGAAGTTTACCGGGAGATTAAGCCCAATCTTCAGGCAAAATTTCAAGTCCTGGCCCAGGGAATCGATGGACCGAGGACGATTATTACAGATAGATTTAGAAAAGATTTTAACTCTATTCTTTTGGGCACTCACAGTTTCTGGGAAGGGGTCGACCTGCCTGGAAGGACTCTCGAGTGCCTGATTCTGGCCAGGCTACCTTTTGCTGTTCCCACCGAACCTATTGAAGAAGCCAGGGTGGAGTTAATTCAGAAAAGGGGCCTTGATGCCTTCCAGGAGTATTCCCTGCCCGGCGCAGTAATCAGACTCCGCCAGGGAATTGGTCGTCTAATTAGAAGCAAGACTGATAAGGGAGTAATTATTATCCTCGATAAAAGGATTATAACAAGAAATTACGGCAAGAGCTTCTTGGACTCCTTGCCTGTAAAGAACTACCATTGCTATAGTCGGGAGGATTCACTTCTTGGCGATATTGACACCTGGTTTAAAAACACAAATCACTGATATGGAAGAATTACTGAAATTGATACTGGATTTTGTGAACAAATCGAAGAAAAAAGTATTTCTGGTTGGCGGTTGCTTAAGAGATTTACTATTAGGTAGGGAAACTAAGGATTTCGACCTCGTTCCCGAAGGAAATGCGGAGAAGTTCGCCAGGAGTTTCGCCAGCGAAGTGGGAGGAAGTTTTGTCCTTCTGGATGAGAAAAACCGAATTTACCGGGTAGTAAGACAGAAAATCTCTAAAGATAAAGGTAAAGAAACATTCAATTTGGACTTTTCTCAATTGCGAGGTCAAAAAATAGAAGATGACCTGTTATTAAGAGATTTTACCATCGATGCAATGGCTGTGAGATTAGATGGAATAGGACGAGACCCCGGCATCTTCAAACAGGCAAGACTCGGTTCAATGATAATTGTAGACCCCTCTGACGGGATGGCAGACTTGAGAAAGAAGCTGATAAGGAAGACTTCTCCTGAAATTTTTGACGATGACTCCTTGAGATTGCTCCGGGGGTATCGTCTGGCAGCCACTCTGGGATTCGCTATAGAGAAGGAGACAGAGTATGAGATTAAGGAGAAAGTTGGCCTAATCAAGAATGCGGCGAAAGAAAGGGTACGACACGAACTTTTGAGAATTCTATCTACGCCTCAAAGTTACCAATATATTAGAAGATTGCATAAAGTGGGACTTTTGAGTAGAATAATTCCTGAGGTAGAAATAATGAGAGAGAAACCTGAAAATTATTACCATCGGGAGGGGCTATGGGGACATTCCCTGGAAACCCTGAAGTCTCTGGAAGAGATACTTTTTAGCCTGGGCAAGCTTTTTCCAGGGATGTCTCGCAAAATATCAGCTCATCTTGGCGAGAAAATTTTTGGCGAAGTGGAGAGAGAGTCTCTTTTAAAATGGTCGGCAATTTTCCACGACATCGGCAAGCCAGAAAAAGTAGTAAGGGACCGGGGAAGGGTCCGCTTTTTTGGCCACGAACAGGCCGGGACCTCTCTGGTAACTCAAATTATGGAAAGGCTTAAATTCAGCAACAAGGCAATCAAAATTGTAGAGAGGATAGTCGCGCACCATATGCGCCCGGGTAACTTGAGCGAAGTTCCCCAATTAACCGACAGGGCAATTTATCGCTTTTTTAGAGACCTCTCCCAAGAGGCAGTAGATACTCTTCTTATCTCACTAGCAGATCGCTATTCTTATCGCAAGATTCTGCCCGAGCGGAATAAAAGGCTCGCTGCAGAAATAGGTAGAAAGTCGGTAAAGAAACACGAACAGACCATCAAAAAAATGTTAAAGAAGTATTACTACCATAAGGAGCGAATTCTCCCTGAACCCCTTGTCAGGGGAGACGAGATTATGGAAAGTTTTAATCTTCCTCAGGGACCTCTAATTGGCAAGTTATTAACGCAAGTCGAAGAGGCTCAAGCTGAAGGTAAATTGAAAAACAAAGAAGAAGTTTTCAAGTTTTTACAAAAGATATTAGAAAAAAGAAATCTATGAAATTATCGGTTATTATGCCGGTTTTCAATGAGGAAAGTACGATAGAAAAAATAATTGATAGAGTAAAAAGGGTAAACATAGATAAGCAAATCATAGTGGTCGACGATGGGTCTACGGACAGGACAAGAGGGATATTGGAAAACCGGCTTGATTCGAGTATAAAAGTACTTTACCATAAGAGAAATCAGGGGAAAGGGAGGGCAATAAGGACAGCCATCCCTTACATTGAAGGAAAAGTAACGGTTATACAAGATGGCGATTTAGAATATGACCCTGAAGATTATCAGAGATTACTCCAGCCAATTCTGGAGGGAAAAGACAAGGTCGTCTACGGTTCCAGATTTCTAAAATATAATAAACCGATTTACCTCCATTTTGTCTTAGGCAACAAATTCTTAACCTGGTTAATAAATATATTATACCATTCCAAGCTCACCGATTCGTATACCTGCTATAAGGCTTTTGACAGCAACGTCCTGAGAAGTTTGACATTGGAAACAGAAAGGTTTGAATTCGAAGCCGAAGTTACAGTTAAATTGTTGAAGAAAGGATACAGGGTTCGCGAAGTTCCCATATCCTATTCTCCAAGAACATTAAGGGAAGGAAAGAAGATTGGCTGGAAGGACGCTTTTTTGGGCATTCTAACCATAATCAAGTATAGATTCAGTAAATGAAGATTCAGATTTGGACGTGAGACGAAAATTCAATCATTTACTTGACAAAGAGGTGTTTTTAAAATAGAATTCGTTCGATTAGTGCAGCTGGTTGGGATGACCAAAGGGAAGAGGGAAAGGCGCGGGCGCGAGATGGTGAGCGCCCCGGGAATTGAAGCGGGCGTAATTCAGTGGTAGAATGCAAGCTTCCCAAGCTTGACGTCGTGGGTTCGAGTCCCATCGCCCGCTCCAATCAAGCTTAATTCCATTGCTATCGCCCTCTCCAATCCAGCTTCAATTCGATTTCCATTGCCCTCTTCGGTAATTTTTTGTGCTCTTCAATTCATAAGCGGCTCTTGGTCCCCGATGAAATCGCAAGAAAACCCTGCTTTCGCAGGGCCTCCAGAATTTTAGGAGTCCTTCCGAAAGGGCGGGAAAAAACCTTGCTTTCGCAAATGTTTAACATCTAATTAACGGAGCAGATATTGAAAAATCTATATGTTGACTTGCATATACACAGCACGTTCTCTGACGGCAATTTTACTCCAGAAGAAATTGTTAACCATGCCAAGAACGCTGGTTTAGCTGCCATATCCATCACCGACCACGACAATACTGACGGCACTCCGTCGGCTATTACTGCAGGAAAGGAGTTAGGAGTGGAGGTCGTTCCTGGAGTGGAACTGAGCGTTGAGCCCGAGTCCCTTCAAGATGAAGAGATACACATTCTTGGATACTATGTCGATTGGAAAGATGAAAGTTTCCAGGAGAAACTCCGCCACTTCAGGAAAGCGCGCCGGGAGAGGGCCCATCATATCCTGGAGAAACTGGCTCACCTGGGAATTAAGATTGATTCCCAACAACTATTTGAGGTTGCCGGTAAAGGTTCTGTGGGCAGAATGCATGTAGCGAAAGTCTTGAAGGATGAGGGATTTGTCAATTATCTACAGGAAGCCTTTGACCTTTATTTAGCCTACGGCAAGCCCGCCTATGTCCCTAAGTTGAGATTGTCATCTCCAGAGGCAATTACTCTGATTTCACGAATCGGAGGAATCTCTGTCATCGCCCACCCTATTTACGGGGGAAACAGCAGGGAAATCATTCAAAAACTTAAAAGTCTTGGATTGGATGGAATCGAAGTTTATTATCCAAACCATTCTTCTGAAGACGTAAGGAAATTTCAGAGCTGGGCTAAAGAGTTTGGTCTATTAACCACGGGAGGTTCCGATTGTCATGGCGCGACAATAAACGAAGAAGTTCCAATGGTAAATTCGGAAGTTCCCTATGATATTTTAGAACAGGTAAGAGAATATAGAAGGACGAAGTTTGGAGAGAGCGTTGAAATCTGAGAAGATTGGCTGGGAAAAATTGAGAAAACACTTGACATAGAAATGATGCATATGATATATTGACAGAATTGAAAATCTTATTATGCAGACAGGGGAAGTCCGTGAAAACCGGACGCTGCCCCGCAACGGTTAACTTCCTTTGATAGCTGCAGAAGGAGTGAGTCCGAGGACCTGTTTGCAATATATTGCCTTCGCGGGAAGGTTGGCCGAATTCATAAGGCTTGAATCCCAACTTTCAAGTGAAGGTTGGGTTTTTTAATTTCTGGAGAAATATGTATGGGCAAGCTAATTCTTATTTTAGGCGGAGCACGGAGCGGGAAAAGCACTTTTGCTGTCACAATGGCCAAGAAGTTATCATTTAACCGACCTGGAGTTGCTTATGTTGCCACTGCCTCTCCTCTGGACGAAGAGATGAAGAAAAGGATAGAGAAGCACAGGAAAAGCCGTCCACCTTCCTGGAAAACTATAGAAGAAAAGAGAGACCTATCAAAGATTCTCCCTAAACTAAGAAAAGTGAACACAGTAATAATTGATTGTTTAACCCTTTTGATTTCAAATCTTCTCCTCTCCGGGGATAGGGAAGTGGTGATTTTGAGAAGAATAAAAGAGTTCTTCGGAACTCTCAAAAAGAGAAACTTTACTACTCTAATAGTTTCCAACGAGGTGGGAATGGGAATTGTCCCGGATAGTAGCCTGGGCCGTAGTTTCAGGGATATCGTGGGCCAAGCCAACCAGATAATTGGTGGACTTGCTGATGAGGTTTACTTGTTGGAGGCAGGCATTCCCATTAAGATAAAGGGCACACATTCCCCCTCACCTTAATCCTCTGGCCAAAGGGGAGAAGAGACAGAGAAGAGGAAGAATGGAAAGAATTCAAAAGGTCATTGAAAAAATTGAGCCAATCGACAGGCAGATAATGGAAAAAACCAAAGAGAGGCTCGACTCTCTCACCAAGCCCAGAGGGAGTTTGGGAAGATTGGAAGAACTGGCAAAAATTGTGGCGGGAATCAAAAGAGAGTATACCCCCAACTTGGATAATAAGGTTATCTTTACATTGGCTGGAGACCATGGAATCACCATAGAAGGAGTGAGCGCTTTTCCCAAAGAAGTAACAGCGCAAATGGTCTACAACTTTTTGCAGGGAGGGGCAGGGATTAACGTTCTCGCGCGCCACATAGGAGCGAAGGTAGTAGTTGTGGATATGGGAGTTGCCTGTGAGTTAAAACCCCATCCTGAGCTTTTAATCAGGAAGGTAAATTATGGAACCAAGAATATGCTGAAGGAACCAGCAATGAGCCGGGACGAGGCAATAAGGTCAATCAATGAGGGAATCAAAATTGTGGAAGAAGGATTGGACAAGGGCATAGACATTATCGGCATAGGAGATATGGGAATTGGAAATACCACGGCGTCCAGCGCAATTGCCGCAGCAGTAACTAAGGCGCCTGTAGAAAAAGTTACTGGCAGGGGTACGGGAATAGATGATTTTAAGCTTGAGCACAAAATTAGTGTTATTAAAAAGGCGTTGGAAACTAATAGGCCAGACCCCGATGACCCGATTGACGTTCTATCCAAAGTCGGGGGGTTTGAAATTGGAGGACTCGTTGGAATTATGCTTGCCGCAGCCTCCCATAGAATTCCAGTGGTTCTCGACGGATTCATCTCTGGAGCAGCAGCTCTTCTGGCAATAGAGATGGAACCCAAAGTTAAGAGTTACTTGATTCCATCACACTGCTCAGCAGAAGCCGGCCATAAATTAATTTTGAGCTTTTTGGGTTTGAAACCTATACTTGACCTAAATCTCAGACTCGGTGAGGGTAGCGGAGCCGCCCTGGGCATAAATATTGTGGATGCAAGCGTTAAGATACTGACTGAGATGGCAACTTTCCACGAGGCAGGAGTTTCCGAAAATATATGAAATCAATGATAGCAGCGATTCAGTTTTTGACCATTGTTGGCCCCGTTAAGACAGGTGAAGTTAACGCCGATTATTTACCTAAGTCCTTATTATACTTCCCCCTGGTTGGCCTTATGATTGGCGTTATTCTAGTCGGGGCTAACTTTGTCCTCTCAAAACATTTGAATCATTCTGTAGTTAACCTGTCAATTATTATTCTTCTGATTATTCTGACCGGGGCGCTACACCTGGATGGATTTGCGGATACGTTAGATGGATTCTACGCCGGCAAAGATAGGCAGGAGATATTGAAGATAATGGAAGATAGCCGTATTGGCACAATGGCGGCACTGGGACTTTTTATTCTGATTCTCCTAAAATTTACTCTCCTTGAGGGAATTCCTGATGGAGTCAAATACAGGGCTTTACTTTTAATGCCTCTATCCAGCAGATGGGCAATGGTAGTCTCAGGTTCTTTCTCTAAGGCAGCAAGGAGTCAAGGTCTGGGAAGATTTTTTTGTAAGCCTGTAGGTTTGAAAGAATGGTTAGGAGCAACACTATTTACTTTATCAGTAACTTTTCTAATCTTGAAAACTCAATTGATACCTTTTATCTTAAGTCTATTTTTATTTACTCTTCTTCTGACAAAGTATATTGCCAGGAAAATCGGAGGTATGACAGGGGATACTTTCGGCGCAATAAACGAATTGACCGAAGTCTTCAGCCTTCTAATCTTCACCCTCATCAGTGCATAATTGATTTCCTATCCCCCTGGGGGAGAGGATTTAAGAATTACGCCCATAAAGGGCTACACTACCTTGAAATTTGGAATCCATATTGTAGGGCTTTATGCCCGTAATTTGGCATTTGGATTTTCGATTTCCTAACAAGGGTTACGCTACCACAAAAAGAGAAGTATGCTATGAAAAATCAATTTATCATGCCCATTGTTTATATTCTGTTACTCGCTTCCTGCAGCAATCAGCCACCTTCTCTGAAGTCAAGTGCACCCCACGAGATCGTTTGCATAGACGACGTCGGAAGAGAAGTGAGATTCAATCATCCTCCCCAGAAAATAGTTTCTCTCGACCCGAGCGTCACCGAGATACTCTTTGCCTTAGGCCTCGCTAACGAAGTGGTTGGAGTAACAAACTATTGCGACTATCCTGAAGTAGCAAAGTTTAAGCCGAAGGTGGGTGGCTACTTAGACCCCAACATCGAAGCAATTGCACTACTCGAACCCGACTTAGTGGTAACCACTTTAAAAACCGACACCCCCAGGTTAATCCAGCAACTGGAAAATTTTAGGATTAAAGTCTTTGTTTTAGACCCCAAGAATATGGAGGATATCTTCCACAATATTTCCTCGTTAGCAAAGCTGACACATCGAGAAGAGAACGCAAGACGGCTTGTGGGAAGTCTAAAGGAAAGATTGACTGACGTTAAAAGAAAAGTGGATGGAATCTATCGCCCAGGGGTATTTCTTGAAATGGGCGCTGACCCATTAATAACTGTGGGTCCAGGAAGCTTTGCCAGCGACTTGATTGAAATTGCTGGAGGTAGGAATGTTTTTAGCCATTCCTCCTCCAGATACCGCAGATTGCCCCTTGAAGAGGTCCTTTTGGCGGGCCCCGAAGTAATTATTATCTGTTCAATGGTTTCCGATGACAAATGTCTGGCACAAAAAAGATGGTGGGAAAGGTGGACAACTATGTCCGCAGTGCGTAATAACCGTATCTATGTGGTCGAAGCAGACCTGATAACCAGACCCGGACCGAGAATGATTGATGGACTTATGGAACTAGCCAAGGCTATACATCCCGAAATATTCCAGGAGACAAAAAGATGAAAGTTTTAAGTAGAAAAAAGTGGCTAATAACTATACTACTGTTAACGATTCTGCTCATTGGAACTATAATATTCTGCTCGTTTCAAGGTTCAGCAGACATCAATCTTAAGGACGTAATCGAGGTCTTTTCTAATCCCCTCGGACAGAACTGGCAGGATACAAAAGCCATAATTCTGTTAAAAGTTCGACTTCCCAGAATATTGCTTGCCTGTATGGTAGGAGGAGCACTGGCTGTTGCTGGAGTGGTTTTGCAAGCCTTGCTAAGGAATCCCCTGGCAGACCCTTATGTCCTGGGAGTCTCCAGTGGCTCTGCTTTGGGAGCAATAATCGCCATACTGCTGGGTTTAAACATTACTATCGGTGTTCTCCCATCAATTCCCCTATTCGGGTTTGCAGGAGGATTATTAACTATACTTTTTGTCTACCATATCTCGAAAGTACACAGGAAAATATCGGTTCAAACAATGCTTTTAGTGGGCGTGGTAACCGGGGCCGTCCTTGCAGCCGTTATTATGTTTATCACCTCTATAGTTGGTCCTCACCAAGTGCAGGGAATAATATTCTGGCTAATGGGCAGTTTGAGTTCACAGGATTATTCTCTGGTATTGATAGTTTCATTCTATGTGATAATCGGAATTCTCATCCTTATCTACCATGCCCGCAGCTTAAATCTTCTAATCTTAGGTGAAGAGTCGGCGGCCCAGCTTGGTCTTGAAGTAGAACGCACAAAAAAGGTAGCTTTTGTTGGTGCCTCACTGATTACAGGTGCTGCGGTGTCGGTAAGCGGTCTTATAGGCTTCGTTGGGATATTGATTCCTCATCTTATGAGAATGATTATCGGCTCTGACCACAGGTTACTCTTACCTGTAGCCGCATTATCTGGAGGTATATACCTTGTGGTCGCTGACACTCTTGCCAGAACGCTTCTGGCACCCACAGAAATTCCAGTAGGAGTGATAACTGCCATATGTGGAGGCCCATTTTTCATCTATCTCCTCAGACAAAAAAAATAGGGACAGCGACCTTTTTTCCCAAAAGGCGAAAGAGCGAAAAGAGGTCTGACTCCTTTTTTAAAAATGGTTCTCAACCCTTTTTTGAGGTTAGGAGGTTGAGGTTTAGATACGAAAGGAGCTGGGTTTTAAATGACCTCTCATTTGAGGTGAAACAAGGGGAGATTCTGGGCATAATAGGGCCGAATGGGTCCGGTAAGACAACAATTCTGAGGGTGCTCTCGAAAGTTTTAATCCCGGACGAAGGAGAAGTCTATATTAAGGGAAGAAATTTGTTAAGACTCAGGACAAACGAGGTCGCACGGATAATCGGGGTCGTCCCGCAAAACACCTATTTTCCTTTCCCATTTACAGTGGGCCAGGTGGTTCTCATGGGAAGGTCACCCTGGCTTTCGGGCCTGGGATTTGAATCGAGTAAGGATTTACAGATTGCTTCTCAGGCGATGGCTCTAACCAACACGCTCGGTCTTAGCGACCGTCTAATTTTCGAACTTTCCGGAGGGGAGAGGCAAAGAGCAATAATTGCCCGAGCTCTGGCCCAGGAATCTGAGGTAATGTTACTCGACGAGCCCACTGCTTATCTGGATATAGGACATCAGATAGAGATTTACGACCTAATCAAAAAACTTAATGCTGAAAAGAGACTAACCGTAATCATAGTTTCTCACGACCTGAACTTAGCCGCTGAGTATTGCGACCGCCTCATTCTCCTCGATGTCGGTAAAATTCATAAAATCGGAACCCCAAAAGAGGTGATAACTGAAGAGAATCTTTCCAGAGTGTACCAAAGCAAGGTTCTGGTGGAGGAGAATCCTGTTACTGGTGCTCCCAGGGTCACTTTGGTTAGCAAATTGATGTCTAAAAAGTATCAAGAGAAGAAACTAGTCGTTCACATTATTTGCGGTGGCGGGAGTGGAACTGACTTGATGAGAAAACTCGTAATTGAAGGTTATAAAGTCACTTGTGGAGTCTTAAATATTGGCGATGCCGATGAGCTCATCTGCGAGTCTCTGGGGATTGAGGTGGCAAGAGAAGAGCCATTCTACCCCATATCAGAGGGTAGCCTCGTAAGGAATAGAGCTTTGATAGAAGAATCTGATATAGTTATAGTCGAAAGGACCAAATTTGGAAAAGGAAATATAAGGAATCTGGAGGTTCTTCTTGAATTTCCAGAAAAGCCGATACTCCTTTTGGAAAATGATAAATTCGACTATACGGGCGGAAGGGCAACCAGTATTTATGCAGAGCTCAAATCTCTGGGGGCAGTTGCACTTAGAAACCATTCAGAGATAATAGAATATCTTGAGGAGGGATGCTAAATTGGAAAAGAAAGGACTAATTCAGGTTTACACAGGCGATGGAAAAGGTAAGACTACAGCCAGCATTGGTCAGGCAATAAGGGCAAAAGGTCATAAGCTCAAAGTATGCTTTGTCTACTTCTTCAAAGACTTGAAAGCTTTCCCTTACGGTGAGATGGAAGTGCTGAAGGGACTGGGAATAGATACCACTGGCTTCGTTCCACACCACCCCCACTTCGATAAGAAGATTTCAGCAAAAATGATAAGAGAAGAGTGCCTGGCAGCATTAGAAGCTATTAAGGAGATATTCCAAAAGAACTATGACATGTTAATTTTGGACGAAATGCTAATTGCTTTGCGCGATGGATTCTTAAAGGAGGGGGAAATCCTGGACCTTCTAGCGAAGAAGCCGGAGTCTCTGGAGATTATTTTAACGGGCAGGGGAGCGACTAAAAAGATTATCGAAACAGCGGACCTTGTTACCGAGATGAAAAGAATAAAACACCCGCTCAATCGAGGCGTAAAAGGAAAGGAGGGGATCGAATATTAATTGGGAAAGTCTGGACTCCTCCCGAAAAGGAAGGTTGGATTTGTAGGCACAATTTCGAATTGTACAGCGGTCTGTAATGGCAGAACGACCGCTCCGCGTTATGTCTCGGCACTCTGAAGAGTGCCCGACCAAAATGGTTGGTCGCCCTTTAGGGTGACGAAATGTTAGTGGCAGAGCAAAGCTCTGCCTTATTAAACATTTCTTACAGGAGGTAATCTCCATGTTATTAAGAGAGAAATTTCTTATTTTGGGAGCCATTCTACTTTTGGCTGGTCTTGCCCGGGGAGGGGAAGAAGTTTATATGGGAGATTTGGGAGTCATTGTAGTTACTCCCACCAGGGGTCCCCGAATGGTAAAAGATTTGCCCACTAATGTCAGTGTAATTACCAGGCAAGAAATCACTGAAAGTAGCGCTCAAAATGTGGCGGAAGTGCTTAAGAACAGATTGGGCGTGGGAATAAGGAGATATGGAACTTTAGGAGCTCCTTCCTATGTTGCGCTCCGAGGCTGTTCCGCATACCAGACTTTAGTGATGGTAGATGGCCGTTCTGTGAATAGCATCTCTGACGGGATAGCCGACCTGAGTCAATTTCCAGTAGACAACATCGAGAGAATAGAGGTTATCCGAGGACCAGCCTCAGCGCTCTACGGTGCCAATGCCTTGGGGGGAGTGGTTAATATCATTACTAAAGAAGCAGACGAAGAGAAAGTTGACGTGGGTGTGAATTTGGGATTGGGAAGTTTTGGCACACAGATAGGGCGGTTAAATTTTGGAACAGAGAATTCTAATATTAAAGCTTATTTTACAATAAGTAATAATAGCTCGAGTGGGTGGCGCAAAAATAGCGCGTATGACAACCATAACCTCACGGGGAGATTAGCCTACGATGCTGGAAAAGTCGGAATTTTTGAATTTAGAGGGGGCTACCATAAATCGAAACTGGGGCTTCCCGGTGTGAACTATGAGTTAGACCCAATTACCTGGGAAAGAATTGTGTTAGATGAAAGATTTGCATCCGATCCAAACCACAATCAGGAGGATGAAAAAGAATACGCCGTTCTGGAATACACAAATAAGACAGAAAATTCAAAATTATCCCTCAAAGCCTATGGAAGTAATGACCAGAGAAGGAACCGAAATCCCGATTGGCTGATGGATGACTCTTACGAAAATACTACCCAAGGAACAGAGATCCAGCTGGATACTCTATACAGGATAACACTCGGTATGGACATCCACCAGGATAAATATAAGCAGAGAAACGAAATAGACTTGCAGACCATAATTAGTGAAAAGAACCTAAATGAATCTGTTTTTCTCCAGGAGACTCTCCCCTTGAAACCAGTCACAGCGATACTGGGAGCCCGTTATGACCACCACTCGGCGTATGGCGGCCAGACGAATCCGAGTCTTAGCTTAATCTATCAGCCCGAGGAATACCTGAAGATTTCGTTCAACCTGGCAAGGGGCTTTCGCGCGCCAACATTTTGCGACCTGTACTGGCCAGATTACTTAGGATGTCTGGGGAATCCTGATCTAAAGCCTGAAAGGGCCTGGGCTTATGACCTTGGATTTGAACACCAGCTGGGGAATTTCCTGTTAAGCAGGCTAACTCTATTCCACACCGATATAGACGATTTGATAGAGTGGGCAGTGAATCCATCTTTTATCTGGACTCCTTCCAATGTGGCCGAAGCCTACAGTCAAGGAGTAGAAGTTGAGTTCATCTATCAAATTACGCCACGACTTTCTCAGGCCATAAACTATATGTATGTGCACAGTGCCGGAAAAAGAGAAGGCCAAGACAAGTTTGAAATTGCGCCTTATAAGCCACATAATCGGGCAAACTACAGGATTAGTTACAGGAGCAGTTTTGGCTTAAATGTAAATTTGGGTACAGAATATGTTGGGGAACAATGGAGTGAAGCAGGGAAGACGGGAGATAAATTACCCGAGTACTTTCTCATAAATGCGAGGATTGGTCAGACAATTAGAAGCTTGGAAATCTACATTTCTTTCGATAATATTCTTGATAAGAAATACCAGACGGTTTTCGGCTATCCAATGCCAGGCAGAACAGTTATGGCAGGAATCTCTCTAAAATTCGGCTCATGAATAAAAAATTTTTCCTATCTTTTTCTCTTGACATTTACTGAAAAATTGATTATCCTTAATATTGCTAAATTTTTTGGCCAGACGCTGAAAAGTACAATTTTGTGCCTGCCATTGCAAAGGACGAAGTGCCGAAGTCCCCGCTGACCGGGATTACAGCCGAGCTTAACCCTAAGCAATTTGGTGTTCCGCAAGAGGGGAGAACTACAGTAAGGTCGGCAGAACTGCAGTGGCGTATGTGGATAAAGCTTATGAAAAAATCGCCAGAATCAAAAGGAATGAGTGCAAAAGAGATAGAAAAATTTAAAGAAGAACTCGTGCGTTTAAAAGAAGAGTTGCTGAGCCTGGTGCGGGCAACAACGGAGAATGAAAAAGAGTATCCAAGCAGTGAAGTAGGAGACAGTATCGACCAGGCAGCTGATTCTTCAGCTCGAGAGTTACTTTTCGAGCTCAATGATAGTGAAAGGCATAGATTAGAAGATATAGATATGGCCTTGCAAAAAATCGAACAGGGGAACTTTGGTCTTTGCGAAAGGTGCGGAGAGAAAATAACCAAAAAAAGGCTGGAGGCAGTTCCCTACGCTCGTTACTGTATCGACTGCAAGGCCGAGATGGAGAAGCCGGCTTAGGAAATCTAAAAGTGGAGAATCTCATAAAGCAGGATTCAATCCTGCTTTTTTATTCCCCTGAAAGCCTTTTGGTCCCGCAAACTATCTACATTCTAAGCCTACTACCTTCAAGAGGGAAGGAAGCAAATGAAACCGAGAATCCTCGGTATGATTATGGCGGGAGGGAAGGGAAGAAGACTTTACCCCCTTACCAAAGATAGAACTAAAGCGGCAGTGCCTTTTGGAGGCAAATACCGACTGATCGATTTTGTACTCAGTAATTTTCTTAATTCAGGCATTTATGCCGTCTATGTTCTCACACAATTTAAGGCACAGTCACTGATTGAGCATATCCAGAATGGCTGGCAGCTGGGACAGGTTATCAGGGAACACTTCGTTGTCACAGTGCCGGCCCAGATGCGCCTGGATGAGAGTTGGTATAAGGGAACTGCCGACGCTATCTATCAGAACTTGAACTTAATTGAACAGTTCAAGCCAGATATTGTAGCTGTCTTTGGCGCGGACCATATCTATAGAATGGATATTCGGCAGATGGTTGACTTTCATATCAAAAAAGGTGCCGATGTCACTGTAGCTGCTGTTTGTGTCCCTATGGATACTACATCAGAACTGGGCGTAATTGACATAAATAAAGATGGCCTCATTGTCGGCTTTCAAGAAAAGCCAACAAGGGCCAGTCCGATTCCTGGCCAGCCTGGTGAAGCTTTTGCCTCTATGGGAAATTACCTTTTCAACACTGAATCATTGACAAGTGAACTGACAGAGGATGCTCAAAGAATCGAGACCCAGCACGATTTTGGGAGAAATGTGATTCCTCTCCTTTATCAAAAAAGGAAGGTTTTTGCTTACAACTTTAAAGAAAATAAGATTCCTGGTGAAAATAGTGAAAAGGAGCCCGGTTACTGGCGAGATATAGGGACAATTGATAGCTACTACCAGGCAAATATGGACCTTCGTGCTGTTACGCCTTCCTTTAATCTTTACAATCCCCGCTGGCCAATCAAGACTACCGGTTACACTGAACTACCACCAGCCAAGTTTGTGTTCGACGAACACGGACGACGTGGTATAGCTTTAAACTCTATCGTCTGTGAGGGCACTATCGTCAGTGGTGGAGAAATAAGAGATTCCGTGGTAGGCAGGAATGTGTTCGTGCACAGTTACTCCGAGATAGAACAGTCAATTCTTATGGATAATGTCGAGGTGGGAAGGCGTGCACGGATTAGACGCACAATTGTAGACAAGAATGTTAAGATTCCTGAAGGAGCAACTATCGGATACAATTTAGAAGAAGACCGTAAGAAGTATCATATCTCTCCTGGAGGAATCGTAGTCATCCCCCGCGCCGAGCCAAAAGATTAGACAGACTTTCCTACGCTCATATGCACTTATGCTCTTGTGCTTTTAGCCCTGCCACTGTACTTTTCCGATTTAAAAAAAACCAAAAAATTGACTTTACATTTATGAATAAACTTGTACAATGTTTATGGAGGTTGGATAAATGATTAATCTAAATAGCTATATGACTGTTAAAGAGGCAGCGATTTTTCTCGGCGTGTCCCCTATGACCCTTAGGCGCTGGGATAATGAAAAGAAGTTAAAGGCAACGCGCCATCCCATAAACAACTACAGGCTTTATGACCGTAAGCAACTGGAAAAAATACTTAAAGAGCTGCAGCCAGGAAAGTAAGGCGCCTGATTATGTGACAATGAATTCCAAAAAATCGTAATAAGGTAGAAGGAGTTAACAGGCAATGTCCAGAGAAAATATGGATAAAATATTGACCTTACTGAAAAAAGAGTATCCAAATGCAAAGATTGCATTGAATTTTACGAATCCACTGGAGATTTTGGTAGCCACAGTCCTTTCTGCACAGTGTACGGATGAAAGAGTGAATATGGTAACCAAATCTCTCTTCAAGAAGTATAGAAAAGTTCAGGATTACGCAACAGCCAACCTGAAGGCTTTTGAGCAAGAAATTCGTTCCACGGGATTCTATCATAATAAAGCAAAGAATATAATATCAGCAGCCCAGAAAATTGTAAATGATTTTGGTGGCAAGATGCCGGATTCAATGGACAAATTAATTCAATTACCCGGAGTAGCAAGAAAAACAGCAAATATAGTACTTTTTAACGGGTTCGGGAAAGTGGAAGGCATAGCGGTCGACACTCATGTCAAGAGATTAAGCCAGAGGTTAGGACTTACCAAAAATGACGACCCCGACAAGATTGAACAGGATCTAATGAAGCTATTGCATAGGGAAGAATGGGGAAAGTTTAGCTATCTTTTGATTGACCACGGCAGAAAAATTTGCGACGCAAAAAGGCCAAAATGCTTAGAGTGCATTCTGCAAAAACTCTGCCCTTCTAAAAAACTTTTTGTCCATACTTAGATGCCCAAAAAATCAAAAAATCCTATTTTTGTAGTGCAGAAACACAAAGCCACACACCTTCACTACGATTTCCGTCTCGAGAAAGATGGCGTATTGAAAAGCTGGGCCATTCCGAAAGAGCCACCAATAGAAGAAGGCATCAAACGATTGGCCGTGCAGGTTGAAGACCACCCTTTGGGGTATGAGAATTTTGAAGGCGAAATACCTGAGGGATTGTATGGTGCGGGAGATGTAGAAATTTGGGATAAAGGATATTATCTGCCAATAAGATTTCAATCTGGAGAACTAATCTTTGAATTAAAGGGTAAGAAGTTGAGAGGCACCTATTGCCTGATAAAGATACAACCAAAGAATTCTCAAGACAAGAATTGGCTATTTTTTAGGAAAAAAACTACTGGAAGATTATCGCATAAGAGTTGGCAGGTTAAAGAATAAAAAGGGTGCGGGGTATGGCGGATGGCAGAGAAAGTCATTTATATTATTGACCGGGATAAGGAGCAGTTAAAACGATTAATAAGGGATGCCAGACTATCTGGCAGTGAACATGAAAAATGTCTAAAAGATTTAGAAGAAGAGTTGAATCGAGCTAAAGTGGTGAAATCAAAAGATATCCCTGAAGATATAATTAGGATGAATACCAGAGTTCGCCTGAAAGATTTGGATACTGGGGAAGAAATGATTTACTTGTTAGTTTTTCCTGAGAATGCCGATGCTGATGAAAACAAAATTTCAATTTTTTCACCTGTCGGCACTGCGCTGATTGGATACAAGGTTGGAGATATAATTGAATTCAAGGTTCCAGCGGGATTGAGAAAGTTGAAGGTTGAGGAAGTCCTTTATCAACCCTAAGCTGCCGGAGATTACCATTTGTAGACAAAAATCCCGATTAAGAAGGAGGAAAAAATAAGAAAAAGGATTTGTTTGATTGTGGCAGGACTTGCGATTTCGGTGTTCTCCTTAAACAGCGGATTTTCGCTTTCCGGAGAAACTAAACAGGCATTTGATGACAGACTTGTTTCGGCCAACATAGTATTTGGCTTCAAGCTTTTCGCGGAAATCGCCAAGCAAAATACTGCCAAAAATATTTTTGTATCTCCAGCAAGTGTGGCTATAGCCTTAGCAATGACTTACAACGGGGCTGGCGGGGAGACCAAGCAGGCAATGGTCACTGCCTTAGAGCTGCAGGGCATGAGTTTGGAGGAAGTGAATCGTGCCAATGCCGCACTGAGGGCGACGCTGGAAAATCCAGATCCCAAAGTCCAGTTAAACATTGCTAATTCGCTCTGGGCAAGGAAAGGCATCATATTCAATCCGGTTTTCATGAAAAGAAACGAGGACTTCTACGGAGATGAAGTTACAACCTTAAATTTCGACGACCCTGCTGCTCCGTCTACAATAAATTCATGGGTGACTAAGAAGAGCAAAGGGAAAATAAATAAGGTCATTGAAAACATAAACCCGGATGCCATTTTGTTCCTTATAAACGCTATCTACTTTAAGGGAAACTGGACTGTGGAGTTTACCAGGGAGAAGACAGAGGAACGTCCATTTTACCTCCTGGATGGCACACAGGAGATTCGCTCCATGATGTCACAATTAGGGAATTACAGGTACTACCGAGGAGAAAGCTTCCAGGCAATCAGTCTGCCCTATGGAGACAGTAAGAGAGTAAGTATGTACATTTTCCTTCCCGACAAGGCCTCTGACCTAAAAGAATTACTTGAGAGCCTGAATGCCGAAAACTGGAAAAATTGGATATCTCAATTTAACGTGATGGAGGGTACTATCGTCTTACCGCGTTTCAAGTTGGAGTATGAACTAAATCTTAACGATGCCCTGAAAGCCCTGGGCATGGAAGCCGCCTTCGATAAGAGCCGAGCAAACTTCGAGAATATGTGCCGGATTTCTCCCGGCATAAATGTCTTTATTAAGGAAGTCAAACACAAAACTTTTTTGGAGGTTGATGAGGAAGGCACTGAGGCTGCAGCGACCACTTCGGTAGAAATGGGCATAACATCCGTAAGGGAAGAATTCAGTATGATTGTTGACCGCCCGTTCTTTTGCGCAATCAGGGACAACGAAACAGGAACAATCCTGTTTCTGGGGTCTATCGTCGAGCCGGAGTAGCATAGCTCGTTTTCCACCAATCCAGCTGGATTACCCGTCACCTGCATCCTCTCCCCATTAACCCCCCACCTTTTTTCCTCCCCCTCAAGGGGGAGGAGCAGAGGAGGGGGTAAATCGGGAGAGGGTTGGGGTGAGGGGAATTAGAGTAGTCCCGATAAATCGGGACGCCCATAAAGGGCTACACTACATGCCAAAATTTGGATTTTGGATTTTGAAATTTGGATTTTCCATTTTGAAAAGGAGGTCGGAATGAATATATACGTAGGCAGTTTGTCCCGTGAGGTCACGGAAGAAGATTTGCGACAGGCTTTTGAAGCCTTCGGCAAGGTCGAATCCGTCACTATCATTAAGGACAAGTTCAGTGGCGAATCGAGAGGATTCGGATTCGTAGAGATGCCCACTAAAACTGAAGCCCAGTCCGCAATCGCCGCCATGAACGGCAAGGAGTTGAAGGGACGGGCAATTAACGTTAATGAGGCCCGCCCTCGGCCCGAAGGCCGTCGAGGTGGAGGAAGACCAGGTGGCGGACGGCGCTTCTGGTAAGCGGGACCGAAAGATAATATATTCATATTAGGATTTCGCCAAACATTTCCGTTAACGGTTTTTGTTTTGGTATTCGCCGAGTTATGTATTGTCTCGGGAAGATTTTGAGGTCCTTGTAAGAGATAGAAAGAGGAAGTGGCTATAAAAGCATTACTGGGAAATCTTCTTAATCAAGACTTTTGAATGCCAGGTGAACAATGCCATTCAATATATTACTCGTAGATGATGATAAAGAGTTCAGGGATGAATTCCGGGATTATCTTGAGGATTACGAAGTAATAGAAGCCTCTAATGGTGAACAGGCGTTAAAGTTGCTAAGAAAGCCAAATGTTATAGACCTGGTAATTTTGGATGTAATGATGCCAGGCTTACGGGGCACCGAGGTGTTAAATGAAATGAAGAAGATAGACCCTGACCTCGGTATCATTATCCTAACAGGCTATAGTTCTGAAAATGTGGCCATTGAAGCTTTGAAAGGGCACGCAGACGATTATATGCAAAAGCCAGTAGATATTGATAAAGCGAAAGAAATAATAGAAAGGCTATTAGAAAGTAAAAAAGGGGAAGGCGATATAGATACCCGGGGCATAGAAGGAAAAATTGAAAAGGTAAAGCGTTTTGCCGAAAGGAATTACCATAAAAAGTTATCCTTGAAGGACGTAGCTCAAGCGGTCTACCTGAGTCCAAAATACTTAAGCAGAATCTTTAAACAAAGCACGGGTAAAAGCTTTAGTGAGTATAAATTGAAAATCAAAATAGAAAAGGCAAGGGAACTTTTGAGCAAAACAGGCTACAATGTGAATCAGGTTGCGGAAAAAATAGGATACGAGAATGTAGAATCCTTTATTAGACTTTTCAAGAAACTTACTGGATATACGCCAACAGAGTATCGGAAAAAATTAAGAGAAAAGAGCAAGATATCATCAAAGAGAATGAAAAATAAAGGAAGAAAACTTAAATAAAATGGAAGAACAGGAAAAGAGAGACAAGCCGAATATTCAGGGTTTGCTGAACAGCGCTGAGAAGAACAGGGAGAAGATGGTGAGGACCTCACACTTATCCATACGCTCTTTATCCAGGTGGCTTGGGGCTACAGCCATTCCTGTTTTCATAGTCATCATTCTAACCCTATTCATATTGGACATAAAAGCAGTCTTCGAGCCGCGTCTACTTCTCCCTATACTTAATATGCTGTTCGTCTCTGTCGTGTCTTTCGTAGTGGCCTACATCTCAGCGAGATGCTATTTAACAATGGGCTTGGTCAAAATTCTTTTGTTAGGGTGCGGGGTGCTAACATTCGGCGCGGGAAATTTGGTTGCTGGCTGGCTAATAACCTCTCTGGGAGCGCCAAACCTTAATGTGATTGTTCATAATACTTCGGCCTTATTTGGTTCAATCTTTCATGTTGTAGCTGCAATGTCACCTTTACCAGGAACAATCGTGGAAAAAGTATCAAAGCGTAGAAAATTTGAGGTGATACTTGCCTATCTGGGAGTGCTGGTATTCATCGGATTGCTCACCAGAGCGAGCCTTCGGGGAGTTATCCCACCGTTCTTCATACAAGGAGTAGGGCCTACGCATTTGAGGCAGTGCGTGTTGGGAACTACAATGGCTCTTTTCGCTATCTCTTCCTTCATTTTCCTGAGGAGGTACTTCAATTTGAAGGCAGAATTTCTATACTGGTACTCCCTGGCTCTGGCATTAGTCGCCGTAGGCTTATTCGGCGTGTTCCTGCAAAAGGCTGTTGGCAGCCCCATCGGATGGGCAGGAAGGTTTGCCCAATACCTGGGTGGCATCTACTTTCTCATGGCTGTATTAGGCGCCGCCAGAAGTGCACGGGCCAAGGGAATACGACTGGAAAAAGACATAACTATCCTTTTCCGCGATTCAGAGAACCTCTATAGAACCCTCATCGAGACAGTTACTGATGCCATAGTTTCTGTTGACAATGAGGGGAGAGTGTTGCTGTGGAATTCGGCTGCAAATAAAACGTTCCGTTACAGTCAAGCTGAAGCGATTGGCTCACTAATTGTCGATTTGATAGTGCCTGACAAGGGAGCCGATAATTTGAGGAAGGAGATAGAAAATCTGGTAAGAACAGGCAAGAGTCCGCTAATCGGAAAAACGGCAGAAATAGAAGCCAAGAGAAAAGATGGCGAAGTATTCCCGGCTGAGCTCTCCGTCGCGGTAAGAAAGACGGCGGGCACGCGGATAACCACCATTGTCGCCAGAGACATTACCGGGCGTAAGAAGGCCGAGGAGGCGCTGAGGGCTAGCGAAGAGCGTTATGCACTTGCTCAGCGGGTTGCAAATATTGGCAGCTGGGATTGGGATATCCGAACCGGTAATCTGGAATGGTCAGAAAAGATAGAACCTATGTTTGGTTTTGGTCGCGGAGAATTTGGTAGGACTTATGAGGCATTTCTTGAATGCGTTCATCCCCAGGACCGTCAGCATGTTATTGATTCAGTGAACGCCTGCATACAAAAGGGTAGGAACTACGATATCGAGCATCGTATTGTTTGGCCGAATGGCACAGTCCGCTGGGTTTCAGAAACAGGCAATGTCATCCGCAACCAGAACAATGAGGCCATCCGTATGCTGGGAGTGGTCAAGGATATTACTGAGCGTAAACAGGCAGAGGAGATTCTAAAAAGAGACAAGGAGACCTTTGAGAGACTTGTAAATGAAAGGACGCAGGAATTATTAAAAGCACAAGCCGAATTAGATAAAGCAAAGCGTCTCTCTGACCTCGGGACTCTCTCCGCAATTGTCGCCCATGAGTTGCGCAATCCATTGGGAGTTATCAGGACAGCCTCGTATAATATAAGGAGAAAAAGAGAAAATACCTTATTGGATAAACATCTTGACAATATAGAGAAAAAGATATCGGAAAGTGACCAGATTATAAGTAATCTTTTGAGCTATTCGCGGATAAGAATACCCAGTTATGAAAAGATACGGATTCACGATATTCTAAATGAATGCATTGCTCTTATGAAAAGGAGATTTTACAAACATAATGTTTCTATAGTTAAAAAATTTGTGCCCGCAAAACAGGAACTCATTGAGGCAGACCCTTTACAAATCAGGGAAATCATTAATAACATTTTGATTAATGCGTATCAGTCTATCTCGGATAAAAAGGGAAAAATAGAGATAGTGGTCAGGCACAATGAGGAAGGTTCAATTGAGGTAAGCTTTAAGGATAATGGGGAGGGAATAGATAAAGAAGATTTAGAAAGAGTATTCGAACCTTTCTTTACCAGAAAATCAAAGGGCACGGGACTGGGCCTCACAATTTGTAACGAATTAGTAAATCTTCACAGCGGCAAAATAACAATTGAGAGCAAGAAAGGTGAAGGAACAACTGTCAAAATAACTCTGCCAATCAAGAGAGTAACAAAGTGAAAAAGAAAATCCTTATGATTGATGACGATGAAGAACTCTGTGAAGAAACGTCAGAAATCCTTATAGACCGAGGCTATCGCGTAACTACGGCATTTGATGGTTTAACGGGTAAAAAGCTTATTGAAAAATATGATTATGATATTCTCATTCTGGACGTAAAGATTCCTGGTTTAAGTGGACTTGATATTTTGGAGGACGTAAAAGAACATTATAAGGAACTCAAAATCGTTATTCTGACTGGAAAACCTTTGAGCAGGGAATTGCCAGAAGAGCGAAGGCATAAAGACAGAGAGGAAAAGATTTTAAAGCTGGCCGATGCTATTATCGGCAAGCCCTTCCATATAGAAATATTGCTTGATAAGATCAAGGAATTATCAGACAAAGCCGGTGGCCAGTAAAAAATGTAAAGTAAAAAATATTAGGTCCTGAAAGTTAAAATCCAGCATAAGGTAAATTTTGAATGGGGAAGCAGCCATTGCTTCCCTGTTTCTTTATGCAAGTGCCATCATAACTGGTGGAAAAAAGTCAAAAAAAAGGGGAATTGCCCTATTGTTTGATAATGGGGATAAATGCAATAATATTTCTAACAATAACCCGGTCTTGTATCTTTTCTCAAGATTAGCGCTTGCCAGAAGTAGTTTCCTAAGAGGAGGCGATAAATATGAATATGAAGATCGCCAAGGTAAAAAGTTGCGACGCGGGAGAGTGTGCCTACAACATAAAAAACAAATGTCATGCTATTGCTATAACTGTGGGAGAGGGGGCATCCCCCAGATGTGATACATTGGTGATAGCAGCAAGACAGGCTGGACTGCCTAATATCGCCGCATGTGTAGGGGCGTGTAAGGTAGGAAATTGTCAATTCAACGAATCCTTAGAGTGCGTCGCCAAAAGCATACGAGTTAAGGTGCATACTATGTTACCCGAATGCGCGACGTTTAAAGAGAGGTAAATGAGAATCTATGGAACATATTTATGCATACTCTTTTCTCGTTTCTTATATTTTAAGAATTACTGGAAGTTTTGAGAAATGGCAAGTATCTTAGAATGCAGAACAAGAATTTGAAAATGTCAAACAATAAGAAAGAGAAAATGCCGAGAAAGAAGATAATGATTATCGACGATGACAAGGAGTTTTTAGAAGAACTTAAAGAGACGCTGAATTTGAACGGTTACGAGGTTGCAGCTTTTTCCGACGGCACATCTGCCATGGAGGTGGTGTTTAAGATAAAGCCAAACATCATATTACTTGACCTTAAGCTGAAGGGAAAGAGCGGGTTCCAGGTTGCTTACGAACTGAAAAGTTACCCTGAAACTGCAAAAATTCCTATTATTGCTATGAGCGCCTATTACGCGGAAAGAGTATACACTGAACTTATGGATATGTGTGGAATTCAAATTTTTCTTATAAAGCCATTTAATCTACAGGATGCAATTGCAAGGATAGAAGCAGTTTTGAAAGAGAGGGGGAGATAATCGTGGCATGCGGCCATTGCTCGCCAAAGAAAAAGAAGGATATATATCAATGTGAGTCTTGCGGCAAAGTTTCTGATAAACTGGGAGATTGCTGTGGTAAGCCGATGAAAAAGAAAAAGTAGAACCATAGGAACACAAGGAACCTTTGAACAAGATGCAAATGTAAGGACAATCCTGCTGGTAGAAGGAGTGTAATATGGGAAAGAAAAGGAATTACAGAGATGAAAAACCTGATCCAAGTGAATTAGAGAAAGGGCATATTAATACAATAGATATGTCAGAAAAGGTAAAAAAAGATGGTTCACTTGAAGTAAAGATAGAATTCGCTAAGTTATTAGCACCTCCAGATGAGTCAACTAATTCTAACAAAAGGATTGAATTTTATTATGGTGACACTTTCTTAGCGAGGGCAAATTACAGTGGAGGGCAAGTTACTATCAAGCTTATTACATGGTGAGATTCAGCCCCTCTCATACAGCTCTCAAAAGTTCTCTTGAATAAGAATTCGCATCCGAAAAATACGAAAAAAATCAAGGGTTATAATAGATGAAATTAATCAGGGCCTATGTCAGAGATTTCATGACCAGTAAAGTATTGAATGCATTGAAAGATTCGAGAACCCCGCCAATCTCGGTTATGGGTGCGACCGCTCTCGGCGATGAAATTGGACATCAAGGATTGGAGGTACTAGCCAGAGTCGGGAGCACCCGTACACGAATGGTAAAAATTGAGTTAATCTGTAACGATGAATATGTAAACAGGGTAAAAGACACCATTACGACCACTGCTAAGAGGGCACATAAAGGAGACGGTTTGATAGCATTTTTTCAATTAAGGAAGCTATGAGCGTAAAGACAAGTGTCTTTTCCTACGTATCGCAAGAACCGTCTCCTTACTCCCCCAAATTTTCTTCAGCTAACTTACCTACGCTTGAGGTCTAATCCAACTTTAACGCTTTTCCTCACTCTCTTCGCACGGCTCCGGGTTGTTACCCCCTGGCCACCTACCGACCACATTTTTTCTGCCAGGTAATAGTCCTTTGTAGTGTAGCCCCTTGTGGGCGTAATGTAGTGTAGCCCTTTATGGGCGTAATTCCTACTGCACTGCTGCACAAATTGAATTTGTGCCTACAAGGAACGAAAACAAAATTATGTAGGCACGATTTCAAATCGTGCAATGTAGTGTAGCCCTTTATGGGCGTCCCGATTTATCGGGACGGGGACAAGCCCCTACAATATAATTCCAAAATCCAAATTTCAAATTTCAAATTACGGGCATAAAGCCCTACACTACCAAAACCATTACATATCATAAAAGTTGAATTTGGTTGACAAAAACTGTAAATAAGTGTAAAATGCAACTAATTATGAAAAAGTACAATGTAAGTGAACTGGCAAAGGAATTAGGCGTTACCAGGCAGACTCTCTATTACTGGATTAGAAAGAACTGGGTTACACCTAAGAGAGACTATCGCAATTATCCCGTGTTTACTGTCCAGGATGTGAAAAAAATTAAAGATTGGCGAAGCGGGTTAAGAGAGCTATAAAATAGAAATTTATATGAGAGTAGCTGCCGAAGGCCCAGCATGAGAACCTCTGTCCTGAGGCCTGAACATTACACGAAATTTCAATTATACTATGACAAATCAAATCAACAATAAGAAAAATCAAAGCTTAAGATTTTCTTTCTCCGACGGGGTATTCGCCAGTGGGATGATTGGCTTTACCCAGGAATATCTCACTCCATTTTTACTCCTGTTAGGCGCTACGGCAAAACATATAGGAATGCTCAGCGGTCTTCCTAATTTCTTTGCATCTTTGATACAAGTCAAGAGCGCTGACCTTACGGAACGCCTGAAGTCGCGGAAGAAAACTATTAACATCTTTGTCCTGTTTCATGCCCTTATGTTACTACCAATGGCAATTATGGCTTTGTCAGGTAGAGGAAAGCCGATTATTTTCATAACATATGTAGTTCTGTTTACATCTTTCGGAGCACTTGCCAATCCTGCCTGGGGAAGCTTAATGTCAGATCTGGTGGAAGAAGACAGGAGAGGAACATATTTTGGCTGGAGGAATAGAACACTGGGGTTCATAACAGTGGCCGCAGCCTTTATAGCCGGATTCATCCTCCAAAAGATGAAAAAAGTTAACATATTTTATGGCTTTGCACTTATTTTTGGTCTTGCATTCATATTCAGGATGATATCCTGGTACTTTTTGACAAGAATGTACGAACCACCTTTGAGCCACGGGAAAGAGAATCAATTTACTTTATATAATTTCCTGGCTCGAATAAAAGAGAGCAATTTTGCAAAATTTGTCCTATTCGCATCTATGATGAATTTCTCTGTTAATCTGGCAGCTCCATTTTTTGCAGTATTAATGCTTAAAGATTTACATTTCAGTTACATGCTTTATACCGTTATCACCATCACTGCAACTCTTACAGTTTACCTTATGATTAGCCGCTGGGGTAGACACGCAGATAGAATTGGCAACCTGAAAGTCATCAAATTTACATCTCCTCTAATCGGGCTAATTCCGTTGCTCTGGATTTTTAGTCGCCACCCGCTATTCCTGTTGTTCGCCCAACTAGTTTCCGGATTTGCTTGGGCCGGATTTAACCTTTGTACAACCAATTTTATCTACGACGCAGTAATTCCTGAAAAACGGACTCGCTGTATATCGTATTTTAATGTACTTAATGGGTTGGCGCTATCTGCTGGAGCACTTCTCGGTGGGTTTCTGTTACAAAGATTACCGCCTCTTTTTGGTTACAAAATCTTAACGCTTTTCTTAATCTCTTCCGCCTTAAGAATTATGGTTGGTATTCTTATGCCATTGAAATTAAAAGAAGTGAGACCTGTTGAGAAAGCCAAAAGTAATGAACTATTCTTTAGTATCCTCGGCATAAAGCCGCTCTTAGGAATTGAAAGAAAGACAATTAGATATTAAACCAGAATATGGGTAAGAGCGATATTAAGAATTTGACATTGCAAGAACTTAAAAAAGCAGTTGTTGAAATGCAAGAGCCAGGCTATAGAGCCAACCAGATATTCTCCTGGCTTTATCGAAGAGGGGTCGGCGACTTTGAGGAAATGGAAAATATACCAAGGGCGCTCAGAGATAAACTCGCCGAGACCTATTATATAAGCACTCTCGAGCTTTCCCAGCATCTTAAATCAACTGACGGGACGGAAAAATTTCTTTTTAAACTCTCAGATGGAAACTTTATAGAAAGCGTCCTTATATATGCGAAAAATAGAAAAACAATATGCCTTTCTACTCAGGTTGGTTGTAAATTCGCCTGCTCCTTCTGTGCCAGCGGGCTCAGGGGCTTTATAAGAAATCTTACACCAGCAGAAATTACAAATCAGATACTGTTTTTGCAACAAAATCTTAATCATAAAATAACGAATTATGTACTTATGGGCATGGGTGAACCCCTGGACAACTACGAGAATGTATCCAAAGCAATTATGATAATGAATGACCCGGAAGGAATGAGCATAGGGGCAAGAAGGATTACTATTTCAACCTGCGGAATAATACCCGGAATGAAGAAACTTGAGAATTTCGGACTCCAGGTTAATCTATCTGTATCCCTCCACGCTACAAACAATAACCTGAGAGATGCGCTTATGCCGATTAATAAACGGTATCCGCTGGAAAAACTCATTAAGGCTTGCGAAGAGTTCGTAAATGCTGCAGGAAGAATGATTACTATTGAGTACATCTTAATAAAGGACAAGAACGATTCTCTCGAAGATGCGGACAAGCTTGCGGCAATAGCGAAAAAGTTAAAGGCAAAGGTGAACCTTGTACCATATAGTCCAATTCCCGGCTTAAACTTTCAGGCCACCGGAAGAAAAAATACGAACATATTTATGAATAGACTCATTAATAAAGGAGTAAATGCAACTCTCCGAGAATCAAAGGGTAAAGATATACGGGCTGCCTGCGGGCAGTTAGCGGGCAAGGCAAAAGAATGAATTACAAACTAATAATTTTTGATATTGACGGTACAATAGCGAAACACATAAGCTCCTGGAGATATATTCACGAGAAACTTGGATTGTGGTACAAGCAGGCCTATCGCTATCAGGAGAAGTTTCTTGCCGGAAAGATAAGTTACAGGAAATTCTGCGAATCTGACGCAGCTCACTGGAAGGGATTGCCGGAAAAAAAGATAAAAGAAATCTTCAGAAAAGTTTCTTACGCTAAGAATGCGGCACAGTGCATAAAAAAACTCAAGAAAATGGGTTTCAAACTCGCCGCTATTTCCACAGGCCTTCAGTATATAGCCGACAGAATAAAGAAAGAGTTAAAGTTTGATTATGTCTTGTCCAATAAATTGATTTCCCGAAAAGGTATTCTTACCGGAAAGGTCAAAATAAATATAACCCATGGAGCAAAAGGTAGAATTCTGAGAAAAATAGTAGAGAAGTTCCGGGTAGAACCGGCGGAAGTGATCTGCGTCGGCGATAGCCACGGAGATATACCACTGGCGAGACGGTCAGGCTACTCCATCGCTTTTAATTCATCGGATGAATCTTTTTCAAAAATCGTGGATTATGATTGTAAGACAAAAGACTTCAAAGAAGTATACAATAAAATAGTGTCTATTTCCGAAGAAAAAAACTGGAAGGGAAAGAGGTTTGGGACAAGGAGGTGAACTGTGGTAGCAACCGAACAACTGAAGGGAGAGCACAAGGGGATAAAACTGATGCTGGATATTCTGGAGGAAGTGTGTAACAGGTTGGAATCGCGTAGAAAAGTTGACACAAAACATTTGCAGCAGATAATTGAATTCCTCACGATTTTCGCAGACAAATGCCACCATGGCAAGGAAGAGGATTTGCTTTTTCCCGAGATGGCAAAAGCAGGAATTCCTAAAGATAGAGGGCCTATTGCTGTAATGCTTAAGGAACATAAGCAAGGTCGGGACTACATAAGGGCAATGAGCGAAGCAATAGTTAAATACAGGGAAGGCAATAAGAATTTATCATCTAAAATCGTGGAGAATGCCAGAAACTACATATCACTTCTAAGGCAGCACATAGATAAAGAGGATAACATGTTATATCCAATGGCTGATGAGAGACTTTCAGAAGATAAACAAAAAGAACTATTTGACGGCTTTGAAAAGATAGAAATGGAAAGAATGGGAGCCGGAACTCACGAGAAATTTCATGAACTTCTCCATAAACTCAGAGATGTCTATCTATGAAAGGAGGTATTTAAGATGAAGGCAAAATTTCATTTCCCAAAGGGATTATTAATTTTTGTTATACTTATAACGATATTCAAGTTGATTCCTGTCACTGTTTATGCTCATTGCGATACCCTCGACGGTCCTGTAATTAGCGACGCAAAAGTAGCATTAGAAAAGGGAGATGCAACGCCAGTTCTCAAATGGGTCAACAAGGAATATGAGCCCGAGATTCGCTCGGCATTTAACAAAACGCTCGCTGTAAGAGCGAAGGGAGCTGAAGCAAAAGAGTTAGCGGATATGTATTTCTTTGAGGCGCTCGTTAGAATCCATAGAGCCGGAGAAGGAGCTCCATATACCGGTTTAAAACCAGCCGGCGCTGTAGAGCCAATAGTAACTTTAGCTGACAAAGCTATTGAATCTGGAAGAGTGGATGACCTGGCAGGAAAAATCTCAGGCCTTGTTTCCCAGGGAATACGAGAGCGCTTTAATCGCTTAATGGATAAGAAGAAATATGTGAATGAGAGTGTTGAAGCAGGCCGCGAATATGTGGAGGTTTATGTCAGCTTTGTGCATTACTTGGAACGGTTGCACAATGAGGCGGAAGGAAAAATCGCTCATCACGGAGAGCCAGAAGAGGAAACCACAAGTCACCAGGGCCGTTGACAAGCCAGGAATAGTGAGGCTTTCTTCCATAGATCCCTGGTAAAGAAAAGGAAACAGATAGGTTGGCTGAAGAAATATACGATATTGCCGTTATTGGTGGAGGACCAGCGGGGATTATGGCGGCAATTCGGGCTGGACAACTCAAGAAAAATGTGGTTTTAATAGAGAGAAATGACTCTCTCGGCAAAAAAATTCTCCTCAGCGGAAAGGGAAGGTGTAATGTTACCAATATTGCGCCAATAGAAAAATTTGTGGAGAAGTTTGGCGAAACGGGTCAGTTCTTGAAACCAGCGCTTTACGGTTTCTTCAATCAGGATTTGATAGATTTCTTTGAATCAAGAGGCCTCAGGTTGAAGACAGAAAGGCAGGGACGCGTTTTTCCAGTCACCGACAGGGCCCACTCGATTGTGGAAGTTTTGAAAAGGTATCTTGAGGAAAATAATGTTCAAATACTGTACGATATGCGGTTACTCGATTTAGAAATAAAGGATAGATTATTCCTATTGCACCTGGAAGGTAATAAGAGGGTGAGCGCAAGAAAAGTCATATTGGCGACAGGAGGAGCCTCCTATAAAGCAACCGGTTCCACCGGCGACGGTTTTCGTATCGCTGAAAGAGTTGGACATAACATCGTCCCTCTAAGACCCGCTCTCGTCCCTCTAAAAACAAAAGAACTATGGGTAAAGGAGTTACAGGGACTTACATTGAAAAACATCCGCATTACTTTTGTTTACGATAAGAAGAAGATAGTTTCCGATGTAGGCGAACTTCTGTTTACCCATTTTGGAGTTTCCGGACCCCTGATACTCGATTTAAGCAAGGAAATCGTCTCCGTCCTCGAAAAGCGTAAACAAGTCCGTCTCCTCATAGACATCAAGCCAGGATTGAGACCCGAGCAGATTGAAAAGAGATTACTAAATGAATTCAATGTTAGGGGAAAAAGCCAGATAAAGAATATTATGAAAGGTCTTTTACCGCAGAGATTAATTCCTGTATTAATTCGTCTATTAGGCATAGAGCCGGAAAAGAGAGGAAATCAGATTACCCAGAACGAAAGGCGACTAATACAAGATTTATTGAAGGGTTTACCTCTGACCATTATCGGCTCCTTACCTCTGGAAGAGGCAATGGTGACCGATGGTGGCATCTCCACAAAAGAGATAAATCCCCGGACAATGGAATCAAAAATTGTGCCCGGCCTATATTTTGCTGGCGAAATCATAGACGGCTGCGCCCCCAGTGGCGGATATAATCTCCAGAAAGCTTCTTCCACCGGCTACCTCGCTGGCGAAAAAGCAGGCTCTCTGTCCTAACCATTGAAAAAGGTAAAAGATATGAATGAAGAAGTAGTCGTGGACAATATTTCATTTGAAGTAAAAGCCACCGAGATATTTGGTTTCTTAGGGCCAAATGGCGCAGGTAAAACAACAACCATAAACATTCTCTGTACTCTCCTTATGCCCACCAGCGGAGAGGCAATTGTAAATGGACTCAATGTAGTAACTTCTCCAGATGAGGTAAGAAAGTGTATTGGCATCATTTTTCAGGACCCAAGTTAGGAAGCAAACCAAAAACGACGCCAAGTTTGCAAAATCCGTTATCTTCAATGAATTGGTGGAAAATATAAAGATAGCCTTTTATATCCGAATTAGTACAGAAGGTCAAGCCAAAGAAGGTCATTCTTTCACAATGCAAAGTGGTGAGGGGGAATTGCAAAAAACTAAGTATTGTGTCTCCAGAACTGGTGTCCCCCGAATTTCGAGCCTGCGCGAGGTATAGCTTATGAACATATCTATTTTTGTTCTACCTCCATTTTTAACTGGTCTGAGTACTTTGGCTCTTGGTCTATTCGTTCTATTTAAAAGCAAGTCTTCTGATTTAGCCCGTAGATTTTCCCTACTCTGTTTCAGTATAATGGTATGGCAGTTTGGAAACGTTTTAGCATGGTCTTCTAAAACTTCTGATATTGCTCTATTCTGGATGAGATTAGTTTATATTGGAGTAGCTTTTATTCCTGCCTTAGCTTACCATCTTTCTGTGAGCACTAATGACTTACAGAAACAGAAAAGATGGATTCCTTTCGCATATCTTCTCAGCTTTCTACTTCTATTCTTGGTATTCCGTAAAGATTTTATAATTGGCGTCCGGGAAACTCTCTGGGGCAGACACCAAATAGCCGGGAAAAGTCATAGTCTTTTCTTATTCTTTTGGACATTACCTTTAATCCTATCTGTTTTTAATTTCTATTATGGATACAGGTCAACAACTTCTCCCTTTGAACGACAACGAAGGCGTCTTGTGTCAGTAGGCTTTTTTATAGCCTGTTTAGCAGGTATAGATTATCTTCCTTCTTATGGAGTCGAAATTCCTTATCCCTTAGGTTTTATTTTCATACTGTTTTTCATCGCCTTCACAACTTATGCCAGTGTATACTATAGAGCCTTAAATGTAGAAGTTATTCTAAAGAAGATATCCATTATAACTTTTCTATCAATTGTCGCCGCAGTAATTATTTATATAGCTCCTTTCTATCTGCAATCCTATTTCTACAGGCTCTGGGGTAAGAACTGGATATTTTTTCCTATTTCTCTTGCCTTCTTAGTTGGTATCGGTCTGTTTCGTCTCATAAACCTTGTAAGGGATATGGAAGAGAGTGAACTCTCCAAGAAATTTGCTTACCGTCCAATTCTTAAAAAAGAGGCCGAGAGAGTTTCTAAAGCAAGAAACATACACGAACTTTTAACCTATCTAACTCGTGATTTGAGCCACTGGGTTAGATTAGACTATGTGGGAGTTCTTGTTTGGGACAACCATACCAAAAAATTTGTATTACACAGTAGCTTTACCCGTGTAAAAAATAAGGAGAAAATCCCTACGGGCTTAACCCTTTCCCAGGATAACCCTCTGATTGTTGAACTTTTAAGAAAAAGAAGGCCTGTGGTATATAGTGAGTTAAAATACCACCTTGATACAGAAGCAACTCAATCCGAAGAAAGGGGGTTTCTCTCTAAAATAACTGACCAGATGCAGCGTTTAGGTGCAGAGGTAGCGCTACCCTGTTTTTGCGAAGATAAACTCTTAGCCTTGATCAACATAGGTCATAAATTAAACCTCAATGATATCATTACCAATGAGGACTTAGAGTTATTCTCATCTTTATCTAACCATACTGCCCGTGCACTTCATGGTTTTATGCTCCACGAGGAAAAAATCGAACTCATTGTAGCCTCCCAGAATACTTTAATCTCAGCAATTGAAGCCAAGGACCGCTATACTCGTGGTCATACTGATAGAGTAGCCGAATATTGTATCCTTATAGGAAAGCGTTTAGAGAAAGAGCTCCGTTTTTATCCTAATGGGTTATCTGACCTTAAATGGGCTGCCCAGCTCCATGATGTAGGAAAGATAGGTATTTCTGATAAGATTCTTCTTAAAAAAGGTCCTTTGGATGAAGATGAATGGCAGGTTATAAAAGAGCACCCCATAAATGGTATAAGGATTATCAGCCCTGTCCGGGAATGGCTCGGCGAAGATATCTGCGCCGGCATACTCTATCATCATGAAAATTTCGATGGTTCAGGATATCCCTCCCAACAAAAAGGAGAAGAGATTCACCTCTTTGCTCAAATAATAAGAGTTGCTGATGCTTTTGATGCTATGATTATCCATAGACCTTACAGACCTGCTTTGACAAAAGAGGAAGCAATAAATGAACTCAAAAAATACAAAAGTATCCACTTTGCCCCTCAAATTGTAGACGTTATGGTGAACTTGTATAATGCCGGAGAAATATAAGTGCAGTGCCTCATGCTCGTAATTTGAAATTTGGATTTTGGATTTTGAAATTTGTAGTGTAGGGCTTTATGCCCGTAATCTGCAATTTGTAATAAACCATAAAAAAAACATAAGACCCTTAAGGCTAAACCTGTTTTAAAAGGAAGAAAATAGTAGATACTGGAGGTTGCATCAATACTATGGTAATAAAATATATTTTCTTTTGGATAGGTGCGGTAGTAATTGCAATCATAAATGGAACAATACGCCAGTTTACATACGGAAAGATGATGAGAGAACTGTCCGCTCATCAGTTGTCATGTTTGACCGGAATCATCTTGTTTGGAATCTATATATGGATTTTAGGTATTCGATGGAAATTGGAGTCATCCAGTCAGGCAGTAATAATTGGGTTAATATGGGTAGCCCTCACTATTGCTTTTGAGTTTTTGTTCGGACATTACGTCGTAAAAGATCCATGGTCAAGGCTTTTGTATGACTATAACATTTTGCAAGGGAGGTTGTGGATTTTGGTGTTAATATGGATTGCTATAGCGCCATATGTTATTTTCAAATTGCAGTCCAAATAACCAGAAAAAAATACTCCTTCGGAGTTTTGGATGACAGATGAACGAGGGGGATTCGGAAGTTACAGAGAGGCTTCTGGAAACGAGGTAGCCGCAGATTTCAGTCTGTGAGTGTAATCTGGAGTCCTCCCGAAAGGGAGGTTTGATAAACGGTTACCTCCGACTCATCGGAGTATGTTATCCGAAGGAGCGGATGTCATAATTCTAAAAAATAATAATTCATTATTGTGTCCCCAGAACTCTAAAATTAAATCTTGACATTGTAACTTTATTAGGTTACAATTGTAATATAAAAGGGTTACAAAACTATGGACATTGCTACCATATTTAAATCAAAAACACGAAGGGAACTTTTTAGGCTTTACTTTACAAATCCCGAGAGTGAATACTATCTCAGGGAATTAGAACGTCTTCTCGATATCCCCGTTAGTATGATTCGAAAAGAATTACTTCGGCTGGAACAAGCTGGCATTTTTGAGTTCAGAAAAAGAGGCAATCTTGCCTATTTTTATCTTAATAAATCCTATCCTTTGTTCAATGAACTAAAGAGTATAGTATTTAAAACAGTAGGTATAAAGGGGTTATTAACTGAAGTTTTTAAGAAGATGAAAGGGGTAGAGGTCGCTTTTATCTATGGGTCATTTGCCAAAAATGATGAGAATGCCACAAGCGATATCGATTTGTTTGTTGTAGGTAAAGTTGATGAAGATAGATTGGTATCGGAAATAGGCAAATTAGAAAAAATTTTAAAAAGAGAAATTAATTATAGCTTATATACAGAGAATAATTTTGTGAAGAAAAAAAGAGAAAAAGATTCATTTATATTGGACCTTATTGAGAATCCAAAAGTATTTTTGGTAGGGAGTGAAAATGACTTATGAGAAATTTATCCACCAATATTTAGGGAAGGGCCTTTTAAAGAAGCAAAAAACTGATTTTCGAGCAATTCAAAAACTTATGACACGGGCACATAGGGACCTAAAAACAGCGAAAGCGAATCTGAGCATAGACGAAGGTATAGCATATACAATTGCGTATCTTGCAATGCTACACGCAGGGAGAGCAGTTATGCTCTTAAGAGGGTTCCGGCCTGCTAATGGATATCAGCATAAAACTGTAGTAGAATTTATGGGATATGTTTTAGGAAAGGAATTCAAGGCTATGGTAGAACGCTTTGATAAGATGAGAAAGAAACGCAATGTTTTCACCTATGACGTTAGTATCTCTATATCCAAAGTGGAGGCCAATAACGCTCTGAATACTGCGGTAAGGTTCGTTTATCTAACTGATGACATTATAAAGAAGCAGAATCCACAGACTGACTTCAAATTTTTCACCTAAAGTAGAAAAAGTAAGATTCTCGACTTTCGGATGTCAGAAGAATGATGCGGATTCGGAGGTTATGGGACTTCTGGAGAGGAATTGGATATTACTACTTATATGCTTCTTTTCTATGTTTTATTCTATAAATATAGATAATTTTTTCCTTATCATCTATGCGATATAGAATTCGATAATCACCTGTTTTTAAACGGTACCCTTCTTCAGCAGTTAGTTTTAGGCATCCTGAAGGACGAGGATTATCGGAGAGTAAGGAAATTTTGCTTTTCATTTGATTAAAAATTTTGGTTTGGAGATTATCTAAGTCCTTTTGTGCCTGGGGAAGGATAAATATTTTATACACGGCGGGTTCTTAAGTATTCTTCAAAAGGTATGGCAAATTTTTCCTGGTCGCGTAAGGTCTTTAGGTCTAAAAGGTCCTCTTTCAGTTCTTCGCGTTCTAATTGTTCTTTAAGGGCCTTTTCCACAAAGAATCCGTATTTGATGCCATGTTCCATACAGAACTTCTTGACCCGGTTTATAATATAAGCGTTTAGTTTGACCGCTAAGGTTAATTTTTCCATATTTCTACTCCATTTTGAATATACTATAAATTTATAGATTTGTCAAGCAAAAGTTTACTAAAGTTTTAAAAAGTTATGTGAAAAGAAAAACCGCAGGAACTCTTTGAATTTTGGTTGAAGAGCATTTCAGTGGAATTATTGAATAGAAAAGCATTCATTAGAACTTTTGGGTGTCAGATGAATGGAGCGGATTCGGAGGTGATGGAGAGGCTTCTGGAGAGGGAGGGATATGCCAAGGTAGATTCTCCGGAAGTGGCGGATGTTATCATTGTCAATACCTGTTCTGTGAGGGAGCATGCTGAAGATAGGGCGATCGGTTATCTGGCAGCTTTGAAAGGAATTAGAGAGGAGAATCCATCCACTGTTTTTGTTATGGCAGGGTGTGTGGCTCAGAGATTAAGAAGTGAAGTATTTGAGAAGATTCCTTTTGTAAATATTGTTCTGGGAACGGATAATATATGGGAATTGCCAAAGCTGGTTAAGATGGCTATGAAGAAGCCGAGAGAAAGGTTTCTTGCTACCGAAGTGAGGGAAGATTTGCCCAGATTGGCGAAGGGATTCTGGAGTTCGTCATCTTATGGTTGCACCAGGAGCTCTGGACTGGCGGGGCTGGTTACAATTATGCGGGGTTGTAATAATTTCTGCTCCTATTGTATTGTTCCCTATGTCAGAGGAAGAGAAAGGTCGAGAGCTATTGAGGATATAGTTTCAGAGGTCAAGCAGAAAGTAGCTAATGGATGTAAGGAAATTATGCTCTTAGGACAGAATGTAAATTCTTATAAATTTGATGGTTCGGACTTTGCTGACCTTTTAATGGAAGTCGAAAAAGTAGATGGATTGGAACGGGTCCGATTTATGACTTCCCATCCTAAGGATGTCCCTGAGAAATTAATCAATACTATGAGAGATTCAAGTAAAATCTGTGAACATCTTCATCTGCCTGCTCAATCTGGGTCAAATAGGATTTTGGAAGGAATGAATCGGGGATATACCAGGGAACAATATCTGGAGTTACTAAATAAGATAAGAAGAGAGATTCCTAACATAAGTGTTACTACTGACCTTATGGTTGGCTTTCCCGGGGAGACGGAAGAGGATTTCCAGGATACCCTGAGTTTAGTGAAGGATGTTGAATTTGATGGCACTTTTACTTTCAAATATTCGTCCCGTCCGGAAACGAATGCGGCTAAACAGAAGGACGATGTTCGTTTGAAAACAAAGAAGGAGCGTCTGGCTAAACTTAATGAAATTTGTGAGAAGATGGCTTTAGAAAGGAATAGAAGATTGGTGGGGAAAGTGGAAGAGGTTCTGGTGGAGAGGGTGGCTCGGAGAGAGGGGAAGTTAGTGGGAAGAACGAGGGGTAATAAGACTGTGTTCTTTTCGGGGGATGGAAAGGATATTGGGAAATTAGTGCCGGTTGAGATAGAAAAGGCGTATAAGTGGTCGTTGATGGGGAGGGTGTGTTTGTAAGAAGGCAAAGCTGGCGCTTTGCTACTCCAAAACAAGGGCAAAGGTTGCGGTTTGGGGATACAGAAAAGAAATGTAGTGGGAGAGCGATAGTTCCGCTGATGGCGGGCTCAATAAATTGAGCCCCTACAAAATGACAAATACGCCCATGAAGGGCTACACTACCAACAAGAATACGCCCATGAAGGGCTACACTACAGGGTAGCAGTAGATGGTTTATTCTCAGAAAGAAAAAGTAATGTTGTGGGGTTTACCTGTTTCAGAAGTATTTGGTTACCTGAGTAGTTCTGAAAAGGGTTTAAATGATTCTGAAGCAAGGAAAAGGCTTGAAGTGTACGGTGCTAATGAGATTGTCGAAAGGGAGAGAAGGCGTGGTTTACAAATATTTCTTTCCCAATTTACAAATCCCCTCATTTTGGTCCTTATCGTCGCTTCAATTATTGCCTTTTTCCTTCACGAGCCCATTAATGCAATAGTAATTTTGTCAATCGTGTTTTTGAATTCTCTGCTCGGCTTTTTTCAGGAGTATAGGGCGGAAAGGGCACTGCAAGAGTTAAAGAAATATGTAACATTTAAAGCCAGAGTCATAAGAAATGGGAAAGTATCGGAGGTGGATGATAAACAGATTGTACCGGGAGATGTTGTGCATCTCGCCATAGGCGATATGGTTCCTGCAGATATAAGGCTTTTTAAGATTGAGGATATGAGTACAAATGAATCTTCGCTTACGGGAGAATCATTGCCTGTTCTCAAAAATGTTGCCCCGGTTAGTAAAGATTACTCGTTGCCGCAATATCTAACCAATATGGCTTTTATGGGTACATCTGTAGCAAGTGGCTCGGGTGAGGGCGTTGTGACTGCAACCGGGAAAAATACATTCTTCGGAGAAACAGCAGCCTATTTGAAACAGGCAGTTCATGAGGGCGATTTCCAGAAAAATATAAGAAAATTTAGTAATTTCTTACTCAAGGTAATTTTGGCTATGACTACGTTTATCTTTATTGCCAACGCGGTTCTCGGTAAAGGAGTTTTTAGCTCTCTTCTTTTTGCTCTGGCTTTAGCTGTGGGAATTACTCCGGAAGTATTGCCAATAATAATGACCATCACCTTATCGAATGGCGCTCTCAGAATGGCTAAGGAAAAGGTTATTACCAAGAGGCTTGTTTCAGTGGAGGATTTTGGGAATATTGATACGCTGTGTTGCGATAAGACGGGGACGCTTACTGAAGGAGAGCTATCTCTTTCTGATTACTTAGGTTTCGATGAAAGAAGAGAAGATAAATTAATTCTTTATGGGTTACTTTGCAGTTCTGTGGAAGGAGGAAAAGGTAAGAAATCGTTCGGTAACCCAATGGACAAAGCTATATGGGAGAATAAAAAAGCTAAGGAAATGGAACCTGAGGTAGAAAACTACACCATAATTGATAGGAACGAATTTGATTTTGAAAGAAGAAGAATGAGTGTTCTGGTCCAGGGTGATAAAAGTAACATTCTAATTGTTAAAGGCGCTCCAGAATCAATTCTGGGAGTTTCTGATTTTGCCATGGTTGGAGGCAGAGAAACAGAGTTATCTTCTGACCTGGTCTCGACAATAAAGAATAAGATTGCCGACTATGAGAATGATGGGTATAGAGTCATCGCCCTGGCAGAAAAGCATACAGACCAGACAGAAACAAGTAATAATGATGAAAGAAATCTTATTGTGTTAGGATTTTTCCTCTTCCTGGACCCGCCTAAAAAGACTGTGAGAGAATCATTGAATATTTTACGCCGGCTTGGAGTTAGCATAAAAGTTATCAGTGGAGATAGTCCTATTATCACAAGGAAGGTCTGTAATGAGGTTGGTCTTCCACTTGTGGAGGACAAGGTTGTCACTGGAGATGAGCTTGAGCAATTAGAGGACGATGATTTTGAAATGTATAGCAGAGAATATAATGTTTTTGCCAGGGTAACACCAGAACAGAAATATAGAATAGTGTCGAACCTTAACAGGGAAGGGCACATTGTGGCGTTTTTGGGTGATGGTATAAATGACGCTCCTGCATTAAAGGCAGCCGATGTGGGCATTTCGGTTGATAGTGCGGCGGGGATTGCGAAGGAAGCAGCGGATATCATTCTCCTTAGAAAGAGCTTACGGGTCCTGACGCACGGAATCATTGCGGGAAGAAAAACCTTTGGCAATATTACAAAGTATATTCTGAACACAATTAGCGCTAATTATGGTAATATGATAACGGTTGCAATGTCGTCTCTGTTTCTGAAGTTTATTCCTCTTTTGCCATCACAAATTTTGCTGAATAATTTCATAAGCGATGCGCCTCTTCTGACAATCTCTACTGATAATGTGGACAAAGAATTTTTGAAGAGACCAAAAAGGTGGAACATCAGGTTTATCTCCAGGTTTATGGTATATTTTGGATTAATAAGCACATTCTTCGACCTGGCGCTTATTTTACCTCTCCTGCTTATAGTTAAAGTAAGTTCTGAAGTTTTTCGAACGGCCTGGTTTACTGAATCGGCGTTATCAGAAATTGCTGTAACCTTTGCCATAAGGACAAGGTTTTCTTTCTTTAAGAGCGCACCGAGCAAGTGGTTATCAATAACATCGGTCGTGGCTGGAATAGTTGCAATAACAGTAACATTTACTGTTTTTGGAAATAAGTTCTTTGAGTTTGTGAAAATGCCTGCAGCAGTTTTGGTTTTAATTGCAGGAATACTTGTGGCTTATTTCATAACCGCTGAAATCACAAAAAGATTTATTTATAGAGGGTTTCAGATTTAAAGTACCGCGAGAGGTATTTATCCCCCTCACCTTGTTCCTCTCCCCAAAGGGAGAGGAGATAGGACGAGGCAAAGGTTGCGGTTTGCTATTCCAGAACAAGGCAAAGCTTGCGCTTTGCCACTCCAAAATAAAAGGTATTATGTATGAGGAATGACATAATTATTCGTACGTATGAATCGCGGGATCGACAAATGATGCGGCAGATTGCCTGTGATACTGCAGATATGGGAGAGCCGGTAAAAAACTTTTTTGGAGACCGTGAGGTAGTAGCAGATTTATTAACTCGCTATTACACCGATTATGAGGCCAGGTCGCTGTGGGTAGCAGAACATGAAGGAAAGGTTATTGGGTATCTTACAGGTTGCCTTGATACTCGCCGCTACTTTCGGGTAATGGCGTGGCGCCTGGTGCCTCGGATTGGAATTAAGGCAGTCATTCGTGGAGTCTTTTTGCGTCAGGATACATGGCGGCTCTTCTGGGCTGCAATAAGAACAGGATGGATTGGTGGATTCAAGCGGCATATACCTTTGCATAAATATCGTGGACATTTACATGTTAATATTGAGAGGGGATTTCGCAGTCAGAATGTTGGCAAGAACTTAGTAGAGCGGTTTATTGAACAGGTGAAAGCAGCAGGACTAGCCGGGATATATCTGGCAGTTCGTGAGGACAATGTAAGGGGGCGTAAATTTTTTGAAGATTTCGGTTTTGTTGAGTTAAGCCGTTACCCTACGGTTTATGCTAAGAGCGGTGTTCACAAAACTGTTTATGCGCTTGTATTTGGAAAAGAAATAGTTAAAAAATGAATTTTTCCTATTTCATCATTATCGCGATGTTTGGTACTATGATGGCTTTTCAGGGATGTTCACCTGCTCAATCTGCCCAAAGATTGTCTTTACCTGAGGTCAAGTTGGACTCGGAAGATAGAATTCTTATCTTAGCACCGCACCCTGATGATGAAGTTTTAGGATGTTGTGGTGCCATCGAAAAAGCGGTGGCTATGAAGCTACCATTACGGATTGTCTTTTTTACTTATGGGGACAATAACCAATGGTCATTTATGGTCTATCGAAGACATCCTGTGTTTAGGCCAAAAGCAGTGCGGGGTATGGGTCTGGTGCGGCACGATGAGGCAGTTGCGGCTGCCCAAACGTTAGGAGTTACACCGAAACAGTTGACTTTCCTGGGGTATCCTGATTTTCGTACCTTGAACATCTGGTACGCTCATTGGGGTAACCGCCCTCCGTCCAGGAGTATGCTAACCCGGGTGAAAGCAGTTCCCTATTCTAATGCATTTCGTCCAGGAGCACCTTATAAAGGGGAGGAAGTACTAAGGGACTTAAAAACGATATTGCGGGAATTCAAACCGACAAAAATATTCGTTTCCCATCCGGGTGACCATCATCCGGACCACCGGTCATTGTATCTTTTTACTCATATTGCACTTTGGGACCTTGAGAAAGAAATGAAGCCAACTGTTTACACCTACTTAATCCATTATAAACACTGGCCCAAACCCAGAGGGTATCATCCTGCCAAGTCACTGGAGCCCCCTGAAATATTTAAGGAAAAGATTCCATGGCAGACTCTCACTCTGAAACCTGAGGAAGTTGAACTTAAACACGCCGCTATCAAAAAACATCACTCGCAGTATGAGTACAGCGCCAGGTACCTTCTTTCTTTTATACGCTCTAATGAACTGTTTGGCGATTTTCCTATTGTCATATTGAAACCAAATGCTTCTTCTGTAGTGTTACCATCGGAACTCAAAGAGGACATTATGGAGATTTCAGAGGAACTGACTGATGAGGAGCGTGCATCTTTTGTTGGTATTGAGGAACGTTCCATTCTTCTTGAGGACAATTATCTTGTAATTTCTACTAAGTTGTTGCGTCCCCTGGGAAAGGCAGTAGGGGCTTCGGTATATGTCTTTGGATACCGGAATGGCCGGTCATTCTCAGATATGCCCAAATTGCATATAAAGTTTGGAGCAATTGAGCACAAAATATTCGACCAGGATAAGAGACTTTCTATGGATGTCATAAAGGTCGACCGCAAACCAAAAGAAATAACGATTCGTATACCGCTTGCAGTGCTCAATAATCCCCAATATATCTTGACCAGTGCACACACATATATGGGCGCAGTACCTTTAGACTGGGTTTCCTGGCGGACGCTGGAGATATCATCTGGCGATTGAGGGGGAGGGAAGTAGTCTGTCCCCCTCACCTTTATCCTCTCCCTCAAGGGGAGAGGAATCAAATGGGAGCAAAGCTGGCGCTTTGCGGCTACAAAATAAGAAGATAAGAACGGGTTCAATAAATTGAACCCCTACAAAATAAACATATGCCCATGAAGGGCTACACTACCGTTACCAGGGGGTGGTTATGACTCAGTTGAAGCTGGTGGTAGTTCTAATTTTTGCTTTTCTTTTGGTGCTACTTGCGGTGACAAACCAACCGCAGGTGTCAATGAACCTTTTATTCTGGAAGACTCCACAGGTATCCTTGATCGTGTTTGTCATTGCCTCAATTCTTCTGGGTGGGATATTCGCCACTATTCTGGGAACTGTAACCCAGATGAAATTGAAGAAGGACATCAGCAAGAGAGAGAAAGAACTGAAGGAACTGAAAGAAAAACTTACTGACTTGCAACTTCAGGTTGGTAAATTTGAGGAATCGAAGGAAGCGAAGAAGGCGTCTCCTGAGATAGAGCCGCAAGAATAGAACGGCACCGTAAACAGTGCCCGACCAGCACTTTGCGAGGTTACAGAATTTGGGTAGATTTACTCCACTAATGGAACAGTATCATAGAATCAAGAAAGAGTATCCTGACACAATACTCTTCTTCAGGCTGGGCGATTTCTACGAGATGTTTGGAGACGACGCCAAACTCGGCTCGAAGGTTCTGGAGATTGCCTTGACTTCCCGTCAGAAAGTTCCTATGTGCGGGGTGCCTTACCACTCTGTCAGTAAGTATATTGCCACTCTGATTAAAGCAGGACATAAGGTAGCAATTTGCGAACAACTGGAAGATGCTAAGGTAGCAAAAGATTTAGTCAAGCGAGATGTCATCAGGGTCATCACTCCGGGCACGGTTCTGGAAGAGAATCTTCTTCCTGAAAAGAGTAACAATTTCTTAGCCTCTATATTTATAGAAAGACAAAATTTCGAAAGAGCTGGCCTCTCTTTTGTGGATATCTCGACTGGCGAGTTTCTGGCTACGGAAATTGAAGGAAGAAATATTTTAGAAGAAGTCTTCTTAGAATTGACCCGGCTTCCTGTGGCAGAGGTTCTTCTGCCAAAAGAGGAGGAAGATAACGCCAAGCTTATCAATCTATTGAAAAGTCACTCCCTTCCTGTAAACTATGTTGACGACTGGAACTTCTTGAAGGAGAATGCCTACCAGAAATTGGTGAGCCAATTCCAGCTCCATTCTCTGAAAGGCCTCGGTTTAGAAAATCGGGAATTGGCAATAAGCGCATCTGGAGCAATTATAAGCTATCTTGAATCTACACAAAAGATGGCACTCTCTCATCTTTTACGATTAAAGTTCTATTCCAAAAGTGAGTTTATGGTCCTGGACGAGTCGACGAGAACAAATCTTGAGCTGGTGGCTAATGTCCAGAATAATACTAAAGAGGGTAGTCTGCTCGGTGTTCTCGACTTGACCCAGACGGCAATGGGTGGCAGGAGACTTCGACAGTACATAATCGAGCCTCTTACGGATGTGGAGAGGATAAGAGGCCGCCAAGAGGGCGTTGAGGAGTTCTTTTCCGATTCCATAAATAGAGGGAAGGTGCGGGAGGTTCTTAAGAAAGTCTCTGATTTGGAAAGATTGATTAGTCGCCTCTCCTGCGGAACGGCTAATGCCAGGGACCTCATCGGCCTGAAGAATTCACTTAAAGTGGTTCCCAGAATTAAGGAGTTAATAGGAGGATTGAAAAGCCGTATTATTCAGGAACTCTCCGAAGAACTGCACGAGTTAAAAGAAGTAGTTGATTTGATTGAAAGCGCCATAGTTCCCGAGCCACCTCCCACGCTCAAGGAAGGCGGCATCATTAGACCGGAATATGATAAGGAGTTAAATAAACTTTACCAGGCGGCAAGAGGAGGAAAAGAGTGGGTTGCCGAGCTTGAGGCAAAGGAGAGGAAGAGGACAGGAATAAATTCGCTTAAAGTTGGATATACGAGCGTCTTTGGTTACTACATTGAAGTTACTAAACCAAATCTGAAGCAGGTTCCGGAGGACTACATCAGAAAGCAGACGCTTATTAACGCGGAAAGGTTTGTTACCCCGGAACTGAAAGAGAAGGAAGCGCTTATACTGGGAGCAGAAGAGAGAAAGGTGGAACTGGAATACGAGATATTCCAGAAAGTAAGAAATATAGTAATTGGTGAAGCGAGAAAGATTCAGGAAGTGGCGAGGACAATTGGCGAGATAGATGTTTTGGGTTCTCTCTCCGAAGTAGCGGCAAACAATAACTATATCAAGCCGACCCTGAACGATGGAGAAGTTGTCTCCATCAAGGGGGGCCGCCACCCCGTTGTGGAGAAGATGCTGATTGGCGAGAAGTTCATCCCCAACGATACATATCTGGATGGGTCTGAAAATCAAATCCTTATAATTACCGGCCCGAATATGGCGGGGAAATCTACATATATTCGGCAAGTTGCGCTCATTATCCTTCTGGCTCAGATGGGAAGCTTTGTTCCTGCTGAAGAGGCAACAATAGGCATAGTCGACCGTATCTTCACCCGCATCAGCACCAGAGATAGTATTGCCCGTGGAGAATCCACGTTTATGGTGGAAATGATTGAGACCGCTAATATCCTGAATAACGCAACTTCGAGAAGCCTTCTTGTCCTGGATGAGATCGGTCGGGGGACATCAACATTTGACGGTATCAGCATCGCCTGGGCGGCAGTGGAACACTTGAACGGAATGGCAAGAAAAATACATCCCTCTGCTGAACCCGAAGGACCCCTTGGCCCTCGAACGCTGTTCGCCACTCACTATTTTGAACTGACGGAGCTATCACAGACACTATCAGGAGTGAAGAATTACAATTTCGCTGTGAGAGAATGGGGAGATAAAGTCATTTTCTTACGCAAATTGATGGAAGGGAGCGCGGATAAGAGCTATGGAATCCATGTAGCTCAACTGGCAGGATTGCCAAAGGAGGTGTTAGAACGAGCAAAGGAGATACTTTACCATTTAGAGAAGAATTCTTACCGGGAAGATGGTCTGCCAAAATTGGCGAAAGTTGAAAAGGAGCCGAAACAGCTTTCTCTTTTTGCTGAACTGGAGCAGAGTCTTATTAAGGAATTAAATGGGTTGAAAGTAGAAGATATGACACCTTTAGAGGCATTGAATAAGCTTCAGGAACTGAAGGAGAAAGCAAAGAAAGGTAAGTAAGTATCCCCCTCACCCTAAACACTCTCACTAAAGGGGAGAGGAGACTGGGGAGGGGTGGAGAAAGGGGGAGTGAGAATGGAAGAGGAAAGGAGAAGGTATAGACGTATTCCCACGATGTCAGTGGTCAAAGAGGCATTGATTCGATCCCAGGACTTGAAATTGAATAGAGAAATCCCGGCAATTCTATTCAATTTAAGTGCTGGTGGCCTGGCGCTTATTACTTTCCTATCTATTCCTCGAGATATCCTTATCCATCTAAATTTTGATGTGGATGGGTTGAAACTGAAGGATGTGGAAGGGAAGGTGGTGCGGGTAGAAGGGAAAAAGAAGACATATTTAGTTGTCGTTGCTTTCACCAAAATAAGAGACGAAGTTAGAAACCGCATCAATATGATGGCCGATGCCTTCGACCTCTGCGAGACGAGAATATCAATGGGCGAGGAAAATGTATGTTCTCCAGAATGCCATTACTACCAACTGTGCACTAAGCCGGTAAAAGCGCCGCCCGGTGGATTTAAAAATTAAAGGTGAAATTACGCCCATAAAGGGCTACACTACATCTGAGATTTGTACATTTTTGAATAGACCTTGCTTTCGCAAGGAGTCCATAATTCCCGGAGTCCTCCCGAAAGGGAGGGAAAGCAAAGCTTACGCTTTGCAGCTACAAACAAGGTGGATAAGATGGCTGGTAAAATTGAAATTTTGTCTGAAGAAGTGATAAATAAGATAGCCGCCGGAGAGGTTGTAGAGAGGCCCTCATCAGTTGTTAAGGAACTGATAGAGAATTCTCTGGATGCGGGGGCAATGCATATTACGACAGAAATAAGAAGAGGCGGGAAGAAATTAATCCGGGTAGTCGATGACGGCTCGGGCATGTCCAGAGAGGATGCCCAATTGGCTCTTCAGCGCCATGCTACCAGTAAGATAAGAAAGTTAGAAGACCTTCAATCAATTGGAACTCTGGGCTTTCGCGGAGAGGCTCTACCCTCAATTGCTGCCGTAACTAATCTGACTCTTGTCACCAGGCAAAAAGAAGAACCCGCAGGTTGTCAGGTGAAAGTCAATGGTAATTCCTTTGAAGTCCAGGAAGCAGGATGCCCGCCCGGAACGATGGTAACAGCTGAAGACCTTTTCTCTAATGTTCCTGCCCGCCTGAAGTTTTTGAAGACAGACTCCACAGAAAGTAGCCAGATAACCAGAGTAGTTCAGAATTTTGCGCTATCCCACCCCGGAGTAAGTTTTGAATTAAAAGAGGATGGGCGGGATATCATAAAGAGTCTTCCCGCAGGGCAGACATTCCTTGAAAGAATTGCTTCTCTATATGGAAGCAAAATAGTGGAGGACCTCGTTCCATTACAGTATCAAAATAAGTTTTTGAAAATTTCCGGCTTCATTACCAAGCCCCACATCTCTTATACTAATCGCCAACACCAATTTTTATTCGTAAATCAGCGCTCAATCAGTAGCCGGCTAATCGGCCACGCTATCTGGGAAGGCTATAAGGATTTTCTACCGCCCTCGCGCCACGCAGGTGTCTTTCTTTCTATAGAAATTGAATCGGTTCTGGTTGATGTTAATGTTCATCCTACAAAAAAGGAACTGCGTTTTGTCAACGAACCTACGGTGCACGAAATTGTTATGCAGACTATTAAGCAAAGCCTGCATAAAGAAGTCACAATGGTTCCGTCTGAGAAGAAAATCACATATCCTGAAGGTTCGCCTTTTCAGAAAAGAAGGATTGAGGAAGCTATGAGAGACTATCTATTGAAAAGCCAGAAGTGGCAGGAGACAATTTCTCCCGAAGAACTCTTCAAGCCAAAGAAATTCCACTTTCCAGAGCCAGAAAAGAGAATGGAGGTGGAGAGAGGAGAAATGGTTCCCCTGGGACAGATAGATAATCTCTACATTGTTGCTCGAAGTCCGGACGGAATAGTGGTCCTTGACCAGCATGCGGCGTGGGAGCGAATCCTGTATGAGCAACTCCAGAACGACTATAAAGACCAGAAGATAGAATCACAACGGCTTCTCTTTCCCATTCAGCTCGAGCTATCTCCTCATAATGTTCAGGTATTGACGGATAATATACACTTTTTCTCCAAATTGGGCTTTGAAGTGGAACAGTTTGGGCGCTATTCCTTCTTAATTAAAGCCACGCCTCACATCTTAGGAAAGGAAATTGAAAAGCAAATTATCACCGACCTTATTGACGAGATTTCCGCTGAAGCGAAAAGAAAAGAAGGTAAGAAAATGGCTTTGGAAATCTCTTCCAATATCTTTAAAATTATGGCCTGCCGGGCAGCAATTATGGCCGGGCAGAGTTTAAGCAATGAAGAGATGGCTGAGGTAGTGAGGAGACTTAACAGGTGCGAGTCTCCTCATATTTGCCCCCATGGCAGGCCGACAATGATTAAACTGACGAGAGAAGAGCTGGATAAAAGGTTCAGAAGAAGTTAATCCCCTCCTCTACTCCTCCCCCCTTGAGGGGGAGGAAAAAAGGTGGGGGGTTAATGGGCAGAGGATACTATGTGAGGGGATAAAAGGAACAAGAATGGTATTTCTTAGAAAAGTTATGGGAAAAACTTTAACAGAAAAAAGGACCTCCCCCAGGGCAATAATTACGCTTCCTATCAGGATAACCCCTGATTTTATAGGAGAAACATTTAATTTGAGCGAGATGGGGGTAAATTTTGTGCTTCAGGAATCTTTACCACTATCCATGGGTCGCATAAAGATTGAACTTTCCGGAGAAGAATCCTTGGAGGCAGAATTTAAGACAATTTGGAATAAATATTTAGTCAAAGAAAATAAATTTATTTATGGTTCACGCTTTAGGAATTTGAAAGAGAAGGACTTAAAAATTTTGAGAGGAATATTAGCTAACTATGAATATTTAAATGAAACATTTGTTAATCTAGTAAATGAATTTAGAAATTATCTTAAATCTATAAAGGCTAAACTTGGTGGGTTAGATGCAAAGGATTTGGATGAAAAGGATAGGATTAACTTCATCAAAATAAAAGAAAAAGAAATATTTGAAAAGTTCGACATGTACTTTAATAATACTTGGGAAATAGCAAGGAATTTTACCAAGGAGGAATATGATTTCCACCAAAAGTATTTGCGAAGGATGTTATGGCCTCTATTACGCGACCCGGTTGAGACTAACAGATTAGTTTGTGAAAAACCCTTAGGCTATGCAGGAGATTTTATCATTATGAACTACATCTATGATTTTCATAATAAATATTTGGGTAGTTCTTCGTATGAAAAACTTATCAACTTTTATACCTGTAACATTCCCATTTCCACTTCGGTTGTAAAAAGGAAGGATTTTTTTAAAAAGGAAATATTGGAAGTACTACATTCAAGAAGATTGCCTAAAGTTTTAAGTGTAGGTAGTGGACCCACCCGGGAATTGTTGGAGTTAGTCAGAGAAGCGAAAATAGTAAAGCCTTTATATTTTGATTGTTTAGATTTTGAAAAAAGGGCTTTAGATTATGTGGAAAATGAGTTACAAAAAATTGAAAGTAAAAAGAAATCATATCTTCATATAGAGTTTATCAATAAGAATATATTAGATCTAATAAAGGATAGAGAAGTAGAAAATTCGCTCAACAAATATGATTTGGTCTATGCTTCGGGATTATTTGATTACTTATTTACCAGAACGGCTAAGAAAGTAATTGAGAATTTATATAGACTGTTGAATAAAAGAGGCGTTTTAATTGTGACTAACGCAAAAAAAGAAAATGCAACTCACCGAGCGTATTATGAAATGTTAGGTGAATGGTATTTTCATCATAGAACAAAACGGGAACTTCTAAATTGGGCAAAGGACATTCAAAATGCTAATGTAAAATTCGACGATTCGAGGCGAGGTAATTCATTTTGGTTCTTGTGCTTACACCGTAAATAAGGGGGGACCAATGAACTTTTGGGCTTTATTGGCGTTAATAAATGGTGTTGCTGCTTCAATCTTTGGGCTTTTTGTTTATCTAAAAAATACAAAGAATCCTCCTAATAAGATTTGGGCTATTTTTGGGTCTACAGTTGCATTCTGGAGTTACAGTTATTTCCTGTGGCAGATCTCCACTCATGAAATTCAGGCTCTATTTTGGTGTCGCGCCTTAATGGTTGGAGCAATTTTTATTCCAGTAACATTTTTGCACTTCTTGATAGTGTGGCTTGGATTATGGCAGATTAAAAGAAAGGTTCTTTTTATTAGTTATGGGACAAGTTTTGCTGCTCTTCTTTTTAATTTCACTCCACTTTTTGTCAAAGATGTCTCACCGATATTGTCTTTTAGATATTGGCCACAGGCTGGGATTGCTTATTTACCCTTTCTTATTTTCTGGATTTGGTTGGTATTTTATTGCTGGTATATTATGATTCAAGAAATGCGTTCTTCGTCGCCAACAAGACGGAACCAAATTAAATATATACTGCTTGGAGCCATAATTGGGTTTGGCGGGGGTTTTACTAATTATCCTCTGTGGTTTGGTATTAAAATTCTACCTTATGGAAACATCCTGGTCTCTATTTATGCAGCGCTTATGTCTTACGCTATCCTAAAGCATCGCCTTATGGACATCAATGTTGCTATCACCAAGGGTAGCGTATTTGCTGTGGTATATGCATTTGTTCTTGGTATTCCTGTGGGAGTGTGGTTCTGGGGTAGAACTTACCTTTCTAATAAAATAGGAATGAATTGGGGACTTGTCCCTATTGGGATAGCACTTGTTTTAGCCAGTTTAGGTCCAACCATTTATAGTTTTATCCGCCGAAAAACCGAGGCTACTCTCTTCAGGCAACGCCTGAGGTATCAGGAGAATTTAATTGCACTAGCTAAGCAGATGACTTTGACCAAGGATTTACGACAGCTTCTGGTTTTGATAGTTCGTAGGGTCACGGGCGAGATTGGAATCAGTCATGCCCGGATTTATCTATTGGATAAGAAAGCTGGTGAATATGTTCGGGAAGTTAAGTATGGGAAGGAGAGGAGGAAGCAATTTTTTGGAGATTCTCTAGCTAAGGATTCTCCTTTAATTAAGATGCTATACAGAAATAGGGATAGAGGTCCTCTTTTGAGGGAGGAAGTCATAAGCCACTTGGAGACGAATGAGCCTGAGCATGTGGAAGAAGTGAAAAGGGAATTGAGGAGTATGGGAGCATCCCTGTTATTACCTGCTTTCATTGGAGAAGAGTTGACTGCCCTTTTGGTTTTGGGGACAAAGTGTTCCAGAGAGATTTATACTCCGGACGATTTAGCCATGTTCAAGATTTTAGCTGGCCAGGCGGGTCTGGCGATTGAGAATGCTCAGTTCTATCAGGAACTTAAAGAGGCTCAAGCAACAATACTTCAGGCAGCTAAGCTCTCTTCTATAGGTGAGTTGGCTGCTGGCTTTGCCCATCAGATAGATAATCCCCTGGGGATTATTAGTGCGGGATGTCAGTTGTGCACGCTTGATATAAAGGAATGGCTCGGTCATGGAGATCTTTCTGAGAACGAGAAAAAAATGCTGGAGGCGATGAAAGACAGAATGGATAAAGTAATAGATACTGCTCACCGGGCAGCTGACCTTGTCCAGAGAATAAGGGGTTATGTTAAGCCTGCAGATAGAGATTTTGAGCCCACAAACCTGAATTCTGTAATGGAAGATGCTTTAGGTTTAGCCCAGTATCAAATTTCCCACGGAGGAATTAGTGTAAATAGAAATATTCCTCAAGATTTGCCGAAGATAAAAGGGATTGGCGTCCAGTTGGAACAGGTATTTTTGAATATGATTATAAATGCCTGTGAGGCAATGGCTGGCAAGAAAGGAGAACTTACCATTTCAGCAAGAGTAGGAAAAGACAATCCTCATAGGGTTGAGGTAATTCTCGCAGATAACGGTTGCGGAATTCCCAAAGAGAACTTAAGAAAACTGTTTGACCTTTTTTATACCACTAAAGGTTCACAGGGTACAGGAGTCGGTTTGTCAATGGCTTATCGGATAATAAAGGACCATAATGGAGATATAGATGTAGAGAGTGAGGTGGGAAAAGGAACCAGGTTTGCTGTCTCTTTACCAATCTGGGAAGAGAAAAAAACTTAAGTATGGAAGCTCCCAAAATCTATGCCCCCTCACCTCTATTCTCTCCCCAAGGGTAGAGGATACATTGATGAGAAACCCTCTCCCCGCTGGGGAGAGGGTTGGAGTGAGGGGAATTGTAGCGGCAGAGCGACAGCTCTGCTAAAGGCAAAGCTTACGCTTTGCTGCTACAGGAAAGGAAAAAAATAGAACTAAAATATGCGAAAGTTAATAATCGTTCTACTGGGGCCGACCGCTTCCGCGAAGACTGAAGTTGCTTCATCTTTGGCTACGGAGATTAACGCCGAAATTATTTCCGCAGATTCGATGCAGGTATATAAGTATCTTAACATCGGAACTGCCAAGCCCTCGAGAAAGATAAGAGAGATTATACCTCACCATCTCGTTGACATTAAGTATCCCGATGAGGAGTTCAGTGCCGGGGAATTCCAGTTAAGGGCAATAAGAGCTATTGAGAGAATTTTCAAAAAAGGTAAATTACCCATTTTGGTTGGCGGCACTGCCTTATATATTCGCACCATAACCGATGGCATCTGCCCAATCCCATCCAGAAACGATAGAGTTAGAAAGCATCTCTCGCTGCTTGCCGAAAAATATGGGAAAAGTTACCTTTACAAGAGACTTGAGAAAGTTGATAAGAAGGCTTGTGAGAAGATTCACCCCAATAATTTGAAGAGAATTATTCGTGCCCTGGAGGTCTACCATTTGACCAAGATTCCATTCTCTGGCTGGCAGAACAGGAGACACCGTCTTCCGTATCCAATAATCATATTCGGCCTAGACTGGGAAAGAAACCTTCTCTATGAGAGAATTGACCGTCGAGTGGAGTGGATGGTTAAGGAAGGATTGGTCAGGGAAGTTGAGAGGTTATTGAGTAAGGGATATTCCAAAAGGCTAAGCTCCTTGCAGAGTTTGGGATATAGACAGGTGGCAGATTTTTTGGAAGGAAAATATGGACTGGATAGAATGAAGTATCTAATCAAGAGGGATACGCGTCGTTATGCAAAAAGGCAACTGACCTGGTGGAAGAACGATGGTCGGATACACTGGATTGAGATGGATGAAAGGAAAAAGGGCAAAGAAGCCGCTCGAGAAATAAAAAATATTTGTCAAAGAAATCGATTTTTAGTATAATAATGCACTGAAAATAATTTGTTCATCACTAAGAAATTTTTGGCGCCAAAAAACTTCGGACTCTGCAGAGCGCAAAAATAAACTCGCCCCGATTTATCGGGGCTCGAACAAATTTTTGCTTGAATGGAAATGTGTCGTCCTTGTTTTTTGGCTAAAATTTCAAAAGTTCTTCACAAATTATTTTCAAATGGTCTTGGAAGCAGTGCAGTAAGAATTACGCCCATAAAGGGCTACACTACCGTAGTAATTACGCCCATAAAGGGCTACACTGCCGTAGTAATTACTCAAATAGTCTGGGAAGAAAGGGGTCATACTAATTAAAGAACTTAAGGAAACTGAATATTACAAAAAGGAGAGAGCGCTTCTGGTAGGGGTGGAATTGCCGCATAAGGATACCAGGTCGGTTGAGGAAAGCCTGGAAGAATTGGTTCTCCTGACGCGTTCAGCCGATGCTGAAGTCGCTTGCCAAACAGTCCAGAGAAGGGAGCGAATCGACCCAGGCCACTTTATCGGTAGAGGAAAGGCATCTGATATAAGGAATCTCTGTGATGAACACGAAATCAGTACGGTCATTTTTGATGACGACCTTTCACCTGCGCAGCAAAGGAACCTGGAAGAAATTATTAACCGTAAGGTCATTGACCGCACTCGCTTAATTTTAGATATATTTGCCAAGAGGGCCAGGACACAGGAAGGAAAATTACAAGTAGAATTGGCTCAATTAACTTACCTTTTGCCTCGCCTGACCGGCAAGGGAGTCACTCTGGCCCAGCAAGTAGGTGGTATTGGTGTGCGTGGTCCCGGTGAGAAAAAGTTGGAATACGATAGAAGGAGGGTAAAGGAGCGTATATCCAAACTGCAAAAGGAAATAGACAAAGTAAGTGAACACAGAGAGCAGCAAAGACAGAGGAGGCGAGGAGTTCCCCTGCCAATTATCGCCATCGTCGGTTACACCAATTCGGGTAAAACAACCTTGTTAAATACCCTGACTCTTTCCGATGTATTCGTAGAAGATAAATTGTTCTCGACTCTCGACCCCACCATACGCAGACTCGTTCTACCCAACAAAGAGAAAGTACTGGTTGTCGATACAGTAGGGTTTATTCATAAACTGCCCCATCAATTAGTGGCTGCTTTCAGAGCGACACTGGAAGAGGTTACCTTCAGCGACTTGCTTCTTCACGTCGTTGACGCCAGCCATCCCGAGTTTCAAAAACAGATTATTGCGGTGGAGCGGGTCCTGGAGGAACTCAATGCTCTCGGCAAGCCGATGGTGACTATCTTTAATAAAATAGACCTAATCAAGAATAGAGCGCTCCTGCCACGCCTGGAAAGGAAGTACAAAGACAGTATAAGTATCTCCGCTAAAATGGGCTGGGGATTGGAAAGGCTCTACGATAGGATAATTGAACATTTCGGCAAGGAAAGAACTGTCATAGACCTCATAATTCCCCAGGTTCGCCAGGACCTGGTGAGTCTGGTCTACGAAAAGGGTACAGTTCTTTCCCGTAAGTACAATGGTAAGGATATACTACTTCAGGCTCAACTCGACCTGAAGACGGCTCAGGGCTTAAAGGAGTTTATTAAGAAAAAACGCGGGCGCGGAGTGCGTTCCGCTATTTTGGGGAAATAATTTGAACCTGGCCAATTCTATTACTATTTTTCGCATAGTCATAATTCCGGCTTTTATTATTTTCTTACTGAAACATCATCCTCACCTGCCTTTTTTTCTCTTCACACTGGCAATCGTCACCGATGGGCTTGATGGTATGGTTGCCCGCATTCAAAAACAGAAATCGGGATTGGGAAGCATACTTGACCCCCTGGCAGATAAACTCCTGCTGGCCTCTGCCTATGTAACTCTATCTATCCTTAAGCTAATTCCCGTGTGGCTATTGATTGTTGTTTTCGGTCGAGACCTAATCCTGATCTTGGGCTGGTTGAAAATCTATTTATCCACAGGCATATCCACAGCCATCCCTACTATATTGGGGAAGGCGACTACGGTGTTGCAGATGACTTTGGTATTCGTGGTCCTTCTCTGTACCAGTGGCTATTTGGGACAGGAAAAGTGCCTGGCAATTAAGCCGTTTGTTGTATATGTTGTGGTTCTATTTACGGTAATGTCGGGAGCAGAATATAGCCTTCGCGGAATTCATTTAATGAGCAGGAATACCGCATAATATAAAGATTCCACTCTGGAGTCCTCCCGAAAGGGAGGGAAGAGCACAGATTGAATCTGTGCCCACAACGGCAGGGAGATTTGTAGGCACGGCTTTAACCGTGCAAGATTGGCTGGTCGGTCGCCCTTTAGGGTGACGGAATCGGCACTGTAAACAGTGCCCGACCAAACGGCGCTCTGAACAGTGCCTCATCAAATAGCTTTATGTATTTGGAGTCCTCCCGAAAGGGAGGGATTGACTGACCAAATGAATGTGTTCATGATAATTTCAGTCTTATTGAGTGCATATTTCATAGGTTCTCTTCCTTTCGGATACCTGGCCGGTAAATTGATTAAGGACATCGACCTTCGGCAAGTGGGAAGTAGAAATGTGGGAGCAACCAACGTCTTTCGCGTCGTAGGAATTTTGCCTGGCATCGCTGTTCTCCTTCTCGATGTTTCAAAAGGTTTCCTCTCCGTCCACCTGGCAAACCTATTCAATTTGGGCGGGAGTATGCGAGTATCGCCTCAGACTTTTAATTTGGTCAGGATTTGGGCTGGATTAGCTGCAATTGGAGGACACAACTGGACCATATTTTTGAAGTTCCGAGGAGGAAAAGGCGTAGCTACCGGGTGCGGGGTTTCCCTGGGACTGGTTCCCCTACCTACTTTAGTGAGTCTAACAATCTTTTCAGTGGTAGTGGCATTAACCCGTTATATATCCTTAGGTTCAATCGCTGCTGTCCTGGCATTTCCTTTGAACTGTTTATTATTCCGGGAACCGTTGATTTTGGTCTTTTTCGCCAGCATTGCGTCCCTGGTGGTATTAGCCAGGCACCAGGCGAATATAAAGAGGTTAATCGCTGGCACAGAAAACAGAATTGAATGGACTAAAGGGAAGAAACAGATTCAAAGTTTTGAGAGGGAATTGTAAGTGGTGAAAAGTGCGGCTATACTGGGTGCAGGGAGCTGGGGAATAACGCTTGCTATATTGCTCTTTGAAAAAGGATTTTCGATTAAAGTTTGGGAATTTGAGAGAAAACAGGCTGAAATACTCAGGAAGAAGCGCAAGTTGAGGTTCTTGCCCTGGGTAGATATCCCTCAGGAAATCGAAATTACTTCCAGCATTTCCAATGCCCTGGAAGGAGCCCGGTTGGTCATAGTAGCTCTACCGTCCCATGTCGTTAGGAGAGTAGCAAAGAAGATAGCTAAAATACCTTTACCGGAAGATACAATAATTGTCAATGCGTCCAAGGGACTCGAAGACAAAACTCTTTTGAGAATGTCCCAGGTACTGTCTGAGGAGTTGCCCAGGAAATTGCGGAAGAGGATTGTGGTTCTCTCAGGTCCTTCTCACGCAGAGGAAGTCAGCAGAAAGATTCCTACTACGGTCGTGGTTGCCTCCACTAACGAAAGCTTAAACCGGGATATCCAGAAAATTTTTTTCACTCCTTACTTTCGCGTATATACAAATTCCGACATTATTGGAGTAGAAATGGGCGGAGCCCTAAAGAACATTATTGCTGTAGCTGCTGGAATCGCCGATGGATTGGGATTGGGCGATAACAGCAAGGCCGCTTTAATTACCAGAGGATTAGTAGAAATTACCCGATTAGGCAGGGCTCTGGGAGCAAGACCAGCAACATTTTCAGGACTTTCAGGAATAGGAGACCTGATTGTGACCTGCACAAGTGGCTATAGCAGGAATAGAAATTTTGGAGAGAAGATCGGTCAGGGAAAGAGTTTGAAGGAGGCGCTCTCGGAAATAGAAATGGTTGTCGAGGGAATCCGCACCACAAGAGCGGCTTATCAACTGGCAAAGAAGTATAAAGTTTCAATGCCCATTACTGAACAAGCTTACAAAGTCCTTTTTAATAATAAGAAACCCTCTGAGGCAGTAAGAGACCTGATGCTTCGGGACGCAAAGCCAGAGTTAGAAGAAGAGCTCTTGAGAATGTAAATTACGTATAGCAGGTAGCCACAGGCTTCAGTCTGCGTTGCGTTACAAGGACACTTTCTCGCAACGCAGGATTGTAAAGTTTAAAGGAGAAAAACTAATGAACAAGTCCGGACTGATCGAAGAAGTTGCCAGAGTCACCTGCGCTAAGAAAGAAGCGAAGGACGCTGTCAATGCCTTGATTTCTACCATCAAGCAGGCCTTAGGGAAAAATGACAGAGTAGCAATTTCAGGATTTGGAACCTTCACTGTGCGGGCAAGGAAACCGAGAGTAGGCCGGAATCCCAGGACAGGGCAGCCAATAAAGATTTTATCAAAGAGGATCGTCAGGTTTAAGCCGGCCAAGGATATTTTGGAGACATAGCAAAATTTCTATCGGGGGTTTAAGAGTCCTATGCAAATTCCAGATAAAAATTTCTTTTCCATAAAAGAAGCAAGCAAAATCACTGGTGTAAAGCCTTATGTCCTGAGGTACTGGGAATCGGAATTTAAACTACTAAGACCGGCGAGAAGGGAAAGTGGCCATCGAAAATACACTCACAAAGACTTAGAAGTGATCGGTGAAATAAAAGAATTGCTTTACGAGAAGAAATTCAGCATAGCCGGCGCAAAGAAATATTTGCTCGAAGAGAGAAGAGACAAGAAAGAGCAACTTAAACTCGACCTGGAAAAAGATAGCGTCGCTATAGATGCGTTGAGAGAAACGAAAAAAGCGATAAAGGAAATACTCAAAATCCTGGAAAAAGAATAAGACCTTGGAGTCCTCCCGAAAGGGAGGATAAACTGCGACCTTGCTTTCGCAAGGACTCCAAGGTCTCATGGAGCCCTCCCGAAAGGGGGCATAAACTGCGACCTTGCTTTCGCAAGGACTCCAAGGTCTCATGGAGTCCTCCCGAAAGGGAGGATAAACTGCGACCTTGCTTTCGCAAGGACTCCAGGGTCTCATGGAGTCCTCCCGAAAGGGAGGATAAACTGCGACCTTGCTTTCGCAAGGACTCCAAGGTCTCATGGAGTCCTCCCGAAAGGGAGGATAAACTGCGACCTTGCTTTCGCAAGGACTCCAGGGTCTCGTGGAGTCCTCCCGAAAGGGAGGATAAACTGCGACCTTGCTTTCGCAAGGACTCCAGGGTCTCATGGAGCCCTCCCGAAAGGGGGCATAAACTGCGACCTTGCTTTCGCAAGGACTCCAAGGTCTCATGGAGTCCTCCCGAAAGGGAGGATATACATATCGGGGCGTGGCGCAGTTGGTTAGCGCACCAGCATGGGGGGCTGGGGGTCGGCGGTTCGAGTCCGCTCGCCCCGATTTAATATAATCGTTGTAAATGCAAGGTCCCGTAGAAATTACGCCCATGAAGGGCTACACTACCCTGCACGATTTGAAATCGTGCCTACAAAATTCGATATTCGTTCCTTGTAGGCACAAATTCAATTTGTGCAGCAGTGCAGTAGGAATTATACCCATAAAGGGCTACACTACCAATGAAAAATATGCTGGGAAGACCACAGAGAGAGGAGAGAAAGATGGCAAAGAAAATCAATAATGTGGCAGTCAGAGTACTTTTATTTACAGTCGTAATTCTATTAGCGGGATTAAGTCGAGGTTTCACTCAAGATTGGTCAAGCATCCTTAAACAAGCAGAGGCAAAGTATGCAAAGTTCGAAAACGAGGTCAAGGATATGACCATTGTGCAGGAGATGAAGGTAGTTGCGCCCGAAGGTGAAATGGTCTCAGAGATTAAGATGCTGAAAAAGGGCGAAAAGTTCAGGATGGAGACAAGAATGCGGGCGCCCGAGGCTCCGGAAATGCCTGAAGGAATTGAGACCGTGGTCATTTATGATGGCAAAGATACCTGGATGATTTCACCTCTCATGGGAAAGAAAAAACTTTCTGGCGAAGAAGGGAAGGAGTACCAGAAAGAGAGGAATTGGTGGGAGTTGGTTTCAGAAAAGGCAAAGATTGTGGGAACCGAAAAAGTTGGTGAGCGAGAATGTTATGTGGTGCAGAGGGAAGAGGGAGGAGAGTACCCATTTACTAAGTTATGGCTGGACAAGAAAAATCTAAACCTAACGAAAGGTGAAAGCAAAGGGCCGAAAAAGGAAACGATAGTTTGGATACTTTCTGACTTCAGGAAAATAAAGGGCGACTGGGAAATGCCTTACAAGACTGAGGTGTATATGGATGATAAGCTTATTTCCACTTCCCTTGTCAAAACCCTGGAGATTAACCAGGGGCTCTCCGACGACCTATTCAACGTTGCTGAGGTAAAAGAAGAGAAGAAAAAAGGACCTGGTGTGCCCGGAATAATGAAAAAAATGTTACTGGAGAAAGCAAAGGAGAAAGGGGAAGAAAAAATAGAGGAAAAAATAGACGAAACAATAGAGGAATAAGAATAGAAAGGTAATATATGAACTATATTGCTTCCTGGAGTGGTGGTAAAGATAGTTGTTTCGCCTGTTATAAGGCAATGCAGAGCGGATACAATATCTCCTGTCTCTTAAATTTTGTTTCCAAAGAATATAAAAGGGTAAGTTTTCATGGCACAGAAGCTAAATTGATACAATTACAAGCTGAGGCATTAGGGCTACCACTGTTACAGAAAGAGGTTACCCCAAATGGATATGAGGGTGAATTCAAAGAAGCAGTGCGAAGTCTAATGCCAGACGGCATAAGAGGTATGATTTTTGGCGATATCTATTTGCAGGAACATAAGGATTGGGTGGAGAGGGTTTGCCGAGAGTCAGGAATTGAGGCAATCGAACCTCTCTGGGGGCAAGAACTGGAAAGCGTTCTACTTGACTTCATTAATGCAGGATTTGAGGCAATAATAGTTAGTGCAAAATCAGAATTATTTGGCGAGGAATGGATTGGCCAGAAAGTAGGTAGAAAATTTTTCAAATATCTAAAAGAGAATAATATTAATATTTGTGGGGAGAACGGTGAATACCATACCCTTGTAGTAGATGGACCTATGTTCAAGAAGAAAATAAGAATAACAGAGGCCAAGTCTATTAGACGAAATGGGTACTGGTTTTTAGATACTCTTGAATATTTTTTAGAAAAGTTCAGTAAAGCCCCTACACTTACCAGAATATGACTGTTTGTCTCGAGGGAAGAAAAAGATGAGATATTTATGGTTACTCCCCAGTATTTTTGTAACACATTTTCTTTTCGGGCGACTCGTTTCTATCCCCTATGCCCTGGCTGTGTTACATAAGTGGTATTGGGCAGTCTGCGCTACATGGCCAATAGATATTATTACTGTTCCTTTCTGGCTTCATATCTTCGACAGAGTTGTAACTTCAAGAAGTCTCGTTATTAGAGAAAGATTATTTCTTCGGCGTCTGCGAAGAATAGTTGAGAAGTTTACCAAGAAGAAAATATTTAGAAGAGAACGAAAGCTGCATTCTCAAATTCTGCGGCGTGCTCAGAAATGGGGGCAACTGGGGGTTATTGTTGTTGCTGCGCTTCCATTTTTGGGAGGAGGAATATGGTCTGGTGTTCTTCTGTCACGCTTTCTCAGGCTGAAAGTGGCAAGGGGATGCTTTCTGATTTGTTTGGGCAGTATTTTGGGAGCTTCATTTATAGCCCTGGGTATTCATGGAATTAAAGAGTTGATTCTCAGGTTTTTTGTATAGAGGGAACGTGACTGATTTCAAAAGTTTGCGAGAAGAGATGGTTACTGAGCAGATAATCCGTCGAGGTGTAGTTACTCCCAGAGTAATTGAAGCTTTTAGAAAAGTTCCTCGCCATTTCTTTGTTCCAGAAGAGTTTCGTAGCAACTCCTACAACGACCATCCTCTCCCCATCGGTGAAGGACAGACAATCTCACAACCTTATATGGTTGCCCTGATGACGGACCTCCTTAATCTATCAAGAGAAGACAAGGTTTTGGAAATCGGGACTGGCTCCGGCTATCAGGCAGCAATTCTCGCTGAATTAGGAAAGGAAGTCTACACAGTAGAAAGGCATAAAGGGTTAGCTGAAAAGGCAGAAAAAGTACTTGAGGAGTTAAACTATCAGAATGTGAAGGTCTTCGTTGGTGACGGGACAAAAGGGTGGGAAGAATTCTCTCCATACCAGAAAATTATTGTTACTGCCAGTGCTCCCGATGTCCCTCAACCGCTATTTGAACAATTAGATGAAATGGGCAGACTCGTAATTCCCGTAGGTGGAAGATGGTCACAGGATTTAGTCCTGATTGAAAAGAGAAAAGGCAAGATGATAAGAAACTCTATTTGTGGCTGCGTCTTCGTGCCTTTAATTGGAGAGTATGGCTACAGCGATATTGAAGAATAATGATTCAAGAAACAGTTGAATTTTTGAATCGACTATTGCCCCGAGAGCTGGTGACAATAATCGTAGCTGCTTTACCTATTTCAGAGCTTCGCGGGTCCATTCCATTGGCAATGGGAGCTTTTCATTTTTCTATTGAGAAGGCGTATCTTTTATCCGTCATCGGAAATCTGATTCCAGTGATACCGCTCCTCATTTTTCTCGAATCTCTTTCTAAATGGCTGAGCAGAAAGTTTAGCTGGGCTGATAGATTTTTTAGTTGGCTCTTTACTCGCACTAAGAAAAGAGGCGAGATTGTAGAGAAGTACGGAGCTATTGGTCTTAGCCTTTTTGTAGCCATTCCTCTGCCAATGACAGGAGCGTGGACTGGATGTGTAGCAGCAATTCTTTTTGGCATCAGAAGATTGTGGGCAATGTTATCAATAGGTATTGGGGTGTTGATTGCCGGAATAATTGTTACTCTTGCCAGTCTTGGTGTCATTAAACTCTTCTGGTAAAAAAAGGGGACAGGCCACTTTTTTTCTTCTCTTGCCTGAGAGAAGAGGCAGGAGGACTGTGGCGTAGGACGATGGGAAATGAGGCCGGGGCGTAGCTCAGTTGGTTTAGAGCGCACGGTTCGGGACCGTGAGGTCGGCCGTTCAAATCGGCTCGCCCCGATCTGGAGGCTTCGGGCTTGACAGCAAAGGTAAATTTTGTTTATAATAAATTGGCAAAAATTGACTTTCTAAAACTCTTCGTCCTGATTCTACTCTCTGGTTGTGCTCTCTTTCCATCGGGAGTTTATCATAGAGTGCAGAAGGGCGAGACTCTTTGGAGAATATCCAGGGTCTATGAGGTTGACTTGGAGAAGTTAGCAAGGATAAACCATTTGTCTGACGCCACTAAGGTTAAAGAAGGGCAAATGCTTTTTATCCCCGGCGCTAAAGAGAAAAA
>Ga0315314_1000174_pt1 | contig 83712 bp, 76 predicted proteins | sample TDP9_MG_FD_203631 | JGI IMG/M metagenome (GOLD analysis project Ga0315314, IMG submission 203631) | Freshwater sediment microbial communities from Lake Towuti, South Sulawesi, Indonesia - TDP9 | ecosystem: Environmental > Aquatic > Freshwater > Lake > Sediment | place: Indonesia: South Sulawesi...
ACGACATAGCTGGCTACTGCTATTCTACCGCGGTGCACAACGGGATACCCCTCCCTGTCGTGAAGGCAGACGAGGAGGTTCGAGTGACCAAGAGGTTTGTGAACGAGGTTTATTCAGAGCTCATTCCCCGGCTGGAGAGCCGTTTCGGTTCTTCCCTAACCGCCGGAATCTGGGGGGAATTCCAGTGAGAGTCGGGTATAGCTTCAGCGTCTCCGGAAACTATCACTCGACCCGGATCGCCGTAATCCTGGAGAGGGGTTGCGAGGTCGCCGAGGGAGACCTAGTGTACGTGAAACACCCGAAAAACGCTCTGCCAGTGGTCTACCAGATCACCAAAGCATACTCGCACAAGGAAACCAGAGACTACGAAGAGGCTCTGCTGAAGGAGGGAAGCGTAATAAGGGACGAGGAAAGAACCACGGTGAGAGCCCAAGCCTACCAGTGGGGCTGGCTCGATGGAGAAACCATCAGGCCCTTAAGGTATCCTCTACCTCCCAACACCCCGGTCTTTAAGGCAGAGCCCAAAATAATCGAAGAATTCACCAAACCCTCCTCAAGATGGAGAATTCTGCTCGGAGTGGATCCGAGCAGCGGTCTGGATGTGGACCTTGACCTGTACTATTTGATTAGGCAGTGTTGTCTCATATGTGGAGCCGTAGGCACAGGGAAAACAACCACCGCCATCTCCATGATCGCGAGAGCCGCCCAAGCAGAGCCTCCGGTTAAAATCTTCATCGTCGACAAGGATGGAGAATATGGCAGCCTAGAAAGAATGTTTAAGGAAAAGGTGAAGAAGGTTCCCTGGTTCTTCTTTTTCCGATCCGATGAGATATGCGCAGAGGATATTATAAGCGAGTTTGGATGGCAGAGAGGCTGGTGGACGTCAAAGATTCTCATGAAAGGTCTAAGCCTCCTCAGAAACGCGGGACAACCCCTGATTAAACGGAATCTCGTCGAAGCCGTGAAGTCGGTCTTCGATAAGGATGTTGGCTTCAGAAAATCCGACTCAGATTTTGACAGCTACAAGAAACAGGTGATGGAGGCGATCAGGTTTTCAAGGATAATCCCGAGTGAGCACGTTGAAGCCCTAGACCCAGTTGAGTTGCTGAATCGATACAGAATAGTGATCATGGACTTATCCCAAGGGCCCAACGGATGGGCACAAAAGCACATCGTATTAACTCAGGTGTTAACGAAAATTTTCTACGAAGCCTTGGAAAACTCCGGTTTTGGTTGCGTCGTTGTTCTAGAGGAGGTTATGTACTACGCTCCTCAGTGGACGCAGTTTTCCATCGGGGACAGGGACAGCAGAGGTAAGTTGTTGTCTATCGTCAAAGAGATAGCCACTAATGGGGGACGAAACGGAATCGGGTTGTGGGTTGTAACCCAGCGACTCGCCACCGTAGACAAAACCGTGATAACCCAGTGTGCCAACAACGTGATTTCACACGCATTAGAGGACATTGACAAGAAGAGGCTTCAAGAAGTGGTGGGAGAGCACTTTGTCGACCTCTTGGGGTCACTACCCCAAGGGGAGGCTATCGTGAAGGGAACCGCGTTAAAGTGCAAGTTCCCTGTTTGGGTGAAGGTTACGCCGGAGTTAAGGCCGGCTTCTGCAGCGGCTCCCCCCATGTCAAGGTTCGAAACGATGGCTCTGATCGAGAAACAGCTAACGCCAGAGATTCTGGTTTAACACCGCGTTAGCCCTCAACTGCACCCCGCAATTTGGGCAACACCTCTTCTGTGATCCATCTTTCTCCCTGCGTGGTCAGTTTCCACTCTGGCATGGCGGGGTTTGGCTTAAAAACTAGTCCCCGCTTTGCCATCTCGTTGAGGCGGGCCGGAACCTGTGATTTTATTCCACTGGACTCGACTAATCGACTTATTTGGGTGGCGGTGCTGGTTTTTTCATCGGAAGCATACAAGATCAGTCCGACGGCTTCGTAGTGGGTGAGTTTCTCTCGGGTGGTGATGATGGGTCCCTCGGTGGTGAATTCGATGATTCCCTCGAACTGCATTTTCATGGGTGGGGTCAGTTTTGCGGATATGAGGCCGTCTATTTCACTCATAAATTGGGGCGGCATGGCTCTTAACGTTTCAAGGATTTCTTGAGGAGTATTCCCCTCCACCAAAATCTCGCCAAAAGGGGCTTTAATCTGCACCTGAATTCTCCCCATGTCTACGCCTTCCCTCCAGCTAAAGTATACACATAACCCTTTATCAGTTTTCCACCTTTTTTATCTTGTTTTTTCTAACCAGGCAAGCAAGCATCCCTGAAAGCGTGGTAGCGGATAATGAAGGGCATTAGCCTTCAACGCCTCCCCATCATTTTCTCCAAATCAATACGATGCAACTCCTTTTAGAATTTGTCAAAGTCAATGGAGTCAAAACTCCAATTGGGCATTGCATGACTGCTGTGATAGCACTTCTCTGGAATTGCCCTTACGGCTTGACAATCACCTTAACAGCCAGCATTGTGCCATCGCAAAGTTTTTTAATGGTATCAGAGACCTGAGTTAGATCGATCGTGTGTGTTATGAGCTTTTTGACGTTCACTTTGCCTTTTGAAACGAGGTCAAGGGCTATGCTATGTTTCCTCGAACCTCCATTAAATACCGTGAAAATCGCTATGTCATCGAGTCTAAGCGGTGGTCCCCTAAGGTCTCTGCCCTCGCCAATAATTATGATTTTGCCTCCGCTACGGGTTACTTCTGACGCTTGGTCTATTGTGACCTGTTTGCCTACAGCTTCAACTGAATAGTCTACACCTATGCCGCTGGTTATGCTCAGAATCCTTTCTTTCACGTTAACCTTCATGGGATTGATTGTATGGTCAACTCCAAGTTCTTTGGCTAATCTAAGTCTGTCATCTTGAATGTCTATTCCAATAACCTCTAGTCCTTGAAGCATTGCAACCTGATCATAAACCAGCCCAATGGGACCTTGTCCAAACACTGCAACTCGATCGCCGAGTTTGGGCTGAATGAAGTCCATTGCATGAAGGGAAACCGTAACAGGTTCCAGTATGGCGGCCTCCTCAAACGAGACTCCGTCAGGTATCTTGAATACGTTTTTCTCTGGAATCGTCACATATTCTTGAAACGCCCCGTCTATCTCAAAACCCATGAAGGTGTTATCAACGCATAAATGGTAATTCCCCGACAGGCAGTAGTAGCATTCTCCACAATACCTCATTATCTCTGAAGTGACTCTGTCTCCCCTACGAAACATGGTGACGCTTTTTCCTATTGCCTCCACGACACCGGAGAAATCGTGCCCAAGGACTCGAGACTCTTTGATCGACAATTCTCCTCGAAAAAAGTGGAGATCAGTGCCGCAAATCGATGCAGCCTTTATCCTTACAAGAACTTCGTCGATTTGGGGTTTGGGTACTGGTCTTTCCTCAATGCCAATGTTGCCTTTTCCGTACAGAACAGCGGCCTTCATATTTCAGAACAACCCATATAGATGCAACTATTGAAAGTCTTCCAGCTTTCTTTTCAGAACCCTGCTAACCAACTCAGCCTTGGCTTTCCCTCTGACTTCCTTCATAATCATGCCCATAAGGGGGCCAAAAGCTCTTTTTTCCTTCTCCTTTACCAAGCTTTCGTTTTGTTTTATCAGATGCTCTATCATCTTTTCAAGCTCCATCTGTGAAATCATCACCAACCCCAAGCTTTCAATAGCTTCTTTCGCCGTCGCACCCTCATGTTTTGAAAGCCAAGTTATAATATCTGGTATAGCCTCTTTAGTGGTTTTTCCAGAGCCTACGAGACTAAAAAGTTCCCTAAACTGCTCATCCACAACCTTCTCAATCCCTATTCCCTCCCGTCTCAACGCTTTCAAGGTTTCCGTCAACGTAACAGCTATAACCGTGGACGAAACCCGAGTTTCTTTAGCTACAACTTCAAAAAGCTCAGCGTATTCCGAATCCAAAATCTGCTTGGCCAGTTTCACGTTTAGCCTATACTGCCTCATTAGGCGCTTCATCCTTTGTTCAGGCAGCTCAGGGAGGCGAGCACGGAGTTGCTCAAGATACTCTCGGGTTAATTGAATTGGTGGGACATCGGTTTCAGGGTACATTCGGGCGGCGCCCGGCCTTGGCCGCGTGTATCGGGTGGTTCCATCCGGATTTGCAGCACGAGTCTCTTCTGGAACGCCCCTTATGGCTTCCTTTGCCCTCTTTGTGACGGCTTTCAGCGCGTCTGCGGCGTTTTCCGGGGTGTCTGCCACAAACACTACGGCGTCTTGCGGCTTCGTTTCCATGAACCGCTTAAGTTGACTCGTTTCCTCCGTTGTTATGCCGTAGGCGGGGAGCTCGTCGGTGTGAAAGATGCCTCCCACCCTCCCCCAGAAGTGGGCGATGTCCGCCATCTCGGATCCCAGTCGTGTGCCGGGCGTGAGCTCCATCTTGAGGAGTCCAGAAAACTTTGGCAACTTCACTGCCAACACCTGTTTGTGTTCGCTGAGGGCCCTATGAATCACTCGGCATTTCGTTTGCTTAAAGACCGAGGTGACATCCATAAACTCTTCTTTAATATCCTCCTCGACTGCCCTCCGTCTTTTCAGCTCGTCTCGTATTTTAAGGAGGTTGAGTTGGCGCTGAACCTCGTATTCCACCACCTTAGAGACCAGCTCCAGCTCCTGAACGCCCTTTATCTCGATGATGGCTCCTTTTCGCATGGAGATGTTGAGGTCTTGACGGATCGTTCCCAGGCCCCGCTTCACCCTCCCTGTGGCCCTTAGAATGCGTCCGATGGCTAAGGCGGTTTTCTCCGCCTCTTGGGGAGAGTAAAGTACAGGCGCCGTCGTAACCTCAATCAGCGGAATCCCTAAGCGGTCGATGCGGTATCGGATAATGGAGCCCTCTTCCCTCATCTTTCTAGCGGCGTCTTCCTCGAGGCCCACATGCTGTACAGGAATCCTTTTCTCCCCAATGTCCACCTCGCCGCCAAGGGCGACGACGCAGGTCCTCTGGAAGCCCGTGGTGTTGGACCCGTCTATGACGATCTTGCGCATCATGTGGATCTCGTCCACTGGCCTCGCCCCTATCACGAGGGCAACGATGAGAGCGGTTTCCACGGCCTCGCGATTAAGGTCGTGGGGCGGCTCCTCATCCATTTCCACGAGGCATGAGGTTTCTCTGTTGGCCTCGTAGAGGATCTTCACGCCCTTCTGAAACTCGAAGAAAGCGGCTGGATCTATTTGACCCAGCTCGCTCTGGGTGGGCCTGAGTCTTCTTAGAAAGGTGATTTCCGGTTCCTCCTTGAAAAGCTCGGGCTTACAAGAGCAGAAGAGCTTGGCTCTCGTGTCCAGTTGTTGATGCACCTCAATTCCTGCTTTTAACCCGATTTTTGAGTAATCGATGCTCATGTAGTCTCAACTGCCCCCCTTTCCTCATGCTGGCCTTTTCGGCGAGATTCTATAGACCATATTCATGGTGAGAAGCTTTTTAGCTTCTTTCATATTACACAGTTTTCACAATTTAGTATAAAGGTATGGGTCCAATTTTCTGCTTATTAGAACCCGCCCCTTAAGCTACCTTTTTCTCATGCTAATTTTAAATGTTAAAAGAATCACTTAACTAGCATGTGAAAAAGGGGCGGTTGCGCATGTGTCGTTTATTTGGGATGCTGTCTGTTAAAGCTTCTAACGCACGAAAATACCTTCTCGAGGACCCATGTTCTATTTATGTTCAAAGCAGGGTGGATCCAAGCCAGCTGCAAAGCGATGGTTGGGGGATAGGATTCTACGTTGAGGGTATTCCAAAGGTTATCAAAAGCGAGAAACCAGTCTATAGGGAGTATGAAAAGTTTGCCTCAGCTGTGCACATTGCCAGTTCAAGAGTGGTGTTAGCACATATTAGGCGAGCAAGTAATCCCAAGGGGCTACCTAGAGAACAGTTGATATCTATTGAAAATTCGCAACCTTTCAGTTATCAGAAGTATATCTTTGTCCACAATGGGACGATAAACATACCAGACGAAGTTGCGGAATACCTTGGCGAGTGGAAAGGAAGGGTGAGAGGTCTCAATGATAGCGAGGTCTACTTTTGGTATGTTGCGAAGGAGATGACGAATGGGGCGAGTTTTCAGGAAGCTATTGAGAGGTTCAAGAAAGTGCTTTCAGTTGTGTGGCAAAGGAAAAGAGAGAAATGTGATCATGATCGTCCATATATAGGGTTAAACGTTTTATTTAGTGACGGCGAGAGACTTTATGCCTATTGCAAGTATGATACTGAAGACGAATCAAGGTTATCCCTTTGCTTGAAAGATCAACCTAGCTTTCTGATATCCTACCTTGCCGATTCCGCATGTTTGGTCGTCGCCTCAGAAAAAACGAACCGCGAAGACAAATGGCAAGTTCTTGAAAGCGGACAACTTCTACTGGGCAGATCTTTAGAAATAACATAAAGATCAGCCTTCAAAAAATCTGATCTCAGCTTTTACCTTTTTCTATTTTAATCCCATTTTTTCATTACTTGTTATAATAAAAGATTTGAATTGTTAACAAATAAAAGGAGGGAAGTTGGGTTTTAATTCTGGCTTGTGTTTACATGCCGAGTTCTTCGGGTGTAAAGAGTAGCTCTATCTTCGCTAACGGCACTTTCGGATGGGGACCATACTTTTTTATGTATGTTCTCCAGGCTTCCAATACCTTTTCGAGGCTTACTGCTTCCATAAGCGCCACAAAACTCCATTCACTTGATGGTACGAACACTCCCTTAAAGTCGACTCCCTCTACTCTATCGATTACGCTCTTCGATCGACTAAGGTATTCCTTAAGCTCTTCAGGTGTCCCAACCCATCTGAAGTAATACAGAAATAGCAAGCACTTTCACCTCCTCTCACTTTATCCACTAAAACCGTTATTGTCGATGGCATATAAAATTTTGCAAGAATAAATTAACATGGCTAATTGTATCGAATCTAAACATTGATGAAAGCTTATTCTAGATATCCTCGAAGAATGAATTGACTCTCAAAAACTTTTTTATGCTTGGGGATCATAAAACGTTTGACAAATTGTAAGGAGGTGAGTTGGGTGGCTAGATTTTTGACATTGTGGCGTATGAATCCGGCAGCGGCATGGCCTACAGACCCCTCTGAGGCCTTAAAACTGAGTGAGATGATGTTTGCGGCTATAGATGAAGGCATAAAGAAGGGCGGGGTTGAGGAGTTTGGCTTCTTCCCAGACGGAGCCTCAGGATACACAATCGATAAAGGGGAAGCAACAGATGTCTTCAGAAGCGTAAGCATGTTCCAACCCTACATTCTCTGCGAGGTTCACGAGATTATACCATACGAGAAGGGCAAGGAAATCACAATGGCAATGATGAAGGCTATAGTCAAAGCAGCAAAGAAGTAGTTGCTCTCAGATATGCTTACTAACGAATTTTAATCTCCTTTTCATTTTTTATGATTAAGAAATTTATCGAAGCAAATCTCAAAACTACAATACTAAAGAGGCAATTTAAGATAGAGATGTAAGGATAAGGACATAACTTTGACAAATACTATGAGATGGAAAGAGAAAGGAATGTACCAACTTCAAGAAGTCTACGTTTCATCTTGACTATTCAAGTTCTTAAGAGGATTCTGCAAAGATGCCTCTTGAACTTATCTCCCCAGCGAAGTTAGTCAGCATGAGCCTCCTAGCCTCATCAAGATCTCTAGGCTTAAACGATCCCAAAACCCACATGAGCTTCACAAAGGCTGTTTCAGGGAGCATGTCTTCGAGGGGGATGACCCCCATAGCCAGAAGGTCTCTGCCCGTGTCGTAGACGTTCATGTTCACACGACCCCAAAGGCACTGAGAGGTCATGGCAACGACCACTCCCTTTTTAATGGCTCTCTCGACCGCTGAGAAACAGTAGTTGCCCACGTGGCCGAGCCCGGTTCCCTCAAGGACAACCCCTCTATACCCGTCGGCAACGTACCAGTCGATGACCTTAGGATCTAGACCCGGATGAAACTTTAGGAGAGCCACTTTTTCGTCAAAATCCGGCTTTAGAACAAGTTTTCGGGCTGGGTTCCGTTTCCTATATTCTTCTGTGAGCATGGCAATTTTTTCGTCTTCTACTCTCGCGAGGGGTGTGGCGTTAACGGATTGAAAGGTGTCCCGACGGCTCGTGTGACACTTTCTAACCTTGGTTCCTCGATGGAATATGATGGACTTGTCTGAAACCGCTTCGTGCATGGCCACCACCACCTCGGCAAATGGAGCTCTAGCAGCCGCCGTCACCGCCCCCATTAAATTGGTTGCCGCGTCAGAGCTGGGACGGTCTGCGGACCGTTGGGAGCCCACCATAACCACGGGCACGGGTAGGTTCTGCAGGGCAAAACTCAGAGCCGCGGCGGTGTACCCCATGGTGTCGGTTCCAAGCGCCACCACCACCCCAGCCACGCCGTCTTCAACATGTTTTGCGACGGCCTTGGCTGTTTCCGACCAGTGGCTTGGGGTGATGTTTTCACTGAAGAGGCTGAGGACAATCTCAGCGTCTATCATAGCGATATCCGAGAGCTCGGGGACGACGCTGTAGAGGTCAGTGGCCGAGAGGGCTGGACGAACCCCCCCGGTTCGGTAGTCCACCCGACTCGCAATGGTTCCGCCCGTGCTCACGATCGTCACCCTAGGCAAACCGAGCTTCTGCATCGGGGGTGGCGGAGAGATGAAAGTGGGCCTGATCCCCACCCCGATTTTTTTGATCTGGGTGGTGGGAGTGACCTGGATGCCGACGTTGTAGCCGCTCTTCGTCTTGATGACGACGTGCTTTTCGTCGCCATACTCGGATCGAGGGATGAGGATACCCTCATAGGTGGCTTCCTCCTTTATTATGCGGATGATGTCCCCTATCTCAGCCTCAGCCTCCTTGAGGGCTCGTAGGGCCTCTCCCTTATAACCTAGAAATTCTTCGCTCAATTTTCATCTCCTCTGGCATGAATTATTCGACAAGTGATGGCTAAGGCCTTCAATGTAAAGCTTCTTCTCAAGTCCGTTTAGAGTTAATATGTATCTGCTTAATAGCTCCCTTCCAGCCAACATTTCCTTACACCCTATGAAAGTTTCTATCAACGTTTCAACTTCGACATTTACTAAGGGAATTATTGTGAACGCCCTTGCCACGTAAAGCTCCTCCGTTTCTCCAAACGGTGTTTCTATTTTGCCTCTCTCAGGCAATTCAAACCTATCTAGGTGAAGTATATCGTAGTACACATAGTCTGGGACAAGGATTGAACCGTCATAGCCAGTGTCGACCTCAACCTCCTTTTCCTCACCGAGGTGCGTCGGATATGATGACCTTTTGTCTATTGTCATGATGGCGACCCTCATGACTGGCATGGTCGGTTTCCTAGTCTCCGAGTAATTCCAATAAGGCATTAGCGCAGCCTCCTCAACCAGCTTCCACGCATCTTCCTTACTTTGACCTCTTCGTCTTCCCCGATTTTCCATAACATTCTATGTTTGACATCGGGTTCTTTTTTGTCTGCTATCCTTACAGCTTCATCTGTGGAATCCGCAATGCACACCACTTTTCCGCCTGCGATTACAGCGACTTTTCCCCTGTATTTTTCGACAAAATCGCTCTTAGCCCTCAAGTATGCTTTGTAGTTTGCGTCCCTCTCTTCGCTATACCCTGCCTCTTCACGATACTCTTCAATGATTAAGCGCCCGCCTTGCACATAAACCAAGGCATCACGCTTTTCCTTAAAAGGAAAGGAGGTGTCTCCAGCCACTTCCGCCGGAACGTAGATGTAGACGCCACCACGCTTATGAGGAATTACACGACCCCTTCCTTTGGTCGTCAAGGTTTCCACCAAATAGTGTTTAGATGAAACGTTTCAAATAAATGTTATGTACCATGTACTTAACATTTGCGCCCATAACTCGTCAAATCCTACCCCACTTAGAAACGCCCTATCAATCAACTAATTTTTAAGCTTTTGTTCAAATTATTTAGGTGAAGCTTCGGCGGCGTAAGCATGAGAACGATGATAAAGAGGACCAGAGAGGTGAGGACGACCGGGAAGGAGAACCTCTGGATCCTGCAGCTCCTCGATAACCCCATCATCGCAGCTGATCTGAATTATAGCTCGAATTATTTGATAGCGAGGGCTTCTGGGAAAGGTTTATGCGTGGTTTGTAAGGGTTCCAAGTTTTTGTGTGGAAAAACTCGTTGCCCCCTCATGGTCAGATTGACGTCCTACCTTAGAATGATGCCTCTCATTAAGGGCGAAGATGTGGACGGCGCCTCCCCGCCCAGCGTCTTTGTAGGCCGGATAGGTTATCCCTATGTGTACGCGGGTCCGCTGGTTCCACCGGTTCATGAAGACACAAGCTTGTTTGACCTCCCCGAGCTATGGTTTGGAAGACCCATTGATGAGATTGTGGGTTTCCGTTCGATGCTGGTGAGGGGGAAGCATCGCGTCCATGTGAAGAACATTGACGGAGCTGGAAAAATCATGGACAGAACTAGGGAGCTGGCTTTGTCCATGGGTCCTGTAGACGTTGAGCTCACCCTCAAAAACAAGCCTCGGAGACGTTTTGTCTTGGATGACGAGATTCAGCCTTTTGGTCCCTCTGCTCTTATTAGGGACATGAGCGTCAGAACGTCCCGTTGGGATCATCAAATCGAGAAAGCCTACGAAGACACGGACCTAAAGGCAGCGGAAGCGGTCCTGACGCTATATGGAAAGGGTGTCTTAGTTTCGAGAATACAACGAGCCTTCAGCGTAGGAGCCTTTGGCCTGAAGAAACGAAGGAGACTGGTGCCAACGCGGTGGAGCATCACGGCGGTGGACAGCATCATCTCAAAGGATATGATGGAGCGGATTAAGACGTTTCCAGAGATCAACGAGTACAGAGTCTACGAGTCAAGATACTTGGACAACCGGTTTGAGGTGCTAATGATGCCCGATGCATGGAAATACGAGGCGATGGAAGCATGGTATCCGGGCACGATTTGGAACCCAAGCGGACAGAACGTCGTACTATTCTCGGACTGGGAGGGCTTTGAGGGACGCACCACCTACGCCGACATTGGGGGATGCTATTACGCGGCCCGTTTAGCGGTCTGCGAGCTGCTATTGAAGGAGAGAAGACAAGCGGCGGTGGTGGTTCTTAGGGAAATCCACCCCGGCTATATTATGCCGGTGGGCGTTTGGCAGGTGAGGGAAAACGTGAGAAACGCCGTGGGGCAGGCTCCACTGAAATATAACCGATTAGAGGAGGCCCTCCAGAGAATCACTAGTCAATTCCAAATCCCACTACAACGATGGCTACAAAGCAGCAAGCTGCTGCAGGATGCCCTCTTCCAAAAGAAAATTACCGAGTTTTTGATGAGGAATAAACCTTAGTTTCGGAAATGGTAACGAGGGCAGTAATTTCACCATTATAACACTTAGTGCGCTATTCGCCAAGCCGTTGCAATTCCCTGTTTAACTCCTCTAAACTGCGAATTACAAAGTCTCCTTTGTGTTTGCCAGTTCTGTCAAGGTGGAAAGCTAGTATGCCTAGTCTTCTAGGGACATGGAAGTCAAAATTTCGGTCGTCACCTATATGGATCATTTCCCGTGGGGAGATTTCAAGGATATTGCATACTCTTCGGTAAAGGCTGACCGCTTTCTTAACCAGCGCGAAATCAGAGGTTGAAGAAAAAACGCGTTCAAAATAATCTTCTATCTTAGCCTTTTTGAGTTCTAATTCGGCAAATTCCCTTCGAGCGTTTGTCACGATAATGAGTCTAAAGCCTCTTTGCTTCAGTTCTTCCAGCACCTTTGGCACTTCAGGGTAGGTTTCTATTCTGTGTTCGAAGTACCGCAGGAGTTCGTGCCACGCAACATTAAGGTCGAACTTGCTTGTCCAGTAGTGAAGATCGTACCATTCAAGTCTTTCCTTGCCTATCTTATTGTATTCTCTCTTCACAGCTTTCCTTGCATCATCAAAGGAAACTCCTTTCTTAGCAGAGTACAATCGAGGTATCCCCTCAAGCCACACAGAATCGACGAAACTATAATCGATAAGTGTGCCATCCAGATCGAAGGATATTGCTTTTATCCTAGTCATTTTCCTTCCTACTCATCAACGATTATATGTAAGGTATACCTCATAGCAATGTAAATATTTGGACCCTCTGGCTTCGGGCTTCCTGTTTGGTGGGAAATGTTGCCATATAAAATTGTTGTTGCCTTATCCCTTCTTTGCTTATTGTTACTTTTCAACCCACAGAAGCCAAGCCATCATTAATCCTTGAGCAAAGCTGTCCAACACCATTTCTACGCCGTGGCCCAACCGCAGCGGAAGCGGCCATGCGACATTTACCAGTTGCGGAACCGCGGCTCCTACAATTGCCAGTATCAAACCCATCCACAGCCCCAGCCTCCACTTCGGCATGCGAATTACCGCCAACAACGGAACGACAGTCAAAGCGTAGATCAATCCTCGTGCAAGCTCCACCGGCAACATTATCTCAAAGCTAGGAATCACCAATTTCAAACCAAGCTCCGGGTTGTTATAGTATGGTCCTGTTATGGGGGAGAAAACGAAGCCAAAAAAGAAATAGATTGGAAAGAAAAGCACGGAAGCCAACACGAACCGCCACAACCATTCACTTCCTTTTCTCTTTGCAAAATAACCTTTAACCTCTTTCATGAGGCCGGCTCCAATCTGTGGAGATGGGAAGAGGATGTCAATGAAGACAGCCAGACTGAGGTTCACTATAAACTGCATAATGAGTATGAAGGCTTGAAACTGGAGGGAGTAGGTTGTGAAGAGTGCTACTTCGGGAGCGCCAATGAGGTACGCAAACATGTAGAGTACGAGGAATAGTACGCCTATCCGTTGCGCATGTGGAAGAGTAAGTTTGGTTGAAATAGGCCCCATAACTAGACTAGTCAGTGTACCGCCTATAAACATTGAAAGCATGATGATAGTTGGATCGACGCTAGTAGGCATATCCGAGGCTACTCCCATGGACGAGCCTAGCGAATCTGTGATCATGCTTGTGACCACATAAATCAGCCCGACAACGACACTTCGCCACACTAATCCAATAGGACCTAATAATGAACGATTTTTGGCAGTCATCGTAACTTACTCCACCAGCACGTAGGGACAGAATCATTCTTATCTTTTTCGTACCAGCGCGCGCTTGATGGCCTTTACATTACGATTTGCATGATCATGGTCCTAGATGTCCTATCATGGTTTGGGCTAGGACGGTTTTTAATCCGGCTTCCAAGAGGGTTTCTCTGGCCTTCTCCATCTCGTTGACACTGGGGCGTTTCATGCTGGTTCGGCGGAAGGTGGGGAAGTAGTCGAGGAGGCACACCTGCACCTCCGGGTTGATGCCCACTAAATTTTCTCCCATCTCTCGAATCTCCTCCAAGGTTATGAAGTAGCGGTTATAGGGAATGCCGACGCCGATGAACAGGGGCTCGGGGCAGTGATGGTCAATCATGTATTTAGTGACCGCCCAAGCGTTCCTCAAGTATCGCTCCGCCACTGCCCTGTCGAGGATTCCGGTGATTCTCATGAAGGTTTCGATCCTCAAACCCTTCAGGTCTGGACCGATGTCCGTTACCCCGGCTTCCACGAGGAGATCTACGTATTCGGGCGTTAATACGGTGGCGTTGGTGTCGAGGTGGAGTCGTGCACGTGGATCAGGGTTCAGTCGGTGCAACTCCTGAAAGAATCGTAGGAGCCAAGCTCGGTTGAGGGTGGGCTCCCCGCCGGATACGGCCATCCGATCCACGCCATACCGGTTGCGCTGAGCCGTCAAGACGGCGGCTGCCTCTAAGGGCGTGGACGGGACGGTCACATTGTCATAGGTAACGGAGTAGTTTTGGCATTGAGGGCATCGCAGGTTGCATCCGTGAGTGAAGCAGGCAACCTCAATGTAGTGGCGACCGCTCTTCTTCACCCACCAAGGCGTGCCCACACCGCCAATGGGATGAGGCTGATAACCAGAAACTCGCCGAAGGGGCACATAATCCTTGGGCAACGCTAAGTTAACGGTCATCCCTTCTCTGACAGGTGTCACGCAAGCAGGCTTAAGCTCCCCATCCATGAGGAGAGCGCACGCGTAACAACCTCCGGTTTCGCATGGAGCAAAAATCTTGGTTTCGTTGGGAAACTTTCCAAACTCTAAGCCAAGCAACTCCAGAGCCCGCTTCACCGTGACCCGCTCCGGCACAGCAAAGCGGTCGCCGTCCACAAGTATGGTGACCTGCTTTCTGGGAAGGGTGTCGACCACGCGCTCCACCGCCATGTAGGGGCAAGCTATGTAGCAGATGCCACAGTCGATGCAGGCGGTTTCAAAACGCTCGATGCTAGGCTTTCCAACGCCTGCGCAAAAGAAGTATTCGGTGCAGAACCCGCAATCCTTACACTCTTGGGGTTTTCTTCGGCAAACGTAGAAGGGAGGCAACCATGATCCCTGTTTTCAAAGTTTGGTAGCTGGTTTACCTAATTTTCTGTAAAGGGTCAATAACCTCTAGCCAATCCAATTTTTTAAAGGCTTCGTCGTGGGTAGCGCGCTCTATTGGGTTTAAGCCTCCTGGGGCAGTCACTTTAGCGAATTAACTTCGCTAGATAATGGGAAAAGAATTCGGCACATCTTTTCCACAAGACAAAATTTCTAAAATACCTTGTAATATTTTATTTTTTCGCTACATACAATCCATAGCTAATATATGACAAAAATTGGCGTAGTGCTTGGCGCGTATCTCTATCCATTTCGAAGAATGTTCTTCTCATAGCTGGATCGGAAAAGGCTTTCAACCAAGCCGAGAGGCGTCTTCGAACCCCATCCACCCGAAGTTCGCCGAGGAACTGCTCCATGTAATTAAATGGATAAACGGTTGAAGATACAACCTCAAATCCAGTTTCTCTATAGACCGCTCGCTACTCATCCTCTTGCAACAGTTTAGCATCTAAACCGTATGATTCCGATAGAAAAGAAGGCAGCTGGGCTGGAGGAGGCTTTAAATAGGTTCCTTCATTATCCCCGAAAACACCACCTGGCTTTAAAACCCTATACACCTCAGAAGATACCTTCGTCTGATCACAGAAAACAAGCACTGATTCAGCAATCACACTATCAAAGGTATTTGACGCGAAAGGAAGCTTGTGCGCATCTGCTTTAAAAGTTGTGACCCTGCTGCCAACGTTTTCTTTTGCAACTCTTTTTTTCGCCTCTTCTAAGACCCTTGAATTGATGTCTGCGGCGACAACATCAGCCTGATAATTTTTTGCCAGAAGACAGGCTGTATAACCCGTCCCGCATCCAACATCCAATATGTACTGGCCTGGGGTGATGTTACACAATTTGACCAGTCTTCGCGTGGCATAGACACCACCATAATGCTTGGTGAGGCCAAATTTTTCCCAAACGTCATAAAGAGTAAATCTCTTCTGTTCCGAAATGGTTTTCAGTTTTTCATTCTCTCGCACTCTAATCCCAGTGAGGCGTGTACCACAGTTTATTCTTCTAAATGTTTCCGTTTTGCCGGCTCTAGCGGTTCCCCTTCCCCGTATTTTTCATAGAGCTCATTCCGCAAAGCCTCCAACATCTCGATCTTCTTTCCAGCAAACTCGGCTGCGGTTAAAACTTTCACGTTTTTACTTTTTGCTGCGGCGTACACAGGAGCTATCCGCGTTCGATAGTTTAGGTCTCGCAAGAAGTGATGGTCAAGAACCAGCGTATGTAGGTTTGTTTCCTTTATGGCTCTTATCAGATTTCGGTTAGAGATTTCTAAGCTCTTGTAGGAGTATCGAAAACCCAGCATGTAGGTCATCGGACCATCCACGATGAGCATGTCGGGCTTCTCGTCTAAAATGAATTGAATTTGATCGTCGAGGGATGGTCCCTCCACGTCCGACGTATATGTGAGTTTCTCCTCGCCATGCGATATGCTCACCTCAGTCACGTAGCCCAGTCGTGGGTTGGTTCCGTGGCAAACCACCTTTGAGAAGCGAATCCTAGTTTTCCCAATTTCCGCCTCCATGCCGTCTGAATACTCGAGGCTTTTCGGAACGCCTTTCAGAGTTTCCAGGAAATGGGTAGCCCGTTCCTTTTGGCTGAAGTTGATGTTTTCCGTTGGGTGCTTTACGTAGACAGTCTTGTCCTTGTAAACTTCTGGCTCGCTTGGATCGTGGTGGTCGTAGTGATAGTGGGTTACGATGAGAACATCTGCCAGTTCCGCGTATTGCTTTATTTTCTCCCAAGATTCTTCCATGCGCCTCCACTCCATGGGGTGAGGCGGTAACCCGTATCGTATGGGGGCTAGTGAAACAGCGGGGTCGATCAAGATCCTCACGTCATCCGTTTCCACAAATGTAGCCATGGATCGGACTCCAAGGCTGTCGTAGGCAAGCGGGACAATATTTTGAATCATGCATGTCCCTCAAAGAATTCAACAAGCTTCTTCGTTTCAGCTTTCCTCAAGATTTCCGCACACTTTTTAGGGTCCAAGGGCTTAAAGTCCATACCCAGAGTCACCAGAAGCCTCTGAACACCCCTCGCCATGCTTGGAGCCGCTAGGACCCCCCTAACCTCACGGTTCACCATAGTCCTAATGGATTCCACGTACTTCGCCAGTTGAAGAACCGCCTCACGACTAGCCGTCTTCCTCTTAATCTCAACAACCACGAACCTTCCATCCTTGTCAACCCCGTAAAGGTCCACAAACCCGGGCTCCACCTTCTTCTCGTAGGTGATCGGCTTGAAGCTCGGCTCTAGGAGCTCCGGATTCAGCAATACAGCCTGCTGCATGTCCTTCTCACTCGCATAAAGTACAAACTCGGAATGGTCGACGAGATCCAGCTGAGCGACCAGATTCACTCGGTTGAAGGTTAGTGTCAAAACCTCGCGTGGCCTAGAACGAATCGTACGAATCACCAGCCTGTCATCCATCAAATGTGTCTGAAATAGGCATCCCTCAGGCTGCCAGTTCACAGGTTCGTATCCCGTAGACCTGTGGACGAGAACCGCTCCATCCTCCTTGATCATGAGGACCCTCTCCCCTGGGCCAAGCTTAGATTGAGCTCGACCCTTGTAGTCAACTCGACAAGCCCCAATCAGCAACAAAGTCTTACGCTTGGCGAGACCATCTTGGACAACCCTAAGCGCTTCCTGAAGCTCAGGCTCCACCATCACGTTTACAGGACTCCGATTTCTCAAGGACAGGCCACCAATGAATAGTATAGAGCAACTTGTTAAATTATCCATCGCTACAAAACATTTTTTCATGAATCCTCATCAAAAATCGGATAAATTAGATATTCATCTAATATAATATTTGTTTAACAATCATTTGTTCATTAAAATGAGGAAAAATTATATATACGACGATGACGTTTCGATGTTTTATTGAAAAAGGGGTTGGCGACATGAGTACATTGGAAAGGGCCATTGAATCGTTGAAAAGGAACGATGTTCGTTGGGTGCACTCGGCCTTCGTGGACATTCGCGGTCTCATGCATGACGTGGTGATACCTGCGAAACAGTACATAGAAGGATCGGTTTACACCGATGGAATCGGCTTCGATGGTTCCTCGATTCGAGGGTTTAGGTCCATCGAAGAATCCGACATGGTTCTCAAGCCGGATCCGAAAACCCTTGCGATTCTTCCTTGGACCAGTGATGCAAAGCAGAAGAGCGCCATTGTTCTAGGGGACATATACGAGGCGTATGGTGCCACTAAACCTTCAGAGGTTTGTCCAAGGGGCTACGTGGCAAAAGAAGCCGTGAAAAGGGCAGAAGAAATGGGTTACACCGGCTACTTCGGCCCTGAACTCGAGTACTTTGTCTTCACGTCCATCGATCCAACAAAACTGATTTGGGACCTTTGGGTCAGCCCGAAAGGTGGCGAGGGAGACTCTTGGGGTGCACCTAGGGTGGTGCCACAATCGCCGGAGATTTCGCCAGGCAGTTTTACGTTAAGACCAAAAGAGGCTTATCTTAGGCCTCCACCAGAAGACACAACTATTGAGTACCGTAACGAGGTTGCTTCGATACTCGAAGAGAATTTTGGTTTCACGATTGAGAGGCACCACCACGAGGTTGCCACAGCTGGCCAGCTGGAGATTAACTTCCAGTACGATAAACTGGTTGAAAACGCCGACAGAACCATATACTGCAAGTTCGTAGCCAAAAATGTGGCAAAGAGACATGGTATAATCGCCACTTTCATGCCTAAACCAGTGTACCTTGACAACGCCAGTGGGATGCACGTTCACGTCTCCATATGGAAAAATGGGTTAAACGCCATGTACGATGGGGACGACGATTACGCTGAGTTAAGCCAGACGGGCCGATACTTTATAGGAGGACTATTAGAACATGCAAGAGCTCTCACTGCTGTATGCTGTCCGACGGTCAACTCCTACAAGCGACTTGTTCCCGGCTTTGAGGCTCCCATCTACATAATGTGGTCACGCCGCAACAGATCAGCCCTAGTGCGGGTTCCCATCTACCTTAAAGGAGACGAATTTGCCTCACTTAAACGAATAGAGTTTCGCTCCGTCGACCCATCGTGCAACTCTTACCTAGCCTTTTCATGCATCCTCATGGCTGGACTTGATGGCGTAAAAAAGAAGACTGACCCAGGCGACCCCGTGGACGAGGATGTATATAAGCTGACTCCAGAGCGTAAGAGGGCTCTCGGCATTAGAGAGCTTCCGACAACGCTGAAGGAAGCGCTGGATGAGATGAGGGGCGACGAAATCGTCCATAAGACTCTTGGAAACCATATTTTTGATGCCTTCATCGAGTACAAGACCAACGACTGGAACCAATACTGCCTCTACGTCACCCCTTGGGAAATCATGAAATACCTGGACTATTGAATTAAAAACATAAATGGTGGTGAGAAAGATGAAAGCCTACATACTGATTAGAACCAAGCCCGGAACCTCTGAAAAGGTCGTTGCGGAAATCAAGCGTAAAGTGAAGGGTGTCCTACACGCAGACTCTGTTTACGGAAGATTCGACGCCATCGTGGTCATAGAGGCACCTAGTCTCGAGGAGCTCAACGAAATCGTGTACAAGGTCGTCGAGAAGGAACCAAACATTATTCACACCGAGACCTCCTTAACTCTCTTCTAGGGAGAGGAGCCAGTTGCCTTCAACCAAGGACCTCCGACGCAAAGCCATACGAGCCTTTGTAATGGTTACTATGAAGCCGGGCACCTCAGAAGAGATCGTCCGGTCGAGGCGCATTAAAGGGGTGAAGATGGCTAACTCTGTCTTTGGGAGGTTCGACGCCGTGGTGGTTGTAGAAGCAAAAAACCTCGAAGAGCTTAGAAAGATCATCTACGAGATGGTGGAGCAACACCCCAACGTGGTCCACACCGAGACCCTCATATCCCTCTTCCACCCACCACCCCTAGCATCACCCTAATGAATGAAAGAATCGTAACATGCGCAAAACACTAAGGTAAACGAAAAGCGACCTTACGACCCTGAAGTTTGGTGCATGTTTGTGGATGAAATAGATATCAAAATACTAAAGGAGCTTGTGGCTGATGCTAGGGTTTCGCATAATGAATTAGCGAGAAGAATAGGGGTTTCCGTGGGTACGATAGTGAATAGGATACAAGATTTGGAGGAGCGAGGGGTAATAAAGGGATACAGCGCCATTCTCGATGCTGAAAAATTAGGTTACGACGTGGCAGCAATAATAGAAATCATCGTTTCCAAGGGCAAACTCCACGAATTGGAGAAAGAAGTCGCAAAGAAACCAAACGTCTATGGGCTTTACGATGTAATTGGGGGAAGCGACATCATAGCTGTAGCTAGGTTCAAGAGCAAAGAAGAGCTCAGTGAGTTCGTTAAATCACTTCTCTCGTCAGAGTTTGTGAATAGAACCCTAACCCATGTCGTCCTACAAACCGTGAAAGAGGACTTCAGTTTTCACATGTAGGGTGGAGGAGGATCATATACGACATAGCCCACAAGCCACCAGCGACCATAGAATTAGAATAGGCAAGAAGAAAACATGAGGAGGGAGCCGTCATCAAAATAGCAATAATCAACTATAAAATGGGCAATGTGAAAAGCGTTTATAATGCTTTGAAATATCTAGGTGCGGAACCTGTAAGTGCAAAGGCTCCTTCAGAGGTGGGTGGCTGGAAAAGGGTGAATAGAGCGCTCCTAATGCAGTTTGCTGCCCTCTTAAGTGTCAGATCTTGAAGATACAAGCTTTCAACCTGACATGTTAATTCAACGCCCTTGAAACAGGCAACTTGAATAATTCGTGAAGACCATGGCAGAATGGAAGAAGAAGCGCAAAGTCATGCGTAACTATGACCGTTTAGCCACTATCTACGACGCACAATACTCTGAGGAACAAAACGAGAAGATGAAAACCGCATTAAGGAGCCTACATATTAAAGATGAGGATTGCGTGTTGGATTTGGGTTGCGGAACCGGACTACTCTTTAAACACATCGGGAACCGAGCAAAACTTCTCGTGGGCTTAGACATTTCAACAAAAATCCTGGAGGAGGCAAAAAAGCGGGCGAAGCGATTCCCCAACGTAGCCGTTCTTCGAGCCGACGCCGATCTTACCCCCTTTCCCAACGATATCTTTGACGCCGTCTTCGCCATAACCCTTCTACAAAACATGCCAAACCCTCTCTTGACTCTTCAAGAAATGAAAAGAATCAGCAAACATCACGCTTTCATTGCAATCACCGGGCTAAAAAAGGAGTTCACCCTAGACTCCTTCACAAGGCTACTCCACGAGGCAGATTTGAAAGTTTCTGTCATGAAAACAAACAATCACCTAAAGGGATACGTCGCCGTGTGCAGAAAAACTATTTCCAACTGAAAACGTTTCCCTCTATTTTCAAAGAAGATTCAAATTTCACTCAAGTGCCCAGAGCGATTCAGTAAAAAAACTCCACAGAGAGCGTTAAATATAAGAGTTACGATAATTCAACTGAATAAGAGAGGTGTTTAGGGTGCCAACACACGGAAGTTTGGCGAAGGCGGGGAAAGTCAGGAGTCAAACCCCAAAAATAGAACCTGCTCCTAAGAAGGCGCGCATACCTAGGCTGCGGTGTAGACGCAACTATGAAAAACGAGTGATCCTTCAGCGGAAATCTGGTCAGAACTGGGGGGGTAGTTTTCAGGAACGTGGGCGGAGGCGGTAGTCTAACAGATCTTTCATTAAACACTCTGACAGTCAACCTGTTTCTTCTTTGACGCGTTAACTGAATATACTAAACCTTGCCGACGAAGCCAAAAACTCGGCACGATCAATACTATTTCAATTGAAGGTAGAGCGTAGAGGGAATCTATAAAAGAGGTTCAAAGTAGAAATCCTCTCAAACTGATATTGTGCCATGTGCATCGAAGACGGTACACAACGGCAAGCCATCCATTTGCACCAATCGGATTACACGACAAATCTTTCTTTTTTCTCTGGTATTTCTGCGTGGGTCATGTCTGAGATTTTTTTGGAGAGGGCCCGTGCTTGTTCGAGGTCCCCGTGCACTAGGAAAGTCCGCTTAGGTTTTAAGTTCTTAATCAGTTTGATCAACTCCGATTGATCGGCATGACCGGAGAGTTCGATCTGCTCCACATTTGCCTTTACAGGTACTTTGTCTCCGTTTTCAACAAGTTCACCTTTCTCTTTAGCTGCCGTCAAAGGACTCTCGGGTGGGATGTACCCGGAACTTATTATGACAGAGTTGTCCCCGTTGAGCGCCCACTCCTTCAGCAGCCTGTAGCTTGCGCCCGCGTGACCGAAGCCCGAGGTGCAAATGACTATGGCGGGCTCCGCTATCTGTTCGATCCGGCGAAGGTGCTTTATGTGCTCGTAGTTAAAGGGTTTTTCCTGTTCTTGAATTTTCCTGACAAGAAGTTCTTTGTAGCGGTTAAAGTGTCCCGTTATCTTGTGAGCCAACTTTGAGATGATGTAGGCATTATAGTTCTGCAGGTCACCATCCTGCATCGCTTGATCGATTCTCTTCGCCATTTCTTGGCTTCTATGGAAGGCGAAGACTGGGATGAGCACGTTTCCCTTTCTGTCTATTGCCCCATTGATCTCAGTGAACAGTCTTTCTAACAATTCGGATCTGTCGAGCCTTGTTTTCCCTCCATAGGTGGACTCAATGATCAGAGCGTCTGGTTCATTAGGAAGGCTTTCTAAGTCAGTTCCCTCTAGGATATCTGTGTTGTGAAGGCAGAAGTCTCCCGTGTATAGAATCTCCTTCTCCTCTGCTCGGATACCGATCATCTTCGCTCCTAGAACATGGCCCGCCGGATACAATCGAACCTCCATCCCTGGTAAGGCCACGGAGTCTCTGGCCCACCAAAGCCTTCTGATCTTATCCACGTCGCGGTAACTGTACGGAATCTTGTTTCCGTTCATGCGCTGAACCTTGATCAGGTCAAGGAGAAGGTCTGTGGTTACATCCCGGGTGGCTTCCGACCCTACCACGACGGTGCTCGTTTCCGCCAAGCCGAGAAGTGCTCCCGAATGGTCCAGGTGAGCGTGGCTGATAATCACCATATCCAGATCCTTAGGTAAGTGTTCGGAGAGCCTTTCCCCTACTTTGATGCCGTAGTCTAGGGCGATCTTGGCGTCGTCCGTCTCAACGACGACGCAGGAACCGCCGACTTCTCGAGCTCCTCCGTGGAAAGTGATTTTCATGTTATACCTCCTTAAATTCAGCATTGGTCCCTCGAAAATCGAATCAAAGGAAACTACATCCCGACTCAAAGATCGAAACAGCAAGAAACTGTATAAGACCAGTGCGTTTTCTCGCTATTAGGTCAAAGCGGTATATTAAGGTATCGTTGAGAAGGTACGCGTCACTCGGCCCCAAGACGCTAAGTTAATATACTGCTGCGAGAACTACGAGACACTCCTAGCAGTTAGGGTTCTGAGAGGAAGTAGAGTCTGAGAGCGTTTATGCAGCCTGACTTTTCCTTGATGATTCTGGCTGGGAAATCAGGGAGGTGAAAAAATGAGTTACAGAAGTAGGAGGTATGGGTCATACGGTTTTCGCGCTCGGGCGCCTGTTGAGGTTGGAAAGGAATACGAAGCAGACGTACTGGAAATGAGCCATAGGGGTGACGCTGGTGTGGCCAAGATCCAAGGTTTTGTCATCTTTGTCTCTAACGCTAAACTAGGCGACCACGTGAAATTTAAGATCACGAGGGTTGGAAGTCGGTTTGCAACAGCTGAACTGGTTCGCTAAGCTCGTTGCGTTCTCTATACGGGTTAAAGCGTGTTAGAATTGGTTCTTATCAGGATAGCTGATCCCCCCGAAAGCCTAATTAAGGAAATCCCTGAAAAACATGCGGAGTTTTACTTCAAATATGCCAAAGTAGTCGCCGAAACTTTGAGATGCCACTCGTTTCAAAGTTTTCTTGATTGGGTGATTAAAAAGGAAAATATAAATAAAAATGGAGTCAAGGATATTCGAGTAATAGTTTTTCCATCAAAGAATGAAAAAGGGAAAAGACTCGCGGGAAGATGCTCCAAGAGAGGTCAAATTAGCATTTATCCAAAAGGGATAAAGGCCATTCTTCGGTTGTTAGTGAAGAACAAAAAAGAAAAGTTGGGCTTTTACCTTAAAAAGAGAGCAATGTCCACCTTGATACATGAACTTCTCCATGTCAAATATTTAGATGATGAAGAGAGGGTTAGAGAATTAACCAAGAACTATTTTGATGTTTTCAATCTGCACCGACAAAGGCGTGATCAGAGAAGCCAGAGACAAGTGAAATACTTAAATATGTCCTCCCATGCTTAAGAAGGGAGCCTTATGTCTAAAGACCAGTTTCTTTCGGTAAAAGTAGGCCAGGTAATGACCAAGAAGGTAGTTAGTATAGACACGAGCATGACGGCCATCGAAGTCGCTAGGCTCATAGCTGAGCAGAAGGTAGAAGGTTTTCCGGTAGTGGAGATGGGAGAGCCTATAGGAATTGTTACCGGATGGGACTTGTTAACTAAAGTCGTGGCCAAAGGCCTGGATCCAAACAAGGTGAAGGCGAGGGAATTCATGACTTCATCACCCATAACCTGTTCCCCTGACCATTCGGTCCTTGAAGCGGCTAAGCTAATGGCTAAATATGGGATAAAGCGCATCCCAGTCATTAAGGACAATAAAGTGATTGGAATTTTAACTCCCTATGACATAGTAATGTATAGGCGAATCATAGATTACGCTGATTTCAGCCATTAAGTTCCTAGCACGAAGTATAGGTTGGGTTTCTTTAATTTCCCTGTTTTTCTGTTTTCTCAGGCTCAAAACTCCTCACTTCACACCTACTCAGAGTGAGGGGCTAGATAGGAGTGCCCCCATTGTACACGCCTGTTTATGCTGTCTAGCCCCCGTATAGGGTCTCCAAATTATTCAAAAACGCAAATAACCTAACAAACACAACAATCATTAAACCACACAAAAAATAATTACCCATAAACTTCCTCATACTTAGGAGTCAACCACGTTGTGGGCGGACCTAGTCTTAATAAATGGAAACGTTTTGACCATGAACCCGTCTCAACCCCATGCTCAAGCCATAGCCGTCCAAGACGACAAAATCGCTAAGGTTGGAACAAACGAGGAAATCGAACCTTGGATCGGAAAGGATACGAAGGTGATCGACTTGAAGGGAAGAACCGTCGTTCCCGGCTTCATAGACACTCACGTGCACGTCACGGAATTTGGAAGATCTTTCGCGTGGATCGACTTGAGGGGCGTCCGGTCCATTCGAGAAGTCCAAGAAAGACTGAAAAAGCGTGTGCGAGACATGTCAAAGGGAGGATGGATTATGGGTCGTAGCTGGGACCAAGAACGTCTCGTAGAGAGGCGCTATCCAACCAGATGGGATTTAGACGATTTTTCCCGAGAGAATCCCGTGGTTTTCACCCGCGTCTGTGGTCACATGTGCGTTGTGAATAGCAAAGCCTTGGAGCTGGCTGGCATAACGGCGGAAACCATCCCTCCATCGGGCGGACAGATTGACAAGGATCCGAACACCGACGAGCCCACAGGTATTTTGCGTGAAAACGCCATGAATCTGGTTTGGAAAGCCGTGCCACCCCCTGGCGAGGAAGAACTCATGGAAGCGGCTACCCTAGCGTGTCAGAAGGCAGTAGAAGCAGGGCTGACCAGCCTACATTGGATAATTTGCTCGCCGATAGAGATTCGTATCCTTCAGATGTTTCGTGCGCAAAATAAACTGCCTTTGAGGGTGTACTTGGTAATTCCAGTAGAACTCTTAGACCAGCTGATTGATCTGGGCTTGTGCACCGGCTTCGGAGACAACATGATAAGGATTGGGGGCATCAAAATTTTTGCTGACGGCTCCCTAGGTGCCCGCACAGCAGCTCTCCGCGAGCCCTATAGCGATGACTCCACAACAAAGGGAATGATACTATACACTCGAGAGAAACTGAACGAGCTTGTCGCGAAAGCCCACAAAGCTCATCTCCAACTAGCCATACACGCCATCGGAGATCAAGCAATGGACATGGTGTTGACCGCCCTCGAGAAAGCGTTGGAGGAAGCGCCGAGAAAGGACCATCGTCACCGCATAGAGCATGCGTCGGTTCTGAACGAGACACTGATCCAACGCCTGAAAAGGCTTGGGGTGATAGCTGCCATACAACCCCACTTTATCATTTCCGATTTCTGGGTGATCGAGCGCCTTGGTCCAACAAGAGCTCGGTGGGTTTACCCCTTCAAAACACTCCTTCAAGAGGGTATACGGGTTGCTGGCGGCTCAGACTGCCCGGTGGACCCCATCAACCCGTTGTTAGGCATGTATGCGGCGGTGGCAAGAGAAGCCTTTCCTGAGGAACGAATCACGGTGGATGAGGCTCTGCGCCTCTATACGGTTAACGCGGCATATGCGTCCTTTGAAGAAAACGTTAAAGGGTCGATCGAGGCAGGCAAACTCGCGGACCTTGTAGTTTTATCCCATGACCTACTGACAATTCTGTCTAGCAAAATCAAAGAAATTAAAGTGGAGACCACCATTATCGGCGGGAGAGTCGTTTACGCCACCTAATTCTTGTCGCACGTTTGGCCTATACAGAGCATTTATCTAAAAGAATACGGTGCTTATCTTGGTCGAGCCTATGAGCGAAGCCACCTGCAGAGAGATCATTGAACGCCTAATGAAAATCCCAAACCCAGCTAGGGGAGACGTTGATCTCATCAAGATACGAGTCTCAGGCGAGCAAGCCTTAAAAAAGATACCATCTAACTCTGAGTTAGTGCGTTATCTCAGGCCCAATGAAAGGGATAAACTCCTCTCTCTTCTCCGCAGGAAGGCCGTCCGCACCATTTCTGGGGTCACCGTAGTCGCGGTGATGACAAAGCCTTGGTCCTGCCCTAAAGAGAACCCTTGCGCCTACTGTCCAGGAGGCCCGCCCTACGGGGTTCCTCAAAGCTACACAGGGCATGAACCAGCTACCATGAGGGGTATTCAAAGCGGCTTCGACCCTTATGAACAAGTTAGGAATCGCGTGGAACAGCTGGAAGCCATTGGACACACCGTTGACAAGGTGGAATTTATCATAATGGGTGGAACCTTCCCGAGCATGCCCCTCGACTATCAAGAGCACTTCATTCAGCGATGCCTAGACGCCATTACTCAAGAAAGATCCCAATCCTTGGAGAAAGCTAAGAAAGTTGCGGAAACAAGCCGGATTCGCAATGTGGGAATCACCGTAGAAACGCGCCCCGATTGGGCTAGGGACAGGCACGTGGACCACATGTTGTCGATGGGCGTAACCCGCGTGGAACTGGGCGTCCAAAACATCCACGACGATATTTATGAGCTGGTCGACCGGGGGCACACCGTTCAAGACGTAGTCGAGGCCACCCGCGTGTTGAAGGATGCTGGACTAAAGGTGACGTATCACCTCATGCCGGGTCTGCCAGGCTCCAGCTTTGAGCGAGACTTGAAGGCGTTTCAAACCATCTTCACCGATCCCAGCTTCAAACCGGATATGATCAAGATTTATCCCTGCCTCGTTCTGAAGGGAACAAAGGCTTATGAGTGGTGGAAGAGCGGAAGATATCGACCGTACACCACAGAGGAGGCGGCTCAGCTCATTGTGGAGGCAAAGAGGATGATTCCTCCGTGGGTTCGAGTCATGCGGGTTCAAAGGGACATCCCCGCCTACCTCATCGAGGCTGGGGTCAACCAAAGCAACCTTCGACAGCTGGTTTTGCAAAGGCTGAGGGAGCAGAGGATGAGGTGCCGTTGCATTCGGTGTCGTGAGGTGGGGCATCGATGGTTGAGGGACAAGATAAAGCCCGACCCAGAAAACGTTCGGATACTCACCATTAGGGAAAAGGCTTCGGAGGGGGAAGAGGTCTTCCTTTCAGCCGAAGACCCTGTCAATGATGTTCTCATTGGTTATCTTAAGCTGCGCATCCCCTCTGATAAGGCGCACAGACCAGAGATTCTCCCCGAGACAACCTCCATAGTTCGGGAGCTCCACGTTTATGGTCCCTTGGTTCCTGTGGGGAGGCGCATGGCGAGGGCTTGGCAACATAAGGGTTACGGTGAAATTCTTCTATCTGAGGCTGAACGGGTTTCTCGGGAGGACTATGATCGGAGGAAGGTGGCGGTGATGAGTGGGCTTGGGGCGAAGCAGTACTTTGGACGATTTGGTTATGATTACGATGGACCTTACGTTTCTAAGATGTTGGAGGAATAAGCTGTTACGCTATTTTTCGTTATTCTTTCAGTAAACAAGGTTTTACCCTTCATAATCTTACCACTAGAGAGCCCTCAATTCTCCGATTAATCAGTCAGATAAGTTCCTTTGAACATTATTACTTTATAGTTTTATCGATCGTGCGTTAACCATAATTAAAGCCTTTCCTTGGAACGTTATCGCTTTCGATCGATCTTTTCAATTGTATTTCTTGAATCAGAGAATGCTTAATAAAAACGTTGTCCACCTCGTTCTAATGAAGGTGATTACATTCACTCCAGATAAAGAGAGTCTATTTAAGATTATGAATGAAAAGGAGAATGTGGAAGAGTGACTAACGTGAAACGTCTGTTAAGCATGATCGCAAGAATGAAAATCTGGGAGGCTTAAACAACTTGTTAAATAACACTGAAATTCGTTATCTCGGGTCCTATAAGGAGTTAGACACTAAGGCTTGTCTTGACAACAAGTTGAACACGTTGGTTGAAGACGAGTTTGGATTATCCAGGCCCCTCTCCGTTTCTCTGGTGATACCTACGAAAATAGATATCACTAGAGAAACGAGAGATATAGAGTTGAACGTTATGAGGCTAGTGCTGTCAGAGTGTAGTAAGCTGGTAGACCTAGGGTATCTTGACGAAATTGTTGTAATTGATGGGTCGCTTGATGAGAAGGGTGACGCCGATTTCAATGTGTTGGAAAGAGTGGTTGAAACAGCTTTTGATGAATTAGACCTCTTTAAAAGACAGGTGAAGTTGATAAACGAAAATAAAGCTCAAGCCCTGATGGCGAGGCGGGGGTTTTTTGATTTCATAGTAAAAACCGTTCATCAATCCGACCCTAACATGTTTTACGCGTTTAAAAAATGTGGACTAAATGATACTATAGGGTTGCCGCGAATTCCGATGGGCAAAGGTGCGGCTCTATGGCTTTCGGTCCCATTAACAGCGGGAGATGTGGTATGTTTCACAGATTCTGATATAATGAACTTCACTAAGGAATTTGTGATGGCACTCTGCCACCCCGTCATCAGTAGTTGGCATGACCCGGCGTCACGAATCAAGATGATTAAGGCTTGCTACAAAAGACTAACTGTACGCTTTGAACCCCTTGGCCGCAGACACTTCTTTGGAGGTCGTGTTACAAGGCTCCTCGCAATCCCAATATTGAGGGTGTTATCCAAGGAGTATCCAAACATTTTCAGCGGCCTAAATTCCCTGAATTATCCTTTATCAGGGGAGTTTGCGATGCGAAGGGAACTGCTTCAGGAGATAAGCTTTCCCAACGATTATAGCATCGAGATTGCGATACTTAGACAGGTTGTGAAGCTGGCTGGTTTCTCCCAAATAGCTCAAATGGACCTCAATTTCTTCCATCATATAGGTCAATCAACGGTGGGTCTTACAAAAATGGTTGCCCAAATCATTAGCTATATTATTAATATTCTTGAAGAGGAGGGTGTTGAGTTCCCGGAACCCGCTCGGAAAAGGATTTTGATGGAATATAAGAATGAAGTTGAGAGATCACTTATTAAATATGAGGAGATCTTTAATGAGCTAAGCAAAAGTATAGCTCAAGATCCTAAAGTCAAGCCATCGTATTCAAAAAATAAAGATATCGAAACATTCCGAGGATTCTTAGAGCTTCTCGGCAAAGCGTTGACAGAAACTTCGCGTAATGAGCGGATTGTTCTTCCGTCTTGGGTGAAGTTAGGTGAAAAGGCAAACTATTTCCTGGTAAGCACATTATTGAGGAGGAGGGGAAATCAAAGCACCTTCAACAGATTAAAAGACATCGGCCTCTTCTATGGCTTATAATTAAAGCACATTCTTTTCCACCAGGTTCAGCGTTTTAAAACTAGCTCCTCAACATAGAGAATAGTAGGAAAACGATGGCCTAAAGGCCATATTTTCACAGATTAGTTTTCAAGGATGCTTTTAATAGTATGAAAGACTCTATTGTTTGAGGGTAAAGATGAAGATTTCGAAGATTCAAATCAAGAATTTCAAAAGCTTAAAAGACGTGGCTTTGAATGATTTAGGAAATATGGTTGTTTTAATCGGGAAAAACAGCTCAGGGAAATCAAACATACTAGAGGCACTTTACATGTTCTTTAATGACTTCAATCTAATTGAGCCTAGTCCTGTTGGCTCCGTTACCGTGTTTGACAATTACCTCTGGTATAATGTAGAAACCAAAAGACCCATTGAGATTACCATACGGGTTGAATTTGACGCGAAGGAATGTGAGGAAATCTTCCCTTCCGAGGCTTTAAATATATTAAGAGAAAGGTTCCCCGAATCGTACAATCAGGTCTCATTTTGCAGACGAATCGTTGATGTTGAAGCAGGTTGGGATACAGAATACGTTAAGTGGGCGGATATACCGCTTGTGCGGGATAACAAATTAGTTCCCCCCGAGGAGCTTTGTAAATCGTTGATTGTTCCTCCTCCTAAGGAAACGACCACGCGGCCGCTTCCTGAATCCGCGGCCGCGAAAATAATAGGTAAGGTCGCTCCAAGCCTGCAGGAGAGGATTAAGGGAAAATTTAGGCTGGCTAGGGTAACAAGGGACTCGGTCGAGAGGCCATCTGACCTTGTAATGCGGGCTCCCATCATGGATTCTGAGACGTGCGAAATGCTTCGTTTCCTTAAGCAAAGTCGCACGCCTGAGGACATAAGGCGGTGGATTGATGTTGAAAAAATGTTTGAGGATGCCTCATCTATGAGACTTGACATCAGAGAAGGTGATATATTTGCGAGAAAACGAGAACTATGCTTACCAATCCATTTGATTGGCGGAGGAGACCAAGAGGCTCTGATATTGAAACGTTTCCTGACGCATGAAGATTCGGTAATAGCCATTGAGGAACCCGAGATGCATTTGCATCCCCGGCTAATCATGCGCGTATTAGAACTGATAAAAGCGATTTCAGCCAGTTCTCAGATTCTCTTGGCAACTCATTCTCCCATAATCGTTGATCGGGTTGATATCCAGAACGTTTGGATTGCTAGAATGGAGGGGGAAGAAACAAAATTCCTCGGGTTCGGTGATGCTGAGAAGATGAGAAACATGCTTATGGAGCATGATACACCGCTCAGCAATATTCTTTTTGCAGAAAAGATTCTCCTCGTAGAGGGACTGCTGGAAAAGGTTATGTTGCCAATCTTTGCAAAGAATATGGGAATAGATCCGGATGGTCTCGCCATCATACCAATAAAACCAAAACTTGAGGGGCAGAATAGATCTTTTACACTTTTTAGACGAGAACCTTTAGCAGAATACGGTTTAAGAATTTGGAGTGAAGTTTCAAGAAAGACTGGCGTTCCATTGTTCCTACTGTTGAGTAAAGCAGCAAAAAATGAAGTGGAAGCGTTAATACAGGAAGGCTTCCTATCACGTCGGAATTGCGCTGTACTTCCAACAGGAATCGAAAATTATATTCCGGTAGAAACATTGGCAAGCGTTTTAAACGAGAACTACCGCATGCGCCTAACTGCTAAAGACATTGATGCTAAGAGACCGAGGACGGTTGAAATTAAGCGCATTCTCACCGAGCGGAAAAGGCTACATCTTGGCTGGAAAACCTTCATCGCAAAGAAGGTGGCGGAGAAGATGCCGAAGGAAACGATCCCAGATGAAATCAAAACGCTCTTTGAAAGCATAATGAGTGTATCATTAGGTCAATAGCCTTAACAAGCGTGTGTGGCGTTCTAACAGTTATAACAGGAACATGTTGCTTCTCGAGCACCGTTAACACATATGAACTTAAATTATCCTGAATCAGCTTTCTCCTTCAATGAGTGCTGGTTTCAACTCATTTATTGCATGAGTGCAAGCTCAATATTTGGAGTAGTACTGTAACAGAAATAGTGTTTAGGTCTTCTTACTCCTTTTCGCTTTCTTTTCTTCGGTACCAGCTCCAAAAGTCTTCAGCCCTTTTGACTGCTGACTGGGCTGTTTCAATCCATCTTTCAGCGTTCCTTGCGACTACGTCCTTGAAGCCTAAGCCCAAAGCAATGCTCAATCCAACGCAGAGACCAATAGCGATTCCCCATGCAAGAGCATTTGCAAATACGTAAAGGATAGATACATCAATCTTCATTGTTGTCAACGCGATAACAATAACAATGAAGTACAGAAAGAGTTTTAGTCCATTAGCAAATAAGCCGGAATATTCAATCTTCATTTCTTCGCCAAAGGCTTTCATAACATCCCCAATAAAATCGCTTACGATAAAGCCAATGATGATTATGAGAAATCCAGCGATAAGGTTTGGTAGGTATGCGACAGTTGTACGCATTAACGTGCTGAGTTCGCTTATGCCCAGTATGTCAGCGGCTATAAGAATGGCAATCAAATACGCAAACCATCTTATTACTAGATCGAAGAGATGTACACCTGTAATTCCTGAACGTTCCAGTGCTTTTCCAATCACCGTCTTTTGTAAAGCCTCATCCAATTTGGCCTTGGCCAAGATCTTTGAAATTCCCTTTCCAAGAACTCTTCCTACAGCCCAACCGATTACCAAAACAATTGCTGCTCCACCAATTTTTGGAAGCAAAGCTATAAGGGTTTGTAATAAAGCATTTAAATATGTCTCAATTTCCATTCTTTCCACGCTTAAATAGGATCTGCACTGTTTTCTTATTTTACGTTGGGTGTCTATGTCGCTTATGTGTTTTATGCTCTTTAAATTCATAATATAGGTGAAATCCCTGAGAATAGTTTATTTTCTTGATGTAAAAACCTATAACTTAGTGGCTTCCTTTAAGGATTACGAAGGGTTTAAGCATGACCAAAATAGGAATCATACATTATACAGCGCCCCCTAAAGCGATAGGCGGAGTTGAAATTGTTATAGAACGCCACGCTAAGTACTTGAGTGAGGCTGGGTATGAGGTTTATTCAATTTACGGGGATGGAGGAGGTCTAAACTATAACGGTGTTGTTGAGCATAAGATCCCGCTGCTTTCTCCGCACAATTCAGAAATTAGAGATATCCAGAAAGATACAATAGAGCAAGGAAAAGAGGACTCAAAATTTAGTGCTGTGAGAAACCGTATCAAAGAAGAACTGATTGAAGCCCTCTCTAACATTGATACGTGCATCGTCCACAACATTCCCTCTATGCCCTTCAATTTCGCAGCCACAGCAGCCATCAATGAACTTGTAGATAAGTCGAGTGCAAAAATGATCTTTTGGCTTCATGATAGTATTCTTTTGAGGGATGAAGGGAAAAGTCAGATTGGAAAGTTCCCTTTCACACTACTCCACTATAAGAACCCCAAAATAATCTATGTCACACCAACAAATTTTAGAGCGAAACAATTTTCCCAATTACCAGAACCATATAACCTCGATAAAATGGTTGTTATTCCAAACGGTGTTGATGTCGAGGAATACATAAAAATCGATGAAACCACCAAGCTCTTACTGAAAAAGCTTGGATTATCCTTCGAAGATTATATTATCGTAGTACCTGTTCGCGTAACACCTCGAAAAAACATCGAACTCGCGTTTTTCGTTGTTGACGAATTAAAACACCTTATGAGTGCAGTAGGAAGAATTAGAGTTCTTGTAACTGGACCACCTGAACATCAAGTAACTAAAATGGGTGCGCTCTACTCTGAGTATCTACATGAACTGATTGAAAGAAGAAACCTACGTGAAAATGTCATATTTTGTCATGAGTACATCTCTGAGAACAGGGAGTATAAGGATGGCGAAATTAAGAAGTGGAGTGTAGCCGACGTTTACAACATCTCCGACCTCGTCTTCATCCCAAGCAAAGAAGAGGGCTTTGGATTGCCCGTAATCGAAGCGGGCGCCGCAAGAAGACCACTTTTCTGTTCAAGGATACCTCCATTTCAAGAGCTTATAAGAGATGATCTAGAAGGTTTCATGTTTGATCTGTCAGAAAGTCCCAAAAGCATAGCCTTTAGAATCTATAGACAATTTCTTGAAGACAGGGTCCTAAATAACTTTGAAAACGTGATTAAAAGATTTGACTGGAAATCCATAATTGCCTATAAAATAATACCGCTGCTTTAGAGGTATCTAACATGAGGGCTTTGGAAAAGTCGGCTCTGCCCCAAAAGGCTTGGAGAGAGCTGGAGACAATAGGCAATGCGGATATCGTGGTTGGAGTACCGTCCTACAACTCCGCCCAGACCATCAACTACGTCGTGTATCAAGCCGCAAGAGGCTTAGAAGAACACTTCTCAAATCTGAAGACCCTTATCCTTGTTTCGGACGGAAACTCAACCGATGGAACCCTAAAAGTCGTGAAGGCCATGAGAACCCCTGGGCAAGCTAAAATCGTTGCCACTAGATATGTAGGTGTTTCTGGCAAGGGAACCGCGCTTAGGGCTATTTTTGAGGCTGCAAGTTTTTTGGGTGCCGATGGAATCGCAGTAGTCGACTCAGACCTGCGAAGCATAACCCCTGAATGGATGCGGCTTCTCATTTCGCCGGCGCTTAAAGGAAGAATTGGACTCGTGGCCCCATTGTACTTAAGACACAAGTATGATGGCACTATCACCAATTTTGTGTGCTATCCCTTCACGTGCAGCCTTTACGGCAAGAGGGTTAGACAGCCCATAGGTGGAGACTTCGGCCTCTCCAAGGAGTTAGTGGAAACGCTTTTAATGTCCCCATTATGGAGCACAACGTATGTGCCAGGCTTCGGGATAGACATTTTCGAGACCCATCATGCGCTGGCTCGGAGCTTCGTGGTTAAGCAGGCTTTTTTGGGGTCAAAGATTCATGAGACTAAGGATCCATCAAGGCAACTAGCCTCCATGTTTATGAGTGTAGTGGGTTCAATGTTTTGCTGCATGGATTTATTTGAGGATGCATGGAAGCCCATCCGGGGAAGCCAGCCTGTGGAGGTAATCCGTGGGGAAATAGAGCTAGGAAGCCCTGAGCCGGTTCGAGTGTCTCCTCATGACCTCATAAAAGCGCACAAGGCTGGATTCCATGTTAACAGAAACATATACAGTAAGGTCTTGAGCGGGGAGTTGCTCCGAGAGATCAAAAACCTCCAGAAAGCGAGCGCAAGCCAATTCGTGTTCCCAAGCGAGGCTTGGGCAAAGATAATGTACTCCTTTGCCGAGGCCTTCAAAAGGGAGAAAGACGGAGAAGCAAGAAGGATTCTGTTAGACGCTCTTAGGGTTCTTTGGATAGGGAGAGTCGCCAGCTTCATACTAGAAACAATGGAGTTAAGCGGTGAAGAAGCGGAGGAAAAAATCCAAAGGGAAGCCAGAGTTTTTGAAGACCTTAAGCCATACCTTTTAGATGTTTATCAAGCGAAACGGCTTTCGGAATGAGACGCCTTCCACGGCCAGCTTATTTTAAAATGTTTTCGAGAAGTACACATATAACTTTACTGGCAAAACTGTTGAGATTATCCCGTAGGTTAGTTAAAACAAATAATTATTAACAGCGTTTCTTCTACTTGAGAGTGTGATGTGAAACCCAGAATCGTTCAGTGAGGCGAGGTTCTTGCGAATTGCGATGGTGCGTTCTTCATTTCATAAAGGATCTGGCCAAGCCGTCCACATAACCGAGATCGCCAAGAGACTGGTGCGGCTGAGGCATCACGTCATCATTATCTCTCGGGAGATCGAGCTAAAACCTAAGGAAGTTTCGATAGGTGATTTCAATTTCGTTGGTGACCGTGTTCCGTTCCTAAGAAACTTTGTTTTCCCTTTCAGATCCATCTCTTTTTTGAGAGATTTTGATATTGTTCATACTCACTATCATCCTTGTGTTTTTGTGGGCAACCTCGCTAACAAGGTGCTGGGAAAGCCCCACGTGTTTACTTATCACGGATTTGCTCCTGTCCGCATGTGGAGGGATCCTAAACAACGGTTAAAGATGATTGATCATAGGATTGGAACCTTCTTTGCACTTCGCCTCGGGGTGGGTCGTGTTGTTGCAGTTAGTCATTATCTCAAAAACGAGTTGACAAAGAACTACAAGATTGATGAAAGTCTCGTCGAGGTGATCTATAACGGCATAGATGTGGAACGCTTTAACCCAAACGTTAGAGGGAACGAAATTAGGCAGAGATACGGACTGGAGGACAAGCCCGTCGTCTTGTACCTAGGTAGGCTTGTCCCCTACAAGGGTGTGCAGTTCTTGATAAGGGCGGTTCCCTTAATCTTACGAGAAGTTCCAAATGCAAAGTTTCTTATCGCAGGCTCTATGCGCTACGACATGTTAAACCTCCATGGGATAACCAAAAGTTTAGGTATAGAAGGCTCTGTTATTTTTACCGGATTCGTTCCGAGCGGGCTCGTTCCAAAGCTGTATGCGTGTTGCGACGTTTTCTGCTACCCCAGTTTATGGGAGGGATTTGGGTTGACGCCTGGAGAGGCTGAGGCTAGCGGGAAACCAGTGGTAGCGTTTGATACGTGCGCTATTCCAGAGGTAGTTGAGAACGGATGTACGGGCATACTCGTTGAGCCCAGAAACTGCGTACAGCTTGCGAGCGCCATAGTTTCCTTGTTGAAAGACGTGGATCTACGTAATAAGATGGGTCTTGAGGCTAGGAGGAGGGTGTTGCGCTTATTTTCTTGGGACAACGCTGTGAATCGAACGCTTAAGCTCTACAAGGAGGTTTTATCATGAGAAGGTTGGCAGTCATGGACATGGATGGAACGTTGTTAGAAGTCCGTACAGTTGATGCCCTTTGTGAGGAGTTCGGTCTAATGGATGAGCTGAAGGCCATAGATAACCAATCCGGGTGTTTAGAGTCCTATGAGATAAGCGGAGCTATAGCTCGTCTATTCTCAGGCTTAAGGGCTTCGGACCTAGGAAAAGTCTTCGACGGTATAGCGGTAGTCGACGGCGCAAAGGAGTTCATCCATTTTCTAGGTTTCAACGGTTTCATAACTGCTATCATCACGGATTCATATGTTTTCTTGGCGTCAAGGCTGGCTGAGAGGTTAGGCGTCAAGAGGGTTTGGGGTAACGAGTTGGAAATCGTTGATGGAATCGTTACGGGGCGGGTAAGGATGCCTCTTGGATGGGCGAAGCAAAGAAACTGTCAGAGAAAGTCAGTCTGCAAGCTTCATGCGATGCATGAGTTGGCCAAGGAATACTCCGTTGGGAAGAAGAAAACCTTAGCTGTTGGGGATTCTAAGAGCGACTTATGCGTGATTGAAAATGCAGCCATCGGAGTTGCCTTCCGACCCAAGGACCCAGAAATCATCAAGGTGGCGGACCTCATCGTGTATACGGATTTCTTTGAACTTATAGAAAAGTTGAAACCCTTTTTAGAGGGCTTTGACCCATAGGGTGGATGAAAATTGACCCTATAGAGTTAATTAAAGTTAACAAAGGAGCGGGCGGATAAAAGCCGAAAAGATCCAATATAGAACCATAAGAAGTCTACTCCTTGAGCTAACGACCCGAGAAGAAGTCATTAATTGCCCGTAAGTCGGTAATTACCCCTCGAAAAGTGTTGTATACGTCTTCTATGTGTAGGGTGGATTGTCTCATTTTGGTCTGGATGATCCCCACGGATAACACCACGGCGCCTAGGATTTCACTTATTGGGGTCGGTTCTGGAAAGGCGATGAGAGTTAAGCCGAGTTTGATAAGCTTCGATTTATCGTCTTTCCTCCACAAAAGGCTCGCAGAGCGCAGTTCCTTAGCAACCCCGCTCATAGCGTCAAGGCTCTCCTCATAACTTAACCCTAGCTCACACAATGAGTCAACCACGTTCTTCAACTCTTCCATTTTCATGGTCGAATTCCTTTCGCACATACACCCATCCGTCACCGCTCTATTGTCCTCCATTTTTTACCTGCTTCAGGTATATCCATTTTTGTCTCCCGAAAGTGGAGGCTAAGGTCAAATGTTGTTTAGTAAAAGAACAAAATAACCGTTTATTAATATCGAGGTATATCGGAGACTATTGCAATTAGGTTCTTTTTGCTTTTGTTCAAGGATCGCCTTTAAATTTTTATGAATTAATGGAATGTAAATCTTCAGAATTTAGACATGCTGAGTGCAATTTTGTTCCTAAGGATTTATTCAGTATTTCCATGCTAAGTGCGTTTAATCAAATGTCACAATATTACTCTTTCTAGACCACCATTTAGTCTTCTCTCGTAGGGGTGCGGAGTTGTTGAGGTGGAGTGGCTTGGCTTTTTGTGAGGGATATGATCGTGATTTTAGGGATCCGTCTTAGCCCGGTCGTTTTTCTAATCCTTGACGGCTTTATGAAAAGGGAGAGATTCGAAGGAAAACCATCACTACAGATTATATCGTTGGATGACGGAAAGCTCCTTCGCACGCTATGTTTGGATAGCGAGTTCTTCTACTCTCTTACGGGATAGGGCGAGCACCCCAACGGCGCAGATGACCGCCGTGGTTATAATGATGACGAGGGTTAGGTTTAGGTAAAGATCTGAGTATAAGAGGCCGTATTGCATGGGTAGGGTGGAGAGAACCGCCGCTGACAAACCTCTTGTTAGCACCATGCTCATAATATCACGCTCATCGCGCGTGAATGGGCCACGGACGGTTGCCAACCGCACCGCTGCGTACCTTACGAAAAGAAGCAGGAACGACAAGATTATGCCTAAGATAAGTAGGTTAATGTTGGTGACGACGGCGATCAAGCCTAGGTAAACGAAGAAGAAAGTCTTTATCAGGAACGCTATCTCTGACTCAAATCGTTTCATTCCCTCGTCGATGACGGTGGCCCTTGTTCTTTCACGCCTAAAAACCTTGTATATTTCCTTCTCGTTGCCCAGCATCACGCCAAAAAGCAGCGAGGATAGGGCGCCACCACCGCCCAGGTATTCTGAAACACAGTAAGCCAGAAGCACGATAGCTAAGGTAAGCATGTACGCATAGGGCACCTTTGCCACCCTCTCTAGGATGCTTAACCAGAACACTCCAAAAAGCACTCCAACTACAGCTCCGGTTGAAAACTGGGTTGTAATTTCCCTACCAACGGTGACATAATCTGCTTGACCGGTCAAGATGATTCCAATAACAGACAACGAAACAACGACGCACAGGATGTCCGTAATCGCGGACTCCAAGGTTATTGTGGTTGCACAACTGTCACTCACCTTGATTCTTCTGGCAAGAGAAACCACAACTACGGAACTGCTTCCACCGCAAATGCTCCCAAACAAAACTCCATACAACAGCGGAACACCCATCAAGAAATGCGTAAACAGGGTTATCGTGATAACACTTAACACAAAGCCTATTATGGCGAGCAACTCCGCTCTTGGGGTTTCGGAGAAGATTTGATAGATGTTCATTCTCAGTCCTCCATCAAATAAAATGAAAACTAAGGCTAAAGCCGCAATGTATGGAGCCAAACCTGTAATGCTGGTGGGGTCAAAAAAGCGCAATATCGGCCCAAAAATTACTCCTAAAACTATCAGAAAGAGCATGTCAGGCAGACCTGTTCGATCAAACAGGTAGCTGCCAAGGAAACCTATCACGATGATTACACTAGCTGTGATTAAGGCTAGCATGACTGTGTCATTCAAGGCTAAACCTCAAACACTTTTTCATGAGGCTCGATGAAGATGCAAACGGCACTTTCCCATTTCTCTCCTATAAGTTTTGCGTTTGCCGCAGAATAAGCTTTATGACCTTAGCCTACGGACACAACATCCATGATAGCAATTAACATATGTAAACCCCAGCGCCTCAATAGGGCAACAGCAGATACTTTATGAACAAGGTTGCGAAAAGTACCGAGATAATGCTCATAAGTTTCATTAATATATCTAGTGATGGTCCAGCGGTATCCTTAAATGGGTCCCCTATAGTGTCTCCAACAACAGCTGCAGCGTGTGTTGGGGTCCCCTTACCACCAAAATGGCCAGCCTCAATGAACTTCTTGGCGTTGTCCCAAGCGGTACCTGCGTGAGCCATGAGGAGGGCGAGGACAAATGCACTTACGATACTGCCTGCTAATAAGCCCGCTACGGCTTTCGCTCCAAGTGTGAAGCCGATGGCTATAGGCGTGATTATTGCCCAAAGCCCCGGTGCCATCAGGCTTTTCAAAGCTCTACGCGTGCTTATGTCTACGCATCGTGCGTAATCCGGCTTGGCTCCACCCTCCATCAAGTTTGGAATCTCTCTAAATTGCCTCCGCACTTCTTCAACCATTTGAAAGGCTCCTATTCCCACAGCTTCTAGGCAATATGCGCTAAAAAGAAAAACTATGGCTCCTCCAATGAACAGTCCAATAAGGAAACGGGTATCTGTTATGCTGATGACTTCAAGATTTGCGGCGGATCTAAACGCTGAAAATAGGGCCATGGCCGCGAGTCCCGCTGAGCCTATAGCGAAACCTTTGCAGATTGCCTTCGTGGTGTTTCCCACAGAGTCAAGGGCGTCTGTAATCTCTCTCACCTTCGGACCTAAACCAGACATCTCCACGATTCCTCCAGCATTATCCACAATGGAACCAAAGGAGTCCACTGTAACGATCATGCCAGTTACAGAAAGCATGCCCATGGCGGCGATGGCTATTCCATAGAGTTCAGCAAATTCGAACGCCAGAAAAATCGCTCCACAAACGACCAGTATTGGAAGGGCAACGCTCCTCATTCCCATCGCTAATCCAGTTAAGATGGTAATGGCTGGTCCTGTTTGAGACGATTTAGCAATTGTTTGCACCGAGGGTCTGTCTGATGACGTGTAATATTGTGTCAGCAAGCCAAGTGTAATGGCCGTCGCTATGCCTGTTAATGCAGCGTAAAATACATTCGGTTTACCAAATGTTTGCTGTGCAAGGAAATAGGTTAAAATCGTAGTTAGGAGGCCTGCCGTAAACATCCCTCTATTGATTGCTGATTGCGGGTTGGATCCTTCCGATGGTCTCACTGAAAGTATTCCGACTATTGTTGAAAAAATCCCCGTTGCTTGAAGCAGAAGCGGAAAAACCACCCCATCTTTCCCGTATTCTTCCATGCCTATCAGCATGGCGGCGAGAATGGTGCCCACATAGGATTCGAAGAGGTCGGATCCCATGCCAGCCACGTCGCCGACATTGTCCCCTACGAGATCAGCTATTACAGCTGGGTTTCTGGGGTCGTCTTCCGGGATTCCCTTCTCCACCTTCCCCACCAAATCGGCACCCACATCCGCCGCCTTCGTATATATACCACCTCCAACACGTGCGAGTAAAGCTATAAGGCTAGCCCCGAACCCAAATCCAACAATTTGACTAGGATTCACACCTATAAGGTATAGAAGGCATATGCCCAGCAAGCCTAAGCCGACAACCATCATGCCCGTTACGGCTCCACCCCGAAAAGCAACGTGTAAGGCCTCGTTTAATCCGGTTCTAGCTGCGTATGCGGTTCTAACATTGGCCCGAACCGCGATTTTCATTCCTACATATCCAGCTAATGTAGAGCACAAAGCACCTAAAACAAAAGCTGTAGCAATAAAAGCTCCTAAAACAACGGCTAGGATAATCGTCAATACAGCAACAATAATTGTTATTGTCTTAAGTTGTTCATGTAAATACGCTTGAGCGCCTTCTCGAATCGCGTCGGAGATTCCTCTCATGTGGGGAGTTCCGGGCTCCTTTTTTAGAATACTCCACGTTGAATAAGTGGCGAAGCCTAGCGCGGAAAGCCCCGCCATCAGTGAAAGTATTGCCAAGTCCATAAGCCCCTTATTTGGTATTACACGCGCATACTAAATCTTTTATTATTTAAACATTAATATTTTGAATAAAAACGGTGGTTTCGGCAAGCCCCCGGGTACCGCTATTGGGAAGAATAAGGGTCCTATTCCAATAGAAAGTAGAAAATCAGCATCAACAATGGAACTGCTTCTTGCGAATGGCCGTCAAGTAGGCAACCAATTCTGGAAGAGACGTTCCAATGGCGACCACAAAGAAGCTGATGAAATGCTCGTGAATATGCAACACTGCTGATAAGGTTGGTGATCACCAACCTTATCACAACGAAGGATCCGACCGCAACGCACACAAAACCTAGAAAGACTACCACATAAGTAATACAACAACCTTCGATCAGCGTGCATCATTTTTCATAACCTTCTTAGTGATTAGCATAAGGATAAGCAATGATTTTCTACTCTTCATCATACTTCTTCCCTCAATCTTGTATGAATAACGTTGCAAAAACTGAAATTAGACTTATGATTTTCAATTTAGTTACATTAAGATCGCATATGCTAGGAAGTATTCTGCAAAAAGTAATGAAATAGTGTTCATCGATTTTACTAGCGCATTCAGCGATGGCCCTGCCGTGTCTTTTAATGGGTCGCCTACGGTATCGCCTATTACTGCTGCGGCATGTGCTGTTGTTCCCTTGCCACCTAAGTAGCCTGCCTCTATGTATTTTTTAGCATTGTCCCATGCGCTGCCTGTATTAGCCATAAACACGGCGAGAAGTATGCTGCTGGTGATACTTCCAGCGAGTAGACCGCCGAGAGTTTCAGGGCCGAATACGAACCCCATCAGAAGGGGGGAAATAACCGCTAAAATCACTGGAGCAATCATCTCCCTTAAGGCAGTGCGTGTGCTTATATCTACGCACCTAGAGTAGTCCGGCTTCGCTAAGCCCTCTACCAATCCAGGGATTTCCCTAAACTGTCTTCGCACCTCTTCGACCATCTCAAAGGTTGCTTTCCCCACAGCTTGTAAACAAAAAGAGCAGAGGACGAAGGGTAATGCACCACCAATAAATAATCCAACGACAACATATGGATTAGTAATGCTGATAATTTCAAGGCCCGCCTCTTTGAAAAAAGCGGTGAACAATGCTAGTTCAGCCAGTGCAGCATCAGTGATGGCAATCACTTTGCAAATTGTTTTCGTGGTATTACCTGCAGAGTCAAGCTTATCAGTGATCTCTCTCACTTCCGGACCCAAACCAGACATTTCCACGATCCCACTAGCATTGTCTGTTATAGGTCCGTAGGAATCTATGGCAATAATCATGCCAGTAGCGGCATGCATACCTATTACAGTGATTAATATACCGTATAAGTCCGCACATTTGTAGGATACTAAAATTGCCGCGCTAATGATGATAATCGCAGGTGCTGTAGTTCTTAAGCCTGTGGCTAAACCAGTGATGATGTTGATGGCAGGTCCAGCTTGAGCTGCTCTTGCAATCGCTTGCACGGGGCGTCTATGATAAGAGGTATAATGTTGCGTTGCTAAGGAGATCAAAATGGCCGCCACTATGCCAGATAACATAGCATAAAAAACGTCTAAAGTCCCTATCACTTGTTGTGCTAAGAAGTAAAAGGCTATAATTGATGAAATACCCGTGACAAAGATTCCCTTATTGAGGGCGATTAATGGATTTTCTTCATTCTTCATCCTCACGAAGAACGTTCCCAAAATCGTTGCAAATATTCCTACTGCCCCCATTAATAGCGGAAATATTATGCCCTTCAGCCCATACGTAATCTGACCTACAATCATAGAAGCAATCATGGCGCATGCATACGACTGAAACAAATCTGCGCCCATACCCGCTACGTCTCCCACGTTGTCTCCCACGTTATCTGCTATCACGGCTGGATTTCTTGGGTCATCCTCTGGTATACCTACCTCCACTTTGCCGACTAAATCGGCGCCCACATCAGCAGCTTTAGTGTAGATACCACCGCCTACTCGTGCGAATAAGGCTGTTATACTAGCCCCAAACCCAAATCCAACAATTTTAACCGGATCTCCACTTATAAAATACAGACCGCTGAGACCAAGCACAACTAACCCAAGCACAGATAAGCCCGTTATTGCTCCGCCATGAAAGGCGATGCGTAATGCGTTATTCAAGCTGCTTCTCGCTGCTTGAGCTGTTCTTACGTTGGCTCTAACAGCCACATTCATGCCAATATGTGCAGACGCGGTCCCGAACAGGGCTCCCATAATGAGAGCAAACGCAGTAAAGAAACCTAAAAAGTATGCTGTTATGATAGCTAGTGTAACTACAAAAGCTATGGCAGTCTTATACTGCCTATTCAAATATGCTACAGCACCTACAAGGATTGCATCATAAATTTCTTTCATTCGAGCGGTTCCAGTTTCATGCTTGAGGATTCGTGACGCTAGATATCCTGCAAAGGCCATAGCAGAAAACCCTGCTATCGGCGCAACTATTGATGAATCCATACCCTACCTCTCCTCCACAAACGCCTTGTAGTCAAATTAATTAAATCGGTAATAAGTTTTAAAGTAATACAAAAATATTACCTTTTCTAAATGTCTTTTCAAAGGTCTAAGTAACTACGGAGGAAAAGGGAAATACGTTAAAGCCCCGAATGGCCGTCTACATTGTAGATGACTCTGAAAAAATCCGATTGCTCGCCGACTTTACGCGGGCAGAAATTCTGCGTTTATTAAGTAAGTATCCAATGACAGAAACTCAGCTTTCTAAACAACTCGGTTTGACGAAGGCCGCTGTCGGCTACCACCTACATTTATTGACGGAAGCAGGGCTCATCCGCATAGAAAAGGTTGAAGCTGAGGAACACGGCATTCTGCAGAAATACTACAGTTCAGTAGCAGCCTTGTTTGTTGCTGACCCCGATCGTATCCCCAATGATGTTCGAAGATACTTCATACAGCATCAAATAGAGCATCTTAGAGGAATTTTTAGCGTCTTTCAATTATACCGTCATACATCCCCAGTTTCATCAAAAACCCTCGAAAAATTGGCAGTGGCGATGTTGAAACAACTCAAAGAAATTGGACAAAAACACTCAGGGGAAGAGACCGCAGAGGATGCCGAAACCCTAAAAATTAAAGTTTACGCCGAAGCCATCTCCAACCTAACTAAACAAGAAGAGTGGCTTTCCCTCTTTCGAAGACCTCGTAAAATTGGGAAAACTTTTGAATGAGTATTAATGGAGATGGTAGAGCTTACGCAACTTGAAGTTATAGCCTTAACTGGAATCGTTGGAGTTCTGGCGATGCTGATCGTAGCATGCTTAGCTTGGTCTATTAGTAGGGAGAGCACGGGAACCCCTCGTATGATAAAAATCGCGGGCTATATACAAGAGGGAGCCAACACCTTCTTAAAAAGACAGTACAAAACCATCCTCCTTCTCGTAGCCTTACTGGCAGTTCCAACAGGCGTACTCTTCGGTTTACAAACAGCCCTCACGTTCATTCTGGGAGCCATTCTTTCACTGGCTGCCGCATACATAGGCATGAACATAGCGGTGAGAGCCAACGTGAGGACCACCAATGCTGCTAGGACATCTTCGGCGAAAGCCTTAACCCTCTCTTTTCGTGGCGGAGCAGTAATGGGGTTATCAGTGGTTGGATTAAGCCTGCTAGGAGTGAGCGGGCTGTATTGCCTCTTCCAGGACCCGAAATTGATCGTGGGATTCGGGTTTGGAGCTAGCTTAGCCGCGTTGTTCGCCCAGTTGGGAGGGGGAATCTACACGAAAGCGGCGGACATCGGTGCAGATCTGGTTGGCAAAATCGAGGCTGGAATACCAGAAGACGACCCCAGAAACCCCGCTGTAATAGCGGATCAGGTAGGCGACAACGTAGGAGACTGCGCGGGGAGGGGCTCCGACTTGTTCGAATCCATGTGCGACGACTACATAACCGCGATGATTCTAGGCGCTATTATACTGAGCGCAAAGGGGCTGAACGCTGTGATGTTTCCCTTAATGATGGGCGCCTCCGGAATCGTGGGGTCTATCGTCGGAATTTTCATGGTGAGGGGATGGCAAAATGTTAAGCCAGTAACATCGTTTAACGTGGGGCTCATCGCCCAAGGCGTTGTGTGTGCGGTTGGATCTTACATATCTGCCATGTGGCTTCTGAATGATGTAACCATGTTCTACGCTGCACTAAGCGGAATCGTTGCAAGTCTTTTAGTCGGACTTATCGTGCAATATTACACGGGGATTAGTGGAAAACCTGTTAGAAAGATAGCGGAAGCGTCGGAGAGAGGGGCAGCCATAAACATTCTAACGGGTATATCCTACGCATTGCAAAGTCCGATTTTACCATTGTTCACACTCTTGGTGGTTGTTCTTTTTTCATACATAATAACGGGCGGCTCCGTCTATGGAATAGCCGTGGCTAACATTGGAGGAGACCTGATCATCGGTTTTATCACGTCAGCAGACACGTTTGGGCCCATCACCGACAATGCCAATGGGATAGCAGAAATGTCAGGTGTATCAGAAGAGACGGGCGAAGCGTTAGAGTTGTTGGACGCTATGGGCAACACAACGAAGGCATATACGAAGGCATATGCAACCGCCTCCGCAACTTTATCGGCGGTTTGCATCATCGCCACTTTCAGTCAGATCGTTGGATTCGGGGCAATCGACGTGTTGGACCCGTTCATCCTCGTGGGGCTTTTGGTTGGGGTGGCATTGCCTTTCCTCTTTTCATCTATGGCTATTGGAGCAACCGGAAAAACAGCGTTTAAGATGGTAGATGAGGTCAGAAGACAATTTCGAGAGATTCCTGGTCTATTAGAAGGAAAGGCTAAACCAAACTATGCTCAGTGCATTGACATAAGCACGAAGAACTCCCTCCGAGAAATGGTTTTACCAACCTTTTTGACTCTTGTATCTCCAATTGTAATAGGAACAGTTCTTGGAAAATGGGCTTTGGGAGCCTTCTTGATCGGAGCAACAGGGTCCGTAGCCTTGTTATCCCCCCTCTTTACATATGGCGGTGGAGCATGGGACAATGCTAAAAAATACATAGAATTAGGGAGGTTCAGTAGAAAGGGGACCTCAGCCCATGCCGCTGCAGTTGTAGGAGACACAGTGGGTGATCCAATGAAAGACGTGGCTGGACCATCTCTCAACATTTTTATGAAGCTAACGAATATGACCGCCCTCTTAATCGCTCCAATACTGCTTTTGTTCTAAAATTCACAGTAGAATCGCCCCGTCTCTTTTAACTTCTGACTGTTCTAGAACTAAATCGGCTATGGTAAACTCTTCTGCGCACGAGCCGTGGAAAGGCTATGGCATCCCTAATGCGCTGCAGCTTTCAAACCCACGTAAGCATCCTCTTGACGCTAGGCCAAAGCTAGCCTGGGACATGAGCCATATTCCCTTAAATCTATGTAGGCGGATTGATAGAATTCTTTATAGGTTTGGGAATTAACACTTTAACCACTAAAAGCATGCATTGAAAGCTTGATAACAAGGAGTAGGTGTTTGGTGGCTGAATCAACGGAAACCGGCTATAGAATGGAAGGGTTCGCCTTTGGATTGGCAGACGGGGTCATTTGCTTTACGGGAGTAACCATAGGCGTTGCCGAAGCTACCTCAGATCCGGTTTTGGTCATAATTTCAGGCGTTATTGCTGGATTAGCCGACGCGTTTGGAAATTCCATAGGGTTCTTCGTCTCCCAGTCAACGGAGAGGGGGGTGCAAATCCATGAAACCCTAGAACACGGAGCAAAAATCAGAGTCCACTCTAAGAGGGAGGTCTGGATGAGTGGCGTATTATCCTTTTTGGCCACAATTCTGGCCCTAGTCATCTTGCTTTCTCCATTCCTATTTTTAAGCATCAACGCCGCTGTTATTCTCACGTTCTCCCTCGGAATCCTCTTGTCTCTGACTTTAGGCGGCTATGTGGGTAAATTGAGCGGAGAAAACCCCTACAAAACAGGGCTTAAATACGCTGCTTTAACCATCACAGGAGCCGTAATCTCCTATCTAATTGGAGACTTCTTGAAACACCTACTCATCGAACACACGATTAGGATATTTTAGAGAAGCCCCGCAGGCATAAATATCTCTACGTCCTGCAAGAGGAGGTTAATTACTGTAGGAAATAGAAATTTAAGAAACGACTAAAGAAAAAAGGACCTAGGATAGCACCGAGTAAACTCAGGTAAAAGCTTAATGAACGTGGATAGAACAGTGGCACAGTCTGAGAGTTTCTAGTCCGTTCCTATCTTTTGCATTGTGAGCTTGGCAATCAAAAATGGAAGCACAAGGGAGATCACGTTTGTGAATAATATTACGTTTAGCGCTATACTTGAAAAGATCGAAGCATTAGGAAGATTATAAGCAAGGGGCAACGTGCTCATAGTGGCTGCAGCTACACCCTTACCAACTATAACCCCCATAATTCGATAATCAGACGCGAGAGGGCTTTTAAAAGTCGTTATTTTAACCACTATAAATCTGGTTGCGTGAAGCAGAAGACCCACGATTAATCCTAAGAGGAGTTCGAATGAACCAGTGAATACGTATATTGAGCCGATAAAAGTGAAGAAGAAAGAGCGAAGTATGAATACTAATTCTGAGTGAAATTTTGCTATTAGATTTTTTAACTTAGACAACTCACTTACATCTATGCTTGTTCTTAAAGCCTTTGTAATCAATCGATAATTGCCAAGAATCAAACCGAAAATAAGAACAGCGATTCCTCCTGTTCCGCCTAACATTTCGGTTATTGAATATGTTAGAAGAATGGCTGCCAATGTAAATGTGTAAGTGTATTCGCCTCTTCTGGAGAGATATAATATGTTCAGCCATGCAACTCCGGCAAGTATGCCTAAGATTATCGATATGGATATATTAGATGCCAATGCACTGGAAACCTCCCTAAAACTTAGCCCGTCTAGAAGCACATAGTTTAGAAGCGTTAAAGTTGAGATGATAACGATGGGGTCGTCAACCAACGAAGATATCGTTAAGGTTGTGTGGATGTTCCTCTCAATATTCAGATGTCTGCAGACTGCATCGACCGTAGCTGTGCTTATACCACCCCAAGCTGAGGCTATCATGAACGCGTAGGTCCATCTTAAGCCTAGCGCGAAGTGGAGGAGAATGCCCACGATAAATGTGCTGAAAATAAAGCCTAAAATCGACAATGTAAAGGCGATTCTACCATGTTCCATTACATCATAGATGTCCATCTTTAAACCTGCACCGAAGACGATGAAGGCCAATGTAAGTGAAGCGACGTAAGGAACCACGGCGACTAAGGACTCATATTTGAAAAGGTTAAGTATAGGACCACAAATTATTCCCAAAACTATCAATAAAATTACATCTGGGATCAAAAATCTATAAGATACCAAGTCTCCTAGGAAGCTTAAAGCCATTATAGCAGCGACTGTCAAGAAGACAACTAAAACCTCACTCATGATTGACCACAAAATAAATCAGCTTCAAAGTTTAAAACATTTTACGCGCTATTTGAGCAGTTTCGCCGTTGGGTTACTTCACATATCTTCAAATGCACAAGGAAAAACATGCGAAACTGGACCAAACAAGATTCCAAGGAACATTAATAACAAAATGTCTGGGAAACTGCTCTATGAAAGAGTAGATTCTCTAAGAAACCGATCATGATTATAAGCGAAGCAGTAGAAAATGGCAGCATAACATCCGTCAAAGTGTCACGACATTTTTACTCAAAACTTCCCCTTCGTTTTTCTGGAGTTCTCAGAAAGAAATTGTTGCGCCGCGAATACTAATTTGTATGAGTAGGCGTGAGGAAAGTCTTCATTATATGCTTAAGGATAGAGTAGTTGAGTTAACAAAAGAATGATCGCTTCTGGTATCTTCAGCTAGGAAAGTTAGGTATTCTTTTTGAATGATTCTCTATTCAAAGACGAGGAAGTTGTCATTTCTTCAGTAGTTTAATGAACTCCCTCATGAAGGCAGGGAGGTCGGGCCATGCTCTGCTGGTGACAAGGTTTCCGTCAACCACAACCTCTTGATCGAGAAATGTACCGCCACTACCTTCGATATCCGCCTTTAAAACGCCATAGGCGGTGAGTTTTCTCCTGCTAACGAGGCCGTAGGCTGTTAATACGAGTGGTCCGTGGCATATGGCAGCCACTGGCTTCTTTCTATCGAAAAAGTGTTTTACTATCCTCTTAAGGTGGAGGGTGGTTCTGATGTATTCGGGAGCCCTGCCGCCGGGTATGATAAGTCCGTCGTATTCCTCAGGCCTAACTTCCCCAAATGACAGTTTCACCCAACCAAATCGGTAGCCTGACTTCTCCGTGTATGTTTCAATCCCAGGCTCAAAGTCGTGAACTACGGTGTACAGAGTCTTCTTAGATGGCGCAGCCACCTCGACATCGTACCCTTCTTCTCTAAGTCTATAGTATGGGTAAAAGAGCTCCTGAGCCTCCACGGCGTCCCCAGCTACGATTAAAATCCTAACCAACACGATCACCAATCTAAAATTATTCTTCAGCCTTAAAACATTATGGAGATCATATACGTTTAATAGTTAGTTTCTAAGGACATGCTTATGTCTATCAGATAAAGCTTGGCTACAAAGCCTACTACTGGAAATGAAGAGAGATGCGAGCCAACAGAATAATACTCCATGTGGATATGGATTCCTTTTTTGCTGCTATAGAGGAAAGGGCTCATCCTGAATATACAGGAAAGCCTATTGTTGTGGGAGCTGACCCAAAAGAGGGGAAGGGAAGAGGTGTTGTCAGCACTTGCAACTATAAGGCCAGAAAGTTTGGCATTAAGTCTGGAATGCCCATCTCTAGGGCGTGGAGGCTCTGTTCTGAAGCAGTCTATCTGCCAGTGAACTTTAAGCTCTATGAGGAAGTTTCTTCAGAACTCATGACCATTCTTAGAAAATATGCTGATAAGTTTGAACCAATCGGCATAGACGAAGCCTTTCTAGACGTTAGTTTAAGGGCAAAGAATTTTGAGGACGCCAGAAGACTGGCGCAGAGGATTAAAAAAGAGATTTACGAGGAAGAAAAACTTACCTGCTCTATTGGTGTAGGGCCCAATAAGCTTGTGGCAAAAATAGCCAGCGACTTTAAGAAACCAGACGGACTAACGGTGGTGGAAGAAAGGGAGGTGAAGCAGTTTCTTTCCCCCTACCTGTAGCCAAGTTGTGGGGCGTAGGAAAAAAGACAGCTCGAAGATTGGGTGAAATGGGTATTAAAACCATAGGTGATCTTGCCGCTTACGATGCTTCAAGGCTCACTGAGGAATTCGGGGTTTTGGGCACACAATTTTATCTTATGGCTCACGGGGTGGACAAGAGTGAGGTTGAAGAAACATGGGAGGTGAAATCCTTGGGTAGAGAGTTCACTTTTGAGGAAGACATCTCTGATTTGGAACTTGTCCTCAAGACGTTAGATGAACTCTCTGAAGAAGTATGCAAGGAGATAAGCGATTCCAACCTATACTTCAAAACGGTCACCGTAAAGATCCGCTATGAAAACTTTGAAACCCACACCCACAGCAAGACCCTAGCCTTCCTCACCAACCGGCTCAAAGACCTCCAAAAAACATCCCGCGAACTCATCCAACCGTTCCTTCAATCCGATAGAAAGATAAGACTCCTAGGGACAAGAGTTTCAAAACTTGTTTCAAGCGAGAAACGAAAAACGCTGACTTCTTTATAAAATAGCGCGCGTTGTTTGCGTTACTCTCTCATAGACCCCTATAGCCCCCTCCTTCTAGTGGTCGGTAATTATGGAGAACGAGGGGTTTACTAGATAGGCTTTTAGGTGGATTTTGAAGTTCTTCTTCGAGATAAACGTGGACCTCGGAGCCTTATCTGAATGAGATTACTCACGTCCGGTGCCTCCTTGACGGATCCGACCCGACTGAAGGATTCCTTGGCTTCGTGCTGCCGAAACAGTGCCTTCGCCTTTTCTAGCGTCTACTTGTCTTTGGAAAACAGGTAACTTTGCACTGTGGTGTGTTCTTCTCCCTCGGCTTGCCAATGACCACCTTGGTTCATTTCTCTTCAGGTACCGTGATAATGCAGTATAGACTGCTACTGGGCATTACTATTAGCCCTACGCTCTAATTCTCTTTTTTCTACTTCCTTAACGATTGTCTTGAGCTCTTCTTCAACGTCTCGATCTAGTGGTTCAGGTTGGTGCTCTTTTAAAATTCTCTTAGCCTCTTCACGGGCGACTTCCCTAAGGTCTTTTGAACCAGCCTTTTCCCAGATTTCCCTCTTCTCTCTATTGATGATTGTTGGAAGATAATGTTCTTTCCTAAAATATTCTAAAGTATGTCGTTGAGTGAGATAGTGTCCTCTTGGACCCACGTCCTCAACTACATTGATTGCTAGCGTCTCGTCACTAATTTCAATCCCGCGGAGAGCTCGAGACACCATCCCGCATACTTCGTTGTCAATAACTACTTGTTCATAACTCGCTGTTAATGTTGACTCCAACGAGCCAGCAGCGTCGTAAATAAAGTTTATTCCCGCTAAAGCCGCCATCATCAACGTCATAGCTTTCTCAAGGCCCGCTTGAATGTCTGGAATTTTTGAGTCCGTAGTGCCACCCGTTCCTCGGCTTGGAAGACCATAGTAATGGGCTAATTGGGCTGTTGCCACGTTGATAAGTCCGGCCTCAACAGCCCCAAGGGCGATGTTACCCGTTTTCATATCCATGACTGTTGAAACAGTTCCATAAAGCACTGGAGTACCTGGGTTAGTGAGTTCAGCTATGACTATTCCGCTTAGAATTTCAGCGTTTTGTTGCGCTAAGAGACCTGCTAACGTAACGGGCGCCGTTACTCCCGCTTGAGCCTCTGGCGCTATGAGAACCGGCTGTCTATATTTAGCATACACCATAAGTCCCTCCGTTAAGTTTTCAGAATGCTGTAGAGGGCTTACAGGATTGTGAAATCCCAGAAGCATAGGCCTCTTCTTAAGCCCCTCTTCGCTCCCAGCGACAGCGGATGCCATTCTTATGGTGTCCATAGCGACGGCTTCACCATAAGTATAACCATCCACAGTTTTTGTTGTATTTTTAAACCCCACAAGCAATTCGTAGACATGGGCCGCGGCGTCTGGGACATCTCTCGGCTTAACCGTTACTGTTGTGTGATGTATGTTTTTTAGGGCGTCAGCGAGTCTGAAAAAGTTTTCTAAATCCTTTAGAGTGGAATCTCGGCGTTTACCAGTTTCTAGGTCTAAGACGTGCACCCCCGTGCCCTGCATGGAGAAGTAAACCCGCTTATCTTCAAGTCTTAGCTTGTACTTCTGGTCTCGTCCGAATAGGTTAAAACCGCTCGGAGCTTTCCTTATGGCTTCCTCTACAAGGTATTGCGGAATTCTAGCAATTTTTTCCTCAATCTCAATGTGGGCTCCCGCTTCTCCAAGCATTCGCAAAGCTTTCTGCTCCAATACCTTTACACCAATGCGTTCCAGAATCTCTAGGGTGGCCAAGTGAATTTCATACAGTTCATCGCTAGTAAGAATACGCAACTGGCCTTCTTTAATTTCCATCTTTACCCCTCTTTACTTTAATTAAAACCTCTGAAAGGAGCTCTTCTGTATAATACTTTTCGCTTGCGAAAACGATCTATAATATAGGCATGAATATGCTTCATGCATAGAGGATTAACGCGGAAATATTATGAAAAATGAAGAAATCCACGAAGGGTTAAGAAGTGGGAAAAGAAGGATCTTTGATCAAATCTTTCCTCGTTTTTCCAAAATTCGATATGGCTTCTTCGTCGAAACTCAAAATGCAGTAGAAGTGGACAGCATTGATTAGGAAAGTAGGTGGATGTTGCCTTTTGTGACTACCTTGGTGATTTTTCCCCAGCAGAATCTTTCTCTTTTACCTCGGGTCGCGGGCTGATTGAAACTACAATCTGGACAACGAATGTCAAAAATCGAGCCCTGTCGTGCCCTCAACGGACATCCCGAACAAAGCTCCTTCTCTTCTCCCTTACAATAATTTTGGCTCTTATTCAAAATTCAGGTCTGAATCTTAAAACAGCTTCTATTTTTACTTTTAGGCTGGAGCGCCGTTGTATATGTTTAAAACACCTCTCTAAAACAGTGAAGAGAATATTTTTCTTGGAAACTGTTAAAAGGATTTATAAGTCTCTCAAAAAAGCGGTAAGAGGGAGGCGTTTGCGTGGCTGAAGAGGAGAAGCATAGGCTGAGGATCATATATGAAATCGACGGTGAAGTTATCAAGGTGATCGAGCGGGAGATCTCAGAGAAGTACAAGTGGTTCATGATAGGCAACTCGATATGGAGGGAGTACTAACGAGCTTGTACGAGGAAGTCAAAGAGAATCTCTTAAAAACTATCGATGAGCGTAGGGAGGAAATTGTCGGTTTTCTCCAAGAGCTTGTTAGGATACCTAGTCCTGAGGGGGGAGGACATAAGATACAGGAGCACGTCGCAGACTACCTAAGAAAGATGGGGGCAGATAAGGTTGACATCTTCAAACCCGACATAAAGAAACTCAAAAAGCACCCAGGCTTTTCACCCGTCTTCCACGAGCACGGAGGCACACCCGTTGAGGAGAAACCAGTTGTCGTGGCAACTTTCAAGGGGACGGGAGGAGGACGATCCCTATTCTTCGTCGGACACATGGAAAGCGCTACCGGGCCCTGGGAGCCTGCCACTGTCGAACGCTGGAAGCATGACCCCTTTGCGGCTGAGATAGAAGGCGACGCCCTCTACGGTAAAGGCGTCCTAAACATGAAGTCTGGGAACGCGGCTGGAATAATGGCTTTGAAGGCGGTTCGAGAAGCTGGGATTAAGCTTAAGGGAGACGTATTCATAAGCACGAACATAGATGAGGACATAGGTTCGCAAGGAACGCTTGAAGTTGCTAGAAGGGACTACCGAGCTGATGCAGGTCTCTGCCCAGAACCAACGGGTCTAAACCTAGTTATAGCTAACGAAGGATGCCAGCACTTCAGGGTCATAGTAAAGGGTAGGGCAACGTATACCAGCGGCGAATACCTTTGCCCGAACGCCATCGAGAAGGCCTTTAAGGTCTACTGGGCCCTCAAGGATTTAGAGGCATTTAGAAGGGCAACACATAAACATCCCTTGTTCGACCACTCCGGTTTCATACCAATAACAATAGGTATGATTAGAGGTGGAACCTGGCCTTGCAACACGGCCGAGGAATGCGTCTTGGAGGGTACAATGCATCACTTACCAGATGAGAACCTTACGGATGTTAAGAGGCAACTTGAGGAGCAGGTTAAGCTGTGCGCTCAACAAGATCCGTTCATGAAAAGGTACCCGCCTGAAGTGGAGTGGTGGGAGTATTGGGGCGACGAAGAAATAGACGTTAACCATCCAATTGTACAAATAACTGAGGAGGCGTACAGGGAAGTTATGGGCGAGGGCCCGCAGATCGCGGGTTTTTCCGCAGCAGGCGACGCTGATAAGCTCACGAGATACGCCAACACACCCACAATTTTCTTAGGGCCAAAATCCGCGCGATACGTTGAGAGAGGCAGAATGCCTTTTGAAGATCCGGTAGACTACGATGAATCCGTCTCCGTAGAGAGCTACATCCAGCTCACGAAGATCTTCGCCCTCACAATACTGAAGTGGTGCGGTTACGAATAAATTCTCACCCTTTTTTCTATTTTCGGGATTAAAGGGTTTAATGCGCCTAGTTAGTCATAAGTGTATTTTACCGCTTGCTAGTGTCTCAATTGAATTATGGTAAAACTTTGCATCTATTACTTTTCCATTTTTAACAGTGGCCATAAACTCCGCTATATCTGGCCCCCCGATAGTAGGCTTTCCTCCACATTCGATTAGTCCTCTTGCTACGCCCTCTTTTACCTTTATTTCACCACGTTCAACCATGGCTATTCCGATTACCGTAGTGCCGGTACCGCACGAGGGTTCAATGTGCCCTCCAGGTATATTCCATGGAAAAACAGCTCGCGCATCACCACGGTGCTTAGGGTGTAAGTCATACAAGCAAAGGTCAGAGGGCGGAGCGTATATTTGCGCGTAAAATTCAGAAGACATTTTTGTTAGTATTCGCAATGCCGATTCATTCATTTCTTCAAAATCAACGTCATGATACACCTTCTTGACATTGTCTCCATTTACAACTAGATAATTCCCCACTTTCATGGCGTCCACTTCTAACACCCTTACCGGTTGCACACCCAATTTGTAACAATAATCCACATACGCCTTCATGTGCGTCCATACTCTCTTAACCTTTCCACCTTTGTTCTCTATTTCCAATGGAATAAATCCCACGTCAGTTTCAAGTATAATTTTTGTAACTGGTTCCTTTATTTTCACATCGAAATGCTCTGCAAAATCGGTCTCGAGTAATGCGACACCCAATACTTGGGTTAACCCACCGCACATAGGAATAAACTGTGGTACTCCTATCTCAGCAATTTTCACTTTTAGGTCGCCACCTTTTTCAGGTTTGTAGAAGAAGCCCGCTTCGTCACCTCGAATGTTTGGTCGACTAAGCAACTTCTGCGCTAATCTGATTTCTCCTCCCCTCGGTACTTGGTCACCATATAATAGGATTATTTCATTACCACCCATGTGGCCCTTAATGAAATCCATTGTTTTTATGGGCATACCCTCACTTCCGGTTCAACAGTTCAGTAACATTCATGTAAATACTTCCGAACGACTTTTCTCCTCTTTGAGTATTCTGCTCTTCAAGAAGATAATATCGCTTCGAAGTTTTCATGCACGTTAGGAAAGAATTTTAAAAGCGCGCACTACTAGGCTGTAGGATCCGCGGGCATAAGTGAGGAAAATGTTTCCGAATAATATCCCTTGATTTTAATCCCTCTCTTTGAAAGTTGATCCAGTATGAGTCTAAATGTGTCGCGCATTCCCAACTCTTCTGGAGGTATAATGCCCTTCTCCTCGATCTTCCCTTGGCCTATGAGCTGAGCCACTATTGATGCGGTGTAGCCTGTGGTTCTAGCCATAGAGGTGACTTCACCGACTTTATCATAGTAGTCCACCAGATCGAAGGTGTAGTGCTTACACTCATTATCTCCTAAGACCTCAACCCTCATGACGAGCATGTCTCTTTCGTCTCCAAGTTCGAGTTTTGGGGTTAATAGGACTGTGAGGAATTCGCTTGGAGAGATCCTACCTTTCCTGACTTGAACCGGCTTGACGTCAAGCAATCCACACTCCATTAAGGTCTTAATCTTCTCGACGTGACCGGGATACCTCAAGGTCTTCTCAAACATCTCCTTAACATTCCTAAACTTTTCATTCTCCTTGAACGTGTACAGTAGTGTTGAGAGCCCATCGGTATAGAAGCCTTCAAACTTGCCCACACCCGGGAACTCAACTAATTCCAGACCTGTTAAAGCATTGACCTCCCTTATTTCGCCATTAACAACAACTCGCGCCCTCTTAGCATACATCGCCCAAACGCTTTCTAGGCGAAAAACAACTTTGTAGTCCAGCGGTGGAGTAGGCTTCTGTGGTAAACCGCCACAAAGCATACGGACCGTATCTACGCTATCAACTTTGCTCGCTCCATAGCCGGCTAGCATATTGCCTAACCCAGGAGCGACACCGCAAGCCGGAATAACCGTGACGCTCCTATCCTTGGCCTTGTCCCCAAGCTCCATCTGTGCGTCCTCGAAAACCATGTCAACTGCATTCACACCAGCGTCTATCTCCGCTTTAAGCGCTGGCATACTAATCTCATGGGGGAGGGCGTTAACAACCACATCAAAGTCACCTTTCCTTAGTAGCTTGATTAGGGAATCGCGGTTACTTGCATCCACTTCAAATGTTTCCAGCTTTGGGCGCTTAACTTTGCTTCTGCATAAGCTCAAGCTCTCTCTTCTACGCTCGCCAACCGCAACCTCAACTCCGCTGTCGATCAAGTCCTTAGCGGCAGCGGTGCCCATGCGTCCGGCTCCTAAAACAAGTACCCTCAATTTATAAACCCCTCATCGCGTCTGGTTATCTTATCGATTTCTTTATTAATTTTTCTTAATCTAACCTTATCGCGCCAGAAAATTCTATAACGCGGTTCAAAAATAAAAGAGAGTTTTATAGTTTTATTCCGAGGTACATTTTACCAAGCTCTTTGTGTTTGAGAAGGTCTACGGCTCTCCCCTCAAACGCGAACCTTCCGGATACAAGCAGATATGCTTTATCGCCCATCTCTAGAGCCTTCCTCGCGCTCTGTTCAACTAAGATTATCACTAAACCAAGTTTGTCGCGCAACTCTATAATTTTGTTCAGAACTTCTACAGCCAGTTTAGGTGCTAGGTTTGATGTAGGTTCGTCAAACATCATCACTTTGGGTCTCCTCATGAGGGCCATCGCCATAGCCAACATCTGTCTCTCTCCTCCGCTTAGGGTGGTCGCCTTTCTATTTAGATAACCCTTAAGGACTGGAAAAGTGTTTATAGAGTTGTCCATTCTGTCATAGAGTTCACCCTTTTCAAGTGTTAAACCGGCCATGATCATGTTCTCTTTGACAGATAAGTTGCTAAAGACGCTGCCGACCTGCGGCAAATATGCTATTCCAAATTTGGCCCTTTCGTGGGGTCGAAGCTTAGTGATATCCGTTCCTTCAAGTTTAATAGTCCCAGAATACATCGTTGTTAGGCCCATGATAGTTTTTAATAGCGTTGACTTGCCGCTGCCGTTAGGTCCCACCACGACTGATATTTCCTTAAACTTTGCCGAAAAGTTAACGTCGTACAGAACTGGAACCCTTCCGTAGCCAGCGTTCAATTCTTCGGTTTCGATCACTTCATCCACCTAGGTAGGATTCTATCACTTCAGCATCATTGAAGACTTCTTTCGGCTTTCCTTTAGATATGACCCTCCCTCTGGCCATAGCGTAAACGTAATCAACGTACTGGGCGGCTATGTCTAACCTATGTTCAACGATAAAGAAGGAAATCCCCAATTCCTCCTTGAGCTTAACGATGTGGGAAAAAATGTCGTGGGCTAGTACCGGGCTGATGCTGCCAGCTGGCTCGTCCATAAGGATAACCTTCGCGTCGGTCATTAGAGCTCTTCCGATTTCCAGAAGCTTTAGCTGTCCTCCACTTAACGTATTAGCTGGTGCATCACAGAGGTCTTCGAGTTCGAGTAGATGAAGGATTTTAGACGCTTTCTCAACAGCGGTTCTCTCTTGGTTAAGCCATTTCCCCTTGAAGAAGCACCAGAGTGGTTTTTCACCTAGATTGTATCTGTAGCTCACGAGCAGGTTTTCGAAGACTGTTAGTCCTTGGAACGGCATCGCTATTTGAAATGTCCTGACGAGGCCTTTTTCCACGATTTTGTGAGGCGCCTCCCCTGTTATATCAATCCCCCTATATAACACCTGCCCCTTATCTGGTTTGTAGAGACCTGAGACACAGTTAATCAGTGTAGTCTTTCCGCTGCCGTTTGGTCCTATGAGCAGTGTGACAATGTCTTTTTGCACCTCCATGGAGACATCGTCCACTGCTCGAAAGGCTCCAAAGCTCTTTGTTAAACCGTTGACGACGAGGACTGCCTCCAAAGAAGAGGCCTCTGGATTTAGATTTGAACGAGCCACGTGATCTTTTCTGTCAAGAGGTCGTAGACGCCTACTTTCTTCCAGTTGATTACACCAGCTTCCTCGACCACTGCCCAGATGTCGTAGTTGGTTGCGGCCCTATCTCCAGCCTCGTTGAGTTTACACCATCCGGTAGCTCCGAAGTATGCTTCTGCAACATCCGGCAGAACTTCCCTTATAACCTCGGCGTCGTAAGTACCAGCCTCGAGTATCGATTTTGCCAGGATCCATATGCAGTCGTAGAGGAGTATGGTGTAAATGTCTGGGTAGAGGCCCGTCCTCGCCATAAACTTGTCAACGAACGCCTTATGCCTACTGGACTCCGTGGGTGCCATGAACGTGCATAGGTGTTTTGTTTGTGCAGCCAGGTCTCCTGCTTCCTCCACCAATCTGGATGAAAGCCCGTGACCATCCGAGCCAAACCACGGGACCTTAAGGAGCTCAGGGTAGTCTCCCGCTGCAACTTGTATGGGGACTATGTCAGTAGTGAAGCTCAACACTTCAAAAGCTACTTTACCCTCACCGTATTTTTCAATAGCCTCACGGATTTTACCATCTACCGTGTAAATTTCAGCCGAGAACTCTGTTTTCTCAGGGTCGTACCTGATGCGTTCGATTATTTCACCGCCCCACTCCTTATACCACTTCTCTAACTCTCCATAGAGGCCGTCACCCCACGCGTCAGCCCTCTGCATAACAGCTATAGCCTTAATCCCGTAGTCGATAAGCATTCTTGCTATCGCTTTACCCTGAACCCTATCGTCACAGACAATCCTGAACACCCAGTCATCCGCAATTGCAAGCGCTGGAGAGGTGGATCCGTCACTAAGTAGAACAATATGGTTTGTGTCAGCGTAATCTTTACAGGCTTTGATATGCGAACTCCAAGTCAAACCTGTAACAACCTTGACGCCCCTTGCAGCCAAGCTCTCGAGTTTTTCCAGGGCCTTTACAGCTGACTCCTCCGTGTCTTCTATCAAGACCCTAAACGTAATCGGCAGTCCCAGTTTCTTAACGTATTCATTCACTTCGGCCTCAGCTATCTCCGTGGCTGGTACCCTGTATCCAGGGAGCTCACTCATTATGTGTCCGATATAGATTTCCCCTTTAAGCGGGTAAACCGGCACCTCAACGGTTTTCTCTATAGTCTTTTCTACGACTCTTGAAGGCGCTGTATACATGCCTACAGGGTAGCCTATAGCGATGCCCACAATGAGCAGTATTATCATCAGAGCCCATACTTTTGTTCCTATCTGAGCCAACAGACATCACCTCCTAAAAATTGATTTGCTGCGAATTTTTATATAAGCTTATTCATTTAAATAATTATAATCGGGTTATCAAGATGATACCTCCCGTGATTACGGATGCCGTGATGTACGCGAACCTCTTAATATTGTTGAGCACAGGATTTACCCTCACATACTTGACCGCGAAGATACCCAACTTCGCCCACGCAACCTTTGCTGGTATAGGTATGTATGTAACCTTCACAGTATTCAAAATCTGGAAACTCGATCCCTACATAGCTGCACCGATAGCGTTCATTATTGGCGCCGGGTTCGGGGCTTTTATATACGTGGTTGTGATAGGCACGCTGAAGAAATATGGGGCAACCCTCATCTCCATAACTATATCCACACTGGCCATTGAGATCATAGTTCTGGCGATCATTAACATCTACGCGGACTATATTCAGGCCAGCCTAGCCATCGTCTCGCGATGGTTTATGTTTAGGTATGCGGACTTCGAATTCATGGGTGAACCGGGCGTTTTAACGGTGTCTACCACGCTTGCCGGATTATTAATTATAGGTTTCCACTTGATGCTTACGAAAACTAGGTTTGGCATACAAATGAGGGCGACCGTAGAGGATTCGGCGTTGGCCTCCGTGCTAGGGGTAAACGTTGAGCTTGTCTCAACCGTTTCTTGGCTTTTAACAGGAGGCCTAGCGGGCTTGGCCGGTTCTCTCTTACCCCTATGGCTTCAAGGGTCCCCGCTCGTCGGAGAAAGAATTTTGATCAGCGTGTTCGCGTCTAGTATATTAGGTGGTATATCGAGCATTTATGGAGCCATGCTCGGAGGCTACTTGATTGGTTTGACAGAGGTTTTGGGGACCGTAGCTTTAATGGATGTGTTAGGCTCTTGGGTGAGCGCGTATAGGTTACTCATCCCGCTCACCGTGATGGCGATGGTGCTTCTTAGAGCGCCTCGGGGTGTCGTGGGAATCATCGAGGGCATACAGGCTCGAGGTTTAAGTGTAAGGAGAATATTGAGGTTGAAGCGATGATAGATATAGGTCTCTTGATAAATATAATCATCGATGTGCTAGCATTCCTTGCAATATACCTAATACTCGCGGTGAGTCTCAACCTTCAATACGGATACACGGGCATCCCAAACTTCGGCCTAGCCCTATCGGCTGCGGGTGGAGCCTACGTGACAGGCGCCCTAACAGGAAGGATAGCGATGACAATTTATGGGGTTGGCGAGGGCCTAGACTTCATGAGCGACAACACAAAAATAACAGAGCTAATAAACGCACGTTTAAGTCACGACCCCCTAATGGGCATACTGATTTTCATATTGATAATCGCCATAGCAGCAGTCATAAACGCGGGCTTGGGCTACATAGCGTCGCGCCCGGCCATAAAACTCAGGGCGGACTACCTCATGATGACGCTGATAGCCATGGCCGAGGCTGCGAGAGTCATCGGCTTAAACTATTATCCCCTGGTCGGGGGTACTTTCTGGGTTCACGTGCCAGACCTTTTCGCTTGGATGGGAGACATGAGGAACGTCGGGGTGTGCCTCGTAATCTTCGCCATATCGCTTATCGTTTTCCTCGCAGTTCAAGTCATGGTCACCTCGCCCTACGGAAGGCTGTTGAGAGCTGTTAGGGACAACGAGGTCACGGCAGAGTGTGTCGGCAAAGATGTGGTGAAGATAAGGACAAAAGTGATAATCATAGGATCGGTCATAGCATCCCTCGCAGGTGTGCTGTACTCCTTCCACCTTCAAACCGTTCTCGCTGCCGCATTCAAGAGGACGGATTGGACCTTCTGGCCATGGTTGATGGTCATGGTGGGAGGGCCAAGCAACAATATAGGAGGAGCTGTAGGAACCTTGGTCGTCATCTTAACGAGGAGGATGATAATATACTACAAACACTACTTTGAAGCCTACGTACCCTTCGAAGTCATATGGCTAGAGCAGATAATGCTGGGCCTAGCCCTCATATTGATCATGGTATTCAGGCCGCAAGGTCTCATACCAGAAAAACCGACACGCGTACGAGGACTCCCTACAAAACCATCGCAGAAACCCAGAGAGAAAAGTAAGGAGGCGTAATTGTCACTTCAGATACTTAACTGATTTTCACCTCTAGCAGAGAAGAAAACCGCTATAACTCGGATAGCGTCCAGTCGAATCACGATGAACTCGTTAATGAGAGGTTGTTTCTGCTTTCGCTAACTTCTTGTCTGCCTTTTCTATGATAGTCATAACCTGTTGGCTAATGTCTTTTCCAAGCGGCACAGGACGGTGCTCTCTTAGTATGGTCCTAACGCTTTCTTTCGCTCTATCTACAATGGTTTTTGCACCATCCTTAAGCCAACTTTCATACGCCCTTCTATCTGTTATCTCAGGTATAAAATGCTCTTTTCTAAAATATTCCCGTGTGTGTCTTTCACTAAGGTAATGTCCACTAGGTCCAACCTTATCAATCACGTCAAGTGCTAGCGTTTCATCTTTCACTTCAATTCCTTGTGCAAGCCGATGAATCATCTTAACTATTTCTACGTCAATAATAATCTGCTCAAAGGGAAGGGTAGCACAGTCTTCGATGAGCCCAATTCCAACAATCAAATCACATCCAGAGAGGAACGGCGGTAAGCCACTCATTATCTTTTCATAACATGCTTGCCCGCCAGGCACATTAGCATTGGCTGAAAACCCACCCACTATTGAAGACATACGATAGTATTTAGCTAATTCGCCTAAAGCAGCATCCATTAATCCGTGTTCTGGTCCACCCGCTGCTCGGCTGCCTGTTCTCATATCAAATGCAGCAGCCCCTGCACCATAAATCACGGGTGCCCCTGGCCATGCAAGTTGACTTATCACAAGTGCACTCAATACCTCAGCATTGTTTACAACAATTGACCCGGCTAGTGTTACTGGTCCTGTGGCGCCAGCTTGGGGCATCCCCATAAAGGCTACAGGAACCCCAGCTTTGGCGAACTCCAATGCGGCTTCAGTATCTCTCCCGCCATGTTGGAGCGGTGCAAAGGAACAGTGTAGAGAAGACAATACGGGTCGTTCCCTTAGCTCGTCCTCGCCTCCCGCTACAGCTGCGGCTATATCAATTATGTACTTTGCTTCTTCAGGTTGGGTCGTTGTTTCTATCTGAACATGTTTTTCCGTGTTTTCAAATGATGTTGCGATCTCGTGTAAATGTCTTATTTGAGCAGGTATATTTAAGGCGCTAACCATGGGCCAGTAAACATGGATATCGTCTAATGCATCTGCAATGATCGCTGATTTCTTGATATCATCCCTTGTTGAGGGTCTTCTTTGTCCAGTTTCTAGGTCTAATGTGTTGACTCCGATTCCATCTGTATTAATATGAACATGTCTTCCATCCAGTTGCACATCATATTTTGGGTTCCTAGCATATAATCTAACGCTTCCCTTCTTCATTAAGGCTTCATTAACGAGATAAGATGGAATCAGTGCAGATTGCTTTTCGAAGTCTACTACACATCCCGCTTCATCTAACATTTTAAGTATTTTTTCGCTATAAACCTTAACCCCAGTCCTTTCTAAAATTTCAAGTGTTGCTAGGTGAATAGCCTCTAAGTTATCTCTAGACAACACACGGAACTTTACCCGATGCTTCTCTATAGGAAAACCAGACATTTTATCTAACCCTCATCTCTCATTACGAAGAGGAATTTTTTAAATATCTTTCTTAGCCTCTTTTATGGCTTCCTTCACTATCGGTAATGCGGTGCCAATTAACTCTCTACTAATTATTAGAGGCGGTGCAATTCTAAGTGTTGACACTCCTGCAGCAATGATTGCCACCCCCTTCTTCAATGACCGATAGTCTTGCACTCTCTAATCCAGAAAGTTCTGATTAAAGAAATAGATCCTGTCGGCGATAGTATATAGGTCATCCCGCGTCATTTCTAGGAAAAAGTGTGGGAAAGAATTGATAAGCTAATGAAATAAAAAGATACTATTAAAGGAGGTCTCAAATACGTATAGAACTGAAAAATCAAAGATGCTTTTTGAAGAGGCTAGAAGATTTACTCCCGGGGGGGTTCACAGCGGCCTTAGATTTTTTAAGCCTTATCCCATATTCATAGACAAGGCTGTTGGATCTAGAATTTATGATGTAGACAACAATGAATACATCGATTATCACCTAGCTTTTGGACCAGTAATATTAGGACATTCTCCAGCGAGGGTTATAAAAGCTGTTAAGGACCAATTAGAGAAAGGGATTATCTATGGTTTGTCAAATGAAATGGAAATAAGAGTGGCCAAAAAAATCGTTCAGCACGTTCCATCGGCTCAAATGGTGAAGTTCTGTAACACTGGAACCGAGGCAACGTACCATGCGATAAGGGTTGCTCGAGCATTTACGGGCAAAAATAAGATCATTAAGTTTGAAGGAGGATATCATGGCTGGCATGACTATGTAAACATCAGCGTCACGCCAACCCTAAAAGAGGCTGGGCCCAGAGAATTACCCAATCCAGTTCCAGATTCTAATGGAATACCTCCGGATACAGTGGAAAACACCATCGTTTTACCATTTAATAACCTTCCTGTTGTAGAAAAAACTATAAGAAAATATGAAAAGGAGATAGCCGCGTTAATTACAGAGCCAATAATGCATGGCAGCGCATGCTGCATACTACCCAAAGAAGAATATCTAAAGGCACTTCGAGAAGTTTGTGATCAACATGACGTTTTATATATTTTTGATGAGGTGGTAAGTGGCTTTAGACACGGGTTAGGTGGAGCCCAAAAAATATTTGAAGTGACACCGGATATTACCACCCTCGCTAAGGCTATGGCAAATGGCTTTCCCGTTGCTGCTGTCTGCGGAAAGAAAGAAATTATGGAAATGTTCTCACCGTCTGGAGAAGTGGATTTTGGCGGAACATATAACGGAAACCCCATAAGCATGGTTGCCGCATTAGCGACTATCCGGGAACTAGAAACCCAAGGAGTGCATGAACACTTATTTAAATTAGGTTCCCTTGTAAGAGAGAGACTTAGGGAAGTGATCAAAAAATTGAACATAAAAGCTCAAGTGGTTGGTTTTGGATCGGTTTTTCACATACTATTTACCGATAGAGAAATTGAAAATTACCGAGATGTGCTGACTACGAATAGTGAAAAATATGAAAAATTTCAACGTGAGTTAATGAAAAGACACGTGTTCATTATCCCTAAAGCAAATAAACGTTGCCACATATCCGCTGCGCATACAATTGATGACATTGACATGACAATCGAAGCGATGGAAAGCTCCTTAAAATCGCTTTCATAGTAATTCCTTATAAATGTGCATGAAGACTGAAGCTGTAACTCATTTCGTAGAAGTAAGACCTGTTCTCTATGCTGTCCTTACGTATCAACTGTAGCGTTTCCCATCAGGCTTTCACCTCGATACCCTCACGTACTTTTTGGTTATTATTCGTCGATTTTCAATTCTTATAGGCATAGTCGTTATGTTATTTAAATAATAAAATATAAACTAAATACGTGGTGAACAAAATGGCCGCTGGGAAACTAACAAACTGGGACAGTGAAAAAATCTTTGCAACTTTGAAAAGCATAGTTGGGTCCGAAAACGTTTCATGCGATAAAGTTGACTTGATTCCATACAGTAGAGATTGGTCGCTTGCGAATGCTAGTACGATCTATATGCCGGACGTTGTAGTTCGTCCAAAAACGACAACCGAAATCGCAGAGGTTGTGCGCCTGACGAATAAGGAGAGGATACCCGTTGTTCCTTGGGGAGGAGGAACCGGTCTATCCGGTGGTGCGCTCGCTGTCAAAGGTGGAATAATGATTGATATGAAGGGACTGGATAGGATAATCGAGATAGATGAGGAAAACTTGACTATAACAACGCAAACGGGAATCACCGTTCAGAAGCTCAATGAGGCGTTAAAAAAACACCAACTTTGGTGGCCTCATGATCCTGAGAGCAAATTTGCGTCAACTGTCGGTGCTGCTATTGCTTGTGATAACGCAGGAACCTTTGGGACTAAATATGGCGGAAGCTTAGTTGATTACCTATTGGGAATAGAAGTAGTTTTGCCTACAGGAGATGTGGTTAAATTTGGTTCACAGGCTCCTCATAGCGTTTCAGGTTACCCTCTTCACTGGTTATTCATTGGATCAGAAGGAACCCTTGGTATCATAACACAGGCTACGCTAAGAGTCTACAGGCTTCCGCAGTATCGTTGTGTTGACATTATTGTTTTTGACTCTTTTAAAAGCGCAATAAATGCTGGCTTAAAGATCATAGAGGCCGGACTGGATCCGGAATCAATCCACATCATGGCTAAGGAGGGCTTCATCTATTATACAAAACTATACGAGGTCATGTTTAACAAAGTTTTTAAGCCGCCAGAGAAGATGGAGGCCGCGATGGCTATTTCTTTTGCTGGTTTAAAGGATGTTGCTGAGTTCCAGAGAAGCGTGGCTTCAAAGATCTTTGTGGAGGCTGGTGGAATGGTTGTGGAAGAGCGTGAACTTGTTGACATATTTTGGACTGAAAAGCATACGTTGTCCTATGATGCCGGTAAAAATCCTTGGCCCTTATCCCAAACACAGTATAAATATACGGGTATAGATCTTTGTGTCCCCATTGGTAAGGTTCCCGTATTATATGAAAAATACAAAGAATTGTTAAAAAAGTATAATTTTAAACCTGCTACGGGCTGCTTTATGTATAGCAAGAGGCTTAAATTTGCACCAAATTGTATATTCACTATTAATGTGAATGACGAAGATCCGGAAGAGGTGGAAAGAGCTAAGAAATTCATATGCGAATTGGCAAAGTACTCCATAAAATATGGGGGCACTATAAGCTCAAGTAGAGGAGTAGGTATCGCTGTAACGCAAAGTCTCATGCCCGTTGAGCACACGCACCTAGCACTTGAATTAATGAAAAAATTGAAGCAGATGCTAGATCCAAATAACATTATGAATCCTGGTAAAAAACTTGCATATTGAGGGATTACCATGCTCATAAAGGGTTTTAAACAAGACATCTATACATGTAACAGATGTAAATGCGGTTTTTGCCGAGAAGAATGTCCAAGCTACAAAACTTTTGGTTTGGAATCCTATAGTGGACGTGGTCGAATGAGTATAGCTTGGGCTGTCTTAGAGGGAAAACTTGATTTTACGAATGAACTCGCAAATAGAATATACATTTGCTCAATGTGTAAATACTGCTCTGTGAGGTGCGGCATGGATGTTACTACAATTATTAAGGCCCTTAAGGAAGAATCGGTTGAACGGGGTTTGGCGCCACCAAAGGTTAGGGATTTTCTGGAGAACACTTACAAGTATGGCAATCCATGGGGGGAGCCAAGGAAAAAGAGAGGTGAATGGACCGATGGCACGGAGATAAGGCGCTACAAATCAGGTGACGAAATTCTCTACCATGTCGGTTGTGTGGGGTCATACGATACGAGAGGCAACGAGATAGCCAAAGCCCTAGGGGAGATATTACTGGAGAGTGGCATCTCTTTTGGAGTCTTAGGTAGTGACGAAGACTGTGATGGCAACGAGGTTAACATGCTTGGTGAAAAGGGTTTGTTCCAGTTGTTAATGGAGAAGAATGTCCAGAAGTTTAAAAAACTAGGCGTAAAAAAGATTGTAACTCTCTCTCCGCATGCCTATAACGCTATAAAAAATGAATACCCACGGCACAGCGAAAATTTTGAGGTGATGCACTATACGCAACTTCTTCAGGAAATTATCAGAAATGGAAAATTGCACATCTCTAAAGGGCTCAACGCTCGAGTTACCTACCATGACCCCTGCTTTCTCGGTAGGTATAACAAGGAGTATGATGCCCCAAGGGAGATTTTACTGGATATTCCGGGAATCGAATTGGTGGAAATGGAGAGAAACAAAGAGAATTCTTTCTGCTGTGGTGGAGGGGGAGGAAACTTCTACACGGATTTCTTTGGTGGTGGAGAAGATAGTCCCAACAGAGTTAGAGTTAGAGAAGCCTACAACACTGGTGCTGAGATTTTGGCGGTAGCCTGTCCTACTTGTATGATCATGCTCGACGACGCAGTAAAAGTGGAAGGGCTGGAAGAAAAGTTAACCATAAGAGATATCTCCGAAATCGTTTCAGAAGTTGTTTAACATCATGAAAATCGTCTAGCCATCATACGTTTCACTCAGAGTACCGCAACTGAGGCAAATCTCCTTGAAAAGCTCTGTTTTCACTTCTGATAAATTTTTCTTGGGTCAAGCTAACGAAGAATCATAAACTCCTCTTCTAAGGTTTGTTTTGAGATCTTGGTTTAAATACTATTGCTGGGAAACCATCTGGCATTGTTTTAGCCGTGATTTTCACGGACATTCCAACCTTAGCAACTTTTACATCAATGTCTTCAAGCCATCCCATAACTTTCACTCCTTCAGCTGCCTTGACTATAGCAATTATGTAATCGTGTTCATAGTGGGTGAAGCCTTGAGGTTTTAGGTAAGCTTGAGTGAAGGTTTCAAGGGTTCCCTCAAGTAGCTGAATCCACTCTACATCTGAAGTTAAGCAGTGGGGGCAGTCAACTTGAGGTGGATAATAAATCTCACCACACTTCTTACACTTTGTTGCATGCACGTTCCCCTCTTTTAACCCCTCCCAATAGGTTTTCGTTTTGGAAATTGGGATATCATGCGTGAGTGTTAGCGTCCTACTTTTCATAGCCGGGTACTCGGGTGTTTTGGACATTACCTTCACCTTTTGAGTATTGTTACATAACAATATTGCCCGGTCATACCGACGTTATGCGCTAATGCTATATGTCTTTTAAGCGGAACCTGTCTGTCGCCAGCCTCATTTCTTAATTGTTTCGTAAGCTCATAAATCATCGAGCATCCCGTAGCAGCTAAGGGGTGACCTTTAGCTTTTAATCCTCCATCGATATTTATTGGGATTTTACCTCCAATCCATGTTTGCCCCTCATCTATTAATCTTCCACCCTCACCCTTTCTACAGAATCCCAAATCCTCATAAGCCATTATTTCAGCTATGGTAAAGCAATCATGAACCATGGCCACCTCGATATCTTCAGGCCTAATTTTAGCCATTTTGTAAGCCGTCTCAGAAGCTATTCTAGCAGACCTAAGCGAGGTATAATCCTCTCTACGCGTGAGATTACCTGTATCTGAGCCAAACCCGATAGCCTCAAGCCATACCGGATCTTGAGCCTTAAATTCTTTAACCTTTTCTTCAGACGCCAATATGACAGCGGCAGCCCCATCACTTATAGGACAGCAATCGTAGATTTTAAGAGGCCAGCAAATAACCCTTGATTTAAGGATCGTCTCGGTAGCTACCTCCCTTTGGAAGTGGGCCTTTGGGTTTCTTGCGGCATAGTAATGGTTTTTGACTGCAATTTTAGCAAGCTGCTCCTCCGTTGTACCGTACTTTGCCATATGGGCTGTTGCAAACAATGCATAATAACAAGCGAAACTCGTGCCGAACATATGGAATTCCGACAGGTAGCATCCACGACCCCCCACAGCAGTTGAGGTTGCGGTGTCAACCTCACACATCTTTTCAACACCTATAGCAATAGCTATATCAACGTACCCCGAAGCTATAGCATTATAAGCTGTAAAGACAGCGGCGCTGCCTGTTGCGCACGCAGCTTCGACCCTTATAGGTCCCTTTAAGGTGAACCCCGTGTACTCATTAATAAGAGGAGCCGGGTACATTTCATAAAGTCTGCTCCCCACCGTGCCCACAACACTTAGCTCCACATCTTTCTGAGTTATTCCAGTGTCTTCAAGCGCTTCTTTAATAGCCTCAAAAGCTATTTCAGGAAATGTTGCGTCGGAGCGCACTCCAAACTTAGAGTTCCCAACACCGATAACGGCTACACGCTTCATATACTCACCACTAACCCTGTAGTTTATCACACTAAATATAAATATTGATTACAAATAAAATTGGAACTTGGTGAACAAAATGGTTGCTGAGAAACTGATGAGCACGAGCGAGGCCATCAAAAAATTTGTCCATGATGGGGATACCGTCTACATGGCTGGGTTCACGCATCTGATCCCCCACTCAGCTGGGCATGAGATAATTCGACAAAGGATAAGGAATCTAACACTGTGCAGGCCGACTCCAGATATCGTCTACGATCAGATGATAGCGGCTGGGTGCGCAAAGAAAGTTGTTTTTAGTTGGGCTGGAAATCCCGGTGTTGGTTCTTTAAGGGCGTTTAGAAGGGCGGTTGAACAAGGCTACCCAAACAGCATCGAAATTGAGGAGTACTCACACTTCGGCATGATCTGCAGAATCTTAGCAGGGGCACTTCATCTTCCCTTCTTCCCCCTTAAATCGTTTCGAGGATCTGATCTGCCAAAAAATAATCCTAAGATAAAGATTATAAAGTGCCCTTACACCGAGCAAGAAATTTGCGTTGTCCCCTCATTGAACCCCGACGTATCTATTATACATGCCCAAAGGGCGGATAAAAACGGGAATGTCCAGATATGGGGAATAATAGGTGACCATAGAGAGGCCGCTTTCGCCGCGAAGAAAGTCATCGTCAGCGTAGAGGAGATAGTCGATGAATACGTGATACGGAGCGATCCAAACAAGACCCTGATACCAGATTTTATTGTGAACGCGTTGGTGGAGGAACCATGGGCGGCCCACCCCTCTTATGCGCAAGGGTACTATGATAGGGATAACGAATTTTATATAGAATGGGACACTATCTCAAGACAAGCTGATCTACTTGAAAAATACCTGAATGAATGGGTCTATAGCGTGGAGAATCGCGCTGAATACGTAAAAAAGTTGGGTGCGGAGAAGTTAATGAAGTTGAGGCCGAAAAGCTTCTATAGCGTCACAACCAATTACGGATGGTACTAGTTGGAGTGATAGTATTGGAATACACTTCGTCTGAACTTATGACAGCAACCGCAGCCAAGGAACTTCGAGATCATGAGATAGTTTTTGTAGGGGTTGGATTGCCCAATCTCGCATCGAATTTAGCGAAGAAGACTGGCGCGCCAAACCTCATAATGATTTATGAGGCTGGAGTGATAGGCGCGAATCCAACCCGATTGCCGCTTTCTATAGGCGATCCTTGCCTAGTCTCTGGGGCTCAAAGCGTCTGTTCGATGTTTGAAGTTTTCAGCTTATATCTTCAAGCCGGACGAATCGATGTCGGTTTCCTCGAGGGTGCACAGATCGACAAATTTGGGAACATTAACTCTACCGTGATAGGAGATTACAGGACACCAAAGGTTAGACTACCCGGGAGTGGAGGAGCATGCGAGATAGCTTCATTGGCCAAGCGAATCTTAATCATAACGCGACATGAGAGAAGAAGTTTTCCTGAGAGAGTAGACTTTGTCACTAGCCCGGGTTTCCTTAGAGGAAGACAAGAACGAGAACAACTTGAGCTAGAGGGTGCAGGACCTAGTACAGTGATTACGGATCTAGGGGTTCTGAGATTCGACAAGGAAACGGGTGAAATGATATTAGAATCTATTCATCCTGGAGTAAGAGTGGAAGATGTGAAGAAAAACACTGGCTGGGACCTCAAGACCTCAAAGGATCTTAAGATCACAAAAGAACCATCAGAAGAAGAGCTTTCAGTTCTTCGGCAACTCGACCCAAGAAGAATATACTTAGCGAAGTGAAAATCGGCGGATAGCATGACCCATTTGACGAGGTTATTTTGGAAAAATGGGAGTGGGTTGGTGTGCGCGAGGCCGTTGTGGATATGCCTCCTTTCTATGCGATGGAGGTGTTTGAACAAGCGCAGGAACTCGAGCGTCAGGGGCGGTCAATCATTCACCTCGAAGTCGGGGAGCCCGATTTCCCTACGCCCACCTGCATTGCGGAGACCGCAACGAGGGCGGTAAGCGAGGGAAAGACCCACTACACCTCGAGCGTTGGGATTTTAGAGTTGCGTGAGGCAATCGTCGAGGATTGTCTCAAGAGATACGGAGTCTCCATCTCTCCCAGCCAAGTTGTCGTTACGGACGGGTCCTCACAGGCCTTATTGATCACCTTTTGCGCTCTGCTTGAGGCAAGGGATGAGGTGATACTCTCTAACCCGCACTACCCGTGTTACCCCAACATCATTAAGTTTTTAGGTGGTGTCCCAGTGTTTGTAAAGGTCAGTGAACGCGACGGATTCCGGCTCAGCCCTCAAGAAATAAAAGAAAAAATCGGTTCCAAGACCAAAGCGATCCTCATCAACTCGCCAGGAAACCCCACGGGGCATGTGCTCGACGCTGACACCATGAACGAGATCGCAGCCCTCGGTCCTATCGTAGTTTCAGACGAGATATATCACGGGCTCGTGTATGAAGGGAGGGAGCATTCGATCTTGGAGTTCACGGACGACGCCTTTGTCATGAACGGTTTCTCCAAGCGGTTCGCCATGACAGGATGGAGACTCGGATACATCATCTCCCCAAAAAAGTATGTGCGACTGCTGCAAAAGTTGATGCAGAACTTCTTCATCGCTGCGAACACCATCAGCCAATGGGCCGGTATCGCCGCCATCAATGAGGCCGGTCCAGACGTTGAGCGTATGGTAGAAATCTTCAACAAGCGAAGGAAGCTAACAATTAAGCGCCTTAGAAAAATCGGTTTCGGGGTAGCAGTCGAGCCTACTGGCGCCTTCTATGTCCTCGCCAACGCCAAGAAGTTTACAGGCGATTCTTTAAAGTTCGCCTTTGAACTGCTGGAGGAAGCGGGTGTCGGGGCCACTCCCGGAATCGATTTTGGAACCAACGCGGAAGGCTACATACGGTTTTCCTACGCCAACTCCATTGAGAACATTTCCACGGCGATGGACAGGCTTGAACGATACCTCAAAAGCCGCCAAGCGCCATGAAAATGAATGGTTCCGTTAAATTGAAAATACTCATGAATGGCGACCAATTCCAGCAGTTAACGATTCTTTGATTCGACTACTGGCAAACAGAAAAAGTGGGAAAGGAGAGATTTTAGCTCCTAGGGCCTTTTCCTTTACCTGGCGATATCACTCTGATGGTGTCATCGCCTTCATAGAGCGAGCCTGAGATCTTTGCCTTTATCGTTAGTTCAACCTGCTGCCCGTGCTCCTCACCGTTAACACCTGCCTCTCGCAAAAGGCTTATTACCTGAGACCTGTCGAATTTCGTACGTCATTCCCTTACTTTCAAAAGTTCTTTAAGCGCTTTTACTTCCTTTCTAAGCGTAGTCACTTCACTTTTCAGTTTACTAGCCCTAGCCTCAGCCATCTTTCTAAGGTCCTTTGTCTCCGCCAAAAGACCTGCTCTCTCGCCTTCTAGTGCCTCGATCTTTCCCCGTAAATCGCTTAGAACGTTCACAAGGTCCTCCTTCACACTCTCCATCTTTCGATCAACTCAGTTCACTGCTTGCCCGTGTATGTGGAGGGGCGACTAATCATCTTACCCAATAACTATCCCCTTCACGATATATGACACAAGGGTGGTTGCAGTATGGGCAATTGAAACCTAAGGCTTCTGCGAGAAATTCTTTCTTCTCCAACAGGCCAGCTTTCTCATTCTCTAGGGTCTCGATTTTTTCCCGAAGACTCCTCACGGTTTGTAAAAGCTCCTCGATGCTTTCCTGTCCGGTCGCCAACTTTACTTCCTCTTCCATTCGAAGCCTCTCGTCTTCTTGAAGTCGCCCCGCCATCTCCCTCGCCTCCATTGCGTTACTTCTTATTCGCAGCATGGCTCAACTTCAATCCGTCTCGCTTCCACAGGTTGTGCCCCTAGCGGATCTTTCTTGATCTCGATTGGTTTCGCTTCGACTGGTAATTTTTCTTCAACCAGCGGCTTCTCTTCTGGTTGGGAAGACATGTCAATCATCTACCTTAAGTAAAAGTGGTCGAACATCGCTTCTATTTTATGTTTTATTTCGATTCAGACAAAAATTCGGTGCATGTTCGCGATTACGTCACGAGATCCGTGCTTCAAGCAAAATAAACATAATATCTAGGTGATTTAGATTCTTGATCAGAGTTTTTAACTAAATTCACAAATTAAGACTAAAGCAGATTCATTTTCGAATTGTAGGACTTTTTCTTTGACCATTTGTTTTAAGTGGAAAACATCTGACTTTTGAGGACATGATCGGCTTTGTTCGCTCATGCAGTTTTCTGTTATCGATCAAAATTCAAATATGTTTTCATTGATAGCTATAAATCAATCCTGGTACCATATTTTAAGTATAGAGCATGAGGAATAATTTTGACAATTCCGGAAACTATCTTCAGAGCGTATGACATTCGAGGGGTTTATGGTAAAGATCTCACAGAAGAAGTTGCCAAGTACATTGGTCAAGCTTTTGGTACGTACCTTGGAGGGGAGGGGAAAGAAATAATCGCGGGGAGAGATGTCAGACTAAGCGGGCATGCCCTGGAAAGTGCTTTAGTTAAAGGAGTTCTTTCCACAGGATGCCATGTGCAGGCCATCGGAATCGTGCCGACACCGGTGCTCTACTTCACTATAGTTCACCACAAGAAAGACGGAGGAGTGATGGTCACTGCTAGTCATAACCCTCCAGAGTGGAACGGGTTCAAGCTTTGCCGAGAAAAGGGACTATTAGTCGCACAAAACATGGGAATGGAGAAAATCAGAGAGATCGCGGTCACTAAGCGATTTAGGTCTGCTCCCCCAGGTAAATTGGAAAGGTATGACGGAGCCCTTGCGGACTATGCTAATTTCGTGTTAAGCAAAATAGAGATCAAAAGAAAGTTAAGCGTCGCCATGGATTTGGGGAACGGATCCTGCACATTAATTGCCCCAAGATTGTTTAGAAATCTCGACCTAGAAGTTATTGCTTTGAACACTGAGCCCGACGGCAATTTTCCAGCACATTTGCCAGAGCCCACCGAAGAAACCTTGGATGGACTCAGGAAAATCGTTGTGAGGGAGAGGGCCAATTTTGGCGTGGGCTACGACGGAGATGGAGATAGAGCCTTGTTCATAGATGATAAGGGAAGGATAGTTCCGGGCGACACCGCTTTAATCATTTTTGCGAAACCGTATCTGGAACGGCAGGAGGGAGCTAAAGTTGTGTATGAGGTTAGTTGTTCCTCTAGTGTGGAGGAGACGATCAGAGCTTACCGAGGAATTCCGGTCGTAAGTCGCGTGGGGCACGCGTACATCATGGACAAAATGATTCAAGAGGACGCCATCCTAGGAGGAGAGGTTAGTAGCCACCTATACTTCGCCGATGTACACGGGTTTGACGATGCGATTTATGGAAGTCTAAAAATGGCTGAGTTTCTTTCGAAAACAGATAAAAAGTTATCTGAAATAGTGGACTCGATACCAAGGTATCCATCGACGCCGGTCAGGAATTATGACTGCCCAGATGAGAAAAAATTTAAAGTCGTGGAAAAAATAGTGAAAGAAATGAAACAAATGGGATATAAGATCAACACAATTGACGGAGTGAAGGTCATCGAACAAAATGGCTGGTTTCTCATAAGAGCTTCAAACACCCTCCCACAAATTAGGATGGTAGCAGAAGCCAAAACAGAAACAGAGCTAAGACGATTAACCAGTTTTGCGGAAAGAATGATAATGCAAAAAATTCGGGAAGCATAATGCGATAACGCTTGTTTTCCACGTTTTCTGAAATACAGGGGATAAAAGGATACTGAAGTTCATTTGACCGTGACAGATTTGGTTAGATGCCTCGGGCTGTCTGGGTTGTATCCTTTCTCAATTGCCATGTAATACGCGAAGAGCTGTAGGGGGATGATGTACAAAATGGGTGACAGTAGCTCAGGGACGCCCTTTGGTATTTCGACGTAATCATCGACTATATTTTTGATTTTTTCGTCTCCCTCCTCGATTATGGCAATGATGAATGCCCCCCGAGCCTTCATTTCCATGATATTTCCTAATATTGTTTTATGGGTTTCATCCCTTGGACAAACGAAAATCGTAGGGAAGCCAGGCTCAATTAGGGTTATAGGACCATGCTTACTCTCTCCGGCGGGATAGGCTATCGAGGGAATGTGAGTTGTCTCTAAGAGCTTCAACTGACCCTCAAGGGCGGTGGCTGAGCTTATGCCGCGTCCTAAAAAGAAAAAGCATTGTTTACCTCGATGTTTTTTGACAATTTCTTTTATTTTCTCCTCTTGAGTTTGAAGAACCGTTTCAGCAAGTTCAGGAAGCCGTTCCAGTTCTTCCTCTAGCTGCTCTATTTCCCTGTGGGAAATCTTCCCCCTCTTCGTGGCAAGCCTTAACGCAAGCTGGGCAAGCACAGTAAGTTGAGACGTAAAGGTTTTTGTGGCCGTAATCCCTATCTCTGGACCCGATTGCTGGCAGACATAAACGCGGGAAATGCGAGTTAAGGTGGATCCAATAACGTTGGTCAGCCCTAAAATGGTCGCTGCATGGATCCTTGCGTGTTCCACGGCAGCCAGTGTGTCAGCTGTCTCCCCAGATTGGCTGACAGCGAGGATAGTGCTATCGATACCGACGGATTTTCCTTGTTGTTCAAGGAACTCGGATGCAAATACGGGGTGGGTGGCCAAAAACGCCAGTTTAGAAAACATATATGAGGCCGCGAGACAGGCGTGGTAGGAGGTCCCGCTCGCCACTAAGAAAACCTCTTTAGCTCGGTCGAGAAATGTCGTGATTAGCTCTAGGTATTGATCTTGCAACTTAAGCGAGTTTCTAATACTGTTAGGTTGATCATAAATCTCCTTAAGCATAAAGTGTGGATACCCTTGTTTCTCAGCGATCTCTAGGCTCCAATCGACAAGTTTTGTTTCCCTCGCCACCAAGTTCCAGTCAGCAATTTTTCGAATTTCGTACTTCCCATCACCCAAAATGACTAGCTCTCCATCTTCGATCATAACAGCTTTGTTGGTCAATGGCAAGAAAGTGGGAATATCGGATGCGCAGTAGGCAGCATTTTCCGCGACCCCAACTACGAGGGAGCTTTCTTTTCGAGCGCAAAAAATCTTGTCAGGCTCCTTTGTGGAAACGATGGCTAAAGCATAAGACCCTTCTAACCCATTAATGGACTTGCGTACCGCATCCGCGAAGAGTAAGCCCTCCTTTAACTTTTCTTCAATTAGGTGGGGAATCACCTCACTGTCGGTCTTAGAACGAAAGATGTGCCCCTGTTCCTCAAGCTCGCTCCTTAGTTCCATAAAGTTTTCGATGATCCCATTATGAACTACTGCGATCTGCTCGTTGCAATCTACATGTGGGTGAGCATTCTCTGGATAAGGAGCTCCATGTGTTGCCCATCTTATGTGACCTACACCTATCCTTCCAGGAAGATCATCCAAATCGTATAGCTTATGAACATCATCGATTTTGCCTTGATCCTTTTTTATGAACAACTTATTCTCATGGAGGGTTACCTCCCCCACAGAGTCGTAACCCCGATACTCAAGCCTCTTCAAGGCAGAGTGAACTATTGGCGCAGCGTTTCCGTCCTTCAGAACGCACCCAAACAAACCAACCATTAAGCTAACCCCGATTCAAGCTATGATTTTCTCTTAAACAACCGCTATTTCTCAAGGAAACATCCCCTATAAACTTTTTTAGGAGAAAATTTTCGGCATTAAAAGCAAATTTATAAGGGTTTATTCGCCAGATACACATAACCGTTAACAAACTATTTTTAGAGGTTGCTTCCAGAAATTAGTGGTATTAATTAGTACCTAATACAATTTATCAGAACATGAATGAGCCGCGGTGGAGGTGGTCATGATGATTGTGGCACTCTTTGAAGATGAAGATTATGAAAACTTTTTCCCTATAACCTATACAAGACCTGTTTTTGAGTGCATAAGCGGGACATCTTCCTTTCTTCAACGCGCTCAAAGAATGTACCCAGAACCTAATACCATTCTGTTTATAAGACATTATCTAGTGCCTACTTTAAAAAGACGAGTCTCAAATCAAGTAAATGAGCCCGATTCGATTGACGATGAGACTCTTTTGATTAATGGAACTCTTGTCGTCGATGAAAACGTAAAACAGGTCATTGAGAAAAAGCTTAGCAAGGATGTTGTTATAGTTCAACGAGAAAGAATGGCTCTCGCCCATCTAAGTGAGAGGCTAGCTAGAAAACATGGAGAGGAACTCTGTAGACCTCTAACTCGTATCTCATTAAGAGATATAGTAAAAGAGTGCAAGATTCTGGAAGCGTCCAACTTACCTTTAATGACATATCCTTGGGATCTGATTAGCATGAACGCGGATTTGATCAGAAAGGACTATGTGGCGTTATGCAAAGGGGAATGCAAAGGAACGTTGGATGAGAGAATAGCCATTTACGGTGAAGAAGCCCACGTGTATGTAGACGAAGGATCACATATTGAAGCCCATGTGACATTGGATGCTCGAGACGGCCCGATATACATAGGCAAAGAGACTATCGTGCATGCCGGATCAAGAATCAGCGGTCCCACTTATATCGGAAATAAGACGATCATCGCAACTGGGCTAATACGAGAGGGCTGCAGCATTGGAGATGTCTGTCGCGTCGGTGGAGAGTTGGAAGAATCGATCGTTCAAGGCTACTCGAACAAGTATCACACAGGGTTCATAGGACACGCCTACATCGGAGAATGGGTGAACATAGGGGCTGCCACCACCAACTCAGACCTCAAAAACACCTACGGAACTGTGCAGGTCACAGCAAAAGGGAAAAAGGTAGACACCGGTCAGATCAAGATCGGATGCTTCATCGCCGATCATGTCAAAACATCTATTGGAACGCAAATCTATACGGGCAAAAAAATTGGAGTAGCGTCACAGGTTCATGGCTTCATTGCTGAAGACGTACCATCCTTTACTATATGGGCGAAAAGCCTTGGCGTGCGACCTGTGGAACTATACCTTGAATCGGTTATCGAAACGCAAAAGAGAGCGATGTCTAGACGAGGGATCAAGCAAACCGTAGAAGATATAGACCTGTTAAAGGAACTCTTCGAGATCACAGCTAAGGAAAGGGATGAAGCAGGGGTATCTAAAGGAAAATTCGAGTTGTAATTCGTTTTTACTCATTTCGGTGCTTTTCTTTTTTCAGACTCATGCTCTGAGGGAAAGGAGGTGTTAGAGGGAACATCTTGATGAACCACAACGCCTGATCCGATCCTGCTGCTGTAACCGATTTTCACTCCCGGTATGAAGAGGGTATCGGTTCCCACATCTATTCGGTCGCCAAAGACCGCTCCCAGCCTTTTCCTTCCACTATCTACAACCTCATCTTTCACAGTCATTTTGATGGTTGTGCCATCCGGATGATAGTTGGCGACGACCGTTTTGGCTCCAAATCTACAGTTCTCTCCAACTATGCTATCTTCAATAGAAGAAAAGGGGCCAATCCGTGTTTTATCCAAGATTATGCAGTTTTGTATCTTACAGTCGTTACCGATTTCCACTTCTTTGCCGATACTCGTGTATGGACCGATGAAACAGTTAGGCCCAATGTTACTACCTTTATCAATGAAAGTTGGCCCCTCTACGTAGGCTCCTGAGCAAATCCGCGAACCTTCAGCCACCACCGTGGAACCCGTGACACGCGCTCCTTCTTCTATCTCTCCCTCAACCTTGAACTCCATTCCGTCTAGTATGCGTCGGCTTGCCTCAAGCAGATCCCAGGGTCTTCCCACGTCAAGCCATTGTTCACTAGGGATCTGAACGACGAAAACCCCTCGGCCTTCTTGAGCAAGAAGCGTGAGAGAGCCGGTGATTTCCCACTCGCCCCGAACGGACCGCCTCGTTTGCCTTATCTTTTCAAAGATTTCTGTTGACAAAACGTAGATGCCAGCGTTCGCCATATTGGTCGGCGCTTCTCCGGGTCTAGGCTTTTCAACGATTTCAATCAAATGAGAATCGTCAAGTTTCACGATACCATAACGCTCCGGATGTTCAACCGGAGTCACAGCCATGGTTGCGGTGGGTTTTTCCCTCTTGTGGAAGTCCAAAACATGCTTAATGACGTGGGGAGTGACGAGGAGGTCTCCGTAAATCAGCAAAAAATCTCCTTGTACATAAGGTTCGGCGACGGCAGCAGCGTCACCAGTACCTCGCACTCCCTCTTGAAAAACGTATTCCAACTTCATTCCCAGTCTTGAGCCGTCCCCAAACCGCTGCTGAATTCGGTTAGCCATGTAGTGCACCACCACTAACACTTCATTTATTTCCGCAGCCTTAATTGAGTCGAAAAGATACTCTAGGAAGGGCTTGGAAGCTATGGAAATAAGGTGCTTAGGGCGCGTGAACGTTAAGGGACGAAGCCTAATCCCTTCTCCTGCAGCCAGAACAACCGCTTTCATCAAATTAAGTAAGACTAACCCACAAAAAAGTCTTATGTCCCAGAGAAAGAGTTAGCTTAAGCTCCTCGGTGGTCAGAACTACGTATCGCGGAGGGCGATGCTATGCCTTGAACCACTTGAAGATAAGGTATCGTATCCGTTCTGTTTCTGGGTCGGGTATGGCTATGATGAATCGCTTTCGCACGGTGGTGGCGAGTCTTCCGGCCTTGACGATTTCGGTGGCCGTGACCTCGTCCTTTGTTTCCTTTACGGAAACCATGTAGGGGGCATGGTCGACTCCTGGCCCGTGTTTGTATACGGCGAAGTCGCACCCGTATTTTATGCCCGGTGTAACGATCAACCCGCTGTCGCGCAGGTCTCGGTACACCACATATTTCAAGTCGAACTCTTCATAGAGTTTTTTGGCTCTTTTCCTCAGTTTTTCAAACTTAACCCCCTTTTTCTCCGGCCCCTCAGAAATGGTGATGACCCCATTTTCTAGGAGGTATAGTCCTTCCATCAGGTCGAGGATGAGGGGGACATCGAAGTCGGTAACCTTAGGTTTGGGGATGCCTAGGGGCTTTCCGTAAAAGCCGAGCTTGTACAGTTCGGATCCGTCTTTTGGATCCCACACGACCAGAAAGTTCTCAATGAAATCTGTCTCGATTTTCTTAGACATTTTCTCCCTTTTCACATGGCGAAGGCCAATATGCGGGCGGCGTCTGTCGCATCCTCAGCCTTGTCTGCAGCGTCCTCTAGGAAGAGGGTTATGTCCCTTAAAAGAAGTAGCACAGGGATGTCTATCTGGCTGTTGATTATTTTCATTTCCAGTTCTCGGTAGAGGTCGTCCACGATTCGTTCAGCAACCTCAACCTCCCTAGCTTTCTCAAGAGCCTTCGCTGAGCCATAAGTCAGGGTAAGGACGGTTTCTCGAAGCTTTGAGATGGTTTGAAACACCGCCTCTGAAAGCTTCACTAAGCCATTTTTAATATCAGATGGCACCTTCCACCCTCTTTCCATGATCTGTAACAGTCGGAACGCTATGCCTTCGCAAAAGTCGGCGATCTCGCTTGTGAGGTTGGTGAAGCGAAGAAAGTCCTCTCGGCTTATTAAAATGGCTCCTATCTCAGCAAGTTCTTGCGCAACTACGCGTCTAGCCATATCCACGCTCTCCTCCAACCCCTTGATCTCGGTGAACAACTCTCGAGCCGAGTTTTTATCTTCCTTCACGAAGTAGTCTACCATCTGTGAAACCTTGCGGGTGATCTCCATCACCTTTCTTAAATGGTCTTGACAAACACTGAGGGCCCTATGCTTCACCCGCTCCTGGGTTTCCACCGGAAAGACCATAGACTCCTCGCTCCCGAATTTTCTCGTTGACACCTAATATAGAGATGTAGCGAAGCCTTAAAAGCTTGATAGTAAGGTTGCTCCATTGTTCGGGCTACTCTCTCTTATGCCTCTTCCTCCTTCAGCGATGCGGAGGGTTAAGAGGCTGGAGGGCCACGAAGAGAAATGGCTAAAGGTCCCATCGTTCTCAAAATAGCTAAAGAAAACTTTCCGATTGAAACAGAGGGAGACTGCTGGAAAGGATGAAAAACTTAGCCCTAGACATCGGGGCGGGCACTGAAGATGTTCTCCTTTACGATGACGGAAGGAATCTTGAAAACTGTGTTAAGATGGTATTGCCCTCGCCCTCCCAGATTTTCGCGGCAAAGGTTAGGGAAGCTACCCGGCTCTGCAAGGATCTTTTCATAAGTGGTGACATCATCGGTGGGGGTGCTTTTGCCTTTGCATTGAGAGGTCACGTTGAAAAAGGGTTGCGGGTTGTGATGACCGAGAACGCCGCCTACACCATAAGGAATGACCTTGACGAAGTTAGGGAACTTGGAATCGAGATAGTCGCTGGAGAAAACGAGCCCAAAGATTTTAATGGAAAAACCTTGAGAATCGAGGAAGTTAACCTTAGGAAGCTGGAAGGCTTCTTAACAGAGTTTAACGAGACCCTACTTGATGTCGATGTTGTGGCGGTTGCGGTTCAAGACCACGGCGTCTCCCCGAAGGGAATGAGTAATAGACGGTTCCGCATTCAAAATATGAAAGAACTCTTGAAAGACAGTCCAAAACCTGAAACCTTGGCCTTTGAAGAAGAGGAAATCCCATCATGTTTCTTGAGAATGAAGTCTGCAGCTCTAGCTTCAAGGAGACAACTGCCAAAGGCTAAGGTCTTACTTATGGATACCTCTCCCGCTGCTATACTTGGATGTCTGAAGGACCCATTTGTAGAGAAAGCTAACCCAGTTCTTGCCATTAATGTCGGCAACGGGCATACGATGGCTGCAATAGTCTCGGATGGAAACATTTTGGGCGTAATGGAGCACCACACACGATTGTTAAATCCACAAAAAATCGAGCGGCTTTTGGTCAACTTCGCGAATGGAAAACTTGGTGATGAAGAAGTGTTCGAAGATGGAGGTCATGGTTTGTTCTTTCTAGCAGAGCCGCCAGGGTTCTCTAAAATAGAGAGAATCGCAGCAACAGGACCAAATAGAAATGTCTTATCCAAAACTAACCTTTCTGTTCACTTTGCAGTTCCAGCTGGTGATGTGATGATGACGGGTCCCATAGGTCTGGTTGAGGCAACCAAGAGAAGGTTCAAAATGGGATAAGAATGAAAAAGATAAAGCTGTTTATTCATGAGCCGTTAATCAACAAGGTCATAGGTAGTGAGTTGAACCTGTTACTATATGGTAAGATCAATCTTAAACATGCAATTGACGAGGTGGACAAAATGATAAACAGCAAAGGAAGCTTCCCAATACCAGGTTATCAAAGTCTTCTTCACATGATTTACAATCCTGCTGAGAACAGGTTCTATAAACAAGTAGCAATAACTGCTTACGAAGAGTTGGGGCAACTACTAAACGTAAGAGACGACCCAAAGAAAGAACTTCCAGAAGGGATAACAATCATTTTGATTCCGACAGGAGGGTGTATAAGCGAGTGGGAAGAAGCTATAGATTACAAAGAGTTTTTGAAAATAAAATGAGGTTTAAATTATGCCTTCTGAAAGCGCTATAGAGGTTTCAAATTTAACAAAGTATTATGGTAAATTGTTGGCGGTTGACCACATTAATTTTGAGGTGAAAGGCAAAGAACTGTTCGGCC
>Ga0315314_1000175_pt1 | contig 83646 bp, 79 predicted proteins | sample TDP9_MG_FD_203631 | JGI IMG/M metagenome (GOLD analysis project Ga0315314, IMG submission 203631) | Freshwater sediment microbial communities from Lake Towuti, South Sulawesi, Indonesia - TDP9 | ecosystem: Environmental > Aquatic > Freshwater > Lake > Sediment | place: Indonesia: South Sulawesi...
ACGCTTCCGAAAAAGCAAAAAGGACTGGTCACTATTATTACTACTCGTAGGCTTGGATTGTTTCATTTCAATCACCGTTTAACCAATTAAGAAACATCCAAGTCTACTTAATTTTGCTACTACACAATAGTAATCAAGCATAATAAGACTCATAAATGGTTTGCATGCGTTGTTTCAAGTAATAGAATCGTGCCTAAAAGGACTGTTGGGAAAAAGGCTGTGGGAATAGACCTTAATGTGAGAAATTTTTCAACGGATAGTGATGGTCTCGTTATAGAGAATCCGAAGAATGTTAAGAAGGCGGAGAAACGATTGGCGAAGCAGCAGCAGAAGCTGTCGCGGAAAAAGAAGGGAAGCCATAATAGGAGAAAGCAGAAGGTAATTGTGGCTAAGGTTCATGAAAAAATTGAGAACAGGAGAAATGATTTCCTGCACAAAATAAGCAGGTATTACGTTAACAATTATGATCTAGTAGCTCTTGAAGATTTGAATATAACCAAACTGGTTCAAATTTCAGGGAGAGGGCTAACCAAATCCATACTTGACGCTTCATGGGGTAAATTTGTAAAATGCGTAACGTACAAAGCTGAGAATGCTGGTAAGTTCGCAGTAAAGGTATCCCCTAAAGGGACCACCCAAGATTGTTGCATTTGCGGAGAAAAGGTAGCCAAAGACCTCTCCGTAAGAATGCATTTGTGTCCGTATTGTGGATCTATTATGCCAAGAGATTATAATGCTGCACAGAACATTAAGCTTAAAGGTTTAGAAAAGGTAGGGTGGGGCACACCCGAACCTACGGTTCTCAACACCGAGAACCTGAACACGCTTGCAGAGATAAGAACCTCTATTCTGAGCCTCTCAGAACAAGTTCCTGTCAATGAATCAAGAATCTCCCAACTTTAGTCAAGGAGAATGTCAAGAAATAGTAAACTTGAATTTTCTTAAAAATCGGAATCCTAATACGAATGTAATTATCTACCTGCAGTAAAAAATAAGAGTTAAATATAATTACGAACTCTTAGCTTAATATGTTACTTATAAGAGAAAACTTTACGGTTTCTGAGGGAACGAAATGTCTGAAAATGTTTTCCGTGCTTACGATATAAGGGCAGTTTTTAATGAGGAAATAGATGCGGAGAGCATAGTGAGAATAGGACTTGCTTTTGGAACGTACCTAGGCGGGCAAGGCCTTGTTTTTACTGGAAGAGATGTAAGAACAAGTTCAAAGATAGTGGAAAACGCTGCCGTTTCTGGGATTTGCTCCACCGGTTGTGATGTTGCATCACTGGGTCTACTTCCCATCCCTCTGTTAAATTTCTCTACATGGAAACATAAACCGAAAGCAGGATTGATGGTTACCGCATCTCATAATCCACCAGAATTTACTGGTTTACGCTTTAGACGCAACGATGGTACTGGTTTCTCCGAAGAGAATGATAAAATCAAGAAAATTTATCTTGAAGGCAACTTCCTCAAAAAACCATGGAATAAACTAGGAGAATTTACGAGCATCAGTACGCAAGTGGTCATTTCGGAGTACACTAAATATTTGTTAGAGAAAATATCATTAGAGAGACAATTAAGAGTGGTTCTTGACCCCGGTGCGGGTACGGCCTCCATAGCGGCGCCCCAGCTCTTCAGAAAGGCTGGCTGTAAGGTTTTTACAATAAATTCGCAGATTGACGGAACCTTCCCTGGTAGAGACCCCTACCCCCGCGAGGGAAATATTGACGATTTACAAAAAATTACTGCGGATCACGGCGCGGATCTAGGAGTAGCTTACGATGGGGATGCAGACAGAGCGGTTTTTGTTGATGACAAGGGACGAATAGTGAGACCCGAGGTGGCAGGCGTGCTCTTCATAAGGGATGTCCTTTCCAAGAAAAAGGGTAAGATAGTAGCTAACGTTGCGAGCTCCATGATTGTGCAAGAACAGGTAGAGGCCTTAGGAGGAGAAGTGATTTATGAGAGGGTAGGGGATGTTTTTATGACGGATGCAATTGAAAAACACCACGCAGTGTTCGGTATCGAACCCTCAGGACACTTTTATTCAAACCTATTCTATCCTTTTGATGATGGAATTCAATCCAGTCTACTTTTGGCAGAGATCATTTCCAAACAAAACAAACCATTATCAGAACTCGCAGACGAAATTCCGCAATACCCCATGATAGAAGAAACCATCAAGTGCCCCGACGAGAAAAAATTCCAAGTCATAGAAAGAACCAAAGAAAAACTAGAAAAGAGAGGATATAAACTCAACTTGATGGATGGCGTGAGAATAGATCAGAAGGAAGGCTGGGCGATAGTCAGACCTTCAAACACTCAACCATTAATCCGTGTTACCGCAGAAGCGCGGACGGAGTCAAAATTAAAACAACTAAAAAGTGAGGTATTTGGGCTCCTAAAAGAGGAACTGGAAAAAAGTTAAGAAAAACGCACATTTTCAGTGAACGAAAAATGTTTACTGAACAAAAATTTTGGTAACAGATATCTAAATGTGCTTCTATTTTTCGCTGATAAAAATTTTTTACATTGTAGTGCTATCCATCCTTACTTATCACTGTTCAAATTCTTTTTTTAAAAAAAGAGATAAATATTTATTTTAGATTCGTATTGATATGCGTTGTAGACACGTATCACAACTCAAGTTACTTTAAATCCGAAAATGATTGAAAACCGACAGCGCGTAGGACACAAGCAAAGGATGAAGCATAAACTTGGTTTCCGATTATATGAATTCACTTTCTATAATGGTTCTCTTTTCAGAGCCAGTGAAAAGTACTTTGGAGTTTAACAAAGCTATAAAAGGAGTTGGTTTGAAACTTTAGGGAGTGATAAACTAAATGGAAGAAGCCCTAGCTTTCCACATCATCGGTGAATTATTCTTAACTTCGGAAAAGATCGACGATCTAAAATTAATTAAGAAGGTGCTCATAGAAGCAGCTAAGAAGGCTGGACTAACTATATTAAACTCAAAGTTCCACAAGTTTAAACCTCAGGGTGTCAGTGGTTTTATAATGATAAGTGAATCTCACTTATCAATTCATACCTGGCCTGAAAGTGGATACGTAGCGGTAGATGTCTTTACCTGTGGAGAACCGTTACAGTGCAGAACCGCGTACGACTGCATAGTATCAATGCTCAAACCGTCGTATCATACAGAGATGGTGATTAAAAGGGGAAGGTTCAATGAGCACAAGGAACCTGAGAAGAGTATAGTCTATGAGTGACGAAAACCTAACCCTGTGGTTTGCTAATTGGCACACAGATAACATTCAGCACCTAGTAAAGGTTAAACCGGTTTATAGCGCTCAGTCAGAATATCAGCGAATTGAGGTAGTTGATTCTAAGGTTTATGGAAGACTGCTCATTTTGAATGGAGAGATTCAGCTATCAACAAAATTCAACTCCTACATCCACGAAAGCATGACCCACCCCGCATTACTTCTACACCCCCATCCCAAGAATGTGCTCATAGTAGGAGGAGGAGATGGAGGCTCCACAACAGAGGTGGTAAAGCACAACGTGGAATCTGTCACCGTTGTGGAAATCGATGGGGAGGTTGTCCAAGTTGCGAAGGAATATTTTCCAGGGATCTCCGTGGGTTTTTCCGACAAACGCGTAACAATAAAATACTTGGATGGCAGGGACTTTGTGGAAAAGTGTAAGGATAAATTTGATGTGATAATCAATGATATTTCGGATCCAACAGAATCTGCATGCACGGTTTTCACAAGGAGATTTTTTGGTAAATTGTATGATTGTTTGAGGGAGGATGGAGTTTTCCTAACCCATGCCGAGTCTCCGGACTCCTGCGAGGAAATATTTTATAGGGTTATTGCAACCTTGAGAGATGTTTTTCCCATAGTTAGACCTTTCAGAATATGGATTCCTCCTTACATCGATTTTTGGGGGAGAGTTATTGCATCCAAAAAATATGATCCTTCAGAGTTGGATATTAGCCAAATAGCTGAGCGTATTAGTGAGAGAGGACTTTTGTTAGAATGGTTAACCCCGGAACTGTTTTTTGCCATGTTTCGCTCCTTCTCAAAGGATGTTCTTGATAAAATGAATCAAGAATGGAGAATAATTACCGAGAAGGATTTCCCGCTTTTTAACAGACCTTAAACGATTCCAGGTGATTAATCATGCCAAATTTTGAAATAAATAAAAAATTTTTGGGCTCAATGGTAAAGGAGTGTAAAAAGAAGAATCCATTGGATCCCAACTTTACCTCCTATGAGATTTCAAGAATAATTTTTCAACTTGTTAATGGAAACACACTAGGAAATATCACATCTAAAATGCAGGTAGCTTCAGTAATGGCGGCGCTGGGATATTTGCATTATAAAGAATTGCTTTCCTATGATGCAGGTACAGGATTATTCAAGCTTAAGGTGATTCCGAATTGGAATTTGAAATCCTTTACCGGGCTGCAATATCACGTTTTGAAAGAGGTGCTTCCGAAAGGTGATTTACTTAATCGAATTCTGGAGGAGCGTAACCTCGAGCTAATATCGGAGTACGCTCAATTGTTTATTAATATTGAAACTCTTCTCAGAAAGTTCACTTTGATGCAGTCTTTTAACGATGTGGAGGGCAAGGATGTTATTTTCGTAGGCGATGATGATTTATTAAGCGTGTTTACGGCTCTTCTGGGAGATGCCAATCGAATAACTGTTCTAGATGTGGATGAGAGGATTTTAGGATTAATTGATAAGTTATCAGAAGAAAATGATCTAAATATAGAAACGCTAAAACATAATCTTATGTTTCCCCTGCCTTCCATCTTACAGGGGAAATTCGATACCTTCTGCACGGATTCCTCCCACTGCTTGGGGGGAATCGTTCTCTTTGTAAGCCGGGGAATATCTTCACTCAAAAAAGAAACCGAAACTGCGGGTTACTTCAATTTCCAAACTGTCGATGAAGCACCTTTGATGAGTTTTCAAATAAGAAGAAGGATTTTCGAATACCTGACCAACAGAATGAAAGTCGTGATATCATGCGCTCTTCCATCGTTTTCATATTATATTATTCCAAAGGAAGAAAACCAGATGCTCACAGAAAAATTCCTTGAAGCCTTATCCGCCCCCAATTTTGAGAAGTTCAAACCGTTAAGTGCGTATCGGGATTCTTCAACCTTCATAGAATTTTATCCTTATTTTTCAATGGAACCAGCAACAACGCTCAGGATAACTTGCCTAAACTCGGAACCCCTAATAACTGGAGAATTCGATAAAGAATCCGAAAAAGAGTACGGACCCATCTACTCATGGAAATATTTAAAGGAAAAAATAAAAATTGACTAATTTCAACAGTATTTATGAAAGAATAAAAGAAAATGGGAAATGGGAGAGGGCGAATTAATGATTAAAAGTTTTAAATAGTTAGTTTTTTGGTTAACTTTTTTCCCTCTTCGGTTGCAGATATCCAGTTCGTTTCCGTTCGATTGACCAGTCCCTTTTTAACCAGGCTGTTGATTGTTTCTTCGGGGGTCATTTTGGCTTTCCCACTAGTCCAAATCCTGTAAACCTTCTGTAATCTCCCTGTAATTGTTTTCTGGCGCTCGCCTATAGAAAACTGAGCAATCAAAGCCAGAGCCTGTTTTTCCTCTTCTGTAAGTTCAGTAACTTGATCTGACATTACCTTTCACTCGAACCGCATCTTATTATCTGCTTAAGTTAAAGATAGGAATCCGAACCTAAATCTCTTTCTACTAGAGCAAACAGTAACAAGAAAGTTATTAAAAAAAACATTCTAAGATAGTTTCTAATTATTTTCTAACCCATTTATACCCGACGTTCAAGGCTTTCAAGTTCACCTCCACATCCCTCATCTCCTCCTCTATCGTCTGCTTCACAGACTCGTAACTAACAGGAAGAATCTCTAACGCCAGAGCCACGCCCAAAAGTACTATGTTAGCCTTCTGAGCATCACCAACCTCCTCCTCAGCAATCTTAGTAGCGTTAAGAGAAATCACTTTATCGGAAAACCCTCTCAGAGAGGAAAGAATATCCTCCAACTCAGGATAAGTCGCCATCTCAGCCCACACAGTCACGGGAGGAATGGTGTGCTCATTAACAATAATAATCGTCTTCTCGGAGGCAAACTTCGCATTCCTTAATGTCTCAGCAGGCTCCAAGCCAATCAAAACATCCGCATCACCGTAACACACCGTTGGAGAAAGAAGAGATTCTCTCTCATCAACCACCTCATCCGGCTCCTTTATCAAAAATCTGCAGCAACAATCAAGAGCTCCCTCTCTTTGACTGAGGCCCAATTTCTCCGTTCCAAGTATCATATCCACCCCGTCCTTGAAGGCCGCGAACTCGATTATCCTACGGAGTGTAATTACGCCCTGACCACCAGTACCCGCGATTACCACGTTAACCTTCCGCAACAAAACCACCCAAAGAAACGCCGAAGTGGATTCATAATTTTTCTAGACATATACTCGATGTAAATATAATAATTATGTGTTTTGGGGTTATAGCCGGATTGCAAGCTCTCCCCACGGAGGAATCTCAAATTTCGAAAATATATCAAATTCGGTTACATATGTTCATATATTTGTTACAACTTTTATCCTATCGGTTAATTATAATCAACCACTCCGCCCTTTAAAGATGGGAGTTTGTAACTGCGTTCAGTTTCAATTCCTATTAAGGGTGAACAAGTCTATTATGAGTATGCTTAACGACTCGTTTCCTTCTAAAAAGCTTCATTGCAAGGAACTTGCCCTGTCATAGGAAACTTTCCCGGTTGGATGGTCATTCAAATGTCGTGGGAAGAACGTTCATCTCCGCAACCAAAATCATTGGCTTTCCATCAGAAACACTCTAAAGATATTTTGGGTGAGTTGAGAGAATTAAACCCTGAATTTTTTGAAAGGTACAGAACAATCGATAATTCAATGGAGTTTTTGAAATATTTAGTGAAGCCTTCCAAGAAGAGTATCGTGATGAATACTCTCAAAGTAAGTTTTAAAGATGTGGCGGATAACCTTAGTAAAGATTTTGATCTTGAGCCGGTGCCCTGGTGTGGTGAGGGATTTTTTGTTTATCCTAAGGAGGCTGGTGCTGAGGCTAGGATAAGTAATACGATTGAGTACCTGCTTGGTTTCATATTTTTTCAGGAGGCGTCCTCTATGATTCCTCCTGTTGTGCTTGACGTGAAGCCGGGACACTTTGTGCTTGATATGGCTGCAGCCCCCGGAGGTAAAACAGTTCATATTGGAATGTATATGAAGAACGAGGGATGCTTGATTGCGAACGATATTAAGGGGAAAAGAGTGAATATTCTAATACAGAAAATTCAAAGATGTGGAATTTTAAACGCGTGGGTTATGATGAAGGATGGAAGATACTTTAATAGATTTGAGAACAGGTTTGACCGAGTACTTCTAGATACTCCCTGCTCCAATGTTGGGATGATAAGAAAGAATTTCAAATATCTAAAACTCTGGAACATAAGTAGAGTTGAATCTCTATCCCGGCTCCAGAAGGAAATTGTTCTAGCAGGCTACAAGGCTTTGAAAAATGGGGGAATTATGGTTTACTCCACCTGCACTCTGGATCCAGTCGAAAACGAGGAAGTCGTCGATTACCTCATATCAAAAACAAACGCTAAAGTTGACGAGATAAAATTACCCGTAAGAAAAACAAAGCCATTCACCGAATTTAGAGGAAAGAAATTCAACAACCAAGTTAAAAAATGTCTCAGAATTCATCCTCAGGACAACGACACAGAAGGTTTTTTCGTAGCAAAAATAGTCAAGGAGAGCTAAGAGATGCCCGAAATAGAAGCCACCCAAAAAATATCCGAAATGATAGAAGAACAGTTTGGGGCTAAAATAAATTTTAAACTCCAAGAAGCGGGCAAAAGAAAAGTCTATGCATACAGAGAGTATACAAACCTAGAAAAACAACCTATAGAAATCATCCACTACGGAGTATACTTCGGAAAACTCGATGAAGGAGGAGAAATAAGACTATCAATCGAAGGCTCCCAGCTAATAGGCAAAAAAGCAAAAAAGAACATAATAGAAATCGATCACGATAAAGCAGTCAAATGGATGAAAGGAGAGAACCTCAAAGTTGAATCGAAAGCCCAAGGCTACGTAATACTAAAGTGGAAAAACTACTATCTCGGCTGCGGTAAACTCAAAAACGGAACAATCAAAAACTATGTACCCAAAGATAGAAGAATCACCACCCAAAAATCCACACCAAGAGACTAACTAATCTAAAAAACCAAGAATTTTTAAAAAAGGTATAGATTACGTATTATTCCTTTGCCGTGAGCAGACCCAGAAACTGTTTTAATATCATAGCCGTAGCGCCCCAAATGACACACCCATTATAATCGTAGAAACAAACTGGAACCTTCTTTCCGAAGTATTCATGTAACTCCTCACGGAAATTCCTATCATCAAGTAACGCGGATAAGGGAACCTCAATAACCTTCTCAATTTCATACTTATTGATTTTGAGGCGCCCATCAGGTGGATGCTTCAAAAAACCAACAAATGGGGTGACAATATACCTACTAGTAAACGTAACAATATCATCAAGCTCTCCTAAAACCTCAATGTCTTCCCTAGTCAACCCTATCTCCTCAAAAGTTTCTCGAAACGCCGTATTCAACAAATTTACATCCTCCTCGTCGAATCCCCCACCTGGAAACGATATCTGCCCCTTATGAAATTTAAGTTCATTGCTCCTCTTTGTAAAAATAATATAGTACGCGCTATCCCTCTCAAAAAGAAGAAGAAATACTGCAGCATGAGTAAAGTTCGGATCAGACAACTCCACTCTTCGACGCTTAGAAAGCAGCTCCATAATCCTTGATTCCACTCGAGCCAGCCTCCTTTTTGTGGGAATTACACAAATCACCACGGAAAATGTTTTTCCTATGTTCCAAAATTACTGTATTTATGGCAGCGTTAGGCAAAAATACCACTTACTGCGTTTCTTTAAACATTTCTTTATATCATTTTCCAATTCGCCACACAAAAATATAATCAAACACAAGAAATTAAGGTCAACCGTAAGTACCGGAAATTCCTTTTAGTTTCTTGGAGTTTTTAAGAAGAGCTAAATAGGGGTATTAAATGATTTATTTTTTATTTTTATGGTTTTTAAAATAGTATAGAATATTAATTTTTGAAAAAAAGGAGGTGAAAGGTTACCAACTGGATACATCAACGCGCCATTCGTCTTTGTCTTCTTCGTCTTTAACAAGAATAATTGGAACTTGTCCAGTACCGCTTGGTTTTCCGTCTTTGTCTAGACGGTTGAAAAAGAATTTTACACGTCTTTCTGTTTTGGATTTGGTGTCCTCATTTTTAAACGTGTAAGACATTTTTTGTTCATCGACTCTCTTTCGCCCAGTATCCCACCAAAAGTAAGGACTGGAACCGTATTTTTCAGCTTGATCACGAAGCCTTTTTCTAATAGTTTTTAGCCATTCCTTTTTGTTATTCTCCATCATTAGTTTATAGTGTAAAATCGCAACTTCTTTCGCACTCATACCTGGTTTAACCGACATTTAGTTTCATTCTCCTATAGTTCATAATAAAAATTACCAAGTGGTATAATATAAATTCTTGTTTTCTGACCTAACACCATAATTAAAATAAGGTTATTTAAAAAAACTATTTTCCTCTAACTTCCCTTGCCCAATCCATCAGGAAACTAGGGATATTGTATTATAGAAGTACGAGCAATCGCACAATGTAAACATAGGGCCTTACATACTCCACATTTTGTGCACTTACTTTGGTCTATGTACATTGTTTCCTCGTCGTACTCCTCGTCTACGAACCTTCGGAACGCGGTACAACCAAGGGTTTTGACGCATTCTAAGCATAGTTGGCAGCGCCCAGGGATAACCCAGTAAATTTCTTTTTTTATAGGTCCCTCAATAGGCTTCTCTTTCTTCAAACGTCTCTGGTACAGAAGCATACATTCACGCCTAGAAATAACAACCTTAGGCCCTCTTTGCTTCAAAGCATCCGTCAGCACATTTATAGTATGATTAACCTCAAAGGGATCAACCACTCTAACATACTTAACGCCTAGGGCTTTAGCTACATCCTCAATAGGAATCGGCGGAGACTTCTCGCCCATACCTCTTATGCCAGCTCCAGGGTGAGGCTGATGTTCAGTCATAGCTGTGCATGAATTATCAAAGATTAAAAGCAAGACATTAGCGTCGTTGTACACACTGTTGACAAGCGCAGGGATCCCTGTGTGGTAAAATGTGGAGTCACCCATCAAAGCAATAATATCCTGGTCGGTCTTAAAACTCATGCCGTTAGCAATACCCAAACCACCAGCCATGCACACAATCCAATCAGTAACACCCAGAGGAGGAAAGAAAGACATAACATAACAACCAATATCCCCACCATAAATCGCCTGATCCTTAGTAACCCGTCGAATAGCCGCAAGGGCGGCTCGCTCTGGGCATCCGGGACAGAATGTGGGTGTTCTTGCTGGGATTATTTTTGACGTTTCCTGATATTTTTGGAGAATGTTTTGAATGTTTATTTTGGGTTCTTTTCCTAGTATTTTTGTGAGTCCTAGGGCTACGTCTCCTGTTGAGAGTTCTCCGTATGGGGGGTAGATTTCTTTTCCGATTATTTCTACGGGGAGTTTTTGTTCGTGTGCCAATTTTTTGAGTTGGGTTTCTAAGAAGCTTTCCATTTCTTCTACTACTATGATTTTTTCTAGGTCGTGGTTTTGAGCGAAGCTTGTGAAAAGCTCCCGAGATACGGGGTAGGTTATTCCGAGTTTTAGTACTGGTGTGTCTTTTGCTTCTAGTAGGTTTAGGGCTTCTATTGTGTATCCGTATGGGGCTCCGCTGGTTACTATGCCTGTTTGTGCTTTTCCGGGTAGGGTTTTGTTTAGTTTGCTTTTTGCGGATTCTTTTTCTATGTTGTTTATTCTTTCTATGAGGCGGGCTTTGTTGCGGTTGGCGTGTGGTGGGAGTGAGCAATATTTTGGGATATCTTTTTGGAAGTATCCTTTTTCTTTTGGTTTTTCGAGTATTGGTCCGTAGGTTACTTTTCCTCTGCTGTGGGCTATTCTGGTGGTTAACCTGTATATTATGGGTATGTCGTGTTGGTTTGAGAGTTGGTATGCTTCTATTATGTAGTCTTTTGCTTCTTGGGGTGTTGAGGGTTCTATTATTGGGGCGTTGAAGAGCGGTCCGTAGAATCTGTTGTTTTGTTCGTTTTGGCTCCCCAGGGCTCCAGGGTCGTCTCCACTTACTAGGATTAGCCCACCTTCCCCGTAGGCGCTGTTGCATCCATTGTAGCATATGGTTATGAAGGAGTCGCTCGCCACGTTTAGTCCTACGTGTTTGCACACCATTAAGGCTTTGACTCCGGACTAGCTGGCTCCAGCTGCCCCTTGGACTGCTGTGGCTTCATTTACGCTTAATTGGAAGTAGAGTCCCGGGATTTTTGGAGCTATTTCGCTGAAGATGTTGCCAATCTCACTCACGGGTGTTCCGGGGTAGGTTGATACGTATCCTACGCCGGCTTCAAATGCTCCTCTTGCCACAGCCTCATTTCCCATTAATAGGAGGGTTTCTCCTTCTTGGTCTAGGGTTATGCGGTGTGAGCCTGTTAAGCGCGATATTCTAATCACCACCATAGATTAGAAACCAGAAATGTTTGGATATTAAAATAAGTTACGCACGAAAGTGTTAGGTCTTATATAAGCGACCCTTTTGGCTGCGACTCCACCCTTAAAAGGTTTGTTGATTACCGGTTTAAAAAAAAGAGGGGTTGGTAGAGATGGTGTCTTAGAAGGGTTTTTGGATGGTTGCGTCTGGGAAAACTGCTACTCTGGGTTTTCCTTCATAGGTGTTTTTTATCTCTTCAAGGGTTTCCTCCCAGGTTCTAAGTTTGATGGTCTTCTCTGGAGGGGTCATTTCCAGCCAGGGTTGTTTCTCGGGGTACTGTGACAATATTATTATTTTTCCAACTCTGTTTAGTATTCCGGGGGGTGGCAACCACAGGTTTCCTCCGACTCTATTAATTCCCCATCTTCCATGTACATAGTGTGATACTTGCCCTGTGGGTGTGTTGTACACGATCACCAGTGTTCCTCCCTCTTTCATTACTACAGACGGCCAACTGGCTATGGCTGACTCGCTGGCCTTAGAGTAGGCGTTGGAAATCACTAGGTCTGGGGTCTGAGGTATCTGCGCTCGGTAGTGGGTCATCGCTTCCTCCACGCCTTTCCTCTGGGCTTCCACGACATCTCCTGCGAAGATATTTGTTGAGTTCCTCTTGAAATCGAACAGGACATTCACAACCATATCCATACCAGCCATTCTAGCCACCTCCTCAGAATCTTGCCTCAGAATGTTCTCCGCGTTCAGCCTCCCGTATACCAGCTGGCAGGTAGGGTGCAAATCTCTGAAGTTTTGGGCCGCGGACCAACCGCCCAAGTCACCGTGATTGAAGGATATGGTTCTTATGCTAGAAATTCCTGGCAGAACGATCTTTGCGCCCCCTCCAAAGCCAAATTGTGGGTGGGGCACTATGCCTCCAATGCCAATCTTGAGGTCACAACCCATGACTTCGGCGTTTACCTCCACTGGTGTCCCGTGCTTAGTATGCCCTAAATAGCTCAGGTTGCTGTAAGGGTTATGGTTGAAAACAGAGTATCCTTCTACAATTTTTTCTCCCAGCTTCTTTGAGAAGTCCTCCCTGTCGTAGGTTCCGTGAGCTCCGTTAGCACAGATGAACCTTATGTGATCCTCTCCGATGCCTCCTTTTTTCAGTTCTTCAATAACGAGGGGGGCTATTTCGGATATTTTCGTAGGCCGGGTCATGTCATCAAATACTACTACGACATCCTTTTTCCCCTCTGCTAGTTTGCTTAAGGGTTTCGTTCCAATGGGGTTCCTCAGAGCTGAAATGATTTGATCTTTTTTCAAAGCGGGTTTTTTCTCGCCGCCCATGCCGCATATGGTCACATCCCAATCGGCGGGAAGCTCTAATTCTAGGGTATTATCACCATACCAGGGGTTTTGCATTAAACTAACTTTCACAAGTGTTCACCCACCAAAAAGTAGGTCGTACTTAATTTAAAGCATTTTGAATGCTTTTAGATATTGCTAGGTATATATGAAAATAAGCGATAAAAAAGCATCATAAATACGCTTTTAATTTTAGTGTTGAAGATGAGGTAACAAGCGTTGCTTGGAAGCTTGTAGTACGAGTTCACGTTTAGGAGGCGGGAAAAATTCTGCAATTTCTTTTTCTTATCTTATTTCTATTGCGTCCTTGGGGCAGACGTTTATGCATTCGTAGCATTTGGTGCATAGGTCGGTGAATATTACGTCTACTTTCCATTCTTTGGGGTCGTTGCTGTATTTTTCTGGTGAGTATATCATGAATATTGCTGGGGGACAGGCTTGGAGGCATTTTCTGCATTCTTCGGGCTTGGTGCATTTTGCTTGGTCTATTTTTATTTTTGTTTTCATTTTAGTAGGCCTCCTTGAGCATTGGTATCGTTTCTCGGTCGACCAGAGTTATTGCTTCTTCGGGGCAGGTGGTGGCGCATAGTCCGCATCCGAAACATTTCCACATATCGATGTAGGGTCGCCCTATGGAGTCGGGGAAGGTTAATGCTCCGAATTGGCAGCGCGTGGCGCATTTTCTGCAGCTGGTGCATTTGTTGGGGTCTACTCTCACAACGTATTCGGATTTGTGTAGGGTTAGGATTTCGTAGTCTCTTCTTATACGTATTCCTGTGCATTGTGGGTAGTCGCAGTTACATAGGGCGCCTATGTGTGGTATGGGTCCGAACCAGATGGTGTTTACTCTTCCTCTCTTATTCATTTCTTCTACGAATTTCTGCGCCTTGTCTATTGTGAGTTTTTTTACTCCGTGTTCTGGGACGTATCTGGGGAGTTTGGCTGCTACTTCTGTGAGGACTCCGAAGGCTAGGCAGCAGTCGTCTTTTATTCCTCGCTGCATCCATCGGCAGGCGCAGTTTATTCTTGCTATGGGTTCGGCTATTTCCAGAATTTTTTTAGCGTCCTCCAGTGGAACCACTTGGCCGAAATGCCCTTCGGCTCTCAGGGGGTCTTGGTTTTTTTCCTTGTGCAACCACCTGTTGATGTACCATTTTAAAAGTCTACCTAGTAGGGGGTTTTTTAGCTTGTAGCCTACTCCTTTTGAGGATATTCCGAAGATTTTCTGTATGTAGACTTTTTCAAAGTTTTTCCAGAGCATTTCCAGGTATTGCTGAGCATTCACTTCTTCTGCTGTTTCACGCAGGTAGTTTTTCGAGTTTAGATACCATTTATTCCCTGCTCCGTGTTTGTAGCACCATTGGCACATTTAATCACCTTTGAAAGGGGGTTAAAAAATAAGTTTCTTTCTCGATTATTCATTTAGGAGGGTTATAAGTATTATTGTTGGAGGGTTTTAGCAGTTTTAAATCTCGCTGAATAGCGTTCTTTCGCTAGTTTTTATGTGGCTGATTTATTATCACGCATTTTATTTGCGCTTTCAAGGATTACTTCTTATGAGTGGTAAATGTTCTTAGGAGATACAATACCAAAAAAGGATAGTAATCTGCGGTTTTTATCTGAGGAACCTTGGTGTGTTGAGTTAGCTTTTAATTTTCTCTTTTTTCTTTTTTGCTTCCATTTTCTTTTTTGCTTCCATTTCGAATGTTATAAAAACCGGATCGAAGCCCATGGGGCAGACCAACTTTGATATTCGGTCTTTATCCTTCATACCAACGTTTATTCGGATTTTGTCCACGCCTATTTTTTCTAAAACTTCCAGCGCCTTATCTGCGAGAATTCTGCCTACTCCCTTTCCTTGATGGTCGGGATCTACTATCCAGTTGTACAGGTAGCCCACCATTATTCCTGAGGGTTCTAACCTTGCCTCGATCATTCCCATGCCTATTATTTTATTATTCTCTTCTGCAATAAGGGTCTGTCTCTGGAGTCCGGGACTAAATAATCGTAGTTTATCAGAGTCTTTCCATTTTCGAGCATCAAAGCCTACACCGATAGAGTTACTCAGTTTCTCCATAAGTTTCATAGTTTGTTCATTATCCTTACTTATATAATTTCGAACCAGCACAGTCAACGGTTCCCCACCTGAATCTGCTCTTATTTTCGAGTGACTTGAGATTTAAAATAATTATAAACTTTTTGAGAATGTCCAATAGAGAACAATTTGTCTGGCTTTCGAATTTTTTGGTACTTTTTCAGTTTGTGTTATAATTTTTGAGCGTTTTACCCTATTGATGATAATTTGATTTTTGATTTTATATGATTTAGAAACTGTATTTTTTACGATAAATTTATTAATTTACTTTTAAGAAAAGTTTCCATGAAAATACCTACTTGGAAATTCAGCCTATAAAACGGCGAATTGAGGAGGTTTGCATTAAAAGGTGGGACGGAAAATAGTTCGAGGGACACATTTCACGGAATCATTTTTAGTGGGGGCTTTTAGATGACTTATGATTCTGATATTTATTCTTTGTATTTCATTGAGAGAGATTCTGGAAAGTGTATGTACTACCAAAAGTTTAGTGGCGTTGAAGTGGATCCGGATAGATTGTCTGGTTTTATTTCTGCTATAGTTTCTTTTTCTGAGGAACTCTTACCCAAGATGGGGGATGAGTGGTTGAAAACTATTGATCGGGGCAGTTTTAAATTATTGGTAGAGCGGGGGAATAATGTTTATGGTTTGCTTATCGCTGAGACGGAAACTCCAGAAGTGAGAATGAAGCTTAAGCATCTGGTAGCGGAGTTTGAAAAAAGATTTTCAACAAAGATTGTAGGATGGAAGGGTGAACTTGGTGTTTTCGAGGATTTTAGAAATGATGTCTTTAGAGCCTTTCCCGCGCAATCCATTTTACCCCAGTATATTCCGGAGCTTCTCACAAGACTCAGCAAAAGTGTTGAGGTGACTCCAAAAATGTCAGCTGTTTTAAAAATCTTGGAAGAAGACCCGGAGACCAACCTGCAGGAGATCGCTAATAGGAGCGGTTACAGCGTTAGTGAGATTTTGGAGAGATTCGGAGTCTTGTGATTAAGGGACTAATCAGCTTTAAGGTCAAGGTTCGTGAGGATGAAGTGTATCAAATTTCACCGAGGACATGGGAGGCTCTTATTAAGGGAGTTTACCAGCTTGAAAAAATCCAAAAAATATACGGTATTAAGGGAGTGGAGATTCTTTTTGCGAATGACGGAAAAAGAACCGTGAAAGAGATTGCCCAGGGGTTAAGGCTTAACCCTGGTTTCGTGAAGGTAGTTCTGGGATATTTTCTAATGGAGCATTTCATTGATTTGGTTCCTATGGAGAAAAAAAATTGACATAACTACTTATTTGTCTAAAAATAAATTGTTTATTTAAAAAGACTATATAAAAATTAAAACTATTTTTAGCATTTAGAACTTCTTCCACCTATGTGAACTGCAATGGACTTATTACCTAAAAATGTCAAAATAAATAATTGAGCAATGTCAATTCTCCTTTGAGGAGAAGATGGCTGTTTTAAAGGTATGCAACACAGGTTTTTTGGAGGAATTTAATGTCCGATGTTGCGGTGGTGCAGACTCTTAAAAAAAGTTTAGACGAATTAAGGATACGGCTAGAAAAGAACTCCGAGGAAATTTCACGGCAGCTCGATAATTTAACAAGCTTTATTGGCGATAAGTTAACTGGGGTGAATCAAGAGACCAAAGAACACCTTGAGAAGCTCGCCGCTGATTTGGGAAGCATGTTCAACAATTACAAAATGGAGTTACTTAAAAACTTCGAGGAGTTACTCACTTCCGATGAGACTGTACTTAAGACAATTATTGGAAGCATTTCTGGTGGTTTTTCGACTGAGGAAAAAAACTTTTCTACGGCGCTCTCAAAGCTAAATGAAAAGGTCGGTGAGGATTTAGATAGCGTTAGCACTAATTTTGCTTCCAAAAATTTAAAGCTTAAAAGCGGTTTGCAGACGTTACTCGGCGAGAGGACGAAGGATCTGAACACGAGAGTTTCGACTACCTTAAATGAGAGTTTGAAAAATTTCCAGAAAAGTATAAGTGGATTGAAAAACGAAATAGGTTCAAGTATTGATGCTTCCTCTTCCTCTTCACAGGATTCGCTTGTACGTGCTAGAAGTAGTATCGAAAGCTTTCTTTCTGATGTGGCTAATCAGCTGGAGACCTTGAATAAACATGTGTTATCCGTGAAGGAACAGTTGGAAGGTTCTTTGAGTGACACAGAATCGAATGTTTTGCAATCTTTTGAACACGTAAAGACGAAGGCCGATGGGGTTATAGATTCATCCTCTGATAATACAGATAAGGATATAGCAAAGCTTCGAGGGTCTATTGAATCCGGTCTTGGTAGCTTTTCAACAAGTTTTGAATCACAAGTAATCAACTCGGTGGATGGAACAACCCGAGAGGTAAGCGATAATTTCGATAAGTTGAAGTCTGATATACACTCCACCCTGGATGCCACGCGCAGTAATATATCTAAAGGTCTACTTAACGCCTCAAAGATTACACAAGACCAAGTGGCTAAGGAAGGTGGAAAGAGAAAAGCCGTCGTTACCACCACTAAGGGAAGAGTAGAGAGTTTTCTTTCGGGGGTTTCAAACACCATAAAGGAGCAAACGGCCGGATTCGTTGGGAGTGTTGACCGCGTTATTAAGCCAGTGAAAACAGAGGTTGGAAGTCAGATTGCAGATGCTAAACAAAAGTCACTCTCAGCTTTAAAACAGGTTAAGGATCTAGCCTTCTCTGAAGTCGTGGGTACCGGAGTTATTTCAGGATGGGACAACATAAAAGGGTTTATTAGGAAATCCATGGTGAACGCCAAGACAAACATATTGCTTGTTATACCAAACCTAGACGAAAAAGACGCGGAAGCGATCTCTTCCATAAATCCGAGAGTTAAAGTGGATCTCTCAGCTACAGGAAACCCAAACACTCTCAAAAAACTCTCTGCAAGATCCAATATCACGGTAAAGATTTCGGAGACAGAAAACCTCATCGGGTTGATACGAGACAGGGAGGAGATTCTCTTCGCCCCGATATCACCAAGAGCTAAGCAAGCGGTGGCTGTTGTAAGCGCTATGGAAGGATACATAGAAGAACTCTCAAGACCCCTACGGGAGAATCTAGTGCGAGCGAAAAAACTGGAATAACACTGAAAACACCTCTATTCTTTTTTAGTTTTCAAGATGAGTTTTTACCCGTAAAAGAAAAATGTCAAGAGCTGCTGTCAAGGTCCATATATAAATGGAGATACTATCGAAGCCCTAGTGCTGCTAGTTTTTCTTTGGTGGGAATTCCGTTCTTATCCCATCCCCGCAGTTCGTAATACATTTCTAGGAGCCGGTCGTAGTCTTCTCTCTCCATCTTTTTACCCTTGTATGAGCCGCTCGGCAATGGTTCCTTGAACACTCTTTCTGGTGGATAATCGTCCTTCCTTGAGACACCCCGTCTAATGTTAATCATTCGTGTGAGATTAAATATTCGTTCTGAACCGAGAAGCAACTCATCCTGATCCGCGTCTATTCCTGTGGTTGCAACATAGTATCTTGGATAGAATTCAAAGGGAAGTTTACACTCACACCATTGAAATCGACATGTTCCCAACGCATCGAATAGGCTGCGCTGATGTTGGAGTAATATCTGCGTTTCCACTTTCTCCTTAGTTATTCCAAAGCGGTCTGTTCTTGTCTCCCAACCTACGATCGTGGACCGGCTATGATGGGCGCCCATATCGGAAGTGCCGTACGCTAGGGACATGCCCGGTAGGGACCTTGTTTCATAGCCCGATTGTTCTAGTCCCTTTACGTGCATGGTCAGGGATTGGCAGCCGTTACCGAAAGTCTCCGCGGCTTTTTTCACTCCATGAGCCAATATTTTTCCCAAGCCTTTGCGATACGATATTTTTTCTATCAGGTTGAATATGGTTTCCGTGTTGCCCCACTCGGCTTTTAAACCGTCCAGAGAAATTAACCCACGCTGTGCGCACTCGATGGCGAATCCAATGACGCCGCCTGTTGAGATGGTGTCCAATCCGTAGTAGTCGCAAAGGTAGTTCGCCGCTGCTATTGCCTCTAGGTTTCCGAGTCCCAAGTTTGATCCGAGGAGAGCGAGGGTCTCGTATTCTGGTCCTTCAACGTAAACCTGTTCTCCGTTGACCTTGGTTTTTGTCAATTTTCCGCAGGCGAGTGGGCAGCAGTAGCAGCCTCTGTCCGCTATTTTGATTTTTTCTTCCATGCTTTCCGCGTTTATGTTTTCTGATTGTTCAAAAACGTTCTCTTGAAAGTTACGGGTTGGTAAACAGGCGACCTCTTGGGCCCAGTCTAGGGACATGGTTGTGCCGTGGCGGGTGAAAATATTGTAGCGTTCTGGGTCGTTTTTTAACAGGAATTCTATTGCTTCATCTGTGATTTCGACAACCTTTTTTAAATCCGTAACAGGTATGTCTTTTGTTCCATTTATGGCGATGGCTTTTATGTTCTTTGATCCGAGGATTGTTCCCATTCCTGTTCTTCCCGCCTGACGCCCGTAGTCCGTTGTGATGCATGCAAAAAGTACAAGGTTTTCTCCAGCTGGGCCTATGGTTAGAACTCTTGCGTCGTTGTTTAATTCATCTTTGATTATGGTTTCTGTTTCAAAACTTCCCTTACCCCACAAGTGTTTAGCATTCTCAAAATCTACACCTTCATCATGAATGTGCAGATAAATTGGGTGCTTGTTTCTGCCCTTTATGATAACAGAGTCGTATCCACATTGTTTGATTTCTGCTCCTGCAGCTCCTCCGACACTACTATCCGCCCAAATTCCTGTTAGAGGACTGATTGCGCACATGGATATTCTACCCGCTCCGGGGATGGGTAGACCTGTGAGTGGACCAGTGTTAAGGGTTATTATGCTATCTGGACTGAGAGGATCGGTGTCAGCGTTTGTGCTTTCCCATATTATTTTTGCGCCGAATCCTCTTCCTCCAACAAATTTTAGCCAGTCGTTTTTCTGTTTAAGCCAATCGATTGTTTTGAAGCTCTTGTTTGAGATGTCTATTAGTAAGTTTCTATCAGTGTATCCTCCAAGTTGCATTCAGCCTTCCTCCTTTAACACTAGTGCGTTTCTATTGCAGTACTTTACACAAATCGGAATTTCAACGTCTAATGATTCACACAGATTGCAGCTCTCGAGAAACTCAATTTTGGGTGTAGGAAACATGTTTACCACTCTTATGTGAGCCTTCTTTGGGTTCGCGGTTCCTGTATTCACTGCCGCGCAGAAAATTTCGCAGATTCTACATGTACTGCATTTAGATGCGTTGATGCCTATTCGCCTCTGCATTGTTTATCGCCTCGCTGAAAAATTAAGGTATTCCTTGGGGTAAAGGTATGTCAACTCAAAAGTCTTTTCGGATTTAGAACCATTTTCCTTATTTAATCGGAAGGTAATACCCCATCGTTAATATACCTCCAATAGGATAGGGCAATGTGACACAAAGGGGTATTTATCTCTTTTGTCTTTCTAAATATAAAAAAGTTAATCTCTAGTATTTTTTTGACTTGACGTTTCTCTATTATAGCTTGGCGTTTTCTCATGATATCTTTAGCCGGATTTTCTGTGGGTGTTTTTCAGCCGAAGAGTTTCCATGGTTTTTTGCTTTCTTCTTTCAGTTTTCCGTTTCCTTGGAATCGCTTTAGTACTACCCTTGTGGTTGTGGCTTCTACTCCTTTTGTGTTTCTAATAGCTTCTAGGCATTCGTTTAGTGCTGCTACGTCTTTTGCTTGAACGTAGGTGATTATATCGTAATCTCCACTGGTTTCAAAAGCTTCGGAAACTCCGTTGATACCTACTATTCTTCTGATAATATTTGTGGTGTAGATATGGGGTTCTGTTTTGATGGAGACTATTCCGGTAAGCAGTTCTGGAGCTTCTCCACTTACTTTGTGTCCCAAAACTTTTTCTGATAATGCTATGATGTCCGAGTCCTCTATACGCTTCTTTTTGTCCGCGAGATTCTTTAACTCCTTGGTTATTTGATTTAGTTGGTCGTCGTTAACGTTTATACCCATTTCATCTAGCAAAGCCTTCACAGCGTGTCTACCTGCATATTTATCCACAATTATTTTTCTCCCTCTACCTATCAGAGCTGGGTCGAACGCTTCGTAGGTTTGTGGATTTACAAGCACCGCAGAGGTGTGGATTCCTGCCTTGTGTGAAAAGGCGTTTGAACCTATGATGGGCGTGGTCGGGGAAATGTAAACACCACTGTACCTCTCAACCATGCTGGATAATTCGGAGAGGAGTTCGAATTTGATTCCAGAGTCAATGTTTAAGAGTACCTTCAGTGCGACGGCTACCTCGGAAAGAGGAGCGATTCCGGTTCTCTCTCCCAGTCCATTCACCGTTGTATGCACCGCTGTAGCTCCGGCCTGTACTCCCGCTAAAGAATTCGCCACGGCTAGCCCTAAGTCATTATGGCAGTGTAGGTCTAATTCTGCTTTTACCTTTCCGTGGATCTTTGAGACCAAGTCGTACATCTGATTCGGTGTCATGATGCCTACTGTGTCCGCTACGCTTATCCGGTCGGCTCCCGCCTCAGAGGCCTTTCTACAGATACGCAGAAGGTAGTCTGTCTCGGTTCGGGTGGCGTCCTCTGGAGTGAAACGTACCTTTAAGCCGTGATCCCTGGCGTAGCTGATTGCTTCCAAAACCTTTTCCTCGATCTGCTCCTTACTCATCTTCAACTTGGCTTCACGATGGCTCTTTGATGTACCAATGAAAATGGCGACTCTGTCTACGTCGCACTCCAAGGATAAGTCTATGTCGTTCTTTAATGGTCTTATGTGGCTTATTACCTCGGCTTTTAGATTCTCTTTTCCTATTTTTTTTACGGCTTCTTTCACTCCCTCTGATACAATCGGGGAGCCCGCCTCAATCATTCCTACTCCTATTTCGTCCAGCTTCTTTGCAATATCTAATTTCTCATCTACTCTAAACGAAACTCCGGGAGTTTGTTCTCCCTCACGTAGTGTCGAGTCTAAAATTATTACCTTCGAATCTGGCATTAAGCATACACCAATGTTAAGGACTATTTACTTATCTGGTTAAATTCTTTATGGTAAAGTATTGACTAGTTTTCGATTAAAATTAAACACATTTGTCTAGTTTCACAACTTATAAGTGAATAATAAAAAGGATGGACGTGAAAACAGACTCCATATGTTGCTGATTCAATAAAGAAAGGTAATGTGGGAAAGGATTAATCCTTTTCCTTCTTTAGCATCTTTATTTTTTTGTCTTTGGTTACCACGCCTATCTGCCTTGCGGGGTTTCCGGCCCATATCTGGTTTGGTGGAATTTTTGTTTTGTGTGTTACTGTCGACAGTGTGGCTACGATGCTGTTATCACCGACCTCTACACCGGGGAACAGAACAGAATTAGCGCCGATCGTTACATTTTTCCCCAGTTTAATTTTTCCTATTATTAGTCTACCCTCAGCAAAAGCATGTCCCGAGACAACTGTCCCTCCGCCTGCCAAGGTTCCGTCACCGAATTCTATCAGGTATGGCTCAGTGATAAGTGATGCTATTGTTCCATAGCCCATTTTTGCTCCAAGCATATTTAGGACGTAACTACCAAGTCCGGGCATCCCGAAGGGCTGAAGGCCGATATAGTGTAGGGCGAGTGAGGTTCCTAGACCGCTGATTGACCAGTTTCTAATGTTCTTATTTTTCATGTCCATTTCGTATTCTCCCTCTTCCACTGGTTTTAACGTTAATCGTGCAATGGCGATGAGAGCCCCGTTAAAAATCCATCTTGCTAGGACGACGTAGACCGGGGCCAGTGAGATTATTAGATACCAGGGAATATCGATTTTAATAAGTGCTGGGATAACTTCTAAAAGCAGGTATGATATACCTATAATAGGAATTATAGCAATTATTGAGGCAGCGGCCAAGTATGCTACTAAACGTCCTATTAGATTTGGGCCTCTTTCGTATTTTCTTTTAAGTTCTTTACGCAATTTATCTTCCATATCTTCACACTCCAAATTATGCTAAAGACTCATAGTTGACATTTTTACTCCTATAATTGTAGTATTTTGAGTGAAATCCTTAAAACAAAGAAAGCTTATTGCTTTTTTTAAAACTTATTCACACCTATTAGTTAATGTGTCTTTTTGTCAGACAAATTAGGAATTCGCTGTAAATTAAATTTCTTTTTCTCTTATAATTAAAACTTAGTCAATATAAGTGGAAATTTGAATTGTTTAATTAGACTCGGATGTTTGAATTGTTATAAATAGCTTTTAATGGAGGAACTTGGTTTTTTGGTAAAACAGGAAGAATTCGTGAACAGGTTGAATAATTCTAAATCCTTTACCGAGATCTTCAGCCTAGTTGAGTACGCGGTTATGTCCAAGTACAAGGCACGTAGAGCCATAATGCTAGGACTAACCGATTTGGGTGCTCAGGGAAGTTATCTTGTGGGCGCCTTCCATCCAGTGGGTTCTGAATTAATTGTTCTAAATAAAACCCCCCTTAGACGGGTAAAGGAACAATCACCCGATTATTACAATGCCTACGTTTTTCATCTTTTGCTTCATGAGTATCTTCACAGTTTAGGTGTGCTTGATGAAAACACTGTCCGTTACCTAACGGTTGAGATATGCAGGGAACTCTTAGGAAAGGATCATCCTGCAACTCAGATGGGGGATAAGGGCATCAGCTATTTCTTCCCATACATAACTTATCCGACACCGGAGATGGACGCTTCCGATATGAAAATTGAAATTGTTAAAAATTTCAGCCAGCAAACAACAAGATACTACGCTTAAATACACTTAACCTAGAAATGTTTGGTTGGATGTGGTTAATGTTTGCTGATTCGATTTTTAGTAATTATGTTTAAGGCATCGTAGAGCGGAAGGTCGAGGTGTTGCCAAGCTAGGCTTTCCATAATTTTTTCAACTATTAAGTCTTGGCCACCAGCAAGGTATAGTACTATTCCTGCAATTTCTTGTATCAGCTGTCTTAGATTGTACTTGCGAGTTTTGGATGAAATCTTCACAGATAATTCCGCTAGTCCAATGGCGTTTTCCGGATTGTTCAACATCAACTGGCAGAGAGCTTGTGTAACTAGTTCCGCAGCCGATAACTTTTCAATATCAAAAGGAATTTTTGCCTCTTGGAAGTGTTTCTTCGCATTTTTTTTGTCCCTATTTTCTAGGTAGTAGCATCCCAGAATTAAGTGAATGTTGGAGAATACTAGAGGAGAACTGTGTTCCTTTTTTAACTCCCGTTCCAAAATTTCGATTGCACTTTCAGGTTCGTCCATTCTGTAATGGCACGTGGCTAGCAGTACAGGAGAGAATTCGATTCCTTTATCCCCTCCCCTTCCCCTTCGATGGTAAATGTTTAATGCATTCTTATAATTCTTCTTGGCGGTGCTCTTATCTCCGACTAATCGGTAACAGTTAGCGGAATTATAGTAACTGATGATGGCTGGGAGAGCTGCTTTATCATTCTTGGCTAGGTTCCTAGCTGTTAGGGTAAAAGCTTTAGCCGCTTCAATTACAAAGTTGTGAAATTCATTTAGGTTCCCTAATGATCGGTAAATGTAAGAAATCCACAGGTAAACCTGACCAGTATCGGTTACTATGTTATTTTTTCGGGATTCCTCCAAATAGCTCAAGAAACATTTGAGCGCTAAATCTTTTAGGCGGCGAAATTTTTCCTCATCTCCCTCCACCTTATAGCAATCAGCCGCACTACTGTACCAGTAGCCCGCATTCTTGTAGTCTTTTTTCAGAAGGGATGCACTCTTCTTTCCAAGCTTTTCATAGAACTTGCCCATTTCCAAAAAGTTCACTTCAACAACCCCTTTTTAGATGAGATAAATAATATCACTCAACAGATATTTTACGCAGCTCAACTTATGTATTTCTTGATTTTTAAGTTTTAAATGTTGGAATAACTTTAATCCTTTATCATAGAATACATAACTTATCTCCGTGAGATAATATTAAAATAGTGAAAGAATAGTTCAATTTTTCTAAAGGTGGTTTTATGAGAGAAGAAGGAAATCTGAGAAGAACCCATCTCTATGACTGGCATGTTGAAAGAGCATACATGACCAGCTTTTCTGGCTTCGAAATGCCTTTAGAATACAAGCAATATGGTATCATAAAGGAACATTTGGCGGTTAGGAACAGTGTTGGTGTTTTTGACGTAACCCATATGGGTAGATTCGAGGTTTTAGGCTCTGATTCAATTAATTTTCTAGAGTATGTTACATCAAGAAGTTTGAAAGGACTGAGTGAGGGTGCCTGCAGGTATGGTCTTCTACTTAACGAGAACGGGGGAATAATTGACGATATAATCACAAACTATTTTGATGAAGAGAGAAGCCTTTTAGTGGTAAACGCTGGGAACAGTGAAAAAGATTTTAATTGGCTACTTAAAAAATCTGAGGGCTTCAACGTAAACATAAATGATATTTCTGAACTAACACCAATGTTCGCTGTTCAGGGTCCCGCCGCACAAAAAACTTTACAGAAACTGGTTGACCCAGACCTAAATAAATTGAAGCGTTTTAATTTCATTAGTACTGAGGTTTCAAATCAACCCTGTATAGTTTCGAGAACCGGATACACTGGTGAAGATGGTTTTGAAATTATTCAGAACAATGTACCCCTAAACAATCCCCGGAAAGCCTTTGATCTCTGGAATAGTATTCTGGGGGCGGGGAGAGAGTTTGAAATTTTACCCTGCGGGTTAGGAGCCAGAGACAGTTTGAGGCTGGAGGCTGGTTTGCCTCTCTATGGAAACGACATGGACGAGAACACAAATCCCTTTGAAGCAAAACTCGAAGCATTCGTAAATCTTGAAAAGGAAAATTATGTGGGAAAAAGAAAACTGATGAAGCTTAAAGACCTCCCCCCCTCTCGGATAAGGGTTGGAATAGCTATGGATGAGAGGGGTATTCCTCGGCCTCACTACAAGATTGTTCACGAGGGAGAGGAAATAGGTATAATCACGAGCGGTAGCATATCAATAACCCATGGAAAAATGGGCATAGGAATTGGATACGTGAATCCAGAGTTCTCCGAACCCGGTACAAAGGTAGAAGTAATGATAAAAGAAAAAGCCAGACTAGCCAGAGTAGTGGACCTGATGAAGTTACTCCGGGAGCTAAAAAGCGGGAGCGTAAAGCAGTCTTAAATCATTATGTGCGTATGCCGTCAATAGTAGGAGTACCATTATACTTCTTTTTGATACATTTTCCAACTGAGGATTGGTTTTCTTGCTGCCTTGACTTCATCCACCCTCCCTACCGAGGTATGGTGTGGAGCGTTCAAAACCTTTTCTGGTGAATTGTAGGCCTCATCAGATATTCTCTTAATTATTGATACGAATCTATCAAGAGTTTCTTTGGTTTCGGTTTCTGTTGGTTCTATCATTAGAGCCTCTTCAACTATCTGTGGAAAATAAACAACTGGGGCGTGTATTCCGAAATCCAGAATTCTCTTTGCCACATCGAGGGCGGTGACGCCCGTTTCAGCCTTTAGCTGCGCGGCGCTTATCACACACTCATGCTTGCGGGGTTTATCTGAGGCGTAAGGAAGACTGAACCCTCGTATTTCTTCAATTTTTTTTGCCAAGTAATTAGCATTAAGAACTGCAACCTCAGCAACCTCATTCAACCCCTCGGCTCCAAGTGAAAGAATATAAGAGTAGGCCTTAACAATGACTCCGAAATTCCCGAAGAATCCCTTCACCTTCCCCACCGACTTCGGCCTGTTATGGTCTAGGTAGTATACGCCTCTCTCCTCATCATACTCGACCGTTGGTACTGGTAGGTACGGGACTAGTTTATCTTTTACTCCCACAGGCCCTGCGCCGGGGCCCCCTCCTCCGTGGGGTGTTGAAAAGGTTTTGTGAAGGTTGAAGTGAACAATGTCGAATCCCATGTCTCCCGGTCTAACCTTATTAAGAACTCCATTCAGGTTAGCTCCATCATAATACAGGAGACCGCCAGTATTATGAATAATGTCCGAAATAGTTAGTATATCCTCTTCGAATATGCCTAGTGTGTTTGGGTTGGTAAGTATTAGACCCGCCGTTTGTTCTCCGGCCGCGCCTCTTAACGCTTCCAGGTCGACACATCCGTCTGTGGATGATGGGATGGTCACAACGTTAAAGCCTGCCATACTCGCGCTTGCGGGGTTGGTTCCATGGGCTGAATCAGGCACAATTATCTCTCTTCTACTCTCTAATTCTCCTTTCTCCTCATGGTATTTTCTCATAATACAAAGACCAGTAAATTCTCCATGGGCTCCTGCTGACGGCTGTGGGGTAACTCGTGCCATTCCCGAAATCTCTGCGAGCATTTTTTCCAGACGGTAGAGCAACTCCAAGGCACCCTGGACTGTGGAAACATCTTGGTATGGGTGAAGTCTTGAAATCTTGTCCATTCTAGCTATCTCTTCGTTTATCTTGGGATTGTATTTCATTGTGCACGAACCTAAAGGATAAAAGCCCAAGTCGACGGCGTAATTCATCTGGGCGAGATGGAGATAGTGCCTCGTTAGTTGTGGCTCTGATACCTCTGGTAGACCGATAGAGGTTTTTCTCTTGATTTTTTCGGGTATGGTCTTCAACACGTCTCCAACTTCTCTCGTAACTTTCTCGCATGTTTTTGGTAAGATGTGCCCTACTCTCTCTGGTACGCTTATTTCAAAGATGAGCGGTTCCAAGACTTTTTCTTTTTCTTTCCAAACAGCCTGATTAAATACCTCAGTCATTTCTCAGCCTCCTCTAACTGTACGTAGTCGTTAATTTTAGCTCCCTAGCCGGAGTTGCAAGAGATATCTGTTAACGCTTCAACTAATTTGTCCATGTCTTCAACGGTATGAATCTCTGTTACGCAATATAGACTGGTTTCACCTAACTCCGGAAACTCGCTTTTAATAATTTTACCTCCGTGAACTCCCCTATCCAACAGCTTTTTATGAACCTCTTCTACAGATTTCTGGGAATTAACTGTAAATTCCTTAAAATGAGTCGACTCAAACAGGGGTGCTATAAATCCCTCTATTTCGTTTATCCTCCGCATCACGTACTTCGCGTTGGCCATACAAGTTTCCCCAAGTTGAGCCAATTCACTCGGTCCCACACAGGCGAGATATATTGCTACCTGAACCGCGCAGAGTGCCTCATTAGAGCAGATGTTACTCGTAGCTTTTTCCCTACGAATGTGCTGCTCTCTGGTTTGCAGTGTTATCGTATAACAACGATTTCCCTGGGCATCTTCGGTCATGCCGATAAGCCTCCCAGGCATATTCCTCATTAACGTCTTATCCTCTCGGCAGGCGAATAAGCCAATCAGGGGTCCCCCAAAGCATGGATCAATACCAAGCGGTTGTCCCTCACCTATCACAATGTCTGCTCCGTACTGTCCGGGTGATGCTAGAACACCCAGAGAGGTTGGATCGACCCCCACCACGAACAGTGCTTCGTTTTCATGGGCGATTCTCCCTATTTCGGCAACTTCAAACTCCATAACTCCGAGATAGTTGGGGTTCTCAACATATATTCCCGCAGTTTTTTTAGAAACCATACTCTCCAAGGCGTTAATATCAATAATCCCAGTTTCCCTAACATAGGGGACCTCTCTAACATTCATTATGTTATGGGTGTATGTTTCGAGGGCGGCTCTTCTTTCGGGATGGATTATTCTCGGAACTAGAAACTCTTCCCTCTTTGTCACTCTCCCCGCCATTAGTGCAGCTTCACCAAGTGCAGACGCCCAATCATACATTGAAGCATTAGCTATGTCCATACCCGTTATTTCACATATCATGCTCTGATACTCAAATAGTGCCTGAAGAATTCCCTGAGACACCTCCGACTGATAAGGGGTGTAAGAAGTTTGAAACTCGGGAAGAAAAGTAAGCGACTTCACAACCGCTGGCACGTAATGGAGCCACACACCCGAACCCAAAAAAACTGGAATGTCCTTATGAGTAACATTCCTATTCATTAATTTTTCAACAGTTCGATTCAAATCAACTTCTACTTGTGATTCAGGGAGATTGAGTCTCTTATTCAACCTTGTTTTTCGCGGAATATCCTTGTATAACTCCTCTACACTTTCGATTCCAAGCTCCTCTAACATAGCCTTTTTGTCATCTTCGGTTGCTGGTATGTACTGGTGTTTAAATACCATTACTTCACCTCTAAAACCCGGTTTTAATTAATTTTACAAGCTTAAACTGATTTTAACTCTATCTACAAGTCTTCGTCCTAAAGACGGTATACGAATTGATAAACATTTATCTTCTCATTGTTTACAAAACCCGTGCGAATATGTTTTCGAACTACATAGCTGAAAAGAATGGAAAGCATGTAAACGCATCCGTAAGATAAAATTTGGAAAAAGAAAAGGATAAAAGTACAATTTATAGCTGTATTCATAGGATTCATTAAGGTTCTGGTGGTCTTAGGTTGTCGACTGATGATAAGGAGAAGTTTTCAATAGTCAATGCTATGAGCCGCGAAGTGGTAACCTGCCACATTTCCGACCCCCTTCCCAAAGTAGCGCAGCTGATGGTGGATAATTGGATTAGCTCGGTATTTGTAAGAGATGACAATGATAGGGTTGTTGGAATAATAACTGATGGCATTATTTTCCGACTGGTAGCTAAAGAGAAGGATCCAAGGCTTTACAAAGCAGGAGACGTAATGGTCAGGGACATTATAACAGTGGGTCCCAACGCTTCGATCGATGAATTAAAAAGTCTATTTGATAAAACCAAGGTGAAGCGGGTCGGAGTGGTTAACAATAAAGGCAAAATCATAGGGGTTATCAGTAAAAGATGGGTCAACAGATTCAAGAAATACACAAGATACTACGAAATCGAGTTACAACCAAAAGAATCAACGGAAAAACCAGTCAAAAAACAAATGACCTAAAATGATAATCAAGACCTCCCTTCTTGAAAATCGAGAAAGATGCTAAGCGGATAATACAAAAAATGAATCCACTATTATTATTTTACTTGTCTCTGGTGCATTAAAAATGTCTAAAAATCTGGATAGTAACGAAACCAATGGCCTCGGACTTGAAAAAAAGAAGGAAGAACAACATACCAATATGTTCGAGGGTTTGATAGGAATTTACCTATGTTACTTTCATGAGGCCAGAGGACACCTCGCATTGTTTACATGCCCAGAGAACCTGAAGAATGATGTGGAAACACTTAGGGTAATTCAAAAACATCCTGTATGGTGGCTTGGCGCCGAAGATTTCAAAGAAGAAGGACTGAATCGAGTAGATCTAGAATTTGGGGGAAAGGTGTACGCTGCCACAAAGTTCAAGGCTAAATCGGCTAGAGAAAAACAAAGAGCGGGCATGTCCCCAGAAACAGAAGAGGTCTTCGTTCTCATAGTTAGCGTACCTGTCGGTATAGCCAAACCATTAGGAGATATGCTACTCAGCGTTTTGCTCCAAAAAATCAAGAAGAGTGTGCAGGACAAACTCTATGTCCTCATAGAGAAAGACCTAGCCTGCTGCAAACCCATAAAAAACGATGAAGATCACAAAATTATCAAAGACGGGGAGGAAGTAGAAAACACTCTCTCAAAAATATGTGAAATTTCCACACCGATAGTATCCGCTGAATTAATGGATGCTCTACAGAGTGACGTGGAGAAACAGAGAAACCTAGTATACTTCCTTCTCAGCAGTATGTACGGCGTCACCGGTCCACAGGCAAGGGCTGTTCCCTTATCCGGAAAGAGCGCTATAGAGACGAGAGCAATTGAACACATCCCTGAAAGCCCCGTGGAACTGGTAGGTGTAGAATTTACCGACAGTAAGAAAAAACTGAAAATAACCGTCAAAAACAAATCCGAAAAAAGCCTAGATAACATAAAAATATCCATCGCACACATCGAAGAATTTTTCGAAACATACTCCTGGGACACAATGGTTGAAATCTGGTTCCCCTACGAAGAACTAGTATTCCAGTACCCCCGAGTCGACAACGACGGCGAATACATCCTAAAAATCGAAGACAGAACCGAAAAACTACTAGTAAAAAGAATCTCAATAAAAGAAATGCAGTGAAAACCAAATAATCAAAAAACCAAAAACACAATATCCTCTCAAAACTTTGAAAGATCCTTCAAATGATTATAACAAAAAATTAAATTAACTGTAATGCATCACTAATTTTAGAGAGAACAGAGTGATCGGCTTGAAAACTTCGCTCATAAAAATCGCTTTACTAATAGTTCTAATAACCATAGCAGTCCCCCTCCTATTTCTCCCTACCCCTAATTCTTGGGTGCCAATGTTCATTTCACAGAACCAACAAGCAATACAAATACAAAACATCCCCACACCAATAATTCTGAAAACAAACACCACACAATACGTAATAATAACAACGCCAGACTGGGCAAACAACACCAATCTAACACAATTCGCAGAATGGAAAACACAAAAAGGAATACCCACAACCATATTCAACACAACCTACATCTACGACAACTACCCCGGAAATGACAACCAAACAAAAATACGTAACTTTCTGAAAGACGCGTATGACAAATGGAATATTCATTGGGTTCTATTGGCGGGAGACACAAGTGAAATCCCCATAAGATATTTTTGGATAGAAGCTGATCCATTGGATCCCATAGCTCCCAGCGATTATTATTATGCGGCTTTGAATGGGAGCTTTGATAATAATGGAAATGGGAAATATGGAGAGTTTGGAGAAATAGATTGGATTCCTGAACTATACGTTGGAAGATTGCCCGCCTCAAACCCGACCGAACTTGGAGACATGATAAACAAGACACTCACCTACGAAAGAGATATAGAAAATATAATAGGGAACTGGATGCAAAGAGCAGTTTTCGCAGGAGGCGAAATACTCCAAGGTAGTGATGTTCAGGGGTGGAGAATCAAAAATTATATCAGTGATTATGTTATCCCTCCAGAACTAAATATGACTTTTACTAAACTATTTTGGGACAATGTTAGAAATTATAATAATCTAACTCTGGCTAACTTTACTAATGCCATAAATTATGGGAGTGCAATAGTTAATTTGTGCTCTCACGGTTCCCCAACATCAGTTTCAACATATCTAGGCGGCGTTAGTTATTATACTTCTACGGATGCTGCGAGTTCTAGTAATGATTATGAATTGCCTATAGTTTTTGCTTCAGCTTGTTCAACAGCACATCTGGATTATGCGGTAGATAGTATAGGAGAAGCCATGTTAAAAAATCCAATTGGCGGTGCGATATCGTATATTGGGGCTACTAGAACAAGCTTTGGCGGGGATAACATTAATGACATGTCTGATTCCCTTTTAGACGCCTTGTTCTTTGAAACACTTCTCAAAACTAGCGATGGTTTATTTTCTCAGCGCCCAGGGTATGCATTATATCAGAGTAAATATCAATACTATCAAGATGTTGGTTTACTAAATCTGGCTCAAAACCCTGAGTATCGACAAGAATTCTTAGAATACATTCTCCTAGGAGACCCAGAACTTCCAATCTGGACTAGTACACCGAAAAATATGAGTATTATTTTACCCGAATCCACAATTCCTGGAAAGTTGATGCAGATCAGCGTTCAGAGTGATGAAGGAGTTCCAGTGGATAATGCCTTAGTTTGCATCCAGGGAACGAATTACTACCACACTTATCTCACCGACTCGGCGGGCAGGATAAGAATCCCCGCACCCCAGACCGGAAATTATAGTATCATAGTGACCAAGCCCAACTTTCTGTACAATACAACCGTTCTAGCGGTGGGCCCGACAACAGACCAACCCACAACCTTTGTTATAGATGCCCCCAGTAAAATTAACCCCGGAGACCAGTTTACAGTCAAGGTAACTTGCAGCGACCCTCAGGGGGTAATTAGATTAGAACTCGTCGTGACTGATTTTCATAAAGTAATCGTCGACTCGGTGCCAATGCTTAATAACACTTACAGCTTCGATATAGGTTCCTCCTATTTCGACAATCACAGCATGGTATTTTATGCCAGAGCAACAGATTCGCAGGGCTATCAAACCTTCTCAGACGCCCAAAGCGTAATCGTTCAAACACCAGCCGTAACCCCCATAATCCTGGCGGTGACAATGATCCCTACAGAGAACTCCCTCTTTTCTCCGAGAACTATGCTTTTATTAATTCCTTTCCTCATCTGCGCGGCGGTGGCTGTTTTCGCTTGGCCGTCCAAAGAAGAGTAGCTTCTAACATTCATCTAAAAAGGAAAAATTACCCCGAATTTAGACGATTTCCGTCGTATACAAACCACTTTTTTCAACTTTTTGCATAATCGAAAAGGTATTAAGTACGAAAAAAATAAGTGGTACTGAAGTTAACAGGGTTTTACAGCGTAAATCGGGGTCTTCTAAAAAATTTATATACTTGATAATAATAATTTCCATCTTATATTTGAGAATTAGTTTAAATATAATCATGCCTCGATGGATTATTGTTAGGCGAATAAATCTGCGCTCGAAAAACCGTAGAAAACGAGTTGAAGGAGAGACAAAAATGTTAAACGAGGAGGAAAAAGGCTACGTAAGTTATACATTTCCTGAAAGGCTTTTAAAAGTAAAAAAGCTTGAAAACTTCGGGCGTTTAAACCAGGAAGTAGTTAGAAGCGGAGTTTGTACTGCTTGTTGCACTTGCGTTTCAATCTGTCCCGAAAAAGCCCTTGTAATGGAGGATGAGATGCCGAAGCTAGTCGGGAAATGTACCGCATGTGGAATATGTTATCGCGCGTGTCCAAGAACTATAACCTCGATAAAATCCTTGATTGGAGACTATGTTGCGGCTTTTATTGGTAAGTCTGCATTAGATAAAGTTAAGGGTCAAGACGGTGGAGTTGTAACTTCTCTTTTACTGTATGCTATGGATAATGGCTTAATAGATGCAGCAATAGTGACGCAAAAAAGTGAGAAGGAACCGTGGAAGCCTGTCGCGAAGATAGTTACTAGCTCTGAGGAGCTTCTGAAATCTTCGGGCAGTGTGTACTCTCACAGTCAAACCGTTGAAGCCCTAGTGGAGGCGATAGATAAGGGGTATCGTTCCATAGCTTTTGTTGGTACTCCCTGCAATATAGAAGCTGTCGCCAAGATGCAGACACAACCCTTTGGTATACTCCACTTATTTATGAAGGCGAAGATACTCAAAGTCGGATTGTTTTGTATGGACTCCTTCTCTCATGAGGGGCTTAAAGAATTCTTTGAGGAAGAACAAGGAATACCTCTAAGCTCTATCCGTAAAATGGGTATCGCAGCTGGAAAATTTAATATAATCTATGATAATGATAAGACCAATTCTTGGCCTGTCAAAGAACTGGACAGGTATCGTTCAACTAGTTGTCACTACTGTAGGGATCTTACCTCAGAACAGGCGGACATATCCGTTGGTAGCGTAGGTTCTCCTGAGGGATACTCAACAATACTAGTTCGGACGGGTGTAGCTAATGAACTTCTGGAGGATGCTATGGAAAACGGCTACTTGACTTTACAACCTTTAGACCGGGAAGGTCTTCAAAAAGTTTTGAACCTTGCAAGGTTAAAGAAGGTGCAAATGTATACAGAGAAACGGCGTCACACATACGTTCTGAAGTATGTTCCAACAACTGCGGGGATTCCAGAACCTGCGGAGCGGAAAGGAGCCATACCTTTAGCTGAAGAGAAGACTAAAGCAAAGGAAGGCGTAATTGAACGCGCTCTTCAAAAGCAGCTAAAGGTTTCAGAGGCTCAGTTCGTCGATGGCAATACAATGCTTCAATTAACTTTATCAAATAATTCGGGGAAACCCATAAACGATGTGAAAGTGAGGATTGCCAACTTGGAAGATTTATTCGAGACTAACGCTTGGGAAACGAGTATTGAAACATGGTATCCCTTTGAAGAGCTTGAATTCGCCTATCCTAGGGCTAAGGATGATAAAGAATACCTGTTAACTATTTCCGACAGGCAGGGCACTATTCTATCGCAAAAGTTTAGTGTTAAGGAAATTGAGGGCAAAAAATCGGAGGAATAAACGTTAAATATGAATTTGATTCTAGTTTTGTGAGGAGGTAAAGACTATGAAAATTTCGCTGGTAGGCTTGAGTGGTAGTGGAAAAACATCTGTATACCTGACTACATTCGCGGGCAAGAAACCGGAACAAACCAAGGGTGCGGCTCCGACTATCATGTATGAGATAAGGAGACATCCTTTCCTTGGCTTGGAGGTTTCGATATTTGATTTTGGAGGTCAGGAACAGTACCGGGAATCCTATATGAGTGATCCCAAGGTATTTTCTGGAACAGATGTACTAATTCCCGTTATAGATCTTCACGAGCCTGAAAAATTCGAGGAGGCAAAAAAGTACTTCACCGACGTAATGAATCTGTTTAAGAAGCATAATATTAAACCTGCAGTGCACATTTTCTTCCACAAATATGATCTGGAAGACTACGTGAAGGAACTTCTGGATACTAATTTGGAGAAGGCTAAGGGTGCATTCTTGGATCTGTTCTCTAAATGGAATCCTGTTTATCATGTTACCTCCATTTATGAGCAGGAAAGACTCGCCGAAATATTTCGAGACATATTAGTCGCGAGTTACAAGTCTCTTGAAAAACATGTTGAGACTGCTCAGAAACAGCTGAGTGAAATTCCTGCCAGAATTATTATTAGCGACACCGCTGGTAACGTGATTGTGCACAACGTTCAGGGAGTTAGCACAGGATTACAGCTGAGAGGCGACTTGAGAGATTTCATAAGTGCGTGTAACAATTTGAGGGAAAACCTCTTTATGTCCGAATCCGCGGAATTTACTGGACGGGGACTAGAAGGAGACAAAGAGATTACCTTACACGTATTCAAATTCATAATAGCAGTATTGATAATGAAAACCCAAGAGCTAGACAAGAGCGCGCAGGAAAAAATAGAATCACTGCTCTCTGACATGTCAATGTTTGCCGACCTTGTAGTTAGAGCCCATGCCGAGAGTTAATAAAAAATTAATTAATAATCCAATACTTTAAGGTAGTTACAATGTCAATAGAGTTGCGTGCAAAGGATGCAGCAGCGGCGGGTTCTTCCGTAAGAACCTTAACAAAGTTTGACCTTGCCAATGATACAAAGGTTTGGTGGGGCGGGGTAACGCTCCTCACTAACTTACCTTGTGGAAACGAACTCCCCTTATCCACAGGTGAAATATTCTGTGAGGGATCTCTTGAAAATGGAACATACATTCGAGAACGTGAGCTCTCCGTGAGCAGAAGAGCGGTCCCCACCCTAATACGAAAAAACATACACTACCTTATCAGAGCAACAGTCTCGGTGGGAAAACCAGATAAACACGGTGAAGAATTTAAAATCTCCTCAGAAAGACCTATTAAGATAAGATTGGAACAGAACTTTGAACCTAATCCTGTTTCTCTCACCATTAAGGGAATGAGCTTCAGCGTAGAAAAGGATACAGTTCAACCTGGTGAGATAATTAAACTGAATTACAAAACTGAAGGGTTAAAACTATTAACAGTAAATCTGGTTAATGACTCAAACATTAATTGTTCTTGTCCAAAATATGCAAAGGTTTGCGTTCACATTAAAAAGAACCCTCCAGAGATTTTAACCACTGTTGAGGAAAAGAACCCCACACAGGGTTACCTATCTATCAGGATACCTCAGTACGCCGAGCACAGCTACAACTATTTCTGGGAGCCCACCGAAAGAACCCAATGGTCCCAGACGCTCGGAGTTTATTCCTACTGGTATCTTGACATCATATGTACGAAGGTTACCGGTGAAAGTATTAAATTCCAGATACCAATTAACATTGTATTACCCCCCCTAGGAGAGGAGGGGTTGTTTGAAGAATCAAAAGCACGAAGTATTCTAAAAGGGAATGTACTGCCGCAATCATTAGAAGTTTCAGTGAAACAAAAAGAAAAAGATCAATTAAGCATGCTTATAACAAATAACACAAAACAGAAACTCAAGGGTGTTACCATAAAAGTTGTTGGGATAAAAGAGGAGCTATTCGAAATAGCACCTCACATGCTGGGAATCAAAGAATTGCCCATTGGAAAAGAGGTAGAATTAAACTATGAATTTCATGAAAAAAATGTTCAAAGTTTCCAATTGTCTTTCGAAGATAACGAAGGAAATACTGTAAATAAGAGAATCAAGATGGCCCGTTCTACCTAAATCCAAAAATCTAACTAATTCAACAATAGATTAGATTACTTCTCTTATCTCCTCGATAGTTTATATAAAAAATTTTTTATAAGTATACTGCTAATTATACTAGTGAATTCATTAAACTATAATGCCTTGCATCCTAAGAAAATGCCTTTAATAAAATAATGATATCAATATTTACCATTTTCATAATCTTTAGACATAAAATATCCGAGGGAGTGACAATTTGGAGATAAAGGAAACTAGGATACCGTTTATAGACTTTTCTTTAGGTGAACTTTCCGAGGGGCAGGTACTGCTTTTTACCGCGGACTCTTCCACACTAAACGACGCACTGCTGCTTAGCATGCTAGTTACCTTTAACCTGATAGACCAGGGAATGGCCTGTGTTGCAATTCAAACAGACGAACCCTACTTTTTAGCCTCAAAAAAATTTAAACACGTTTTTCTGCCTGACAAGTTCCCTCTTTTAATAAAAGCAATGGATGAAGGACGTTTCACCTATCTAGACCTTACATCTGATAAAAGTCAATCCGATAAAACCACTGAAGATTTAAGCGGTGTTAAACTGGTTAGAAACGATATAGATAGAATATTGTATGAAGCTAGCCAGGCAATAGACAGAACAAAGAGGAAGTTTCCTGATACTAAAATTATTTTCTTGTATCATAATATAAGCTCTACTATAGTTGATTTCGATTCAAAGGCTGTTTTAAAGATGTTAAAAAAACTGATTGCGAATATAAAGCAGGATGGTAACATCTTCATCGGGGTGATGAATAGAGATATTCACGAACCAGAAATAACAAATACTCTAAAACACTTTTCGAACTATGCCGTGGAGTTTGGATTAGAATTAAAGGATAATTCTCCGCGCCCTTATTTTCAAGTCTCCAAAACACCGATGGTTGGATTTGTTAAAAGAATTCTACACAAAAAACTTGCATATCACATTTCTGGCAACAAGTTTGAAACCTTTTCACCCATCTCTTTCTACCTAGATGAATTAGAAAACGGACAGGTTTTTTATCAGAAGGGAGAGGTTTCAATATTAGGAACCAAAAACCTTGTACTTCCTATCTACTTTCTAGTGAACCTTCTAAAAAGTTTAGAAAGAAATCTTGGTTATGAGACATATAGAAAAGTTGTTTTAGAACTCGGTGCAGATTCCGGAACCAAAAACGTTAGAGCTGTTGAATCGGAATTCAAATTAAAAGAGGATCGCCTTTTACTTTCAACCATTAGCTACGTTGGTGCTAGAGGCTATGGTAAATTATTAGGCATTGAGGGAACTCTTGAATCTGGTAAGATAAAAATCAGAATTCGTTCCTCTTTAGCTGAATTTTGGGGCAAATCGAACCAGCCGGTGGATGTTTTATATGAGGGAGGTTTCCTAGGAGTGGTCAAAGAAATTACGGGAAGAAAATGGATTTGTAAAGAAACAAAGTGCATGGTTATGGGCGATGATTACTGCGAGTTTGAATTGACTCGGATGTAATTCTAAACAAACATTAATTTTTAAATCAACTTTCAATTGTTTTTTATTAGCTCTTCCAAGGAGATGTGGAATTGAAAATTCGAAATACTGGAATAGAATTTGTGGATCAATCCCTCGGTGCTCTTTATGATGGTTTACCAATGATATTTTCCGCAGACTCGACTACAGCAAATGATGCTCAGAAGCTTGGGAGTTTAATAGCATTGAACATTTTGGAAAAGGGTGGGGGGTGCGTTCTTATTTATGAAAACCTTCCCTTCTCTTTGGCAGTAAATGAAACATTATATTTTCACTCCCCTGAGAATAAGCTTACTCTTGAGAAGGCGATGAATGAGGGTAGATTGCATTATCTTAATATTGTAATAGAAGACGCCGTTAGTACTCTGCATTTTAATCACTCGGAGTTTATAAATACTGTTGCAAATGATCCCGACAGAATAATGTATGAAATTTTAAATGCAAAGAATCAAATCAGAAAAAACTTTTCAGATATCCCCATTCTAATTTTACAAACAAATATCAGTTCCTTGGCTGTGGATTTTGGTTCAAAAGCCGCATTAAATACGATAAGAAAAGTGATATTAAATGTTAAAAGTGGGCGTGATTTCTTTCTTGGTATTTTGAATCGAGAAATGCAAGAGCCGAATGTAACTAACTCCTTTACCCACCTTGCTGACTATGTACTTGAATTCGGAATAGATATACTTGGCGGTAAAAAGCAACCCTACGTGTCTGTAAATAGAACTCCCCTGTTGAAGGACATTGGAAGAAAACTTTACAAAAAATTCGCTTATGAACTTTCAGAAGATAACTTTTATACGATTCCTTCTCTTCCCACCTCCTTTGAAGAGTTAAAGGAAAGTATTTCCTATCTCGAGAGGGGGGAGATCACCGCCCATGACACAAATTACATTATCACTGGGATGAGGGATTTCGTACATCTCTTAAAAGAAGTTGAAAAAAAACTTGGGAAAAGCGAATACACTAAAACAATTAAAACGGTAGGTAGATCGATAGGATCACATATTGCAAAAGCGTTATCCTCCCAATTTCAGCCAACTACCGAAGAACTTTTTAAAGCTGCACTAAATCACCTCTCAATTACTGGTTGGGGTAAGTTTAACATTTTGGAGGGAAATACTAACTCCAAGAGGATAAGAGTAGAAGGGTTTTCTGTATTTGCGGCTAATTATGGAGAATCCGATCATCCAGTTTGCGTTTTGGAAGAAGGCATTCTACAAGGAATCTTGGAAGAACTCACTTCACTGAATTGGACCTGTATAGAAAAAGAATGTATTGCTAAGGGAGACAAACCGTGTAAATTTGAATTGGAACTTGTAGAAAATCACTGAACTTTATTCATGAACGGATCAAAACTTAGAATGAGGGACAAGTTTGAAGATCGAAAAAACTTTAATAGATTTTATAGACGAGGCTCTGGGCAATCTAGATGAAGGTACTTCAATATTGTTCGTATGCGATTCTTTAACTCTCAATGACACGATAACTCTCTGCGGTTTAATTATTGTTAACTTCATTAAACAAGGGGGAGGTTGCATCGTAGCAAATACAAGCCTGCCCTTTTCTATGATCTATGTTGATATTAAAAGTAGGTCTATGATGGAAGAACTTCCTTTTATAGAGAAAGGTGCAGAGGAAGGCAGGTGTTACTATATAGATATTGCTTCAGAGGAAGCTTTTCAGGAGGATCTGAGTAATTTTAAGGGTGTAATTAAAATTAACAACGACCCGAATAGGATAATATACGAAATCCTTTTTTTAGGGGATGAAATCAAAAAAAGTTTTCCAGATGCTCCAGTTATGGTTTGGTACAATAATTTTAGTTCCTCTATTATTGATTTTGGCTCAGAATCCGTTTTAAAAATGTTTAGAAAGCTGTCAACAAGTGCAAAGCAAAAAGGATACCTTATTACTGGCCTAGTTAATCGCGACCTGCATGATCCCCGCATAATAAACACTTTAATGCACTTTGCGGATTTTGTAGTAGAACTTAGTTCCGAAGAAAAAGGAGGAGTAAAACAACCATACGTGCGAGTATTGAAATCTCCCATTTTAGAACCAAACGTAACAAATTTACAACAAAGATACGCTTATACCCTGTCTGGAACTAATTTCTCAACGATTCCCTCTCTGGCTCCCGTTTTTGATAAGTTGAAGAGAAATATTTCCTATCTTGAGAGAGGAGAAGTTTCAATCTATAATATGGAATATTTGATTACACCTCTGAACACTTTCTTACTGTTGCTTAAAGAGCTTGAGAAAAATTTGGGAATAAACGAATATAATGAATTTGCGAAAAATTTCGGTAAAACGGTGGGTTTAGAAATCACAAACTTCTTTAGATCAAAATATAGCCTGCAGGGAAATGAATTACTGAAAGAAGCAATAAACTATTTGCTAATTCGAGGGTGGGGAAGACTAATCGAAAAGGTGGGAAGTCTTGAGTTGGGTAGACTCAAAATATCTTCTTTTCAAACCTTCGCGTATAACTATGGAAAATCAGATCATAAAGTTTGTGCAATATTTGAGGGCATTGTATCAGGTGTTTTAGAAGGCGTTACAGGGAACAAGTGGACTTGTAGGGAAACAAAATGTATGGCAACAGGCGATGAGCTATGTGAATTTGAAGCAAAAGTTGAAAAATAAGCCTCTTTCACAAATTTGGCGTTCTCTCCAATATCTCTACTTATAGAAAAAAAGATAATATTTATATCACTCGTTCTTCTCTGGTTTAAGAGAAGGGATTAGTGTTGAAGATTCGTAGAACTGGAATCGATTACGTTGATAAAACTTTAGGGCGCCTTTATGATGGTTTGTCAATTTTGGTAGCATCAGATTCTTTTACACTAAACGATGCCGAGAGGCTCGCAGGTTTAATTTGCCTGAATTTTATGAAGGGGGGTGGAGCAGTTATTACTGTTCATACCAATTTACCCTTCGATAAGGTTTCAAAAGAGATTAAGAATAGTTATTCCGATGAAAACAATGTAGCGTTTCAAAAGGCTGTACGAGAAGGCAGGTTCTATTACCTAGATTTGGTTTCAGGTGAGAATAGACTCAACGCAAACTATAACAATTTTAAAAATGTTAGAGGAATAGCAAATGATCCAAATAGAATAGTTTATGAAATAAACGTAGCAAAAAATCAAATCAAACAGGAGTTTCCAGAAACACCAATTATTGTTGTCTATTTAAATGTAAGTTCTTCGATTGTTGACTTCGATCCAAAAACGGTTTTAAAGATGATCAGAAAACTAACTATTGATACTAAGAGAGAAGGAGATATTTTTTTAGGCGTAGCGAATCGTGACATCCATGAACTACAAGTTACTAATACATTAAATCACGTTGTTGATTACTCAGTAAATTTTGGTTTTGAAACAATTGATGACAAAAAACAATCATACGTATATACTTCAAGAACTCCCTTAGTGAGGGAAGCTCATAAAGTTCTGAATCAGAGATTCGCATATTTTTTCACCCGTGATAATTTCATCACAATATTCCCATTGTATTACTCGTTTGATGAGTTGAAAGAAAGCATGTCGTTTAGTGAATTAGGACAAGTTTCGGTACTCGGCTGGAACCACATTATCACACCAATACAAACTTTATTACTATTTCTTGAAACCTTGAAAAAACTTCATAGCCATGAAGAATATCAACGAATACTTTACGATTTGGGTCTGCATGTGGGAATAGGCGCAGCCAATTTAATCGGATCTGAACGTGGAATAAACAATAAAAAGTTATTCGAAGAAGTTTTAAAATATAACACGGTCGCGGGATGGGGCAGACTTCTATCAATTGAAGGAAGTATTGATGAAGGCAGACTAAAAATTGCCGGGATTTCTACTATTGCCCTATCATACAGTCGTTCAGATCATCCGGTATGCGCTTTTGTTGCAGGGGGTCTAGCCGGAATTCTCCAGGTAGCTACGAAGAAGGAGTGGAAGGGCAGAGAAACAAAGTGCATAGCGAAGGGAGATGACCACTGCGAATTTGAACTGGAGCTAAAATAAATAGATGACAAGCGAGTTTTCTGAATTATCTCTCATTATTGAAGGATAGACTTAGAAGTAGGTAGCATAATTTCCCTCTGCTCTCTTGGACTCTAGTTTTTCCAAGTTTCTTTTTCTTTTTCCTTTTGCTAGTTTTATCACCATGGGTAATCCTGTTTCAGTTTCGTCTAAGGGCTTTGAGGTTAGGTATCCCTCTTCTTGAGCCTTTTGGAAAACTTCCTTTCCCCTTTCTGTTCTAATGAGGACAGTTGACCAACCGGGTGGTGATCCGATGGAGCCCACTGATATATCTGCGAGTTCGTTTGTAAGGTCTGGGCATACGTGGCAGGCTTCTCTTGCTAGGCTTGTTACCTCTTTAACTGGTACTGATGTCCGTTCACCCGTTTTGGTGTGTACTGAGAATTGTCCCTTGCTGATATCCATTTTGCGGGCGTTTTCTAGGCTAACCTTGCAGTAATCCTCAGAAATTTTCTTCAAATTCTGATAGGCAAAGTTTTCCATACAGAATATGCCTATTATAAGAGCAATGTCTCCCATAAGTTCTTGGAAATTGTCTGAAAAGACTTGGGATTTTCTAACCGCTTGAATTTGGCAGGGAGTTCCCGCCACAGCAATTTTTTTGAGCCCCATTTTTTTGGCTTTTTCGAGCCCTATAAGCGTAGGGGTAATCACATACTTTGTACCTGCTGTTTGAAGCAGTTCCTCTTTGTTTGTTATGACTACGGGTTCCGATGTCCAGTTTTCTCCCGTCTTTTTAACCGCTAAAACACCATCTATCAACTTATGATCAAAAAGGTAAGTTAGGAGTGATGTTACTATGCCTCCGTCTTGGCAGACTTTTTTTATTTCTTCTTTTTTAGTTTGGGCTGATAACGCGTTTTTATAGGATGCTATTGGCTCCTGCTCTAGATTAGAGGACGCCCCCTTTACATACTCTCTTATAAGGTCCAGATAAAGGAAAGTTCGGGGGCAGGCTACATTGCAGACGCCGCATCCAATGCACTTGTTCTCATCAATTACTGGAGCCTCATCTACAATCGTTATCGCATTAACGGGACAAAAACTTACGCAAGCTCCACAATCCACACAGAGCTTTCCATCCACAATAAACTTAATTTTTTCAAATGGAGTTCTTGATAGTTCGGGCTTTAAAACAGGTTTATAAATTGGTGCAGAATTAGCATTTTCCCCAATGCCCCTTTCAACTAACCCTTCATACTCCAAAAGTCGGAGATGCTTTCGTAGATTAAAATTGGAGATTCCCACTTCCTGTTCTAGTTGGGATAAAGTTGCATTCCCCAAACTTTTTAGAGCTATTAGAACTTTTCTTCGCTCTGTTTCATCGTCTACGAGATAGTCTAGTAGCTTTTCCCACTCCTCGCGTGTTAATTTGCCACACTCAAGGATTTCTTTTTCTCCTCCGAACAGAGCGCGTATCCTGAAACTGTTTAATGCATCTAATGTCGCATTCAAATCATTCTTCAGTTTATTTACCAATTTGTTGCCTCCATTCAAACGGCCTGCCTTATGGTTACCTAATCCTCCGCTTATGAGGATCGTCTCCCGAACCCTCCAAGATTTACCAGTTCGGGATCATTCAGGGGTAACCGGAATCATTATTTTTCACGTATTGGGTTGGGTCCAAGTTTCTCAAGTTTCTTCATCATGTCGTCAACGGATTCCTTGAATCGGCTTACTTCGGCTGCTGAACAGTGGTACATGTTTACTCGATCTCCGCCGAGTCCACGTCTCTCCAATATTCTTTTAACAAAGTTGACGTGTTTTTCCGCCATGATATTTCCCTGTTCAAAGTCGCACTCACCGACGTGTCATCCCACGACCATAACGCCGTCTGCGCCTTTGCAAATTGGCTCAAGCAACAGTGAGCTGTCGATTCGTCCAGTGCACCTTAAACGCACGATTCTAACAGAGGTGTCGTATGAGACTCTGGAAACACCTGTCAGATCAGCTACTCCATAACCTCATTTCCAACACGCAAACATCACAACTTGATGGGTCAACTGTTTTCCTCCAACACACACTCCTTTTTTTTAAATAATTGTTTTTAGTCCTCCTGGTCGCTTACCAGAGCTTTCATCCACCAGTCAGGTCTTTCGCTGATGGAATCATAGGCATAAGGACTCTAAGATTTTACAGTCGCTGCTACCTCTTCTCGTATTTGTTCATCGCGATAATATCTGAGATCCAAGGCATGTGCGGGACAAGAAGCTACACAGATTCCACAACCCTTGCAGCTCGTTTCATCCACTCTTGCGATGCCATCTACCACTTTAATAGCTCCGTAGGGACAATTCCTTTGACATCTCTTGCAACCAATGCACAGTTCCTCATTAACTATTGGAGTTATCAGCTCAAGTGCTGCTTCCCCAGCCAGACACCATGCTGTCGCGGCTGAGGCTGCGGCTTTAGCTGAGGAAACTGAGTAGGATATGTCCTTGGGTCCTTGTGCTGTGCCACATATGTAAATAGCACGGGTTTTCGTTTCTTGTGGGTTAAGCCCGGCGTGTATTGGCTTCAGGAATCCACTTGCCGCTCTGTCAATGCCCAGAATTGCTCCAGTTTCTATTCCTGCTTTTGAGGGCACCACCGCGGTTGAAAGAACTAATATATCAGCTTCAGCCGTTTTTATCTCACCAGTTAGGGTGTCTTCAACTCTGAGCAGGAGATTTTTGGTTTCTGGGTCTTCTCTAACTCTTGCTACGTTGCCCCTAACGAAGTTCACTCCGTGTCCTCTGACTCCCCTGTAGTACTCTTCGTGTCCTTCGTCTACTGTCCTCAGGTCCATGTAGTAAATCGTTATCTCCGCGTCTGGGTCGTGTTGCTTTATCAGCTTTGCGTTCTTCATCGCCACCATACAGCAGACTTCGGAGCAGTAAGGATTGGTTTTCACGTCCCTTGACCCTACACACTGAATCATTGCGATCCGCTTTGGTATCTTTTTATCAGAAACTCTGGTTACATGCCCATTAGTGGGTCCCGTGGGACTCAGCATGCGCTCCAGTTCAACCTGTGTAATAACGTTTTCATAGATACCGTAACCGTACTCTCCCCGCTTAGCAACATCGTACATGTCTACCCCTGTGGCAACTATTATCGCCCCAACCTTAACCTCGATTTCTTCGGGTTTCTGTTCGTAGTTAATGGCTCCCGCCAAACATTGACGTTCGCATGATTTACACTGAATGCAATCCTCCATAGAGATTACGGCGATCTTCGGTACCGCCTGGGAGAAGGGTATGTATATGGCTTTTCTTTTTCCGAGTCCGTAGTTGAAATCGTCGGGGACATCTACGGTGCATTTTTCGGAGCATACGCCGCATCCCGTGCACTTGCTTTCGTCTACGTATCTTGGTTTCTTGAGTAGGGTTACCTTGAAATCGCCTGGGCTTCCCGTGAGGTTCTTTACCTCGGTGTAGGCTAACAGTTTAATGTTTGGGTGTTTAGCGGCTTCAACCATTTTTGGAGCCAATATTCAGATTGCACAATCGTCTGTGGCGAATGTTCTATCAAGCTGGGCCATCACTCCGCCTATAGTAGGCTTTCTTTCCACAAGGTAGACCTTTAATCCATGGTTTGCAACGGTGATTGCCGCGCTTATTCCCGCTATACCCGCTCCTACCACCAATACTGCTGGTTCCACTTTTACTATTCTCTGAGGTACGTCCTCTAAGAGACGGGCTCTAGCTACTCCCGCTGCGACTAGGTATTTTGCTTTCTCCGTGGCTTCTTCGGGATTATTGTAATGAACCCATGAGCAATGCTCTCGGAGATTCACCATTTGGAAATAGTAGGGGCTGATACCAGCACTTTGTAAGAGTGCTCTGTAGGTCGGTTCATGTGTCTTGGGGGTACAGGATGCTACCACAACTCTGTTTATTCCAAGCTTTTCAATGTCCTCTTTTATTATTTTTTGTCCCGGGTCGGAGCAGAAGAACGAATAGGTCTTCGCTGTTTTCACATTCGGAAGTTTACTTGCAAATTCCGCTACCGCTTCACAGTTAACAACGCTTTTTATATTAACGCCTCACTCGCAAACGTAGACACCGATAGCAGGTTCCGATGCTTTTTTCTCACTATCACTCATCTTTGGTGACCACCTCCTATTCTAGAATTGGGCTACTCGTGCTCGTGTGCTTCGCTTCCAATTATCGCTCGTTTGATAGTAACTATCATTCTTCTCTTGTCGAAGTTTGTTCTTTTGCCAATTGTTGATACTAGTCGCTTGTCCTTGCCGCCTTTCAAGCCCAATTCTTCCATTACTTCTTTTACGAGGTTTTGTTCTTCCTCGCTCAGCTCTATTTTCTTACTCATTCTACCAGCACCATCTGTGCTTTTTCAAATGTGTAAGCGTAATGCCGTTTTCGCGCCATAGGCACGTATCACAATTCCGAAACACCAATTGAGCAAAGTTTAATAAATTTAGCGCCAACAACCTATTGCGAAAGATGGATGTATTGTCTTTCAATTTTCGCGCAGGGGGCTAGGGCCCAGTTCCCTAATTTTTTCTGTGAAACTTCGGATAACTTCTGCAAATTTCATACCCTCGGAGGCAGAGATCCATTCCAGTCTCAGTCTATCCGAACCCAAACCGATTAGATCCAATATTTTTGAAGTTGCTTTAACCCTCTTCTCCGCGCTCACGTTTCCATCAATGTAGTGGCAGTCTCCAATATGGCAACCCGAAACCAGCACTCCATCTGCACCAGCTTCAAATGCTTTAAGTATGAAATCCGGTTCAATTCTGCCAGAACACATCACTTTAACTATCCTTATTGTGGGGGGATACTGAAATCGGCTAACCCCAGCCAAATCCGCGCCAGCATAGCTGCACCAAATCTGCGCCGGGTAGCTAAACCTACACGGCATTGCAGCAGAATGCAACTATTCTCGGCTCAAATCCTTCTTTCTGTGTCTTATCCAAAATATTTACACCTCTTACCTATTGCACAGCGCTTTCAATCATTTTGAGTACCTGCTTTCTCTCGAAACGTTTTTGATTAGCAGCACCTGTTGGGCATTCTGGAACACAAGCGCCGCAACCCTTACATACCGCATCTATAACACGAGCTTTTCTGGTTTGGATTTTCATCTCCCCCAGTTGTTCTTCACAGGTTGCCATCTGAATTGCTTTGTAAGGACAGATAGCAGCGCAACGACCACAGCCTATGCAAAGTTCCTCATCAACGCATGAGGTTATGCCTACTGTTTCAACACTGCCCTTGGCTAGAATTGTTGCGGCTCTGGACGCGGCTCCCTCTGCTTGGTCTATTGATTCTGGGACTGTGGATGGTGTGCTTGCGGCTCCACAGAGAAATATTCCGTCTGTTGCGAAGTCTAAGGGTCTAAGCTTCACATGCGCCTCTAGGAAGAAGCCGTGTTGACTCAGAGGCACCTTTAGCATCGAGGATAGTTCTTCTTTATTCTCTATTGGTACCATTGGAGTAGCTAAGACTACAAGGTCTGCCTCTATTTCCACATTCTTCTGTAGGAGGAGATCGTAAACTTCAACTAGGGGTTTGCCCTCTTTTGATAATTTAACTTCAGGTTTCTGGTCTTCTGAGTAACGAATGAATAGAATACCTTCTCCCATCGCCTTGCGGTAAAAGTCTTCGTATTCTTTTCCGGGGGTTACGATGTCCCTGTAGAGTACGTATATGTTTCTTTCGGGATTGGTTTCCTTGAGTGTGAGTGCTTGTTTAATTGAGGTTGAGCAGCACACTCTTGAGCAGTATGTTCTTCCTTTCTTTTCTCTGGAGCCGACGCACTGGATGAAGACTATGTTTTTTCCGGGGTCGAGCGTTCCCTCTTTCGTTTTCTCTTCTAGTTCCAGCTGGGTTATTATTCTGTTGCTGTTTCCATAGTTATACATTCCAACCGGTTTAAACGATTCTGCGCCTACCGCTACTACTATGACGCCTACTTGGATATCCTTTGCTCCTTCACCGTTTTCGATTGTGGCTTTGAAGTTTCCTATGTACCCCTCTATGTTTTTCAGTTTTGCACTGGTATAAACGGTTATGTTCTTGTTTTCACTTATTTCACCTATTTTCTCCTGAATGAGTTCCTTAGCCTCTTTTCCTGACAGGAAAAGCTTACCTAGGCTCCTCAGCTTACCGCCTAATTCTTTCTCCTTCTCAATAAGGTAGACTCTAAAACCTTGTTTAGCAATACTCAGGGCTGCGCTCATCCCGGCGATACCGCCGCCTATTACAAGGGCTGATCTTTCAACTCCCACGGTTTCACGGTATAGTGGCTTTAGCATCCTGGCCTTTTCCACCGCCATCCTGACCAAGTCCTTAGCCTTCTGAGTCCCTTTATCGTATTCTTGCATGTGAACCCAGCTGCATTGGTCTCGGATGTTCGCCATCTCAAATAAAAAGGGATTAAGTCCCGCCTCCTCGCAGGTCTTCATGAAGAGCGGCTCGTGGGTTCTAGGAGTGCATGAGGCTACAACGAATCTGTTGAGGTCGTATTCTGCGATAAGTCGTTTTATTTTATCCTGGGTGTCACTGGAGCAGGTGTACATATTGTCTTCAGCGTAGACTACCCCCGGAAGTGTTTTTGCATAATCGGCGACCTCTTTGCAATCTAGAAATCCCCCTATGTTGGTTCCGCAGTGGCAGATCATAACTCCTATTCTTGGCTCCTCACTGATCTTCTTCTCGGACACTATCTTCTTACTTTTTAGTAGTGTTCCTCTTGCTGGTGCAAGTAGCTCTGATGCTTTAGCTGCCGCTGCGCTAGCCTGAGCCACGGACTCTGGTATATCCCTTGGTCCCTGAACATATCCACAGATGAAGACACCGGGTACATTAGTTTCGACCGGTGAAAACTCATCTTTCTCTCTTATGAATTGGTTCTGGTCCAGATTTAGTCCAAGTATTTCCGCTAGTTCTTTGGTTCCCGCTGAGGGAACAAGAGCCGCTGATAGAACAACCAGTCCTGCCTCCATCTCTCCGAATTCCATTTTTTCCATATCTTCGTAGCGGAGCTTTAGATTATTGGTTTTTGGATCCTCAATTATCTGGGAGACCTTCCCACGAACATATTTAACATTGTATTCTTCCTTCGCCCGGTTCACAAAGTCTTGAAAGCCCTTACCGTAGGCTCTAATGTCAATGTAGAAAATGTAGCAGTCCAGATGAGGGTCGTGCTCCTTGGTTATTATAGCCTCTTTTGTCGCGTACATGCAGCACACACTGCTGCAGTAAGGCTTCGCCTTAGTGTCTCTGGAACCCACACACTGAATCCAAGCGATTTTTTTAGGAGGTTCATGATCTGAGGGTCTTACTATGTGTCCCCCGGTTGGACCGGATGCGCACATTAGCCTTTCAAACTCAAGAGCTGAAATAACGTTTGGGAACCTTCCGTACCCGTACTCCTTTTTCAGAGTCATGTCGAACTGGTCGAAACCCGTTGCGACAATAATGGCTCCTACGTTTATCTCCTCTATCCTTTCCTTCTGGTCAAAGTTTATCGCTCCCGCCTGGCAGAATTTCTCACAGCTGCGGCACTTTCCCCGCTGGAAGTAAATGCACTCGTCGGCGTTTATGAGGTAGGTGTTTGGCACAGCTTGGGCAAAGGGGTTATATATGGCCTTTGTTTGTCCCAATCCCATATTATACTCGCTCTTTACCTTCTTGGGGCATTTTTCTGCACAGGATCCACATGCTTTACACTTGGTTTCATCTATGTATCGGGGTTTGCGTAAAACCTGTACCTTGAAGTTTCCTGCTTTACCCGATACCCCCTTTATCTCGGAGTATGTGAGCAATTCAACATTCGGGTTCCGTCCAACTTCTACCATCTTGGGAGCCAAAATGCAGAGTGAGCAATCATTAGTTGGGAATGTTTTGTCTAATTGGGCCATCCTCCCTCCGATACTTGGAGTTTTTTCCACAAGGTAAACCTTATAGCCCAAATCTGTTAGGTCGAGGGAGGCTTGGATTCCTGCGATTCCTCCACCAATAATCATAACAGAGCCAACAATTTCCTCATTTTTCTCCATATTAACACCTCTAAATTAGTTTGAGAGACTTGGCCATCAGGGTTGTTAAGTCGGAAACTTCAAAGTTGTATCTCTTTGTTTTAGAATCGGCGAACTGTACTTCGGTTTTTAAACAGTTGAAGTGTATCTGACATTTGGGACATGTGGTAACAAGAATATCTGCTCCCGTTCTTTCAGCTTCATTCATCCGGTCCATTCTTATTGCCTTCGCATAATCATTACACGAGAGAAAACTACTCGTGCCGCAGCACAAAGAATCCTCTCTGTTTCTCTCCATCTCAACAAATTTCAATTCGGGTACACTCTTTATTACAGTTCTTGGTGCATCGAACACCCTTGTCTGCCTTCCGAGGCGGCACGGATCGTGGTAGGTAACCTTCCTCTCTTCTGCCGCGGGATGATCCAATTTCCCTTTGCCTATTTGATCCGCTAAAAACTCAGAAGTGTGCACTACTTCGAAGGGTAGTTTTCCAAAATACTCGGTATAGTCTAGTTTGAATGTCCTATAACACTCAGCGCATGTTGTAATGAGTGTTGAAGCTTCTGTCTGATCGATAGCCTTGATATTATACTCCGCCAGCTTCCTGAATGTATCAACATCCCCTGACCATAGTCGATCATGCCCGCAACATTTTCCATCCTTCACTACTGCAGGAGTTATACCCAACTTGTTAAGAATTGCCACCGCCGCTACAGCGGTGTCTGAGTATTTTACCCCCAAGTTTCCAAAAACCTGGTCGAAGATGGGGAGGCAACCCACAAAGTAGGCGTACTCACCCCTGTCTTGTATCTTTAGTTTTGAGGGAAACCAGACCCCGAGAATGTTAGGGGTTAAATTAGAATTAGCCATAATTCTGGTAATCATTGAGAGGATCCCAGTATGAGCTTCTTCGCCGCATATTCCTCTCTTAAAACTCTCTATTCTTGCGCCTCTAACGAAGCGTGAAAATACTATGGCCATGGGACACCACGAGGAGCATTGATCACAAGTAATGCAGCTCCAAATATCCTCGCTTCTAACTAAGCATTCGGGGCCGTTTAAAAGAATTTCATGAATCATAAGTCTAGGATTGAAATCCTTCAACGCCGATACCGGACAGACCCCGACGCATTTTCCACATTGATAGCAGTATTTTACAACATCTGCCAGAAAGGATTCTGAAGCTGATACCATTTTTTTCTATTCCTCCTTTAACTGTTCGAGCATTGCTTTTGGTTTTACTCTGTTTTCATCGATTCCGACTTCCTCTGGTTTAAGACCCATGGCTAAGCCAAGTAGCTGGGGATAGAGGAGAACAGGGATATTATACTCCTCGCTGAGAAACTTTTCAATAATTGGTTGATTTCTGTCAAACATTAGGGTGCAAAAACCGCAGAAGGTAACTATCATATCCGCTTCTGAAGACTTTATTGATCTTAACTTGTCTCCGGCTATCCTTAGTGAGGCGTCTCTATCAACGCCAAAGATGACAAATCCGCAACACGCCATTTCATCAGGATACTCTACTACTTCAGCGCCGGTAACCCTTATCAAATCCCTCAACACATCTGGGTCTTCTGGGTTACCAAAATGAAGATGGTCTGAGGGTCTAACTAGGTGGCAGCCTGGGTGTATGACTACTTTTAGTCCCTCAAGTGGACGTATGATGCTCTCCTTAATTTTCTCTAATCCTACGTCCTCAAGTAGCGCTTTGGCTAGATGTTTTACCTCCACTTTTCCCTTGTATTCTCTTCCGATGCTTTTCAGGAGTTTGTTTACCTCAGCCCTTTCTTCTTCATTTTCTTTAAAGATATTATTAACCTCGGTTAGGGTGCTAAAGCAACCCGTGCATATGGTTAAAAGGTTTAATCCTAAACTTTCGGCTAATGAGAGATTTCTCACACCCAAGGCCATGGCGGAAAGATGGTCTAAAGCCATGAGGTAGTAACCGCAACAGTTGGCGCCTTCTAAATCGACAAGTTCTATACCTAGTTTTTCCGCAATCTTTCTAGTTGCAAGTTCATAACTGGGTATACGCGAAGGTGATAAGCATCCGGGGAAAAAAGCATACTTCATTCCTTTAACCTCGGCATAACCTTTTTTGAAACATTTTTACTCGCTTTTTGCTTGTTCAGAGCTTCCTAGAGTTTTTTTAACATGGGATAAACGTTCATCTAATCCGGTGCTTTTTAGAAGCTTTTTAACTTCGTCAATGTTTACCTCTGGAAGCTTAGGTAAACCGACCTTCTCCCTTTTCTTCTTTCTTATTTCGGGTACTTCAAACATTCTGCCCGTGTTCAAGATTGTTGTAGCGGCTTCTTTGAAAGCAATGTGTATTATACCCTCCTGAAAGGCGAGGTTGGCGATGGCTCTTATGATATCCGCTGGTCTCACTCCCTCTGGACACCTTTCGAGGCAGGCGTAGCACGTACTACAAAGCCATATGTTTCTACTGGCGAATAACTGGTCCTTCAGCCCGTAAACAGCCATTCTAACAATCTGGGCTGGTTTATACTCACTCAAATACCTTGCGATAGGGCAAGACGAAATGCAGACTCCGCACTGATAGCATTTTCTTAGGGCTTCTCCGCCGGGGAGTTTTTCCAAGCCTTTTATAAAAGACTGGTCGGCTTTGCTTGGATTAACCTTGCCACTTCCTATGATAGAGGATTCGGTTTTAGTACTAGCACTTGTCATGCTTCCTGTATCCTCCTTCTTAACAATTTGAAGTCTTTGCATATAACGGAGTTTTTCTTGATTCCTGTTACTCTATTTTTTTAACACACCTCAACGGCGGGGGCGTGTGGTTTAGAATCCAAGACTTATCAAGTCTATACTCTAATAAAATTTACCATAAAAGCGCCCCCTTTTCCAGAGAACTACTAAGTTGCGGAAGTTAAACAAGTATACAGGGTTTTAAAAACAAGTTTTGAGATATCTGGCGATTTGGTGTGTTAATTATTCTTCGTACAAACTTTTAGGTTTTAAATGAATAAACTAGCGAAACGCTTATTACATTTAATCCCCACTTCACTATAACGTTACCAGAAGGGATTGTTGCGGAGGACTAGAAAGTGAATAGGGTAGCTAAAACAATCCTCGTGTTTTCGATACTGATTTTCCTAGTTTACTTCCTCCCTACAATGCTTCCATTGGGTGAATTCTGGGATGTAATCGTACAGGCTCCTTTCTTTGCATTATTAGCTATGGTCTTCTACAAGGTTATTGCCACCGAGAAAGTTAAGGGGATTTCCAATAAAAGAATGCTCCTGCTTCAAGCATTCATGGTACTATCCTTCTTCATCTTCTTTGAAGGGCACGGTATGCACTTTACCGCGAATAACATAGAAGTGCTTATCGCGGAAAATCTACCATTTATCTACCTAGCCTCCCTCGTATTTCCGATGAGCAATATACCCGCACAGATATACTTCTGGGCACTCTATTCTAAAATATACTATTTCGACGAGATTCTTGGCCATCAATTGGTTTACACGGGTTTACTTCTCTTATTAGTTTCCGGTATGGTACTCGAAATCTGGACTGGAGAGCACAAGCCTTTGGGAAGAGGCGACTATGCAGCAATTATTGTCGCGGCGGGCATCTTAGGTTTTCTCATAGTTCAGGCGGTCATAGAAGGACAATTCGTGCTTCCAGCAATAGTACTATCAATAAGTATAACAATCGGATTTCTTTTGGCTAGTAGGGGCAGAGTTTCAATAAAAGAGTCACCATTTGCCCTCTTCGTCATTATCTCAGTGATTTTACTCTTAGCGGGTTTACTCATATACGGGCTAATGACTGATCCAGTTTACGCTGCTTTTGTGGGTCGGTGGCCGCAACCCTCAGAGGCTAAACGACTATTGAACCAGTTTCTTGTCTTTAATTATTGGGAAGAATTGTGGTGGCTGTTACTAATACTATAGAACTCCAAAAATCGAAAGACTCTCTAACTCCAACCTTTCTTTTCTTTATTTTTTTTAAACTTGTCTAAGAAGAATGGTGCTCTTACAACTCTTATTTACTAAAAGTATATCTTTTAATAGGAGGAGTATTAAACTATGAAGCTCAAAAATTTAAAATATAGCATTGAAGCTATAGCTAAATCTATAGGGATGAGGCTGTTGTCTAAAGATTCTCGAATCGTATACTTCTTACTCGGCTGCGGACCGAACGCAGTTGCGAAAACGGTGTTGCTTCCAGCGACTCCGACGTGCACCAACAGAATCTTAGGATTCATAAAAAACCCCGAGACCAAGGGTCAAACACACTTGGGAAAAGTGGATTCATTAAGTGTTTCCGTGGTTTCTACTGGAATAGGTTGTCCTTCGGCTGCTATTGTTCTTGAAGCGTTACACAGTGCTGATGTGAAGACCGCGATTAGAGTAGACTTCCTAGGCAGTCTAAGGGACAATATTGAAATTGGCGATATAGTTATCGCGGATTCAGCCTTCAAAGGAGACGGCACCACTCCACATTATATGGAAGGCGAGAAGGTAGAAGCCAACTCCGAATTAACAAATCTGCTGATCCAAAAATCCAAAGAGTATGGAAAGAATGTCCATGTAGGCCCAGTTTGGACCACAGATGCCTTATTTCGACAAACGCCTGAATTATACAAAAAAGCGGTTGAAAAGGGATGCATAGGAATAGACATGGAGTGCTCAGCAATCTTCACTCTAGGGAAAATCTACAACATGAAGACCGCAGCGATTATGGCCGTAAGTGATAAACCCATAACGGGAAAAAGCTTCTTAGAAATCGACAAGTTCGTATCAGAGTTATTACAGGGACTAGACGATACCATAAAAATCGCCCTCAACACTGTCAAAAGTATCAAGGAAAATATTTAGGGAGTAAGTTATTTGGATACAAGCGGGCTCCATGAGGTTATTATAGTTTGTAAAGGCAGGTTTTTGGAGGATTGAAAATAGTGTGGGATATAATTATTGCGGGTGGAGGACCTGCGGGGCTTATTTGTTCAGAAAAACTGGCTTCGTACGGTCTCAATGTACTTGTTTTAGACGATAGAGCCGAACCCAACATGGACAAACCTTGTGGAGGTATGCTAACAGAGAGAGCATTACGTGAGTTTGCTTTGGATGATAGTATCTTGGAAAGGGAGATTTGGGGAGTTGGAGTGGCCTACCGAGAGGGGGAATCTTTTACAATAGACTACGATGAAAGAGTCGGGGGTAATGTTCACCGCTCAAAACTCGGTAGATATTTAGCTCAGAGAGCGATTTCTGCCGGTGCGGAGGTGAGATCAAAAGAGCGTGTTAAAAAATTAAAGGTGCTACAGGACTACGTGGAGCTATCGGCATCTGAAACTTTACAAACGAAAATGGTTGTAGGAGCAGATGGCGCCAATTCTCTTATCAAAAATTTATTGAATCCGACGGAGGACCGATCGTCTCTAGGTTTCTGTGTACAGTATTTGATGAGTATGAATCCCGAATCAATAGACGAAAGATTTGGAAGAAGAAATGAGTTCTACTACGGTGGCGATGTATCTCCCTTCGGCTACGCTTGGATATTCCCAAAGAGAGACTGTGTAGCTGTGGGTGTGGGGGCGCTTCTGTCAAAAGTTAAAGAAAACCTGAAAACCTACCTCGAAAATTTTGTTAAGAAGCATCCCATCGCCTCCAAGAAATTAGAAGGTGCAAAAGTAATCAGGTTTGACGCTGCCCTAGTTCCGCTTTCAGGTCTAACCTCTAAAATCTATTCAGACAGAATCGTCCTTTTGGGAGATGCGGCAGGAACGGTATCTCCAATCACCGGTGAGGGCATGTATTACTCTATGAAGAGCGGAGAAACAGCCGCCGAAGTTATCAATAACGCGTTTCAAAAAAGTGACTTTGGCGAGAAAGTTTTGTCGGTTTATCAGAAAAAGTTAAAAAAACAAATTGGCAGCGAGTTGAAATGGGGAGTTTGGCTCCAAAACTATTTCTTAAAGGGGCAGTCCTCAAAGGTGGGAGGCGGGATTATGTCCGATAAGAGTATGCAAAAACTGGTGGGCGACCTTTTACTTGGAAGAAAATCCTATACCCGAATACTAGTTCAAGCAGCACCTTACTGGATAAAAAGCAAAATTAAGAAATAGCAAAGCCTTGAGATGACAGAAATACTAAAAAGACGGAATACGGATAAGAAACATAGATGATAGAACTGACCTGCACTGAGCCCATCAAGCAATGAGGAAATGCACCTATTTTGATTAACATTCAGTTCTCTATCAAACTTTCTTTTTCTAATCCCAATCCCTTTTTACTGAAAGAAACTTTTGAAAAACGCCGATGTACTCCATGAAAAAATACTTTAAAATTAAAGACCTAAACCAATAAGCAGGTTTCATTGATAAAATAAGCTCGAAACTTTTTTACATTCTCGCCGTTTAGAGCATTGTTTGTGGGTGAATCTATGAAGATTATGGTTCGGGCTATGTCGTCCCTTAAATACACCGCAAAAAAGAGTAAAATGTCTTTAAACATAGAAGAGGGGGCGACGGTTCGTTCTCTTCTTAATTCGATACGTAAAGTGGATGAGAAGCTTTTTAATGCTATTTTGGATCATGAAGGCGAGTTGAATTCAGGCATAATCATTCTGGTAAACAAAAAAGACATAGATGTGCTCCAGGGATTGGATACAAAATTACAAGACGGAGATGCCGTGTTCCTTCTTTCGGCGGTCCACGGTGGTTGAGTTTAACTATTTTTGGTTGGATTTTTAACATTCAAAATGCGGGGAATAAGCAGAACTATTTGGTCAGTTGGAACATTTTTTCAAGGGCGCCTCTTGCCTTCTCCGCCACCTTTTCGGGAACCTTTACCATGTTCTCTTTGGGTTTATTAATGATTACGTCTCGTATTTTTTCTAGAGTGTTTAACTTCATGTTCCTGCAGATGGCTTTTTCTGATGCGGGGATTAAAATTTTATTTCCATCGATTTCTCTTTTCATGCGTTCTATTAGACCTATCTCCGTTCCAATGATGAATTCCTTCTCTTTTGATTCTTTAACATAGTTGAACATGAAACTTGTGGATCCAACTATGTCCGCTACGTTCTGAACCTCCATTTCACACTCAGGGTGAACAAGTGCAACCGCATTAGGGTGCTTCCTTTTCAGTTCCAGAATCATTTCCGGTGCGAATCTTACGTGCACAATACAGTATCCGTCCTCCGGTACCGGAATGGTCTTAACCCCGGTCTTTTTTTCCACGTAGTCTGCAAGATTTTTATCTGGTCCGAAGAGAACCTTTTCTGCACCCAAGGCTTTTACCACTTTCGCCGCGTTTGCCGATGTGCAAATAACATCGGCTTCTGCCTTCGCCTCCGCAAGGGTGTTTACATATAATACGACCGGCAGGTCTGGATGTTCTGCTTTCGCCTTTATGAGGATATTTTTTGGGCACATCATTGCCATGGGACATCTGGCTTTCGGCTCAGGGACGTAAATCTCGGCGTCTGGATTGAGAATTGACATTGTTTCCGCCATAAAGTCGACTCCGCAGAAAACGATTGTGTCTGCTTTGATCTCTTTTTGAGCCAACCTTGCCAATTCGAGACTGTCGCCGAGAACGTCTGCAATTTCTTGAATCTCGGGCCTCTGATAGTTATGAGCGGGAAGAAATATGTTCTCACCCTTCTTAAGTTTTAGAATCTCCTCTTGTAATTCCTTGGTTCTATTTCCCTGAGACAAAACAAACAACTCCATAGAGACTGGGAGAACGGTATGGTTCAAGAATTTAAATTCATTTTGTTTTTGTAAGTTATACACTAAGTACCCGACCAGAATAAAAGAAAATACTGCCTAAATTAAATTCCTAAGAAGCTTTTTTAGATTCAAATTTATTAACATTTTTAAGTTTTAAAGTAGATTAATAGTATATTTCATAATCGGTGTCTGGCCATGTTTAAGAAGATTTTAGTAGCAACAGATGGTTCGAAGCATGCCGAAAAGGCTGTGGATTACTCTATTGCGCTTGCGGAGGCTTTCCGAGCTGAACTCATTGTTCTAAGCGTTGTGGAAAAGGCTCAACTGGAACGCTTGGAACCCTACGCAAAAGAAAGTATACAAGAAATCAAAGAGAAGATGAAGTTAAAGGCAAAACAATTCGTGGACGAAGCGGAGAAAAAGGCCAAAAGTAAAAATATAAAAGTCACCAAATATATTTTGGAGGGCGACCCCGCAGAATTAGTTTGTGACCAAGCTGAGAGAGAAGGGGTAGACTTGATAGTTGTTGGTACCCGTGGAAGTACCGGGGTTCAAAGAGTAGTGGTAGGCAGTCATGCAATAAGGATTATACGCTGGAGCAAGAGACCTGTTTTAATTGCTCGTTAAAGTTTGCTCTTGGATATTTTATTGTTATTAATTTCGTTTATTGTGTTTGCTTAGAGGGAATGGTTTTTAGCCTAAGGTTTGTTAATAAGTAATTGGCGTCTGGTTGTTTTAATATCTAAAGTGTTTTGAAAGAGGGTTCCTGATGACTCAAGTTAAGGGGAAAAACATCGTCATAGGAATGGATAACAGTTTCAGCATGATCAGGTATAATGATGTACGCGTCTCATCGAATGTTTGGGCGCCCGGGGAAGAAAGTGTATCAAAAATCTTGGAAAAATATTATGTTCCCCTCTCCTCGGAAAGTGTTAACCGCTTAAAAGAGATGCTGAATGTTCCAGATAAACTAGTTAAGAGATGCGTTGGGGCCGTGACTGCGGGTATTCTCACCTTTGATGACATGCTTAGACGTAAAATCGGAAACCTCTTCTCGGTTTTCTTTTTTAACGACGACGTTTGGCCAGACCGTGAGAATCGAGAATTAGCCATTTTCGAAACCACAGAAGAGGATGCCCCCGAAGCTATCATTGCCATGCTGGACTATGGACTGAACTGTAAAGGGGGAACCAACCTTAGCGGGGCTGTCGAGAGGGGAGTGGAGCTAGCGGAAATGATGATTGACCAAAACCAAGTGAAGCCAGTAATCTTCGTCCTCATCTCAGACGCCGCGCCCTATGAGAAATCTGGAGACACTCCCGAAAAATTTCTACAGACCGTTAAAGATCTGCTTGGCGAAAGAAAAGATATTCACCTCAACTGTGTCAGCATAGGCAAAAGCGCGCACCACGACCTGTTTAAAGAAGCCGCCGACATTACCGGTGGGAAAAACCTTGCATTATCTTCACCCGACCTTAGCCAGATCACAAAGTGGATAAAAGAGTTATACTCAGATGTTATCCCCAAGTCTTCGGTAAAAATGCAGCCTCCCTCTCAAGGATTCAAATGTCCAAATTGTGGCAAAAAATCCAACAGGGCAGTCATTTGTTCAAATTGCGGTTGGAAGTTTTGTTCCAAGTGCGGTAAAGCTTCACCTCCAAGCGCCAAATTCTGCTCTAATTGCGCGGCTCCCCTGTGAAAAGGTATCCAAATTAGTAAAGTTCGAATATGATTTTTGTATGAAATCTTAATTCATTAATTAAACTTAAAAAGGCTTGTTCTTAGAAATTTCAAACAGATGATTTCTATGGAAAAGGTTGTACGCGTCTCCGATATAAAAAACCATGTAGGTGAAAATGTTCAAATACGTGGTTGGATGCACCTGAAAAGAGAACATGGAAAGCATATGCTGTTTTTGGTGGTAAGAGATGGAACTGGTTTCGTTCAAGTGGTATTGAGAGATAACATTCAAGGCTACAACGAGGTATTTAATAGTTATAGAGAAGCCTCAGTAATTATCACGGGAGAAGTATCGGAAGACAAGAGGTCTCCTTATGGTTATGAGATAAGGGCGAACGGTGTTAAGGTGGTTTCTCCCTCACAGCCAACAATAGAGGAGGAGATTCAGCCAGACTCTTCGGTTGAACTATTGCTAGATAAGAGGCATCTTGTTGTCCGGGGTGAAAAAGCTTCAGCTGTGCTGCGCTATACTGATAAATTACTTAGATATTTGAGAGAATTTTGTGTCGAAAGAGATTTAACAGAGGTTATTCCTCCCGTATTAACAAAGGCGGCTTGTGAGGGTGGGGCTACGCTTTTCCCCGTGAAATACTTTGATGATACCGCCTATCTTACACAGTCTTCACAGCTTTATTTGGAGGCGGTCCTCCCAGCTCTTGGTGACGTTTACTGTATTCAAAAATCCTTTCGAGCTGAGCACCATAGAACTAGGAGACATCTTTTAGAGTACTACCATTTCGAGCCGGAACTAGCATTTATCGATTTTGGGGACTTGATTAGGTTCGCTGAGGACACTATCATACACATCGTTAAGAGAACCTTGGAGGAAGATTACAAAACTTTGGAGCTGTTCGGCGTCACCGACCTTAAGGTGCCTAGGCAGCCTTTTAGAAGGATGACCTACGCTGAGGCTTTAGATTTCTTCAAGTCTAGGGGTGTCAGTATTGAGCCTGGAATGGATATAGAGGAGTCTAAGGAGAGACTGCTGGTCGACCATTTTGGAGAGCCTGTTTTCCTCACAGAATTTCCCTCTGTTCAGAAGGCCTTTTACTTTAAGAGAAAGGAGTCTGATGAAAGCTTGGCTCAAGCTGTAGATTTGTTGGTTCCTACGGTGGGTGAGATTATCGGCGGCGGAATGAGAGAGGACGATTATGACAAAATTATTTCGCGGCTGCGGGAGATAAATGCAAATCTGGATGATTATCGCTGGTACACGGACTTTAGGAAGTATGGTTCTGTTCCCCACGGCGGCTACGGATTGGGCATTGAGCGGACTATAGAATGGATTTTACGCCTAGAGCACATTCGTGATGCTACACTATTTCCAAGATTCATTAACAGACTACTGCCTTGAGGTACAGAGCTTTGTTTAGAAGTTCCTTCCCTTAACCCTAGGGGAGGCTTTATTAACCTCTTCATCTTTTTCAAATCGATTAAAACCTTTTCTAAACTGGCTTAATACAATTATCAATATGGTGATTGTTTTGAGTTATGGCAAGCTTAAGAAGTACGAGAATCATGTTAACACTTATCGGGAATTGTATGAGGATGATGTTTTCAACTACGTTAAGGGAGTAGAGGTAACGAGGGAGATTATCTCCCTTTCAAAAGAACTTGAGGAGCATTATGAAAATAAAACAAGAAACGCGAATAGCTATTATTCCCCCCTAATGGAAGCGATCCGGATTTTTTTCAAGTCTCAGAGATGTATCATAGAGGTTTCAAATCGACTTTTTAAGATGGAAATTAATGATTCGCTGTTTAGTTTTGTGGACAAGACATCGCTTAATAAGATTCAGTTTGGAAAAATGGTTTTAGATACCTCTTCAGAGCATGATACACAGAAAATAAAGGAGACTTTCTCAGAATCTTTGAAACATATTAACCCACTTTTGCCCGAACTGGAAGCCGCCCTGAAAAAGGTATCAGAAGCTAAAGATCAGGATCTGGTTTCAGTGTTAGGCGGGGGAGTAAATCTCCTGAAAGCTAAAATCTCCTTTTTTAACTCCATTGTCGCGGTTCTTGATAAAAAATTTGGCAAAGCCGTTCAAGAGCTTGAAGAATCTGTTCAATGCATGGAAAGAGCCATAAAACAAGTTAACACGAATTTGGATACTAAGGGCGAAGTTGAAAACGCCAAGAAAACCGAAGCCTACCTGAAACTACTTATAAATAATTATAGAAATTCCATCAGTATTATGAAAAAGCATGTTTCCAACTAATAACATGGATAAAAAGGGGCTCCTGTAAAGACTCACATGCAAAAATTTAGAATCTAAGCATCCTTGCTTTTTCTAGTCTTAATGGCTTTGAAATAGCACCCGCTGCCTTTCACTCCTTCTGCTATAATGTAATCGTCTATCTTGGCTATTGGGTAGAGGAAGGGAAATATTAGGTAATCTGGAATCTTGTGGCGCCTGAGGAATTCTCTTATTTCCTCGGCAACTTCGCCGAACTGTTGATTGTAGTAACCATAGGCAGCGGCTTTCATGCCTACACTCTTGACTAGCTTCAATATTCTCTTTAGAGTGTATCTTCTGTGGTGTCCGAGGTTTACATCCTCTCTTGTCAACTCATTTTTTACCGTTTTTTCCTTTATGATTATCTTCTCTTTCTCGATGGTGGGAACAGTTCCGACAACAGCCCCGTCTTCCTTTATTACTCTTTTTGACTCTTGCATCGCCTTCGTGTCGTCGGGAATATGCTCCAAAACATCCAGCATTATAACGCCGTCAAAGATATCTTTCCTGAAGGGAAGGGCTTGGCCATCCGCGATTAGGAAGTCTATAGGTAGATCGTTTATTTGGGCAGATTTATGAGCCTCAAAGAAATCCTCGTTGGGCAGATCCACGGCAACCATCTTTAAACCGTTTTCCATTAGTGCCACGCTCCAGACACCCCAACCACATCCCACGTCCAAAACTTTCTGCCTGGGTTTGGGGTCTAGTGCCTTAAAAACCCTCTCAGCCCTTACTATGTCGAGTAGGTAGGGGTGTCCTATGGTTCGGTAAATCCACTCTCTAAAGGCTATTACTGCAGGGCTCGGATTTTCGTGTCTATGATAAGATAAGTAGCGGCCTATTATCGGCTTTCTAAACAATCAGTAAGCCTCCATACTTCATTTTTTATTCAACTTGGATGTATTCCAGAGGTATTCAAAATAATCGGTTGCTAATGCGGCGAGTCCCAGATGGTCCGACCATATTCCCATTGTGAAAATAATTTCCCCTTTCGGGGTGATTTCTGGGAATATAATGATTGCCTCACGTTTATCTATTATTATACCGCCGCCATATAATACGTCTCTGGTTCTTATCTCTCTAGAGTATTTAAACAATTTGTCCAAAATCGTGTCATCAACATCCGAAGTCATAAATTTGGTTTCCACATCTTTGCCCCTTAGTTTATCCAAAATCTGTTGCAGAGTATCAATATTTTCATCCGTTATTTTCGGAAAAGCGATTAGTATGTTCTTCTTTGTTTTCTCCACCATCTCCCTGATTTTTTCTAAGAGGTTCTCCTCTCCATGAATTATCCAAATGTCCGGTCGTTCAGACTCCCCGCTTTTCTCATAAAGCGGTTGAAGCTCACTAACAATCTGCTCCTCGTTCTCCTCTAACTCCTTCTGCATTTGAAGCTTAAGATTCCTCATCGCCTCCAGCGGGGGTCTGGGCATGTACCTGTTGGGTCTCCCTCTGTCCGATTTCACCCAACCCTTCTTCTCAAGTCTTTCCGCCACCTCGTAGATTCTAGAATAAGGCACCCCACTTTTCTTGCTCAATTCAATCGCCGTAAGTGAGCCAGAATTCACAAGAGTTAAATAGACCTCAATCTCATACTTGGTGAGCCCGATGTCCTCCAACGTCTTTTTGGTTTTGTTGCTTATCATATCCACCAGCCTAAAAGCTTCCTGAGCGCTCATAGAGTTTTTTGATTCTTTATTATCTGTATTTTTTTAATCTTTTTAAATTATTGATGACAGATTCCTATTATTAAACTTTAAAAAACTTAAATACGCGACCAACCAGATGTTTAAAACAACAATATTAAAAGAATATTAAAAATTGGAGACCCTACAGTGTACGTGATTACTACGAAAAAACTCCAAGATTTAAGAAGCCTTCTAGTTGAAAAAGGCTTTAAGGTAAGACAGCACTGCTGCGAATATTTTTTAATCAGAAACAACCAATTCGTAGGTGTTCTCTCACTATTTCCCAACTGGAATCAAGTACTATTCACCAGTACCAAGACGCCGAAATCTGAAAAAGCAGCCACAGAAATTCTCGAGTTAGTCAAAGAAATATTCCCTAAACTAAAAGTAGAAATTCGGGGCACGGAAAATACGAAAACCAGAACTACCCCAAAACTAACAGAAAAATTGGACGAAAAACCGTCCATGAGCAAGAAAGGGACGATTAGACATGGGAGAAGAAGAAAATCAGGAGACAAAAAAAAGCGTAAAAGCAATCCACATTGACCCAAAGCTTTGCAAAGGCTGCGAGCTATGTGGATTATGCGTATACTACTGCCCACGCAATGTATTTGAAAAATCGAAAAAACAAAATGAGCAGGGATATTATCCCCCAATACCTATCAATACAAAAGGCTGTAGGGGGTGCAAAGTATGCGAACTCTATTGCCCCGAGTTGGCAATCTTTGTTGAAGAAGAAAGCTAAAAACCTTTTTAAATTTTTTAGAGGCAGCGTCATGGAGTCTAGGGTTTTTTATGAGGAGGAAGGCAAAGGTAGATGCCGTGTCTGGGCGTCTTTCTTTCTTATGGGAGATGATTTGGTAGTTGGAATTGGCGGAGGGAAGAAACCGCATGTGGGTGCCTTGGCTGTGGCGGAGCCCCGCCCGAGTAGAGATAAGCCGGGTGTTATATCTTCGACTTCTTCCGTGATTACTCTTCTCAGCCATAAGGATGATATTGTGGCTCGTGAGGCTGCGGATAGTATAGCTAGGGAAACTAATAGAGTAGTTACAGTAACGGCAGGTGTTCATACGGAAAACGCCACGAAAAAGGAGATTGAAACCTTACTGGAGAATTCGCGGCTTGTTACTCAAAAAATCATAAAGAGAATTAAGAATCTCACATGACCTCTGAACCTTTTTTAAGCCTTCTTTTCTGAATGTTTCTAGTGTAATACTCGTTTTGTTTGAAATTTTTTGTTTTGTGATTTGCTTATGATTTACTGTGAACTTGGGTTGAACTGAGTTGACTCTTGCGTTTTTCTTCTGCTCCAATATGGACTATATGTGACCATAGAGTGCCAAAGAGAATGAAAAAATGGTACTACCTGATGTTTTGTCTTTTACAAAATTTACAGTTGCATACATTTTCCTAGCAGCACGAAAACCTTAGCTTTTCACTGACATTGTGAGACCTTTGCTAAATTAAAATAACCACAGAAACCAGAAACTAAATCCAATAACGCCGTTATACTTTCTCCGAATTTCCGATATATATATACAAGTTTTTCCATAAAATATGGCTAAAGAATTTGGGAGGATGAGAATGAAAGGCAAGTTAAAGATACTTGCAGCAAGTTTTCTCATAGTGCTTACCCTCAGCCTGGGAACTTTTCTGACGCTTGCACCGGGAGCATTTGCGAATAACAGTTACTCCTCTCTCGGACTAATTTACGCCCTAAACTCCATCGAACAGAACCCCCAAAGGTCTGGTCTGGACCTCTCCGCCAATCTTAATTTCCCTACTCAAAGCTCTGGTCAAGACCTTTCTGTCAGTCTGAGTAGCATTCAGGATGTTATGAACCAAGCCCTCATGAGATTGGAGTTGCAGAAAATTCAAAGCTCTGACCTAGACATCTCCGCCAGTCTAAATTTCTCTACCGACCTGAACATAGAAAATTTAACTTCGGACCAAATTAAAGCTGCGAAGCAGAGCATAGAGAACGTTACGAGCCGAGCCTTCATGAAGTGGCAGTTGGAGAAAATGCTGAGTGGAGAACTAAAACCCTTCGTTACACCGCCAAGCAATGAATCAGTCAGAGAGATGTTCTTCCAGTTCCTGTCTGAAAGGCCAGACTGCGCAGAACGCTTCGCACAGTACGATAAGATGCTCTCCAGAGAGAACCAGCTTCAAACGAATGAACAGGTTTTGGAATTCGAAAGGTCATTCCAAAACGTAAACCTCGTTGTGGAAAAGGGCGAAATCTTGAGAGAATGGAATACGACTCAAACAATCAACGGTTTAGAATACTTTGTCGTGAACAGGGAATACGCTATGAACGTAAACGGCACCATTCAAAAAGTAGTCAAAGTATACGTTTACAGCTACGATGGAAAAGAAATCATCGACCCATACATGGGTATCCAATGGGTACCCTTGCTGTGGCCATGCATGGTATGGGTGTTTTGGTGGCCCTTCTACGTCGGATGGTGGGGCACAGTGATACTCTACGGCTATGACTTCTATCTTTACACAGCATTTACTGTCGATGAACAAGGAGCGTATGCTTATTGGGTATATGACAACACCCTAGGGCAGGTGACTCCAGATTGGTATACCGCAGCAGTTGGTATTAACGATTTAATTGGTGCAGCAATATACGCGGCTTCTCAAGGAGCTGCGGGAATAACGGCGGCAGTTTTGGCCGCTGCTGGCGCAGCCTGTGTTGCACTTGCAGTTGCACTTGCAGTTGCTTGGCCTATATTTTATGTTTTTGTGGACTACTATTGGAACAATTTTGTTAGTACCGAAGCTTATAATTTTGCCATTAATCCATATTTCGGTTTTAGAGAGGTTACGTATTTCCACGACCCAATTAGTCCTCCAACGGGAGCCTACCCCTCATGCTATGATTTGCTACCGTATATCACTCCGTTCTACATTCGCGCAGATAATAGTTGGTGGTACAAATTACTTTGGCCCTATTCCGTAATGGTTGACAAGTATACCCCACTATGGTATGCGCTCAACAATTTCGTTACTGTCTGGGGTGGCACTTTTGGCTTCAATACTTGGGTTTGGCTGAGTCCCTTCCCGCCAAATTGGCCGCCGCCTCCACCAATATAGCTCTCAGGAACTTTGAAATACGAGTATACGTCTCTAAAAACTAAAGAGTGCTCCTCAAAAGCCTAGTCCTCATGGGGAGGATTTAGGTCTTCCCCCTTTTTTAATGGGATTGAATGAAAAATAAGTGTAAGGATGGAGTAAAATGAGAACAAAAACTCTAGATAGCTTGTTAAAAAAAGTTTTGATAATCCTTATCCTAGTTTTCGTTTCCAGCGGTTGTGTTTTACTGTATTTCTTCTTTTTTGAAAAGGTGACCCTGCATTTTGGCTTTTTGCTTTCGATGAGTTATACTCCTCTTGGGCTGATTTGGGAAGGCTGGTTGGTGGTTTCCACGAATCCCGCCCTCAGGTTAACGCTGGAGCTGCTTCTGCTGGTGCCCCTCCTTGTGATTTTTCTGCTCACACCCCTTTGGCTTTTTACGCCTCTGGGTAGAATTGGCTACGAAACTGTGGGAGAAGCGGTAAAGGGGTTCAAGGCTTTGATATGGAGTACGAAAGAGGGGAAAAGAACAGTGGTCTCTATGATGATCGGGGGCGCGATATATTGTTTGATAATACTACTCTCGTTGCTTTCAGTATTCTATGTAATACGTCAGGACACCGGTCTAATTGTAGCACTTCTACTGTTTTTTGGTATTACTGGTTTAATTAACTTTCTGGTTATCACGCCGCGTTATCAGCGAATACGAGACCAAAAACTGCAAGCCAAACAGGGCAGCGTCAAACCGAAAGACACCTAGCCTTCCCACCTTTTTTAATGGGTTTATGAAAAATAAATTTTTGGATGGGATAATATGAGAATAAAAACTCTGGATGGTGTATTGAAAAAAGTTTTGATAATCCTTTTCCTAGTTTATGTTTCCAGCGGTTGTGTCTTGATGTATCTCTTCTATTTTCAAAAGGTGACCCTGCCCCTGGTCTTGTCCATTTTTTTAGTCTGGTGCCCCCACCCTTTGGCTTTTTGCTTTCGACTAGTTACACTCCCCTTGGTCTGATTTGGGAAGGCTGGCTAGTGGTTCCTATGAATCCCATCCGCAGGTTAACGCTAGAATTACTTCTGCTGGTGCCTTTTACGTTGATTTTTCCGATCGGCTCCATTGTTATATTTTTTACGACTCCAAGTAGACTTGGTTACGAAACTGTGGGGGAAGCAGTAAAGGGATTCAAGATGTGGAGTACAAAGGAGGGGAAAAGAACAGTAGTTTTAAAGTGCACTATTTTTGCGATACTCTTTGTATCAATATTATTTTTTTCGCTTTCAGGATTCTACTTCATACGCCAAGAGGTTGCTCTGATAACAGCATTCTTATTTCTTGAGAGTTTCGCCCTTATTATTAACTACCTATTTATTTACAAGAGATCGGTAGGCGGACAAAGCAAAACAATAAGTTAGCAAGAATAGCGTCAAATCTAAAAGCGCCTAGCTTTCCCTCTAATAGTGGCAATTTTCGTCACTGTTTAGAGTGCGTATACCGTTTATCACTTGTATGTTGGACTAAGACCCATGTTGACAGTTCACCTAGTTCAGGTTAATTGATGCGGTGTCCTTTAAATTGTTTATATAACTGCTTTTATCTCGGATGTATCCTTCATATTTCGTGTGGCCCCGATCTTTACGAAGTATACAAAATCTTTAATGAAGCGAGAAGGGAATTTCTATTAACACATTAGGCACTCAGCCAAACAAAAACTTGCAAATGAAGCGAGGCATTGACAGAACGTTTTTAGAGGTATTGTTTTTTTATGTTTTGGATTTCCTCTGTAACGTCTTTAACTATTTTAGGTATCTTTTCCGGTTCAGGGATTTTGTCAAAGTATTTTATTTCTGTGTCTAGTATTGTTGATATGACTGTTCCGATGCTTAGGGGTAGCGCTAGGAGGCTGTATCCTCCTTCCAGTATGAAGGTTATTTTTCCTCCGCATACCTCTTTTCCCAACTGGAGGATTATCCGGGTTAGTTGAGCGTAATCTTCTGCCTGTAGGTTCATGTTTCCTACGGGGTCGCTGTAGTGTGTGTCGAAGCCGAAGGAAACTATCAGCATTTCGGGTTTGAAGTCTCGGAGTATATCGGGAAAGATTTGCTCGAAAGCCCATCGGTAAGCGTTTCCCCAGGTTCCGTAGGGTAGTGGCACGTTAATGTTGTATCCCTCCCCTTCCCCGCTGCCGATTTCCTCCAGCCATCCTCTTTCTATTGCTTCCATACCGTACTCATGAAAAGATAAACAAAAAACGGTGGGGTCGGTGTAGAATATCTGGGATGTTCCATCGCAGGCATGTGCGTCGAGGTCCAGAATGAGAATACGCCTCACTTTTTTCTTTTCTTGTAACCATCTTACCGCTATTGCGCAGTTGTTGAAGTAACACATTCCCTCCGAGTGCCCTATTCCCGCGTGGTGTCCGGGTGGGCGGATAAGAGCGAAGGCTGTTTCTATACTGTTTTTGTTGACCTCCTCTACCGCTGATATGGCGCCTCCAGCCGATAAGCAGGCCGCCTTAAATGTATCCTTAACTACGAAGCTTGAGGAACCCACTTCTCCACTACCTAGGCTGGATAGTTCATTAACTACATCAAAAAGGTAGGGATTATGTACACGTGTAATATCCTCTCTAGTAGCGGGTTTACAATCAAAACTTTTCAAATTCGGGTTCTCCAGCAGACCAGAATTGTGCAAATATTCGCGGGTAAGCTTTATGCGATTCGGGTTCTCAAATGCTTCCATCCATGGTCTGGTTGCCTCGGGAATATGCAACTCTTCGAAAGCCTTATGGGAAATTAGCCCTAACTTCATAAAACCACCCTTTAAGGAGACTCCGCTTTTCCAAAGCCGGAAGAAATTAGAGTCTCATTGACTCTAGTCCTGCATTCTTATATTTAAGTTTATAAAAAATATTTTCGAAGCTTAATCTAGAGTTAAAACTAGAATAAAAAATGGCAAGAAGCTATACTAACATGACCCGTGGGGCTTCCAAGTTATCTTTTATATTCTAACTTCGGTGGTGCTCCTGATTTTGTTTATGAAAGTATTCAGCCAGTCGTTTATTGCTATATCTGCTGCCAATTCTCCGCATTTTATTTTTTCCATCAATTCATCAAGAATTGAAGTTTCTCCCTCGATGATTTTACCTCTGAGTATTCTCTCTCTATCTCCACCATCCAAATCCAGTAAGTAGAAATCATGGAGGGCTGATATTCTCCCCCGCAGATTTATTGCCGCCAGCCTCGCAAAATGCTCATCACTAAGAACTACCAGCACCGCCGTTTTTTCCGTGACTCTCATGAGGAAACTGTTCCTGTTGTGTATGCTGTCCCCCTCATGCATCTCCGAAATGGGAAACTTGAGGTAGTATTCGATGCACTCCTTTGGGACATCACCCTTAAAACCAATAATGGAACTATCCACATCTAGTATTGCTACACCCTTAGAATTCCAGTTACCCTTATTCCTCTCCACATCTTCCAGCAATTTTTCCACAAGTTGACTACGCTGCATAATCTCTCTTCCATACACTGAATCTGCGCATAAATTTGAGTGTCGTCAGGTTCACAATAATTTTCCCAAGTCTTCTTAAAAACCCCCCTTTTCAGAAAGAATTTAGAATCTCGGCGAAAAAAGGACATCAATCTCAAATTAAATCGTGAAACCGCTCCAAAACATAAAATTTTTATTCTATCTAACACCTAATACGATTAGTACTTTGCGGGCTCATGGCCTAGTCAGGATAGGTTCCTGAAAGGGCGCAGAACCATGGTTAATTGGTGCGTATGCCTGCGGAGCCTGTGATCGTGGGAAATCCATCCTTGTGGTGGATTCGCGAATTCAAATCCCGCTGAGCCCGCCAAACACCTTTTCTACATTTTTGCGGGTACTTGTATTCCTAGTAAGTTTAGTGCGTTCTCTATGGTTTGTTTTGTTATGTAGACTAGTGCCAGTCTGGCGTTTTTTGTTTCTTCGTCTTCCGCTGTGAGGACGGGTTGGGATTCGTAGAATTTGCTGAATTTTAGGGCGAGTTGATAGGTGTATTCGGCTAGGAGGTGGGGTTTGAGTTGCTCAGTTGCTGCTTTTATTATTTCGGGGAACTGCGCTATGTGCTGTATTAGAGTCTTCTCTCTTTCATCGGTTAGCTTTTCGGGTTTTATTTTTGGTTTTGGTGTTATGCCCGCCTTTTCTAGTATGCTTCTGGCTCTGACTCCTGCGTATTGTATGTAGGGGCCGGTTTCGCCGTCGAAGTTTGTCACTTTGTCGAAGTCGAATACTATGGTTTGCTCGGTGCTGAACTTTATTAGCCAGAATCTTACTGCTCCTATGGCTATTGTCTCTGCTAGTTCTCTCTTTTCGAGTTCGGAAATATCCGGTTGGTTTTCGCTTACTTGGGTGTATGCTCGGATGGAGGTTTGATTGATTACTGCATCTGCGTGATACCCAACCCAATTTCCTTCTCGCCCGCTGAATCTCTCCTCTGCGAGTTTGACATGTTTGTAGGATAGGTGGATTGAGTTTTTTGCTTCCTCCTCGTAACCAAGGAGTTTAATGCTTGCTTTGAGGCCTTGTTGTAAGTATTCCTGTTCGTATCCTATCACGTTTATTACCTTTTTCGCGTTGGCGAATTCGTCGCTGGCGTTGCTTAGTGTGGGGGATGTGGTCCATAGTATCTGTTGGTTGAATTGGGTGTTCCATGGGCGGTATTTCATTTTTGTGCGGAGTTTTCCGAATTTCCATAGCTGGTAGGCTATGTCGTGTGCTATGTAGGTGGGTACTTGGTTTGAGCGTATTATTACCTTGTCTGGGTTTGTTTTGTCCTGGAACTCTTCTAGTCGACTGAATTTCGCTACAAAGCAGCCTTTATACTCTCCCTCGGTTTCCCAGACGAAGTTTTCGGATTTTTCTAGTTTTTTGAGTGTCTCCGCCCATATTTTAGACCTTGCGATATCGCTTTCCCAAACCAGTAGGTTGTATGGGATATTTGCTCTGGTTGTTGTCTCAAGGTTTGACTCAACACACATCTCGGATAAGTGTCGGCTGAAATCCGCGATTTCGTTTCCCCCCTTTTCCATATCCCGCATTACTTCGTCTACACCTTTTTCCAGTTCCGGTTTTTCTTTAAGAAGTTGCGCGGCTCTGGCGTATATTAATCCGTACCAAAAGTCTAGTTTGGTGTCCTTTTCCCTGGGCACCTCTAAGTGTATATTGTTAAGAAAAGCCCAGACCAGCACTCCCACCTGCCTTCCCAAATCATCTATGAAATTCTCCACCTCAACTTTCCATCCAGAATTTTTATGCAGGTTTGCTACCACATCGCCCAAGACGGCGTTCCTCAGGTGACCTATATGTAAAGGTTTTGTTGGATTAACTGCCGTGTGTTCAACTAAAACCTTGTCACCCTTTCCCAAATTCATTTGCCCGTAGGTCTGCCCCTCGGTAAAAACCTTTTTTATGGTCATCTCTGCGAGTTTTAAATCGTCGAAGTAAAAGTTAATGTAGCCGGGGTGTGCAACCTCTATTCTCTCGACAAGAGGCAGTTCTTGAGCTTTTAATTGTTCTGCTACCTGCTGGGCGAGTTCTATCGGTTTACGCTTGAGGCTTTTTGAGACGCGAAAAGCTATCGAGGATGATAGGTTCCCTAGTTTTGGATCTGGAGGCTGTTCTAGACTTAAACCGATTTCTTCAGTTGAGACTACATTCTCAATTCCTAGTGATCCGAGCGTACTGTATATTGCTTCTATAATTTTTTCTCTAGTTTCTGTGAGCATAAAGTCTACCAACTACTCTCAGATTTACTCTATCTACTAAAACTGCGATTTACAATAAAAGATATTCCATTATGCTTTTATCCATTTTTTAAATTCGGAGGGATTGGCGGGCCTGAGGAGAATTTCAAGTACTCCATTTGGGGTACATTTTTGAACTCCTGTTATCCGGCTTTCTTCCAAACATTACGTTTATCCGGAGGCCGGCGCCCTATCCACTAGACTACAGGCCCGCGTTTTGGTTCAGTTTGGTTATAAGTGAAGAACTAAATTTGATATTTTTAGATATTTTGGTTACTCAATTCAGCCACTTGGTTTGTTTCGATCCACCAGGCTTGTTTTTTTCCTTTATTCTTTGTGCCTTTGAACTGGATTATCTTTTTTCCAAATTTTTGTTCTGTTCTAATCGCTATATTTTTAATTCGGGTGAGAATCTGCCGCCGCTTGAGGCTGGTTACCGCTTCTAACTCTTTGGTGGTGGCGCCACCGAATTCTAAGAGGTTACTTATTATTAGTCTGTCTGTTTCATCGTTGCATGATTGATTAAGGAGTTGTTTTATGTTCTCTTTATCCAATTCAGTGTCATTAATCGGCTCTTCTTTTTTAATAACGCTCTCAAGTTTTATGACTCTGGTTCTAAGTTGGTTGATTTCGTTTTTCAAATCTTTTTCTTTATCGTCAGGTACTTGTCCCAGCTTTTCTATTATGGCCTCCTTTATAAATGCGGAACGTTTACCACGACCAATTCTTTTATTCAACTCTTCTAAGATATGCTCGGGAATTTTTATGGTTAAAACTACCATCTTGCCTATTTTGTTTTCCCTCCATTAAGGCTCAAACGAGTTTTTTTATTCTGAAAGAACCAACCATTTTTGCGAATCATTACTTAGAGATTTATCGGTTTTTATCCAATTCCAAAAGTTTAGTAGTTATGCCTTTTTTGCATTTAGATATAAGTGTTTTTATTAAAATCTTATGAGAGATTTTCCTAAGAAGGTCACCTGTACTAATGAGGGAATGAGTTATGTGGGTTTAAATAGTATTTACACGAAGGCGCCAATATTCTTTGAGGAAGAATAGTTCCTCTGCACTCCTGTTATTCAACCCAAAACTTTGTAGGATTCTTCCCCCTTAAATCTCATTATTGCTAAATTAAGCTTGAAGCGCTATGTGGTCGTAATATGTTATTAATTTTTATTTTTATTAATAAATATAATTTTAAAAAATTGTTTGAATAATAGCCGTAAGGTTTTTGAACATTACGTACGGATTTAACTGTTAACTAGAAAATCACATATCGAGGTTCGTGGTTGTCTATGAGAGTATATTCCACACGTTTTGATAAGGCCAAGAGAATACTTGTCGGTGAAGGGATAAGCGCTCTGCTACTATTGGAACCCAAAAATATTTATTATTTAACTGGATTTTACAGCCATTCACTTGATGTTCCCAGCGCAGTTATATTTTCCGGAGATAATGAAGCAACTCTTACTGTTTCACGTATAGAATTGGATAGAGCAGCAGAGTCTTCATGGATTAATGATGTTCGATGTTATTACCCATACCCTCTCAAGACCGATGAGAAAAATGAGAAGGTGGATAGCGTCATCGATTCAATTAGTGCTATAATTGAGGAGAAAGGTTTGACGGAGAGTATAATAGGTGTTGAACTTTCCCAACTCTCAGTCTCAACATTCGAGAGTCTAAAGAAAAAATTGCCTAAGGTAGGATTCAAAGACATTTCAAAAAGTGTCTGGGAAATGCGCATGTATAAAGATATTACGGAAATCGAAAACATTCAGAGAGCGATGGAGATAGCTGAGAAAGGATTGAGAACCGCTATAGAAATTATCAGCCCTGGAACAACAGAAATACAGGTTGCTGTAGAGGTGGAGAGTGCTCTACGTAGGGCAGGTTCTCAGAAAGCTCTATTTGAGAGCATGGTGGTATCTGGCTCGAAATCCGCTTATCCCTATGCAATTGCGGGAAATAAAAAAATCGAAGAAAATGAACTCGTAATGATAAACGTGGCTGCTTCCTATAACGAGTATTGCGCAGATGTGGCAAGAACAATTTTCACAGGCAGTCCTCACAAAAAGCATAAAGAAATTTTTGAGGTTGTAAAACAAGCCTTCAATAACTCTCTGCAATACGCTAAACCGGGGCTCCCCCTAGGCCAATTAGACCAAGTGGCTAGAAATGTAATAAAAGAAAAGGGTTATGAACCGTTCTTTATCCACCCTATTGGACACGGGATAGGCTTAGACCAGTATGAGCCTCCCATAATCTCACTAAACAACACAGATAAAATTAGAGAGGGACTAATTCTGAATCTAGAACCAGCAATCTACATACCAGAATTCGGTGGTCTAAAAATAGAAAATACCATACTAATAACAGAAGAAGGTAACCAAGTTCTAAACAAACTTCCGATAGAGACAATGTAATTAAACTTGCTTTAAGCCGGCGTCAAATAACCGCTCAATTACAAAATTCTTGTATAAAAACGGAAGAGAATTCTTTGAATTCCAGTACTGAAAATTCTTACCACTTATAGTTGCAAGTTTAAAGGGGTATAGTATGAATATTAAACCAGTTTGTATCCTTTGCCTCCTCACCCGTGCTTTCCGAGAAATACAATACTCAACCAACGATACTGATGTTCAGTTTAAAGCAATGAAAGAAGTATTACAGCTAGTTAACAATATAATAAATGAACAAAATAATCCGATGCACCTAGTACCCGCATATATTGGTACACTCAGAGATCGTTTAATAAAAACAATAACTGGTTCTCCGGACCCTTACAATGAGCAGAAGATAAAATCTAATGAAATAGCCCTAGAGTTGCGTTCCAACCTCGAAAAAATCATTGAAGGAGAAGAGGACAACTATAAAAGATTTAGACTAGCCTGCGTAGCGGCTATAGTTGGAAACATAATCGAGTTCGATGTTCTGGGCCACATATTTAATCTTGAAGAAATATCCGAACTCTCGGAGAAGGCGGAAGAGGAATTAGCTATCGATGATATACCAATACTATTTGAGAAAGTTAAACCTGGAACCAGAATCCTATATTTGACGGATAATGCGGGTGAAATAGCATTCGACGTTCTTCTTGTAAAAGAGTTAAGAAAACTTGGAGCAGAGGTCACAGTCGCAGTTAAGGAGAAACCTGTTTTGAACGACGCTACTCTGGAGGACGCCCAGGCGGTAAACATGGTTAAAACAGCGAAGGAACTAATAACAACAGGTACGGATTCCGTGGGTCTAATACTTGACGAGTGTTCCGAGACGTTTTTGAATCATTACCAGAACTCAGACTTGATAATCGCGAAGGGAATGGGCTACTTTGAAACCATGACCGGACATCACATAAAACACCCTTTGGACGTCTTTTTTCTGCTGAGAACAAAATGCGACCCTGTTGCCATGAGTTTGGGTGTTAAACGGGACAAAAATGTAGCAAAATATTTGCCTGCAAACACAGTAATAGAATGCTAAATGCAAAAAATTATATAAAAAATATTGTCACATTAAGAACAACGTTATTTGGAGGAAAGAATTGATGAAGATTACCCTTCCTGTCATTGCAATAAACTTTAAGACGTATTCGGAAAGCGTCGGTAAAAAGGGACTTAAAATCGCCAAAGCCGCAGAAGAGATATCAAATGACACTGGAATATGCATCATTATCGCTCCACAACACACCGATATTCAACTAATCGCAAGTCAAGTAGAAGTCCCAGTTTTTGCACAACACATAGATCCTTTTACTGCTGGTTCTCACACTGGTTACATTCTACCAGAGGCGGTAGCTGAAGCCGGAGCTGTAGGGACTCTTATAAACCACAGCGAACACAGACTCATACTAGCAGACATTGATGAAGCTATACGAAGGGCGAAAGAAGCAAAACTCAAAACTATAGCCTGTTCTAACAACCCTGAAGTTAGTGCATCAATCTGTGCTCTTTCCCCCGACTTTTGCGCGTACGAGCCGCCCGATCTCATAGGAACAGGAATTTCGGTCTCTACAGCAAAACCAGAAGTAGTAACCAAAGCGGTTGAACTAATGCAAAAAATTAACCCCCGTGTTATTCCTCTTTGCGGAGCGGGAATAAGCACTGGAGAAGATGTAACTGCAGCAATCAAGCTAAACACAAGGGGTGTTCTCTTAGCCTCCGGTGTAGTAAAAGCAAAGGATCCCAAAGCGGTGCTACAAGAAATGGCTGAAGCAGCACAAAAAACACTTTAAACCTCTTATGCAAAAAAGTTCTTCCTTCTTTTTCCGAGATTGCGGAAGCGTTTTTAAATCAGTCGACCGATATCTTTATGATATTTAATATTACAAAAATTTGGGAAGGTACAAAACATTGTTGGGAATAAGCGGATATGGAGTTTATATTCCCTTATACCGGGTAAAACTAAAAGAAATCGCAACCGCTTGGAAAGAGGATGCACAGCCTTCCGGAGAAAAGTCTGTAGCCTATTTTGATGAAAACGTATTGACACTAGCTTACAACGCTTGTATAAATGCCATAAAACACGCGGATATAAAACCTAGCGACATCAACGCATTATACTTGGGAACTGTATCCAGTCCCTATACCGAAGCGTCATTGGCTGCTCCCTTGGTGAACGCCCTCGGCCTACCGGAAAATGTTGAAGCTGTGGATTTTGGTGCTTCAACCAGAGCAAGTACAGCCGCACTGCAAGCTGGTTTGGACGCCGTAAAATCAGAAAGACTTGAAAACATTTTGATTGTAGGAAGTGATGTCCTTGTAGGAGCGCCCGGAACTAGTTTTGAATACACCGCTGGATCTGGAGCCGCTGCTTGTATACTAAGTGGTAACGGTGTGATAGCTGAATACGAAGACAGCTTTTTCTATACAACCGGCTTCGCCGATAAATGGAAAAATGTTGAATCAGGATACCCGTTATACGGCGATACTGGCTTCGTAAGGAGATACGGATACGTGGAACATGTGGTAAAGGCTGCAAAAGGACTTTTGGAAAAACTTGGAGACTCGGCACAAAGTTTCAACCACGTGGTACTTCAACAACAAGAGAGTAGACTGATATCCGAAGCTTCAAAAAGCTTGGGCTTTACACCAGAACAGCTCAAAGCCGGTATGACTCTGGAAAACTTCGGTGACACTGGTTCAGCATCTATCCTCATAGGGTTATCCGCAATTCTGGACCAAGCGGAACCAGGACAGAGAATATTAGCTGTTTCCTACGGCTCTGGTTCCAGTGCCGCCCTCAGCTTTAAAGTAAATGAAAAAATATATGATAAACGCGAAAATTCGACTCCCGTTAAAAGTTTTAAGGAAAACAAAGAGTACATAGACTATTTCACACACCTCAGGCAAAACAGAATAATATCCCGGACTGAATAATAGAAGAATTGGGAGATGTCTAGAATGATAACACCCCCCTTATGGAGAGATTATAGGCAGAATAATAGGATGGAAGCGTATAAATGCAAAAACTGCGGCTTCGTGAGCTATCCCGAAAAAAGAAGAGTATGCCCCCAGTGTAAAAAAGCCCCTTCAGAATTCGAAACCATCACACTAGGGCCAAAGGGTAGGGTACTGACCTACACCGTAGCCCATGCACTACCCGCAGAATTCGAACCCCCAATTCCCCTAGCAATAGTGGAAATGGACGGCGGAGGAAGAATATACGCCATGGTATCCGATTGCAAACCCGACCAAATGAAAGTCGGAATGGAAGTGGAACTGGACTACCGAGAAATATTCCAAGAGGACGGATACCGCGTACAATCCTTCAAGGTAAAACCGGTAAAAAAAGGAGAAGAACCGAAATGAAAAATAAAGTCGCGGTAGTTGGAGCAGGACTAATAGACTTCGGAGTACTATACGATAAAAGCCCAGACATGATGATGGAAGAAGCCTACATAAACGCACTACAAAGCGTAGACAAAGGAATCGAACCCCAAGAAATACAAGCAGCCTGGCTAGGAACTCTCAGAGGAAGATTCACAGGAGTAACACTAGCCCACCCCACAGGACTATTCAATATCCCGGTATCACGAGTAGAAAATGCCTGCGCCACAGGTAACGACGCATTTCGCCACGCATGCTTCGCTATAGCTGCAGGAGTATATGACAAGGCAATAGTTATAGGATACGAAAAAATGCATGATGAAAAAGGAGGACTAATAAAACTAGCAGCAATCAAAGATATCTGGATGAGAAGAGCACGAACCATGCCCTCCTTCTTCGCCCTAAGAGGCACACGTCACATGCATCAGTACGGATCCAAAAAAGAAGACTTCGCACTGGTATCCGTAAAAAACCGTCACAATGGAGCACTATATCCCCACGCCCACTTCAAAAAAGAAGTAACGCTAGAACAAGTAATGAAAGCACCCATAATATCATGGCCCCTTGGACTATTTGATTGCTGCCCAACAACCGACGGCGCCGCTGCTGTCATAGTTTGTAAGGCTGAGCTGGCCAAAAAATACACCGATACCCCGATCTACGTGGCGGGTAGCGGTTTGTCCGTGGATAGTTGGATGCTGGGGGAAGACGAGTCTCTGGCTGGTTTTCCAGCGAGCAAAGAGGCTAGTAGACAGGCCTACGAAATGGCGGGTCTCCAACCCAAGGATATAGATGTAGGAGAAATACACGATTGCTTTTCGGTTACCGAGATTCTAAACTACGAGGATCTTGGCTTCTGTGAAAAAGGTCAGGGGCACAAACTAATTCAAGAGGGAGTAACCGCATTAGATGGAGAAAAGCCCATGAATCCGAGTGGAGGTCTTCTTGCAAAAGGTCACCCCATTGGCGCCACAGGAGTAGCTCAAATCGCTGAGATTTACGAGCAGCTTAGAGGTGAGGCAGGTAAGATTCAGGTAGCTGATGCAACAATCGGGATCTGCCACAATATAGGCGTTGGCCGTGATAATACTGGTTCGGTTAGTTGTGTACATATTTTGACTCGTTGACTTCTTTTTATTTTACTTCTTTTTGTTTTTAGGCGCTTTTTACTCTCTATAATTTTAGGGTTGATAAATACGTAAAGCAAATATTTAATATTCTCCTTTTTAATAATAATGGAACAAATGTCTTGGTGTTCTTATGGTACAAGAGAGCGTAGTAAAGAGCCTAGTTAATGAAATTAGAAATGAACTTAGAATACTTGGGGCTATCACCGCTAGGGGGCTGGCTTTGTTCACTCTTGATGGCAGGTTACTTTATTCGGATACCGCCCCGGATATACAGGAGCGGTTGAATATGTTTATTCCCAGCTTCCCTGCTCTAGGTGTGGGCTCTAACATAACTGTGAATATCGATGAGAGGACTCTCTTAATTATGCGTGTCTCTGAGAGAATGGTTTTGGCCGTTTTTACCGATCAAAAGGCTGGCGTTGTCTTGATGAGGATGGCTTCTCTAATTAAGAAATACGAGGAAGAATTTGACAAAGCAGTTGAACCACCCACAGGCAAATCTCCGACATAATTAGCTGGCTTTAAATAAGTTCTTTTTCTGAGCTAATGCTCCTATTGGTCGATTCCCATAATGATAATTTCGGGTTTACTGCTACTGACATACTCCTAACCTTGGAAGGTTAGGGGTTCTACGCTTCTATGGTTAGAAGTGAGGGAGGTGTCATCGCCCTGTTACTGGTTTCCGCACCCTTCGCGGGTGAGCAAGCCTTATTAGGCTCTTTCCTTTTTTTCAGTATTTAAACCTCACACAATTCATCCCCATCCTTTAACGATTGGGGCTTTCTTGCTAAAATTTATGTAAAAAGAGTGTACTGGTTCTGAAACATGTTTTATAAAAAATAAAGAAAAGTAAAAATGTTTACGAAACTACTTTTCGGCAAGGATTAGATTTGAATAATCAATTAAGAATTCAGTTTCGGAGTAATGGTCAAATAAAGGATAAATAAAGAGTAGAGAGTTTTGAGCGACTCTCCTAAACTTCAAGATCCATTTTTAGTTTTCGGACGATTTCTTTGTATCTGTTTCTTATTGTTACCTCTGTTACGTGTGCTACTTCAGCGATTTCTCTTTGGGCTCTTCTTTCACCCGCCAAAATTCCCGCTATGTATAAAGCCGCTGCCGCTAGTCCCGTGGGGTCTTTTCCCCCGGTTATTCCTATTTCGCTCGCTCTTTCAATTACTTGCAATGCGCGTTTCTGGCTTTCCCCTGACATACTTAGTTCATTCGCGAATCTTGAAATGAAGTCTGTTGCGCTTGGTCTAGGGATTTTGAGATCTAATCCTCGGAGTATGAGTCTTACGCAGTGTGCCAGTTCTTTCCTGTTGACTCGCGCCACACTCTCAACTTCGTCCAGAGGGCGTGGAATCTTATGGAGTCTGCATGCGAGGTAAACTGCTGCTGCAACCATTGATTCTATGGATCTTCCTCTAACGAGTCCTTTTTCTAGGGCTCTTCGGTATACTACCGCTGCGGTTTCACGGATGTCCCTTGGGATGCCGATTTGGCTTGCGATTCGGTTTAGTTCTGGCATTGCTTGAGCTAGGTTTCTTGCTATTGAGCTGTGTACTCTGGTTCTTATCTGCCATTTTCGTAATCTGTAAATCTGAGCTCTTCGCTTAGGTGAAAGTTTTCTGCCGTAGGCGTCTCGGTCACTTCTACTGATTGTAGTGCTGAGTCCCTTATCCGGCATTCGATAGGTCATAGGGGAACCTACTCTGCTTCGGTCTCTCTTCTCTTCTGCTGTGAAGGCTCGCCATTCTGGGCCGCTGTCTATCATCAAATCGTTGATTATTAGACCGCAATCACCACAGATGGTGTCGCCTCTAGTGTAGTCTCTGAGAATTCTCTTGCTGCCGCATTCTGGGCACTGTGTAACCTCTTTGTATGATTCTTCCTTTCCTTCGGTTTTTGACAAATATTTTCACCTCAAATTATAAAGTTTATAAACAAAATATTGAGGATGTATTCTAGTTGAACTTTAATCCTCAAAAACTAACAACAAATAATTTTTTCAAACAAAATCTTGGTTTTACTCATCTCGATAATATGATTCATCTATTCTGTGATAAATCGGTAAATTTTTACGATTTTTTCTTTAATTTTTTACTCTTATTCCTTTTGGGTTTTGCTTCAGGGGACTTTTAATGAAAGTTGTTCGGATTAAAGGATGGTATTTAAGTTTTTTGTATTTATATGTCTTTCGGCTATGTCCCCCGCACAAAATAATACAACACTTTTCTCCTTATAAATATTATGGTAAAACAGTAAGCTATTTTAGTACTTTTTGAAGAATTCTCAAAATTTTGACTGCATTTTGAAGATAATTTTATATAAATTACATCAATATTTAGAAATTCATAATTTTATTATGCTTACATCCACATTCGTGACGCCCTCTATTTGAGAAACTTGGAATTTTAATTCCTCAATTTTTATCGATAATTTTTCCTTTTCTATATAACCTTCGTAAAAACATTGCTTCCCCTTTCGGCAAAGACCAGTGGTGTGAAGAAACTCTATTTTATCCTTTACTATAATCAACCCAAGGTCTCTAAGAAATCTCTGAGAAAGCTTATCAATTTCTATGGAGAGTTTGACCACTTCAGAAGTGTCGGTAGGAATCAGTCGGATTTCACCATTAGATCGGGATACTATCATGATGGCGAATGGTTTACCAATTACCTCTATAAACTTTTTTGGTAATGGTATTCTTCCCCCTTTGAGTTCCACAATTTCCGCCAGAGTCAGTTCATCCACAGACATTATTAAAGCCCTCATACCTCTCTCTTACTTACCCGTGAAATATTTGTTTTTCACGTTATTAACCTTTTGTTATTAATATTTATTGAATCTGTATACCCGAGGATTTTTTAAAAACTGATTTAGATTTCTGGCTTTTTTGGTAGAGAGATACGATAACGAATTTCTTTTTTTGGAATCTTTTATTTTTAAGGAAAAGCTATGCTTAAAAGTAGAGGAGGTAGAAATAATCACTCCATCTCGTCTCTGATTATCTCTACTACTGTTCTAAATTTTACAGCGTCTGGAAGCGCGCCTATAACTTTTAGGTCTCCACTCATATAGGCAGAAGTAGCGTCAATTTCTCCAGTTAACATGCCTAACATTGTATCATAATTTGCTTCCATTGTCAAGTCTGGGCTGTCGTATGTGCCTTCAGAAACTGAGAGTTTACCATCTTTTATGAGGATATAGAAGGGATCCACACCTTCTCCTTGAAATTGGATGACTCGCTCCCATCCTTCCAGTTCGGCTGCTACATCTTCGCTGCTTGTAGCAACTTCTTCCATTTTTTTGAGGTGAGACGTGATCTCAGACATTTCGCATTTCTCCCTTTGACGACATTTATGTTTTTTTATCTTAACGATTTATATAAACTTTTCTTATAAACCATATTCCAAAATAAATGAACATATTAATAAAAATATATCCTTATATTAATTTAATAACTAAACTTTGGCAAATTTTAATTTTTTCTCTGACCTTACCATCTTTAGGTGTTAATTATGTTGCCTATTACATGTCATCCCTGCATTGTTGAGAACTTTCTGCCTCGGCTGGAGGGAGTC
>Ga0315314_1000176_pt1 | contig 83570 bp, 90 predicted proteins | sample TDP9_MG_FD_203631 | JGI IMG/M metagenome (GOLD analysis project Ga0315314, IMG submission 203631) | Freshwater sediment microbial communities from Lake Towuti, South Sulawesi, Indonesia - TDP9 | ecosystem: Environmental > Aquatic > Freshwater > Lake > Sediment | place: Indonesia: South Sulawesi...
CACGGCGTCTCCGAAACCTTTCGGCTCAGGCTGATTCACCCAAATAATCGTGGAAGTCTTAAGCTTCGTGTAAAAGCCATCCAAGTCCAAAGCCTGCTCATCCTTTCCCCTATCCTTTAGCGTAAGCACCGAATTGTGGTCGGGCGTAAAATGATCCTCAATACTGCGTTTTCCCCTGCCCACCACAAAACAGAACTCCCGAAAACCGGTGTCGTAAAGTTGCTCAAAAACCATCTGCAACAAAGGCTTCACGCCCACATAACCATTCACTAGCCTAGAAAAAATCGGAAGCATCTCCTTAGGCTGCTCCTTAGTCGCGGGAAACAAACGAGTTCCCAGACCAGCAGCTGGAATCACAACTTTTCTAATCACTGAAACACAACACCTTCATTACAAATAGTCGTTGCCAATTTGCCGCTTTTAACAATTTATGAATAATCCGAATCCGAATTCAACAGAAAATTAAAGGATACGTTGCATAAAAATGCATAAAAATGAGCTGTTAATGGAGTTGTAGCGGGTATGAAAAAGCCGAGTATTTCCATTGTTGGAACAGGCTACGTTGGACTATGCACTGCTGTCTGTTTTGCATTTGAAGGCTACAAAGTCATCACTTCAACTCACGAGGCTAAAAATGCAGGCTCAATAAATAGGGGCATTCCACCTTTTCATGAACCCAACTTGGAAGAATTCTTAAGGAGAGCTGTAAAAAACGAGTACCTTAAATGTGTTTTAAATCGTGAGGAAGCCGTCTTAAACACGGACATTACCTTTATTGCCACAGGCACTCCAAGCCAACCTGATGGAAGCATTAACCTACGCTTCATCGAAAGTTCCGCTCGTGAAATTGGAGAATCTTTGAGTAAAAAGGACGTTTATCACTTAGTTGTTGTTAAGAGCACTGTTGTGCCGGGCACAACAGAAAACATGGTTAAGCCCATCCTTGAAAAATATTCAGGTAAGCATTGTGGCGTCGACTTCGGGCTGTGTATGAATCCCGAATTCTTGCGTGAGGGGTCAGCCATCTACGATACTCTACATCCTGACCGCATCATCATCGGCGAATATGACAAAAAATCGGGCGACAGATTAGAGGCTTTGTACCAAGGCTTTTATGGCGACGAAACACCTCCAACAATTAGAACGAATCTTCCAACCTCCGAACTAATTAAATACGCTAATAACGCCTTCCTAGCTACGAAAATCAGCTTCATCAACACCATGGCTAATATATGCGAAAAAATTCCGGATGCAAATGTAACAACCATAGCTGAGGGCATAGGCCTAGATAAACGGATCAACCCTCTATTCTTGAATGCTGGGTTAGGATATGGAGGTTCATGTTTTCCAAAGGATGTTAAGGCGCTCATCGCCCTTGCTAAAAATTTAGGCTACGACCCTACACTTCTCAAATCAGTTGAGGACGTGAATAGCAACCAGCCGTACCGAGCCTTTGAGCTGGTCAAGAAACAGGTGGGGGACTTAAAGAATAAATGGGTCGCCATTCTAGGCTTAGCCTTCAAACCGAACACCGACGACATGCGGGAAGCCGTCTCCATAACGATCATCAACAAACTTCTCGAAGAGGGAGCGAACGTCGTTGCTTACGATCCAGTAGCAATATCCAACGCAAAAGAAGTCTTTGGCAACAGCATTAGATACGCTTCCTCAGCCATCGAATGCATCAAAGGCGCTGACTGTTGCATCCTCGCAACCGAGTGGGATGAATTTAAAAAACTCAGCCCTGAAGATTTCATTCGGCACATGAAAAGTCCCAGATTGGTCGATGGAAGAAGAATCTACGATTCAAAGCTGTTCAGCCAAAAACTTGAATTTAAAGCCATAGGACTGGGGCAGTTTTCTGTTCTTTCATAATTCAAGTCCGAGTTTAAATCAGGTGCTCACGTTTCTTCTGGTTGCACATGGCTTCCACTTCAGTCTGCTATGCCAAAAAGTTTTCACTAACAGTTTTAAAGTAAACCGCTGTTTATGGATTAAACTGAAAGGAAGTATGCTGGGAGTATTGGTTATTGAGTAAGGCAATTAGGATGGCGAAACTGTCAGCTAAGGGTGGATTTAACCTTTTCATAGGCGTAAGCATCTCCAGCATCATATCAGCTGTTGGCGTGATACTGTTAATGAGATTGCTAACTCCACCTGAATACGGTTTGGTCACCATTGCCATGATATCGCCTGCGCTTATAGGTTTGTTTAGGGACTGGGGAGTGAACTCGGCTATGATAAAGTACATAGCGCAATACAGGGCTGAGAATAAGATTCCTAAAATGAGAAATGTCATGGCTTCTGGACTGCTATTCGAACTAATCGTAGGCATCCTCCTTTCTTTTACTGCCTTTTCACTGGCAAGCTTCCTAGCAACAAACGTTTTTCATCGGTCTGAGACAAAAATTCTCATAAAAATTGCGTCTCTCACCATCCTTGCAGGATCATTTCTCGCAGCTTCGGAGTCCACTTTCACCGGCTTTGAAAGAATGGAGTTTAACAGCCTCACCATGATCTGCCAATCTTGCCTCAAAGGTTTTCTTGCACCTTTCCTCGTTTTCCTTGGATATAGCTTCCTAGGTGCTGTTCTCGGGCAAACGGTAGCGGTTGTTATCGCTGGAATTATCGGTATCCTAATTTTTTACCTAATATTTTTCAGGAATATCGGTGGGAGAGAAAACGATGAATTAGATTTTAGCGGAACGCTGAAAACCATGCTTAGATACGGGTTGCCCCTTTCGGTTGCAACGATCCTAGGCGGATTCCTGCCGCAGTTTTACAATTTTATGATGGCTATCTACTGCAGCGACTCAGCCATCGGCAACTTTCAGGCAGCTGTAAACTTCACGGTTCTAGTCACATTTTTCACGACACCCATAACCATCGTGCTTTTTCCCGCTTTTTCCAAATTGAAACCAGAAAAGGAAATGGAAACCCTCAGAACTGCGTTTCAGTTTTCTGTTAAGTACGCGGCTATGCTCACCATTCCGGTCACGGTTATGATTATGGTTCTATCAGAGCCCCTGGTGTTTGCCATAGTTGGTACAGAGTGGAGTGATGCACCTTTCTTTCTAACTTTGTGCTCCGTCAGCTTCCTCTATTCAGGCTTAGGAAACCTAAGTTTAGGAAATTTCCTAAATGGGCAAGGTGAAACAAAAGTTACTATGAAGCTGACTTTCATCAGCTTGGGAATGGGGCTACCCTTAAGCCTGACGCTTATCCCCTTGTTTGGAATCCCAGGTTTGATAATTACAACTTTGGTCGCTGGAATCCCAGGTTTGGCTGTGGGATTATGGTGGATAAAAAGGCACTTCGGCGCAACTGTAGATTGGGGTTCCTCGACTAAAATATTCTTAGCCTCCTTAATGGCGGGAGTCATCACCCACATAATCGTATCCCAGCTAAACTTCAACTGGTGGGTAAAACTATTTGCAGGAGGCATAACATTCTTGATGACATATTTGGTAGCCGCTCCATTGATAAGGGCAGTGGACAAAAACGACATAATCAATCTAAGAGAAATGCTAAGCGACCTTGGGCCCTTCTTCCACCTGTTTAACCTACCGCTAAACATAATAGAAAAACTGTTAGCCATCTTCTCCTAGCCTAGCATTGTGTATAGCAAAATGCCTTGGAGGTAATGGATCACAGGTGGCCATGGTATATGAGACAATTGTTGCACTTATCGTCTTCCACAAGCCGCTTCAACGAATCAGTAGTTTTATAAAACTGATGTCACCTTGGATACGTCTATCGCACCGGTGACAAAAGGAAGAGCATATTCATGATCATAAAAATGTTCACGTTTGGGATGTATTTCACGAATTGCTACGTTGTGGGCTGCGAAGAGACTAAAGAGGCTATAGTCATCGATCCCGGATTTGACAAAGATGCGGAAGCTGAGGAGGTTCTAAGATTTATTGATCAAAATGGTTTGCGCGTTAAGTACATCGTCAACACGCACGGTCATGCTGATCACACAGCAGGCAACGGAATTATGAAAAAAGCAACAGGCGCCCCCATTTTGATTCATGAAGAAGATGCGGTAATGCTAACTGGCGTTGCCAAAACCATGTCAAGAATTTTTGGATTCCGTGCAACATCGCCGCCAGCTGACAAGACACTTCGCAATGGAGATGTCATTCAATTTGGGCGCATCAAACTGGTGGTTCTTGACACGCCGGGACACAGCAGAGGCGGCATATCTCTTTTAGGCGAAAATTTTGTTTTCACGGGAGACACTCTCTTTGCTGGTTCAATAGGTAGAACCGATTTTCCCGGCGCTTCTTTTGAAGAGATTATGCACTCAATTAAAACTAAGCTAGCAATATTGCCAGACCACTTTAAGGTGTATCCTGGGCATGGTCCAGTCTCCACAATAGGGGAGGAAAAGAGGTACAATCCTTTTTTGCAGATGTAGCGGAAGAAAACTGAAGAGAGAAAATCCTATGGAAATTCAGCTGGATCAGTCAAGTAGCCCCTTCAATTTGGAGCACACTCTGAGATGTGGTCAGTTGTTTCGATGGGAGAAAATGGGCGACTGGTGGTACGGTATTGTTGGGGAAAAGGTTGTCAAGATAAGGCAGATTAATGATAGGTTGGTGTTCCAAGCTTTCCCAGAGAAGGTGTATGCCAATTTTGTTGAGAACTATTTCAGGTTAGACGATGACTTGCCGTTTATACTTTCAAGAATAGGTGAGGATAAGCATGTGAGGAGGGCTATTCGATGTTTCGGTGGATTAAGAATAAGCCGGCAAGACCCATGGGAGTGTCTAATCTCGTACATCTGCGCCACCTACAAGAACATTCCAGCCATCAAAAACATGATCCTCAACCTGTCCAAACGATTTGGAAGGAAGATAACCTTCAACAGCCACCATTTCTACACTTTTCCCAAGCCAAGCGACCTAGCTCACGCCAGTCTCGAAGAAATTAAGGGATGTAAGTTGGGGTTTAGGGCTGTGTCAGTTCTGGAAGCATCAAAAATTATTGACCGCGGAGAGTTTAGGTTGGAAGACTTGAGGAAAATGGATTATGAGAAAGCTAAACATGAATTGTTGTCGCTGCCAGGCGTGGGACAAAAAGTTGCCGACTGCGTCCTCCTCTTCTCGCTGGACAAGCTGGAAGCTTTTCCTGTAGACGTTTGGATGAAGCGTGTAATCCTAGACTTCTATCCAGATTATTTTGAAGATTCCTTTGTCGAAAGGGTCGTGGGTAAAAGTTCGATTACGCCGGGCGAGTATGAGACAATAGGCTCTTTTGGAAGAAGATACTTCGGGGAATACGCTGGGTACGCACAAGAATATTTGTTTCTACTGTCAAGAAGTCAAGGAGAAAATATGAACATTTAGGGCTCAAAAAGTTTAGAAGGTGCTTGCTAGAGGAGTTTCTTATCCTTCAACATCTGCATTACCCTCTGACCGCTGGTTGTTACAGATGATATCGCCTCTGAAAGGCGGCTTGTCGCCTCTAAATACTCGTGTAAGCGTACCAGTTCCTTGGCCTCCAAAATTTTTGTTCTCGCCTGCTCGAAGTTCCGCAGCCCTAGAACGCCATGAGCTATGTTGACTTCACCTACCAAGGCGTCTAAAAAAGATAGCATAAGTTTTTCAGCGCCAGCTAGTTCGTCACCTTCTAGTTCATCGAGTTTCTGTAAAAGCTTGGTGGCAATTATCAGTTCAGACTTAACTCTTTCCACGTACTGAAAGCATATGATGGCGTTTCTAGTGTCGAGCGAAGATTCTTCTATAGTTGTTCCCATCCTTTAAGTCTACAGAGGATAGTAAGAATATTGAATTAAAATTTTCCATGCATCCAACGATATCACGCTGGCTGAATCTGTTTAGATTAACCTAAGGGTGTAGGTTCTTTTCTTTGTCTACCAAAACCTCTTATCAAGATAACCGCAATTAGAGTGGCGATTATGAACAATGGCAGAACCATAGCTGCTGGAAATTCTGGCACCACCCATGTGCCTATTATTTTGATGTTCTGGGTGCCGCTGCTATACGTGAAGTATAGGGAGGTGTGGGTGGCGTTGCTAACTATGTCTAGGACGGAAGCATTGACGGGGTCATCGTCTACCATAACTATCCATTCTTGGGAGGTGGAATTTAGAAGCCGCTTTGGAATGGTGATGTTGCAGAAGCCTGTGCCGGGTGGACCATTGATGTTGAAGCTTATCTGCTTTAATGTTTCGTTAAAATTGAATTCTTTTATGGTGGAATTGCTGAATGTGGTTACGTTGTAGGTTTCTCCATCCCATGGGACGCTAAACGTCCTAACTTCCGGGCTCCTCCATAGCAACCACTTGAAGGCTTCGTACATTAGGGGCCAGTCTGAGCCTTTGTCTTCATATGTGTCTCCCCACCTACTGCCATCCCTGTCGCTGTCCTCCTCGATTTCGGGATGAGGACCGATTAGAAAAACTCTTCCCAATCCGTATTCGTAGGCGACGATGGCTGGGTTCTGACCGTTGACAGTGTATCTTCCCAATACGGTCACGTCCGCCCCCTCGTATGCGAAGTATTCAGCGCCGCCATAGTACAGAATCCATTCATACTCTGGTTCATGGGCGGTAATGGGGTGGGTGCGGTTCACCATTTCAATCTTGGTCATGTTGGAGCTCGGCCACGGTATTGCCTCTAGAGGTCCTACCCCATATCCAGGAAACAGGTCTAAAACATATTCGTATCGTATTCCTTCCCAGATAATGTAATCGCAGGCGTAGTATCCTCCTGCACATATTCCGATGAAGGCGCCACCATTACTCACGAAATCCCGAATCTCTGAGGCTCCATCCACACCAAGACTCCGGTTGTAGAGATCGGCATCACTTCCCCCAGGTATAACTAGAAGATCAAAGTTGATTAAACTCCCATTTTTTATGTCCTCTGGATAAACAAGTGTCACGGACGCGTTCATCCATTCAAACATCTTCACAATAGCAGTTCTACCAATTGCCCACACCCCTGAGCCGTCATACACGGCAACCCTGGCGCCTTCTTCTAATGCGACGACTGGCATTGCGAATTGTGCCCCAAACACCGCCGATAACAACAACACCAAAGCAAAAGTCAGCAAAGCAGTTTTCTTGAGCATGTTGAGCTAATTCCTCACGTAATTATTTAAGAGTTTGCGTCGGGAACTCTACGGTTAAGGGCGTTGTTCCAAGTGCCCTAGAAACCTTATAGCCTGTTTTACCGCAAGCTAAAGTTTGGAGCCCAAGTTTAAAAGTTGCAATAGCAAGCATCTAGGACGACAACAAAAACCCTGAACCGTTTTACCCTTTGACAACCCCTATTGGAACCAAACGAACCACGCGAGTTGCTATTCCAACTTTGTCACTTACTTCCGCCACCTTGTCCACATCCTTGTAGGCGGGATCAGCCTCCTCAGCCAAAACAACAGCACTCGCAGCCCGAACAACAATTCCACGCTGTTCCATAACATTCTTTATGTCTCCACCCCAGAATCTCCTTTTCGCAGCCGCTCGACTCATCATACGACCCGCCCCATGAGCCGTGGAACCGAATGAAACCTCCATGGCTTTAGGCGTGCCAACCAGCAACCATGAACTGGTGCCCATGCTCCCAGGAATAATCACAGGCTGCCCAACAGCTCGATAGTCAGCTGGAACGTCCATATGTCCAGGTGGAAACGAACGAGTTGCCCCCTTCCTGTGAGTCCAAACCTTAGTTCGTTGTCCATTAACTTTATGTTCTTCAATTTTTGCGATGTTGTGGGCTACGTCGTAGACCAAGCCTAAGCCAAGCTCGCCAGCTGGCCTCTTGAAAACCTGCTCGAAGCTTTCGCGAACCCAATGCGTGATTGCCTGACGATTGGCGAAGGCATAGTTGACGGCGCAGGCCATGGCTTGATAGTAGTCTTCAGCCTCTTTGCTTGTGCCCGGCGCACAGGCTAGTTCCCTGTCAGGCAGAACGATTTTATACTTGTGGACAGCCCGCTCCATAACGCGAAGATAGTCCGAGCAAACTTGGTGTCCAAATCCCCGTGAGCCACAGTGAATCATGACAGTAACCTGCCCCTCATGGTTGATGCCAAAGGTTTCGGCAATCTTAGGGTTGTAAATTTTGTCAACCTTTTGAATCTCGAGGAAGTGGTTCCCCGATCCCAAAGTGCCACATTGGGGAAGACCACGCTGCTTCGCGTTGCTTGAAACCTTGTCAGGGTTAGCGGCTTCCATGCATCCCCCCTCTTCACAGTGCTCGACATCCTCTGGCCAGCCTAACCCCTTGTCCACAACCCATTGCACTCCTTCCGTTGTCAATCTGTCAAGCTCATGTATAGTTAAACGAAAGTCTTTGCGGCGGCTGCCCAATCCACAGGGAACATTTTTGAAGATAGTGTTAGCGAGTTCGGCTAGGTTTGGTCGAATGTCAGCTTCAGTCACATTTGTAGTTAAGAGACGGACACCACAGTTGATGTCATATCCCACTCCCCCAGGGCTGACCACACCTTCTTCATAGTCCGTGGCAGCAACACCGCCGATGGGGAATCCATATCCTTCGTGTCCGTCTGGCAAAGTTATAGAATATTTATAAATGCCAGGTAGATGCGCCACGTTGGCGCACTGTTCAAGGGTTCGATCAGTTCTCATCTTTTCAAGGAGATCTTCGTCGGCGAAAACTATGCCGGGCACCCTCATTCCAGACTTGTATTTCGGGGATATTCGCCAGCTGTATTTATCAATTCTTTCAAGCGGAACCCGCGATGGTGGCCCTCTGAATTCTCTCTCCTCACTCATTAAATCACCTTCAAGAAAGACTTGTGACGGGAACATATAAACAATTTTAGTTTTATGCCAGTGGCTTCTGCTCATTAAAGTGACACTTTCTGGATTATCTTTTTGGCGTAGGCTGCTGCGCTGAAGTTTTCAGCACAGCTCTGAAGCTGACTAATTATGTTATGGTAGGTAGGAAGGTAGCTTCTTTCTAATTATCTCCTCGGCTTCCTTCATTATTCTGTCGATTAACTCTTTCACAGTTGGTAGATCGTCTATCAGTCCCTGTACCTCACCAGTTAACACCGGAGCGTTGTCGGTTCTGCCATATTTATAGGACTCAGCCCACGAAACATTGATTTTTGCTTCTGTTACCTTTGGATGTTCGAACTTCTCTTGGATGGTTCCCATCACGCTATCAAGTATCGCCTGAAGGTTTTCCGCGTATTTGTTCCTTAAAACTCTGATTGGACCGAAAGTTCCAGCGGTTACCACAGTGTCCCTCTCCGTTCCCCTCAAAACTGCTTCTTTGTATCCTTGAGCGAAGTCACTTTCCTTAGTTGCAATAAATCTAGTGCCCATGTAGATGGCTCCTGCACCCAAGGCTAAGGCAGCTACAAGGCCCTTTCCGTCACACCAGCCACCAGCCGACAAAACCGGGATTTTCACCGCCTTCCTTATGGCCGGGGTTAAAACACTGGTGTGAACCGGGTCCCATGCTACATGTCCTCCAGCCTCGTGTCCTGAGGCAACCACTGCATCACATCCGGCTTTCTCAGATTTTTGGGCATGATATACTGATGGCACTACGTGAGCAACTATGAAACCTGCATCCTTTAGTCTTTGAGTGTAAAGGTTAGGGTTGCCCGCTGAAGTAACCACGACTCGCAGGTTCTTTCTCAGTTTTGGGTCCTTCTCCCTCTTCTCAATTATGGCGTCTATCAGATAGGGCGCGTCTGGTTGTTCCTGGGCTACCCGCACATTTACTCCAAAGGGTTTATTCGTAAGTTTACTTACTCTGTCAAGTTCCGCAAGGGTATTGACGCCCAAATCCTCCTCCATTGCAAGGGTGCTATCTACAAGCGCTGGGGCGAAATCATGTACTTGTTTGAAAAAATCTGGGTCGCGTTCCTTGAGGTAAAGGAAGGTTCCTGTGTGACTGATGACTCCTAGTCCTCCAGCGTTTGAAACTGCAGCGCATAGATTGGTGGTTATGAAGGGTCCCATGGGGGCTTGAACTATTGGGTACTCCATTCCGAAGAGTTTGCAGACATCCGTTTTTTTGAATGCCATAATATATTCCTCTGGTTTGGAAGAATATAACAACGAGCCCATAGATTTTTAACTTTTTGGGTGCAAACCTTTTCTTTCTACAGGTTAAAGGCGAACAATTTTCGTTGCAAATATATCTCACTTAATATCCAATTTCATAGACTTACCGAAGTATTCCATGAAACCATAGAAGTTTGGAATCACTATTCCTCTACTGAGTATTAGATGATTTTTTATGTAGTCGGCTACGTCCGGCGCTATGGGCTCCTTCTCCGAAATTCTTTCAGATATAACGTCAAGACTTTCTCCGCGTTTCATTCCCTCAAGGATAATTTCTCCCCAAAGTTTGAGCCGAGCCGCATAATTTTTCAATCTTTTGACAGCGTCGTCGGCTGGACCGAAATGCGAGTAATACAGCCACCTGGGTTTCATCTGGATTAGTCTTTGAAGCGAGGATAGAGCCATCTCCAAATGGAAGGGCGGAGGCGTGTTTACTATAACCCTGTCGAATTTGTTTAAGTAGATTCCAGCGGCGTCGCCTGGGAAAACTCCGCTACCGTTTTTCTCGTAGAAGCCCAATTCGTGGGAAGCGTGTCCCGGAACCTCTAAAACCTTCAATACAATGTTCTTCCCCAAGTCGAGAACCATTCCTTCTTTTGCGACTAGAATCCTTTCTTCTGGAACTGGCTCAAACTCGCCATACATCTCAGCGATGTCGCCTAGAACCTGTAAGCTTGAAACCCACAGTCTTTCAGGATCAATTAGGTGAGATGCACCCTTCTCGTGGACCAGCAGTTGGGCGTTGGGCAGATGAGGCAAAAGAGTTCCCGCTCCGCCGGCGTGGTCGATATGAATGTGGGTGACAGCCACGTAGTCAACTTCCTCCCTTTTCACGCCTATCTCTTTCAAACCAGCAAGCAGGTTTTCAACGGTTAATCTTGGTCCAGTTTCGATGATTGCTGTTTTAGTTCCCTTAATCACGTAGGAGGCGCTGAAATTCTCGAAGCCCTTTGGTTTCAGGTCTATTAGATATGTGTAGTCGTTCAATTTTTTGCTGTGCATTATCCTCACTTTTGGATGAGCAGTTATAGTTTGGACCTATTAAATATCGAGAATAAACTTAACGGTTACCGCCTTTGGCTTCTTCACGATTTCCATTCTATGATAGGTTACAGCTTTAATTCCAACCTTCGACGGGTGTCTTTCCGGGTTATAGGGTTCACCCCAGGCTTTCGCCTTCAGTTTCAAACCGCTGGGCGTTTCTTCTATATTCATGACCCTGAAGCGAGAGTAGAGGTTGCCTATTGTCTCAAACCTGATGAGGAACTCTTCCAGCCAGCTGTAGAGGAGGGCAGACTCGTCGTGGGCCTCCAACTCAACTGTCTCCTCAACTTTGGGCTTAACCTTCTTAAGGTCGGTCATAACTTCGAAGGTGGCTAAAGCCGCGTTTTCAAAGGCTTCTTCTAGGCTTTCACCATAGGCTACTATGTAAGCGTCGGCAGTGTGTTCCAGAAATTCAAAGCGTTTTTTCATGGCTTCCCCTTGTTGTGAGAATCTAGGGTTGGAAGAGAAAGTTAAAAGTATTTTGGAGCGTTCTTGATCGCCGCGACTGCGAGTTTAACTGTGTTTTCCAAGTCTTCGAGGCTCAGCATTGACGCTGGACTGTGAATGTAGCGCGTGGGAATCGATATAACTCCGCTTGGCACTCCCTCCTTGGTTAGGGCGATTTTCGACGCGTCTGTTGTGCCTCGCATCCCTGTTTCCAGTTGATAAGGAATCTTATTTTCCTCTGCTGAATCAATGAAGAGTTTTAGCACCTTTGGGTGGGTGATCAAACCCAAATCCGCCACGGTTAGGGCAGGTCCCTTCCTCATTTTCACCGGCGCCTCAACCTCTTTTACTCCAGGCGTGTCGCCGGCCACTGTTACGTCTAAAGCTATGCCTAGGTCTGGGTATATCTGGAAAGCCGCTATGGTGGCTCCTCTTAATCCCACTTCTTCTTGTACGGTTCCCGTGGCGTAGATGGTGGAGTCCACCTTTGGGAGCCTTCTCATGGTTTCGACTAGGGCAGCGCATCCAACCCTGTCGTCAAAGGCTTTTCCAAGAACAGCGTCTTTTCCCACCCTAGTGAATTTTATGTCAAAGCTTACGGCGTCTCCTACACGGATTCCCATTTTTTGGGCGTCTTTTTGGTCGTTTACTCCAACGTCTATGAAGAGTTCGTCTGCTTCGATGACCTTCTTTTTCTCTTCTTCTTTGAGGATGTGGGGTGGTTTGGAACCGACGATTCCGGCGATGAGCCCTTTATCCGTGTGGACGATGACCTTTTGGGCGATGAGGATGCGGTCGTCTATTCCCCCGATCTTTGCGAATTGGAGGAACCCCTCTTTCGTTATGTTTTTGACCATGAGTCCAATCTCGTCCATGTGCGCCGCAAGCATAACGGTTGGCGCGTCTTTCTTCCCCTTCTTGACGCCGATCAGATTTCCAAGCTTGTCTTCTTTAATTTCGTCAACGTTAGGCTCGAGCAGTTTCTTCATTAAATCTCGAATTTCCTCTTCTCTTCCCGCCACACCGCAAGCGTTTGAAAGTTTTTCCAAAACATCCACTAGCTTCATGGTAAGCCTCCTACAATTAAGACTTCCAAAGACTTATATCAAACTAGCGTTGGTTGCGTTTTTAGGTGGCGGAATTATTTGAAAGTGGTCTATCATGAGAGGTACAGAGAAGTATATTCTTCGGACCCTGCTTCAGCGCCTGGAAGAATAGAAAGCATCTACAACGAACTTCAGGGTCGCTTCGAATTTGTTAAACCCGAACCCGCCAGCGAAGAAGACTTAAAGTTGGTTCATGGAGACAGCCACATAAACTACGTCAAAAGACATGGATTACTCTACGAAGTCGCCATCCTAGCAGTTGGAGGAGCCATAAAAGCATCCGAGCTAACCATGCAGGGAGAACCAGCCTTTGGTTTGATAAGACCTCCTGGACACCACGCAAGCCAGAATTCATGTTGGGGTTTCTGCTTCTTCAACAACGTAGCCATATCGATAGAAAAACTTAGAAGGGAAAAGAAGATTTCGAAGGCTTTGATAGTGGACATCGATTTACACTACGGAGATGGAACCAACAACATATTCAACGGAAAGCCCCAAGTCACCTACTTCCACGTTGAAGGCAGAAACAGAGAGCAATACCTAAACGACCTCAAAAGATGCCTCACCACCGAAAAAGACTGCGACATCATTGCGGTTTCCGCAGGATTTGACAGACATGAGCAAGATTGGGGCGGTCTCCTCAAAACAGAAGACTACAGAACAATCGGAAAAATAGTAAAAGAATTCGCGGAAAACGTGTGCGAGGGAAGAAGATACGCTGTTCTGGAAGGCGGATACAACCATGCTGTTCTGGGAAAGAACGTGAAATCCCTGCTTGAAGGTATTATGTAGATTTACTGGCGGCTTTTAATGCTCCACAACTTTTCTGCCAACTTTTCTATGTAGTCCCTAGCCTCTAGCTTGCTTTTCCACCTCTCGGGAATGGCTTCAACTCCATGGTATGCGCCGCTGATGGCCCCACTCATAGCGCCTATGGTGTCTGTGTCTCCACCAAGGCTTATGGCGTAGAGAACACATTCCTCAAAGCTGTTTGGATGGCGCAAAAAAGAGTAGATGGCTGTCGGAACCGAACTGTGGGCTTCGATGCCGTTTCCAAGCTCTCTCACAACCATCACTTTGTTGGTTTCGCCAAGCAGTTCCCAAGCCCTCTCCAGCTTCTGCCTGTAAACCTCGTTACGAGTGAAAGACCTCAGTTTCTTCAAGAAGACAGAGGAATCCAGCTCAAAAGACGGGTCAGCCTTCGTGGCCAACGCAACAGCATAAGCCTGCAGAAGCGCACCTTCTTTTCCCAACTCATGGGCATGCGTGATTTGGCTTTGACCGTAAGCCACAGCACGCAACTGCTCCAAGTCATCGTGATAGAAAAGGCCAACCGGAGCAACCCTCATGGCGGCTCCATTACCATAGGAGCCAGAGTCGCCGAACAGCTTTTTGGAAGCTTCATTCCATGCCACGCCAGACTTTATCCACCTGAAGACTCTTGGTGGGCCGCTGGCGTAGCCTCGCCAAGGTTCACGTTCATAGTTTTTGATGAAAGTCTGAGCCATGTGACTTCCGTCAAAGCCCTCATTTACAATCAAAGATTCTGCCACGCCGATCATCATGTGGGTGTCGTCTGTCCAGCTTCCTGAAAAGTGTTCAATTTGGTCTTCTGAAACCCATAAGCCCTCGAATGAACTGCCAAGAGCGTCGCCCACGGCGCTGCCAACTAGGCATCCAATGAACTTTGACCTCAGCATGCCCTTCAGTAAACATGCTCAAAGCTTTATAGCTTATGAAATTTCGATAGTGCTGCTACATTTGGATTCAGATACCGAACGTTATACGTGTCAAGGCGGGTAATACTATCTTAAATTTTGCGATGCAAAAACCGTCCTTGAGCGGGGCAAGGTAGAGCAACATGAGATCAATTATCAAGGGCCTCGGAGTCGCACTATCCATACTTCTTTACTTCTGTCTACTGTCCCGCATAGACTTCATTGTTCACGGAGATCTCTACCACTATGGGCTCCAATTTTCCTACGAATGGGCAAACAAATACTGGATCACCTACTTTGCCATCTACGCCTACTTTTCAACAGCGATGGGATTCATATACCTGTTAGCCTCGAACAGAACCAAAAAAGACCTAAAGGTCTCCATAGGGTTAGTCGCCACAGTGAATCTGCTTCAAATAGGCGGGTTGGCGGACATCCTATTTTTCAGCCTCTGGGCAGGAGGCTTACCTCCAGACAATGTCGCTTGGTGGTGGACGCCTTGGTTCCAAATTTTTGGGGTTTGGACGACTTCAATGCAAATCGCCATGATGGCATTGATGTTTCTTGCCGTAGTTTTTATGTGGGTACGAATACTAGACTTTTCAAATTTTATCGCCAAACAAGCAGTCATAGAAGCTTTTGAGAAAAGCATCAGAGAAAGGATGGATGCGTAGAAACAGCGGTTCTTCCACATAATTGTTTGTCAACGAACAAGAAGTTGAAATTTTGGCGCCGGGAATGGGATTCGAACCCATGCGGTCCAGCAGGACCACAGGCTTACTTGCGCTTCTCAAGGCCTGCGCATTATCCACTCTGCCTACGGGATGCAAGACGAATGTCCTACCATAATCCCGGCACGTTATCCCGGCACCAATGGACAAGCTCATCTAATTCGCTCCATCTTAAAATGTTTACTCATGGCATTCCGCCAATGTGTCTTTTTGCTATTCTGGAAAATGAAGTTATTACAGCAAAAGGAATCTATTCGGCCCCGTCTTAAAATCTTTACCCGAAGCATTACCGCAAGTCCCAGTTTCTATGCTGACGGTATATACTGTCAACATAGTTTTGGGTACTTGCGGTGCATGGGGCAGTTAATTTAATTGGTGCGAGTTCGGAGCGGTTTGTTGAGAAGGAAATGGGGGCGGGGCTACACCAGAATTATGAAAAATACGTGGTTTTCCGATAAAAACTACGGAGGCTTTATAAATCACTCCACCATGAACTTCATGTGCTTTATAAGGAGGATTTAAATGCCTAAAGTTAAGGCACAAATTAACATCGAAAACGTAGTTGCATCCGCAACACTAAATCAAAAGGTTGACCTAAACGCAGTGGTGAAAGGTTATCCCAGCGTGGAATACCGCCCGGAGCAGTTTCCCGGTCTAGTTTTTAGGCTGAAGAGGCCTAAAACAGCTACTCTCATTTTCAATTCTGGAAAGATGGTTTGCACAGGAGCCAAGTCCGAGAAAGAAGCAAGGAGAGCTGTGATGAAGGTCATAAAGGAACTTAAAAAGAGCGGAATAATCATCGTTGGTAAACCCGAGCTGAAGATACAAAACATTGTGGCCTCAGCAGACTTGGGGGGAATGATAGACCTTGAAAAGTCAGCCTACACCCTAGGGAGAACCATGTATGAACCAGAACAGTTTCCCGGGCTCATCTACAGAATGGACGAACCAAAGGTTGTGATTCTCCTCTTCGCAAGCGGAAAATTAGTGTGCACGGGCGCTAAACGTGAGGAAGACGTCTACGAAGCGGTTAACAAGCTTCATCAAAGACTTGAAGATGAGGACCTGATGTACTACGAGTAAGAGACATTCAAAACCCTGACACCTCTTATTTTTTGTTTTATTCCGTTCTAATCCAATCGGGTATTATCCAGATGAGCGTAGAGACTTCTGTTATGGAGCATGAGTTATTATCGTCCCACATTTTGGACAGTGTACATGGCAGAGCGACTGTTGACAGTCCCACCCAGATATCACGGCGTCCTCCTTCGGAAGTTTGTATCCACATTTCCGGCAGCGGTAGGAGTCCGCATTCCCGAGAATCCGTCTCAGGAAACCATTCAGTATTTCCACTGTGGTGCCCCATACGGGGTACGTCCACATCTGACTTTTATGAACGATGAATCAATAATCTATACTTTAGATTCAGACAGATATTCCATATTATCCCTAAGGTTACGTCTCCAGCGCCAAGTTTGAGGGCTTGGAAAGAAGCTGTTGATACAGTGCGAATAGATTTGACCTTTATGAGTGGGTTATTTCTTTTTGACTTGTTTCAGCATAATGTTCAACTGATCTTCTGTGATGACACCTACCTCATAGAGTTTCTCAGCGGCCTCGCTTGTTCTCAGCAAATAATGGAGTTTAACATTATCCTTCGCCAAATTTTCTTTCCCGCCTTCTTCTCTGTCCAGCAGTACTACGGCGTCCATTACTAGACCGCCCTCGGCTACGATCGCCGCCGCAGCCCTTCTCAGAGAGCCTCCGCTGGTTATGAGGTCGTCCATGAGCAAGACGCGGTCGCCCGGCATCAATATGCCTTCTACTCGTCTTTCTCGTCCATGCAGTCGTTCGCGCGGGCGAATGTAAAGGAAGGGTTTTTTGAGGTGGTATGCGGTGAGGGATGCGAAGGGTATGCCAGCGGTGGGGATTCCAGCGATTCTGTCAAAGTTGTTGGCTCCTATGTCGCTTTTTATTAGTTTTACGTAGAGGTCGCAGGTTCTTTGAAAGGCGTCTGGAAAGCTTGGAACGATTCTGAGGTCGATGTAGTAGGGGCTTACCTTTCCGCTGGTGAGTTTGAAGACTCCAAACTTCAAGGCGCCAATCTTGTTCAAGATATGGCACAACTCAGCCTTCATGGCTTCCCTTTCTTTCTCCAACAACAACCACAATACCTCAAGGATACTTGTATAGCCTGTCTCCTATAATAAAGAATTCCGATCTGCAAGTTGGAGACTACACCTATTTGCACCGCAGTTGTGGTTTTCAGAAAAATATTGTTTTCAACATACCTTTTTTATTTGGAGCCAAATAGGACTTCCTAGGTATCTGATGGAATTGTGATAATGAAGCCTCTGAAGAGACTATCTGGACCTCACAATGTTTTGCGTTACTTTCCTCGATGACAGTGTCCTTTTAGCTCTTCAATCGAGACTTTCTCAATTTTGTGGCACCAAGGAATTTGGGCTTCCTTCTTTATCTCTTTCTCGATTTGACTGTTCGATGTTTGTGAGGCTTCTGGAACAAGTTTAATTGTGATGATGGCCTTCTTTTGCATGTTTGTCACTACAATTTATCGTGACGAAATGTAGTTCGACAAATTTTTAAGGTGTCTATAGTGTGTAGTGACAAAAGAGGAGAAAATCATGGGAAGGACTGGTAAGGGAAAAGTTGTTGACCGTGGCACTAAATATCCCAAAATCTTTGTTTACATACCTCGTATAGTTGCTACCGACACAACTTTTCCCTTCCAGATCGGAGAAGACGTAACAGTCACAATTGAAGGAGACAAATTAATTATAGAGAAACTGAAAGAATCCTATCAGAGAGGAAAAGAAGCGGAGAATGCGCTATGAAGGTTGCCTTTCAGGGTGAAATAGGCGCCTACAGCGAAAGCGCTGTTTATTCTTTTTTCGGCTCCTCGGTGGAAGTGAAGCCTTGCGAAAACCTGTCCGAAGTTTTTGAAAGCGTAAAAAGAGGAGAATTTCCCTATGGTGTTGTTCCCATAGAGAACTCAATAGAGGGAAGCGTAAACCAAACCTACGACCTCTTCTTAGAATATGACCTCAAAGTATGTGGCGAAATAATTCTTAGAATCGTCCACTGCCTCATAGCCCACCCTGGAACCAAACTAAACCAAATAAAAACGGTTTACTCACATCCCCAAGCCCTAGCCCAATGCAGAAAATTCTTGGAAAAACTAGGATGCAGACTCATCTCAACCTTCGACACCGCAGGAAGCGTAAAAATGATAAAAGAAGAGGGACTGAAAGATGCAGGTGCCATAGCCAGCCAAAGAGCCGCAGAAATATACGGCATGAAAGTCCTCGCCAAAGAAATAGGAGACACCCCCAACAATTACACCAGATTCTTTGTTCTGTCAAAACAAGACTCGCCCCCATCAGGACAAGACAAAACCTCCATAATCTTTTCAGTAAAATCCATTCCAGGAGCCTTATATCATATCCTCGAAGAATTCGCCACTAGAAACATAAACTTGACAAAAATCGAATCGAGACCAACTAAACGAACGCCTTGGGAATACAACTTCTACCTAGATTTCGAAGGACACAGAAACGAAGAAAAATGTCAAGAAGCACTAAAAAGCATCAAGGACAAGACCCTTTTCGTGAATATTCTAGGCTCCTACAAAGCAGCCGTAGAAGAATCCAAATTTAGTCAAAAACAATTTCACTTTTAGAATCCAATTTAAAAGAAAAAAGGAGGGAATTTAAGCTTTCTTCTCGGCGGCGAAATTCCGACTAAATTTTCAAAAATCTTAGGAGAATTTCATCCCACTCCGTCTGATTTTCGGTGCCGTATTTTTTGGGGAGGTGACGTAAGTTACGAATCGCTAATTTGCCTGATTCAGTCTCTAGAACAAATGGATGATACTCAACCACAGTTTTCAAAATCGCCAAAAAAACTTTTTGAAATGAGTTTGACCAAGTTCGTAATGCATCTTCACTGAAATATGTTGAAGCTATACACCACATAATCGGCACGTCCTCATGCCTCACACGACAAATATACTCCTCTGGTGTGTGGACGAACCTTGAAAGATTGTTATATAAGTCCTCCCAATCTTGTTGTTCGTTTCGATCTAGAAAACCGATTCTCCGCAACGCTTCAATGCTTGCACGGATATTTACGCGTCCAGTCTTCTTCCAATCGTTAAACCTCCTTTCCAATCGTGCAAATTCTTCTTTGGTAGCGCCTTTCTCTTGTAGTTCACAAAGATCGCTATGAAAATATATGCCTGAAATTAAGTTCTCAAAGCTACATCGTAGAACTTGCATGGCTTGTCTATAATGTCCAGAAAAAGTTAGAAACGTACTTGCTTTGAGGTCTTTACCAGATTGATAAAGTACATCCTTCAAGTAACTTTTTTCTTCTTCGAGGATTGGATTGACGAGGAAGCATGTTGCCTGCAATAACTCTCCATTTCTACAAACATATCTATTTAATTCATCGAATTTCTCTTTCATTTTCTTTCCTAAGAGTTTATATATATACAATTCATGTCCAATGTTCTCATACTTCGCCGTATGGTAATAAAGATCCAAACATTTTGTTTCTGGGCATCTATCGCACTTGAAAGTCTCTTTAGACTCTGAACTCAAATAAAACACCAAAATTCATTTTTAGCAATGATGCACATTAATCTTGCTTTTTCTTGTCAACACCCACCCATTAAATATACTTAGTTAATCGCAAACTCAAAGAAAGGAATTTTAGAGGCGGGTTCCCAATTGAAAACCGAGGGACCTGAATATGCCAGCCATATCGTTCATCGTTTTCGAGGACAAAGTTTTGAATGGCAGAATCAGTCCTAGCCAGAATTAAGGCAGACTCGGCAATTTATCTCACCAATTTAGAGATCAACATTATTATGCCTACAAATAGAAAGAAAATCCATGTAGCTATATTGGCATCTCTAATTGGACGGGATGGTATTCCAAGGAGCTCTGCAGATTCTTTCAAAAAGGAAGAAAATAGGATAAACGATATGAGGAAGATAATGAACCAAAAAAATATTTCCCAATCAGAACTTTTTGCTAACTCTATGAATGATGACACCCATAAATTTCCTATAACACCGAGAACTATACCAAGAATCCAAAGTTCCGCATCTTTTCTTCTTATTGCATTCCGCATTTTGTATGCGCTCGCTAAAAATTAAGTTTGACAGTCTTTTTAAGTTTATGCGAAGCACATTTATTCATGACTTCGCTTAAGATTCCTCGTAACTTCTTTTCCTCTTGAATCTTATGGAAAGGATTTAATGCTCGTTATCCACCACGATTCGTCCACTCGGCAGTTCCTCAAAAAGTGAACTCAGATTTGAGAAAATCTAATTTCAACTTTTAACAGCCTCCAAAAGCCTGTGCATAACCTCGTAGGACTTCGCGTAGTCAGGATTCACTTTCCTCAGCTTCTTTTTCATAAGCTCCATCTTGTCGGCAAAGGCTAATCTATCCCTTCGCCTCACCACATCAAGCCATTCCCTAGATTTCTCCCAAAACAAACCCTCAATCTTCTCTACTTCAGGCAACATCATCTGAAGGTTTGCATAGAATCCAGTTTCCTCAGAGGCAATGGCTTCTGCCAACGTCAACAACATCCTGTAACTGGCACCCGCAACCCTTTTCGTTTCAAGAAAGTTACCGTAGTCCAGCAGAGTATCACAAACAACCAAACCAAGAAAGTGAGGAAGCCCCAAAACCACCGACATCAATTCGTCATGCCTTCTAGGAGACATAATAAACACGTTGGCTCCCCTCTCCTCCAACCAACCTTTAAAATCCTCAGCGAACACTTCTTCTTTCTTGACTGTGGGCGTAAGAATGAAATTTTGGTCTTTGATGCTTTTTACGCCCGGACCAAACACGGGGTGCGTTCCCAAGGTTACGCCAGCCTTAATATACCTATGCATTATTTTGACGGGCATCTCCTTTACTGAGCAAACATCCATAACAACCTGGTCCGGTCGCACGTGAGAATGAATCTCCTTTACGACCTCTTCAAAGTTCTCTATGGGCACGCATATCAAAACTCTATCAGCCTTTTTAACAGCGCCTACGTTACTAGCAATTTCAACCCCGAACTCTTCTCTCAGCTTCAGTAACTTTTCCTCACTCCTACTCGAGACTATTACGGAATCACCTTCCTCCAAGAAGAATCTCGTGAACCATCTGCCCATTTTTCCCGCGCCTATAATCGCCACCTTCATTTCAGAGCCTCACAAATCTTCTTCAATCCTAACTCGATTTCCTCATCCGGCACGGTTAAAGCTATTCTAAAATGTTCCAGGTAGTCGCCAAAAGCCGTGCCAGGAGCTATGGCCACTCCCTTATCAAGCATGTCCAAAGTGAATCTTTCAGAATCCAAGCCTTCATATTTGGGAAAAACATAGAAAGGAGCGTCTGGTCTGGAAAATTTCATCTTCGTTTTCGAAAGAATGCTACATGCCAAATCCGCCCTTCGCCTATAATCCTCCCTAATTTTGTTCGCAATTTCTTCTTTCAATTCTAACGCCTTTAAAGCCGCTTGTTGGACAAAAACCGGGACGTTTGTTAGAGTCATCTGGTTTAGTTCCATCATTTTCTCAGCTAACTCCCTTTCCACGACGACATAGCCAACTCTCCAACCTGTCATTGCAAAGGTTTTGGAAAAGCTTTTGACAAGTATGTGGCGGTCGTCAAAATCCAAAATGCTCTTTGTTTCAACGAAACTTATGTCGGCGTACACTTCATCAGATAAAATTGTAATTCCTTTATCGTTGGCAATCTGGACAATTTCAGCGAGCACTTTCTCATCAAGAACCTTGCTGGTGGGATTGTTGGGATTGTTCAATATCAGCAATCGGGTTCTTCGGTCAACTAAACCCTCTAATTTTTCAATGTCAATCTCCCAGTTTGAATCAATTTCCGTCCTCAAGAATCTCATTTCCGCTCCAAGGCTTTTTGCAGTTAATTCATAAGCGGTCCAATAGGGAGTCGGAACAACAACGTTGTCTCCCCTTTCCAGAAGCAAATACATCACCGAAAAAATCGCCCACTTCGAACCAGTAGTGACTACCACATTTTCCGCAGAAACCTCGTGGATGCTTGCCAACTCTTCTCTGAGTTTTTTCTCGCCAGCAGAAGAGGAGTATTTTGTCTTTCCCTGCTTCATGGCTTGGAAGGATGCTTCAATTATTTCATTTGGCGTTGGTTGGTCAGGGTCCCCTAAATTAAACTTTATTATCTTCTTTCCCTCGCTCTCAAGTCTCATTGTTTTTTCGCTTATTTCATACAACATTTTCTCTAACCTTTGATACGAACTAACACAATTGAGGTTTTAACTTTTATTAAGGACTTCCGTGCGGCTCTTGGTGGCCTCTTTTAATTTCCTTGATTTCTTTGAGCGTTTTTGCTAATGTCTCTTTGATTTTTCTGGATCATGTTGATGAATGCGTCGCCTGTATCCTTCGACGCATCCTCGCTTTATTTGCTTTACCAATCGAGTGATCTCCGGCAATGTTTCTTCGGGTTTCTTCAGATTTTTCTCATAAATCTCTGCATAAGCACTTCCAGCTACGGCGCCGTCGGCCCCAGCTGAAACCACAGCCGCTGCGTGTTCTCTCTTCGAGATACCGAAGCCAGCCAACACGGGTACATCCGTATGTCTTCTAACCCTGCTGACCAGCTTTAGGGTGGAATCTGTCAAACTTTTCCTTGCTCCAGTCACTCCTTCAACGCTTATGACGTAGAGGAAACCGGAGGCAGTGTCGGCGATTTTCTTTAACCTGTCTTCAGTCGTTGTTGGACTTACTTGGAGTATTACGTGCACGCCCTTCTTCTTTCCTTCGTTTAGAAGGACGCCTGCTTCTTCAACCGGGAGGTCGGGAACGATTATTGCCTGAGCACCTGCCTTTTTTATCTCACTCAAGAAAGTCCCGATTCCAGCAACATAGGGGATGTTGTAGTAGGTCGTTACTATTAACGGGATTTCCAAGCCGCTCTTTCTCAACTTTTTTATCCCTTGAATGCACTTAGCCGGGGTCATGCATTTTTTCAGGGCCCTTTCACAGGCCGCTTGAAAAGTTGGCCCATCCGCAATTGGGTCCGAGAATGGGATTCCAAACTCTATAAGGTCTGCACCGTTTTCAACCAGGTTTTTGATTAATTTCAGGGAAAACTCCTCGTTTGGGTCCCCGTAATAAACGTGGGGCATGTGTACACCCTCTCTTCGTTCTTTCAACTCCCGGAATTTTTCCTCAAGATCCATAAAAATACCTCGTGATGACTTCAAGATCCTTGTCACCTCTTCCGGAGTAGTTTAAAATGATGACCTCGTCTTTGTCGAATTCTTCCTTGTGATTCAGCACGTAGGCTATAACGTGCGCGGTTTCAAGCGCAGGTATCAATCCCTCCGTCCTACACATGACTTTCACGGCTTCAAAGACTTCTTTGTCAAAAGCATAACAGGCCTTCACTCTCTCGGTTTCGCATAAATAGGATATTTCGGGGCCTCTCCCAGGATAGTTTAAACCGGCAGCTCTGGTCTTAGAAGGTTTTATTTGTCCATATTCATCCTGCAGAACTTGCATCAAGGCACCGTGGAGAATTCCAGGCTTGCCTAATTGAAAGGCAGCAGCACTGTTATCAGCGCCTAAACTTTCCCCTCCCCCCTCAACGAAGTAAAGTCTGATGTCCTTGTTGTCGATGAAAGGTTTGAATGCTCCCAAAGCATTGCTTCCGCCGCTGCCACACGCTAATATTGCGTCAGGTAGCCTGCCTTCTTTTTCGAGTATTTGCTCTTTAATTTCTGTACCAATTACGCTCTGAAAAGTTGCGACGATTTCTGGAAAGGGATGGGGCCCCACCGTTGATCCTAGGAGATAATGAGTAGTTCGCGAACAAGCAGTCCACTCTCTCAAAGTGTCAGAAACTGCGTCCTTTAGAAGCCCTTCCCCTGACTTAACAGGAGTTATTTTTGCTCCAAGCAATTTCATCCTTCTCACGTTGCTTGCTTGCCTCTTCATGTCTTTCACCCCCATGAAAACCTCTGTTTCTAACCCACAGATGTTGCCAGCCATCACAGCAGCGAGTCCATGTTGACCCGCAGCGGTTTCCGTGATCAAACGAGACTTCCCCATTTTCTTTGCCAAGAGAGCTTGCCCTAAAGCGTTGTTGAGTTTGTGCGAGCCTCCGCAAAGCAAGTCTTCCCTTTTCAGGTAAATTTTGCATTCGATAAGTTTGCTGAAATTTTTCGCGTAATAAAGCGGGGTTGGTCTTCCCCCGTAGTCTCTTAGTAAACCTTTGAACTCTTCTTGAAATTCGGGAGTGGGATAGTACCTGTCAAAAGCTTCCTCCAACTCCATGAGAACAGGCATTAAAATTTCGTTCACGTACTGCCCACCATACTTTCCGAACCTTCCTTTTTTCAACGCTAACACCCCTTGCACGCTTTATTGTTGTTAACTGGACATCGGCTTAATGGTCTCGTAACGAGATTTCCTTTGCATTTTTTATGAACTTGTACATTTTCTTTGGGTCTTTAATCGCTGGCTGTGATTCAACGCCGCTGGCGACATCAACGGCGTAAGGTTGAACAGTGAGAATAGCTTCTTTAACGTTTTCAGGTTTCAGCCCTCCTGCAAGAATCAACGGCGTAGGTTCAATAATTTGTTTAATTTGTTTACTTAGCGTCCAGTCGTGAACCATGCCGGTTCCACCATATTGCCCGCCAGTAATTGAGTCTAGGAGAATGGCGTCAAAAGCTTTCGAATCCTCCCTCGCTCTCTCAGTCGTATCACCTGTTTTCACGTAAACAGTTTTTATCAAACGTGCGCCACTTATCTTCTGGCGAATAACCGAAGCCTCACATGGTTTTTCTCCATGAATTTGGATGGCTGTAGGTCTTAACCTGTCATAAATTTTGGCAAGGGAGTCGATGCTGTCAGGAACCGTAACCACTACGCTGTCAACAAAGACTGGAACTTGTTTAAGTAATCGCTCAGCCCTTTCCAACGTTAGATTTCTTGGTGATGAAGGAACACCTACGATGAAACCAACCGCATCCGCTCCAGCTTCCACAGCGACAGCTAAATCTTCTTCTCGAGTTATTCCACAGATTTTTACCCTAACTTTTCTCATAAAGCAAACACAAACTCCTTAACCCTTTTTTCAATGTTGTCAGCCATCATGATTGCTGATCCAACCAGGAAGGCATGAGCACCACATCCATGGAGAAAACGAAGATCAGAAGGTGTTTTAACTCCACTTTCGCTCACAACAATTTTTCCGTGGGCATCATTTTTTTCTAAAATTCTTTTCGTTACCCCAAGATCCACTCTTAATGTTCCAAGGTCTCGATTATTAATTCCAATAAAATCGGCATTACTATTGATAGCAGACCGGAACTCATCCTCGTTATGGGTTTCTAACAAAACTTCAAGATTTTTTGACTGCGCTTGCGCAATCATTTCGTGAACATCATATTTACAGTATTTTCTCTTGAAAAGGGCTTCTATCAGAAGAACAGCGTTGGCGCCGATTTTAGAAGCGGTTTCCAGCTGTGTAGGGCTGATGATTATGTCCTTCATAAGAATTGGAAGTTTTACTGCCTTCCGAACTTTGATGAGGGAAAACAGAGAACCGTTAAAATGTTTCGGCTCGGTTAGAACCGATATTCCCACAGCTCCGCCGTTTTCCATGGCTCTCGCAACTTCCTCTGGGTTAAAGTTTTTTCTAATGGTGCCTAAGGAGGGGGAGGCAGCTTTAATTTCAGTGATTATTGGGATACGTTTGCTTTCAAGGATTGCCTTTTTCAAGCTAACAGAAGGAGTTGAGATATGGGTTGAAACTTCGTAGTAACCCTTATTGATCGTTTCCTTTGCGTCTCGGGCTAGCACATCAAGAAAATCAGCCATACTTCAACTCTAACTCCTCAAGCTTTGATAGGTTTCCATTAGAGGTCTTGATTAATGTTTTCAGTTTTTTGTAGGCGTCACCGCTGTCAATTGATTCGCAAGCTATTTCCATCCCATAACTAAAATCTTCAGCTTTTCCTCCCACAATAATCCCTGCAACCCCGTTGACCAACACTATTTCCCTTTTCGGATCGTTAACATCACAGCAACCGTTCAGAATTTTGAAGGTAATTTCGGCACTTTCATCCGGCATAGTTCCTTTAATATCCTCAGGTCTAGCCAGCTTGACGCCGAAATCTTTTGGAACCGTTTCTACGGTTGTAACTTCGTCTTCTCTCAACCATGAGATGACTGTTTTGCCTATGGTGGAAATCTCGTCCAATCCGTCTAGTCCGTGGACAACCATCGCTTCCTCGCACCCAAGCTTCTTTAGGGCATGGGCTACAGGCACTGTTAATATGCGATCGTAAACGCCGAGCAGTTGAGTGTTGGCGCCTGCCGGATTCGTCAAAGGACCAAGAACGTTGAAAACCGTTCTTACACCTATCTCTCTTCTTGGACCAATGGCGTACTTCATGGCTGGATGGAAGGCTGGAGCGAACATGAAACCTATACCCACTTTCTCAATGGCTTTCTCAACAGCTTTGGGTTCTAAGTTAAGGTTAAGGCCAAGTTTCTCCAAGACATCGGCACTGCCACTCTTGCTAGTAACCGATCGATTTCCATGCTTAGCTACGACTACCCCAGCGCCAGCAACAACAAAGGCCGCCGTGGTGCTGATGTTGAAGGTTTTTATTTTGTCTCCACCAGTCCCGCAAGTATCAACAAGCCGCCCCCCTACGTGAGGCTGAATGCGACAACAGTATTCTTTCATAACCTCTGTAAAGGCTGTAATCTCGTTGACCGTCTCTCCCTTCATCCTCAAAGCTGTCAAGAACGCGGCAATCTGAGCACTTGTTGCTTTGCCAGACATGATTTCTTTCATAATTTCCTGCGATTCTTCGTAGGTTAAGTCCGTTCCACCAATCAGTTTTTGTATACCTTCTTTAATCACATTTCATCACCTGCCTTCTAGGAAGTTCTTTATAACCAGTTTTCCATCCTCGCACAGTATAGATTCAGGATGGAACTGCACTCCTTCAATTGGAAAGGCAACATGGCGGACGCCCATGATTTCTCCGTCGTCAAGGGATTCGGCGGTTATTTTGAGACATGAAGAAATAGAACTTCTATCTCCAACGAGCGAGTGATAACGTGTCGCTGTGAACGGATTCTTGACGCCCCTAAAAACGCCTTTTCCATCATGTTTTATTAAGCTGGTTTTTCCGTGCATCAGCCTCTTTGCAGACATGATTTTTCCGCCGAAGATGTGGATTATCCCCTGATGCCCCAAGCAAACTCCTAATGTAGGAATTTTTCGGCTCATGTGTCGCAGGATGGCTGAACAAACTCCGAAATATCGTGTTTCTTCAGGTGTGCCGGGGCCGGGAGAAATGACTATTCTGTCGGGTTTAATTTTCATCGCCTGTTTCAAAGTTATTTGGTCGTTTCTGTAGACAATGGTTTCTCCTCCGAATTCCCCTAGGTATTGAACCAGATTATAAACAAAGGAGTCATAATTGTCGATGATTAGAACTCTCACGACGATTCATCTCCGAAACTTCAAGGGCTTTCATCAGGGCCTCTGCCTTATGCTCGGTCTCAAACCACTCCCTTTCCGGAACGGAATCTGCTACGATGCCAGCCCCGACTTGAATGTAGGCTTTATCCTTATTGGCGACGAGGGTTCTGATGGTGATGGCGAAATCTGCGTTATTGTTGTAGGAGAAGTAACCCACAGCCCCTGCATAAGGCCCTCTTCTGGTCGGTTCAAGTTCTTCAATGATTTCCATCGCTCTGACTTTGGGTGCTCCTGAAACAGTGCCGGCTGGAAAAAGGGCCTTTAACGCCTCGTAGTAATCGCACTCATTCCTAAGTTTGCCAACCACCCTCGAAACGATGTGTTGCACGTGACTGTAGCGATGAACCCTCATAAATTCTGGAACATGAACGCTTCCAAACTTAGAAACCCTCCCAACATCATTTCTGGCTAAATCCACGAGCATTACGTGTTCCGCGCGTTCCTTCGGATCTGACAGCAACTCCTTTGCTAATGCTCTGTTTTCGCTGGGATTTTTCGAACAAGGTCTTGTACCAGCTATGGGAAAAGTTTCAACAACTCCGTTGTCAACCCTTACGAGCATTTCAGGGCTAGATCCAATGATTTTTCGATCGCCCGCTTTTAGAAAATACATATACGGGGACGGATTTATCCTTCGAAGAGATTGATAAAAGTGTATTAAGTCGCCCTTGAGGCTAAAATCGTAGCGTTTGGAAAGGACTACTTGAAAGATGTCTCCAGAAGCCACGTATTCTTTAGCCTTTTCTACAGCTTTTTCAAAGTATTCCTTCGTAACGTTGACTTTTGGTTGCGTATAAAACAAAGTCTCGGAATCATCTGGTTTCTTTTTCATTAAATCTTTTACTTCAGCAAGACGATTTTCGTTTAGATAGTAATAAAACGCTTGGCCGCCTTCATGGTCGAATATGATGCCGTCATCAAAAATTCCCATTTCAATATCGGGAAAGCTTATGTCGTCAACAGCTGTCTTAGGAAGTCTTTCCCAGTAGCGAACCGTATCATAAGAAACGTATCCAACGGCCCCACCGACAAATCTAAACCCTTTATAAGAAAAAGAAACTAACTGGTCTCCAACGATTTTCTTAAATACTTGCAGTGGGTCAGCAACCTTGTCCCTCGTTTCTTCACCTGTTTCTTCATTGTGAACCGTGACTTCTCCATTCTTTATTTGAATGGTTAACCGAGGGTCAAATCCTATGAACGAATACTGTGCCAACTTCTTTGGGCCTTCAACAGACTCAAGAATATAGGTATTCTCGCAACGTTTGTAGACTTTCGAGAAAATTTCGAGGGGCGAGCATTCAAACGGAAGCTTTCTAAATCTTAGTTGGTAAACATCACGTTGAGTCTCTGTAGCCGATGGCTCATAGCCAAACACTATACCCCATTTGCAACGTCTCCTTGTAAAAAGCTGTACCCTAACGTCTTACTTAAGCCTTTTGGGCACAACTTTATACGTTGCGTTTTCACTCGCAGACTGAAATAATTGAACCCTTAAAGGATTAACTTGAGCAGCTTTCTGTTGCGTCTGCTTCTTGGGCATGTATACTCATGGCGATTATTTCTCGGTAGACAGCCTTAACTTTCCGTTGGTTAAGTCCCAGTTCAGATGCTCTCCTCATAACATATGCGTACTGCTCATTTTCTCTCTTAATGTCCCTAACCGGGATTCCGTGTTCTCGTTTCATCTTCCCAATGCTTCTGCTGACTTCCACCCTTTCCTTCAGAAAACGCAGAATCTGCTCGTCAATTTCATCAATCTTTCTTCTCAAAGACAAGATTCTTTCCAAGCTACCTACGCCCCCTCAAAACCTTTGGTATAAAACCCGCCCTAAGCATGTGGTCAGCCAAAACAATAGCAACAGCGGATTCGACAACTGGAACTGCTTTAGGCACGATGCATGGGTCGTGTCTACCCCTAACCTCAATGATTGTCTCCTCCATTTTCGATAAATCAACCGTTTTCTGCTCCTTCGAAATAGAAGGCGTCGGTTTTATAGCTGCCCTAACCACAATCGGCATTCCAGACGACAGCCCGCCTAAAACACCGCCAGCGTTGTTTGTCAACGTCACAATTTTTCCGCCGCGTATCGCGAATGGGTCATTGTTTTCAGAACCCCTTAGTCGAGCAGCCTTGAAACCGGCTCCAAACTCAACTCCTTTAACCGCTGGAACGTCGAATAACATCTTAGCCAAATCAGCATCCAAGGAGTTGAATAATGGTTCACCGACCCCAACTGGAACGTTCAAGGCAGTGCACTCAACAATGCCGCCTACGCTGTCGCCTTCCCTCTTTGCCTTCAAAATTGCTTCTTCCATTTCCTTTGCGCTCTCCACATCAGGGCATCTTACGGCAGTTTTGTACGTGTTCCTGCGGATTTCTTCGATGGCGAGACTTTTGCGTAGTTTCACGTTACCTATCTCAATGGCGTACGCCAGAACCTCGACTCCGAAGAGGTCTAAAAGCTTCTTGGCAATAGCGCCAGCCATGACAAAGGCTACAGTGATTCTACCTGAGAACCTTCCTCCACCACGATAATCGTTGAAGCTTCCGTATTTGATTCGAGCAGGGTAATCGGCGTGTCCTGGTCTAGGCGTATCCTTTATCAGGTCGTATTCGCCGGGAATAACGTCTTTGTTCCACACTAGGGTGCAGATGGGGGCGCCGGTTGTAAAACCGTTGAAGGTTCCGGACAGAATTTCAACAATGTCCTTCTCCATTCTTGCAGAAACTATCTCTGGTTTGGGCGGTATCCTTTTGTCCAATTCCTCTTGCATGTCTTGTTCTGAAAGGGAGAGGCCAGCTGGGCTGCCGTCCACAATAACTCCGACGCATCTGCCATGGCTCTCGCCGAAACAAGTCACGACAAATTCTTTTCCTATGGAATTACCTTCCAACAATATTCGCTCCTAACGAACATAAATCATCGAAGAACTTTGGATAAGATTTACTGACACACTCAGAATTTTGAATTTTCGTTTCGCCCCTTGCGCCTAGGGCTGCAACGGTGCAGGCCATAGCGATTCTATGGTCGTCATGGGGATCAATCGTTGCTCCGTGCATTGTGCATGGCCCTCTTATAATCAACCCGTCTTCTTTCATGGTGATTTCTGCTCCCATCTTCTTTAGTTCAAGGTGAAGGGAAGTAAGCCTGTCAGACTCCTTGTATCTGAGTCTCTTTGCATTGTATATTTTGGAATTCCTCTTCGAGTAGCATGCAAGGGCGGCGCAGACTGGAACTAGGTCGGGTATGTCCCTTGCGTCAACGTCTATGGCGTTAAGTTGCTGCTCTCCTTGGACTTCCACGTATTCGTCGCCAACCCTCACTTTTGAACCCATTTGCTCCAGTATGTCCAGTATTGCCCTATCTCCTTGGATCGAATGGCGATCAAGGTTTTTCACTTTCACCTTTGAAGATGTCACTGCCGCTGCCGCCAGGAGGAAGGCTGCGGACGAGAAGTCTCCCGGAACTTCATGGTCACATGGTTTGTAGGTCTGGTTAGAAGGAATCATCAGTTGCGTGAAGTCGTTTGATGCTGATACTGCTATGCCATGTTTGCTGAGGACTTCCATGGTCATTTGAACGTAGCTTCTGGACTCCAAGGGTGTGATGACATCTATCTCGGTGTCCAGTTTCGCCCTTGGACAGGCAAATAATAGTCCAGAAATGAACTGGGAACTTATGTCTCCCCTTATGGAGGTTCTGTCTCCCCTTATTCCTCCTCCATGAATTCTAACCAGAGAACTTCCTTCTTTCAGCTGGAGGCTAGATTCTGTTCCTAATTGGTTTAGGCTTTGGAGAAGGGGGGCTATAGGCCTCCTCTCAAGGGACGATCCGAAGGTGAAGGTTGAAGGCCCTGGGGCGAGGGCGGCAACAGGTATCATAAAACGGAGGGTGGCTCCAGACTCTCCACATTCTATAGGATTCTTTGGGGTTCTAAGCGAATCTACTCCACTAATCGTCCAACATTTCTCCCGCAGTTCTGCCTTTGCTCCAAAGGCTTTCACTGCCCGTAAAGTTGCTTCGGTGTCATCTGAGACCAGAGGATTTGATATCCTTAAGGTCCCATTTGAAAGTAATGCGGCTATCAGCATCCTGTGCGTGTAAGCCTTGGATGGAGGAGCCCAGACTTCGCCTTCCAAATGTTCACTTTTTCCAATGACAATGTCCACCAATTTGATCACCCCACCACCCTAGCTTTCTCGTGGTTGATTCGCGCTTCCAGAATTTCTCCCTCATAGGCTTGCAAAGCTTCTCTCACAGAGTCTTTTTTCTTCTCAGAAACTATGGCGGTAACCGCTGGACCGGTACCGGACAGTCCTGCGGCTAGGGCTCCTGCCATCAAGGCATCTATGGCTATGGATGGATTGTATCCCAAGGCTGAGGAATAGATTAAACCGTTTAAGGTTAGGGCTGCCCAATGGTTTCCTTTCAGAGCCTCTCTGTAGGCTATTTTAACGAGCGACGCCACTTCTTTCATTCGACGAACGTCAGAACTAACCGTGTAAGCTTTCTTCGCTGGAACGTAAAAAAAGACGGCTAGGTCCTCTGCCAGTTCAAAGCGTTTAACAATTCTTCTTTTCAGGTTGTCTGTGACCACGACTCCTCCAAAGTAAGAGGCGCAAGCGTCGTCGAAGGCACCTGTTATCGTAACCTTCGCGTCGATTGCCCCGTCCACGCCAAGATTCACTATTGTTAAGTCGTCTAGATTTTTGTTTAAAGCAGCCACGGTGGCTAAGGCTATGGCGTTCCCCGCGGCACTACTACTCTTCAAACCCCTTGCGATGGGGATGTTTGACCACGTTTCAACTTTGGCGCCAAACTTTCCCTCAAGATTGAAGTGTTTGAGAACTCTTCGCACGGTTTTTTCGATCAAAACGGGTTTTTCTGAGGGGTCTGACACGATTTTGCCTTGAATGATTCCGGGTTCGTCTGTTATTTGAACCCTGACTTTTGTCCATAAGTCTACTCCTAGGGCTGCTCCCCTACCCGTAGCAATGGCGTTTATGATTGTGGCTGCTCCATGAGCGATTGCTTCGGTTCTTCCACTCAATGGACACCCAACTCCGAAAGTTTATCCAAAATAGCCTGTTTCATCACTTTGACCGGAGCCGGACGATTGGTCCAGATTTCAAAGGAGGCAGCGCCCTGATAGACAAGCATTTCAACGCCGGAGACCACTTTGGCTCCCACAGACCTAGCGTCTTTCACAAGCTTGGTTTCTACGGGATTGTAAACTATGTCCATCACGCATAGACTGGGTCTCAGCCAGCTTGGAACGATAGGGCTCTGGTCATCCTTGGGATGCATGCCCACAGAAGTGGCGTTGACCACTATATCTGCGTCTGCCAGTTCTTTTATGGTCGTTGCTGAAAGAGTGTTTCCGTCTATTTTCTTGCCAAATTTTTTGCGTAAAACTTCCGCCAGGTCTTTCGCCTTGCTGGTTGTTCTGTTGAGGATTTTGAGTTCTTCCACCTCTTGTGCTGCATGGAAGGCTATGGCTTTTCCGGCGCCCCCCGCTCCTAGTAAGAGCAGTTTCTTTCCGTTTAGGCTTATGTCGTTTTCTTTTAGGGCTTTTAATGCGCCGATTCCGTCTGTGTTGTAACCTATGAGTTTTCCTTTGTCGTTTAGGATGGTGTTCACTGCGCCGATAGACCTTGCCATAGGGTCTATTTCGTCCAAGTATTTCATGACGGCGTTCTTGTGGGGCATGGTTACGTTTAACCCCCTTATGTCTAGGCTTTTTGCGCCAACGATAGCCTCTCTTAATTTGTCCTTTCTAACTCTGAAAGCCACGTAGACAAAATCAAGTTTCAACGTCTGAAAGGCGGCGTTGTGCATTGCAGGACTCAACGAATGTTCTACGGGGTCTCCGATGATGCCGCAAACCCTTGTTTTTCCAGAAATTTCCATTCTACTTTAGCCCCAAAGCCTTGTAGGCAGTTCTCATTTCTCGGATAGTGAGCTGCCCAGACGCTGTTTTTCTTCCACTCTCTAGAGAGGCTATTGTGAAAAAGGCGCCGAAAACAGGAGACAGAAGCCTAGAGGGCTTGCCTAGGTCTCCCATAGAAAAACAGACTATACTAGCGCTTTTACTGGCTTTAGACACAAAGTCTAGTACGGTTAGGTTGTCCTCTGAGAGCCTAGCCGTGGTCACGATTTTGCAGACGTCGGCTCCGCTCTCAATTTCTCTTCTCAGAATCTCATTCAGTTGCGATGAGCTTGGAGTTTCGACGAAGTCGTGAAACGATATTATCGGTTTTACGCCCATCCCACGCAAGTTGCCAACCATTTCCTTCAGCCCAGGGGTGGACAGTTCTATGTCAACATATTCGAAGCCGTTTCTCGCAGCGTCAAGCAGTATTTTTTTGCGTTCGTTTTCGCTTTCCAGAAATTTTCCTTGACACTCTGGCGACCTATTCGTGGCTATTAAGGGTGTGCTACTAAAATGTGCGATGTCGGCTAATCTGTTGTGTTCTTTAAGGTTGTCTAATCTAATTTCAATAAGGTCTGCGCCTTGGTTCTCAGCCTTCTCGATAAGGTTTAAAGCTTCTGCAACCGTTTTTGGGGGAACCGAGACGCAGATTTTGATGGTCAATGTTCTATCACTGTTTCTTCTTTTACCAAAGTTCCGAAGTGTCTTCCCCCTTCAACCACATGCGCCAAGACTTTGTCTCCTAGTTTTAATTCTGCAATGGACTTTGAGCCTTCTTCGGTTACGAGTCTTATGGTTTCTGCGTTTTGAACGATGGTCTTTATTCTCTTCCCTCCATATTCTGCTTCGAGGAGGACCATGGGTCTCCACTCGATTTTCACCCTCGCCACATTTGTTGACCTGACTTTTCCTTCCCTATCCACTATGAGAACTTCGTCTCCTGCCTTCAGTTCTGAAAGGTATCTCGTTCGGGTGGGTGAAGAAAGCGTGTATAGGGATATGGGACCAGCGTTAACCCTGAAGGGACGAGTTTCCACGTAGGGGCTCTCATGAACCTCTGCTTGAACAAGAAACAAACCGCATGATTGGCACCCCACGAGAATTCCTTCACCCGGCTTCATGATGTCGCACGTATCAACACAGACTCTGGCTCCGGTCCCTATCTCTTTCAGTTCAACAACTTTTGCAGGCACCAACTCAACTTTTGAGGCTTTTTTCTTGGCGATGACCGCTGTCTCCATAAGCTCATCTGGGTTAGAGGTTTTCAAGACAACCCCGTCGGCTCCCAACTCTAAGGTTTTTAAGGCCAGTTTTGCTTCTTTGGCGCTGGAAACTTCTGCAAGCAGTTTGGTTTTTCCCCGCGTCTTCGCGATGAGGTTTTCTAGGGGTATGACTTTCCAGTCTGGACAGTGGATTATTATGTAGTCGGAGGAAAGTTCCGCTGCTTTGATGGCTGTCTCTTCATCTTTCCTCCCTTTTATGGTTACTTTCACGGCGACTGTTCTGCCCATCCCCTTTAACTCATTCACCTTGTTCTCGTCAAAGGCTCCAAGCATAGTGATGTCGCATTCGCCTGAACTAGCCGCTATTTTGGTTCCAGTCTTTTTGGCTTTTTCCACATCTTCTGCGCTGACTAATACAGCATCACAAATTTGAGCCGCTGAGCTGAGTAGACTGTTTTTTAGGTCGTCGGAAATCGATTTATCTATTTCAATCCAAAGTTCCTTCACTTCGTCTCACCGAGAATTTTTAGAGATTGGTCAACTGAGGCGCCGTTGTGCACAATGGCTGAGAGAGCCTTAACCATCTTTGTTGGATTTTCATGTTGGAACACATTTCTTCCGATAGAGATTCCAGCGCCCCCAGCTTTTATGGAGTCGTGAACCATCTGCAAAACTTCTCGAACGGTTTCTACCTTTGGACCGCCAGCTATTATGACTGGAACACAACAGCCACGCACAACCTCTTTGAAGGTTTCAACGTCACCAGTGTAGTTTGTCTTAACTATATCGGCTCCCAACTCTGCACCCAGTCGGGCAGCGTGAGCCACCACATCCACGGCATGCTGATCCTTTATTTTTTGGCCTCTGGGATACATCATAGCCAGCAAGGGCACACCGTATCTGTCACAGTCGTCGGCAACCCTGCCCAGTTTTACAAGCATTTTATCTTCTTGTTCAGCGCCAACGTTAACGTGGACTGAAACCGCGTCTGCACCTATCCTCATGGCTTCTTCTACGGAGCAAACCTGAACCTTGTTGTTGGGGTCAGGCCCAAGCTTCGTTATGCCAGATAAGTGGACGATTAAGCCGGCGTTTCCAGTGTCAACGTGTTTCGCAACGCCTCTATGAAGCACGACAGCGTCAACTCCTCCCCGTAACAGTTTGTTGATAATTTCCTGCATATTCACAAGTCCTGTAACAGGACCCACTGTGACGCCGTGGTCCATGGGAACTATGACGGTTCGTTCGTCGTCGCGGAAAATCCTTTTCAACCGTCTTTTTTTGCCGGGTTCCAAACTGATTCGTCTCCTAGATGTACTTTTTCGCCTTCAGGTACTCTGCGTTAAGGATAGCGCAGCCAGCGGCTCCCCTTATGGTGTTGTGGCCCAGAGCGACAAACTTAACTCCCCTAAAAATGGGGTCCTTCCTAACTCTGCCTACCACAACGCTCATGCCGCCGCCCTCCATTCTATCCAGTCTGGTTTGCGGTCTGTCTTCCTCACGTCTAACTACAACGGGTTTCGCTGGGGCTGTTGGAAGCTTAAGTTTCTGCGGTTCTCCTACGAAGCGTTCCATGGCAGCTACAACAGAGTCGGGGTCTGCTTCACGCTTTAACTCCACGAAAACTGCCTCCATGTGACCGTCTAACGTTGGAACTCTGTGGCAACTGGCTGAAACCTTGAAGTCAGCTGGCTCTGTAGGAGAGCCCAAAATCTTCAAAGTTTCGGTTTCCATTTTTTCCTCTTCCCTTCCTATGAAGGGAATCACATTGTCTACGATGTCGAGGGAAGCGACGCCTGGATAGCCAGCGCCTGAAATCGCTTGCATGGTGGAAACCACAACTCTGTTGATGCCAAATTCGTCGTAGATTGGTTTTAGAGGGAGGGTTAAAACTGCGGTGCTGCAGTTTGGGTTCGTAACGATTGCTCCATCCCACTTCCTATTTTTGCGTTGTTCTTCAATGAGGCTAACATGATCGCAATTTATTTCGGGGTTCAGAAGGGGCACGTCTGGTTCCATCCTGTGGGCTGAAGCGTTGCTCACCACGACGTATCCGGCTTTAGCGAACTCTTCCTCTGTTTTGCCAGCTATTTCAGCGGGTAAGGCCGAAAATACAACGTCGACGTCTTTAACATCCTTCGTTTCTATGGATACCACTTCTAGATCGGCGACATCTTCTGGAATTGGCGTTGCTTGTCTCCATCTTGATGCTTCTGAGTATTTTCGTTCGGCGCTTCTTTCGGAGGCTGCCACAACCGACACCCTGAACCATGGATGGCCGTTCAGCAACTGAACGAAGATTTGGCCAACGTTGCCTGTTGCGCCTAAAACGGCTGCTTTCAACATTTTTGGTTGCCTCGTAAAGCGTTTTTAACAAGGTTTAGAGCTTTTTCTTTTTCGTTCCAATCCACGAAGATGAGAATGCTGGATGTGATTGTGAGTAGGCCGAAAATGTTTATGTTGTTTAATCGTAGGGTTTCTGATATCTTTCCTATGATGCCGGGGGTTTCCTCTAAGCCTACACCCTTAACCTTGAGAAAGGCTAATTGTTTTTTAACAGTCATTGCGATGGTTTCCTCGTGTTTTAAAATCGTTTCGTGAACTTCCTCCAGAAGCGAATTCAGATCTGTCTTTTCAGCAACGTACAAGATTACCGAATCATAATTCAGAGATAATCCCAGCAGATGCGCTTGGGCTTTAACTGTCTGGGTTAACTCCTGTATAATTCTTGGTTTTTCGGAAACGCCGCGACCTACTATTGTGATTGAGGTTGCGGGGGATTGGCTTGCCAATGCTACGTCTAGTTCGGTTGACAAAGCTCCCTTTATTAGTGTACCTTCTGTGTTTAAGTCGCCGTGGGTGTGGCTGATTACCCTAACCTTCACTGAGGGATGTTTGTATCTCAAGGTTTTTCTGTGAATGAATTTTGTGTCTGAATCTGCCATGCCCACCAGGGTGTTCACGTCGATTTCTTGAAGCCTTTTAGGCTTGGTGATGATTTTTGGGTCGGCGGACATTATTCCTTCGGCGTCGGTGACCAAAATGAGTTCGTCGGCTTCTAGTGCTTCTGCTAAAATGAAGGCTGTTGTGTCGCTTCCGCCCCTTCCAAGCGTGGTTATCTTGTTGTCGGGTGTTCTTCCTACAAAGCCTGCGATGACGGGTACTACGCCCTTTTCAACTAGGGGAAACACCTGTTGCCGGATTCTTTCTTTACATGTGTCCAGTATCGGGTTTGCGTCTGTGAAGTTGTCATCTGTCATTATGGGCCAGTCTGGATCTAGGGGGTCGAAGTATCGGGACTCTACTCCTTGCGCCTTCAGTGCCATAGAGAAGATTCTTATGCTGGTTCTTTCGCCCATGGACAAAATTTCGTCTAGTTCTCTTTTCCCAATTTTTCCGTTGGAAGCGTTCTTGGCTGCTGTGAAAAGCTGATCGGTTGTTTTTCCCATGGCTGAAACAATCACGGCGATTTTTGTACCTTTCTTGGCTTCTTTGGCTACTGCCGTAACTGCCTTTAGTATGCGTTCGTGGTCTGCTAGGCTGGCTCCTCCATATTTGACCACAATTCGTTTGCGGCTTTCAACATTATGTTTCATAAACTATACAAAACCCCCATGAAGCCCAGAAAGCTAGAATGCAGAAATTTTGTTTAGCTCACTGGGCCTAACGATAAAAGAAGTAGCGATACCAGTAGAATGTCATCGAAAAATTGGTCGTTGGAGTCGTCGAGTACTTCTTCATAGGACCCAGATTCCTTCGCTGAACAAGAATCGCTTTTCTGGTATAAAAGATTTTCTTGAACTAATTTCTAGTAGATGAAGAAAATGGAAGATGGTTTAAACGAAAGTTTGCGAATGGGTTGGAACTTTCAGGCGTATTTCTTCAGGTGATTTATCACTTCGTTTACGCTTTGAAAGCCATATTTGATTTCCTTGAAGTTCTGTCTCAGCGCAGTAACATCCTTTCTTACTTCAACGGGTTTTCTCTTGCTTTTCGCAACTTCCAGCATTAAATCGCATAAATGTTTGATGTCGCTTTCTTTGAAGCCTCTTCTGGTTACATCTTGAAAGCCTACCCTGATTCCTGAAGGGTTTTCTCTGTTGTGTTGGTCATCGTACGGTAGCAAATTCTTGTTTAGAATTATGTTAGCTTTCTCAAGGCTTTCCGCAACCTTTCTGCCGCCACCATAATCTTGAACGTCAACTGCAATCTGATGCGACTTTGTGAAACCTTTCTTTTCCCCCAAAACCTTTAATCCATTCTCGAAAAGATACTCGCCAGCAGTTTGGGCGTTTTTAACCGTTTGCTTCGCCAACTCAGCACCATACAGCTTCAACTCTAGGGCAACTAAACCTAACGCGGGCAGTCTTCCAAGATGAGTATTCGAGGTGGTTAGGGGAAAAACTGCATTCTGAACCCTCTTTACTGCTTTTTCCATTCTTTCGCCTTCCAAGTTTGCGAGAATTACACCACCCTGAGGTCCTGGAAAGGTTTTATGGGTTGACGCTGTTATGAAATCCGCGCCTTCCTTAAAGGGGTCTTGAAACTGTCCACCAGCTATTAATCCCAAGACGTGGGCGGCATCGTAGACAATGTAGGCGCCAGCCTCCCTAGAGACCTCTGCTAATTCCTTGACTGGATGTGGAAACTGAAACAGGCTTCCTCCGAAGGTCACTATGCCTGGTCTCGTTGCCTCTATTATGGTTGCAGACTTGTCCGGATCGATGTTTAACTCATCCAAGTCGTATGCATGATTTATAGTTTCTAGTCCTATGACGCTTCCGGCAAGACCCGTATAGTCGTGGGAGATATGCGCCCCGCACCTGAGAGGCGCAACAACCATTCTGTTGTTCTTGGTTGCCAGAGAAAGCCCCTTGAAGGTGGCTAAATTGGCATGCGTACCAGAAACAAGCCTAACGTCGATCCAGTTGCAACCAAACAGGCTTTTCATTAAATCAGCTGAGTAATTCTCGATTTTTGTTATGTATTTCTGTCCTTGGTAATGGCGCTCTTTAACGTGTCCCTTCTGATCGTTTTCTCCTTCAGCGTATCTAGACTCTAAATCCTGAGTCAAACTCAACATTTCTTTCACTGCTGGAGATTTCAGACCCTCGCTGGCTATCAGATTTATACATTCTTCGCCTCTGTATTTTTCATGCGTCATACTTGATTCAATCAGTTCTAAGACCGTTTCGAAAAAATTCTCTTTCATTGTTTTGTTCCTCCTAAACCCTTTTGCCACAAACTGTTGGTATCCTCATTTATATTTGCTTTGTTTAGCTCTAAAACTACTTTTCCCCCACTTTTTTGATAGTTTTATTGATGTTGATTCAAAGGCTTTTTTAAGGAGTAAAATCTTTTCTTAACGGAGAAAGTTAAACCATTCTGGGAGTGGTAGATTGTGTTTGAAGGTGAGAAGACATTTGTGTTTTGGATTGGTTTGATTATTTTGGGTTTGGCTTCAGTGAGTCTTTTCGGAATACTGTGGATGCTTGCCGTCTGGGATTGGTACATGGATCGACTCGATATGCTCAAATATCAAGTTCCCGCTCTTGTGGGTGGAGTAATTTTCATTCTCATAGGATTGTACATGATGAAATCTGGAGTAAAAAGGAAAGTAGAGTAGGGAAGTTATCGGCGTACCCTACCTATGTTTGCACTTTAGTAATCAGTTAATACCATTAAAAAATAGGGAATGTGGACGGGAGAGTTCTTTTACAACTGTAATTGTTGAAGTATCTACTATTTCATCCAGGATTCTGGCTTAGGAATCTTTTCCATTGGAAGTGCTTCTTGAGCTGTTAAGTAATCTTCCATACTCATGACTGCATATGACTCTTGTGTGCACACGTCTTGATAATACATACTTAGTGGGGCAATTCAACATAGTCTTTTTCTGCTATCTCTGCAACCATGACAGAAAATCTGTTAGGCAGCGAAATTACTTGTGTAATGATTTTGAAAAAAAGAGAAGATGAGAGGGGAAAGTTTGAACTGTTTTGTCATGGCAACTTCTTGATAATCTTTACTCCTTCTTCAGCCGGGATCGCTACTAGTGTTTCTGTCTTTACCGCTCCTGCCATTCCGACAGTAAACAGAGCTTGCATAGCTGCCTCGTTACTTGGAGCCTCAACTATTGCAACCATATCGTATTGTCCCATGGTATAGTAGAACTCCTTGATCTTTCCTCCAACCGATTTAGTCACTTGTCGAGATGCCTCCAACCGCTTTGGCGACTCCTTTATCTTTGCGATTCCCTCTCGAGTAAACTTGCCAAGAACCACAAAGGTGGGCATTATTTCACCTCCTCTATTCTGTATGTTTAATTTGCCTAGGAAGGAGGAATCCAAAAAAATAAATATGTTGGAATACTCCTTCATATTATAATACGATGTTGAACTATTCTTAAGATTTGGGGTGAAATCGAGAATTCTACACATGAAGTCCTTTAATACTGTTGTTTCTTCCAAAATTCTATTAGTTCAATAACTTAGAAACTAAAGAGAAATAAAACTTTAATGAGGAGTCCTGTTTAGCTCTTAAGGGATTGAACGCGAATGATTAAGGTTGGATGCTGCGGATATCCAACTTCCATGAAAAAGTATCAAGAAACTTTTGGGTTAGTGGAGTTGAATACAACGTTTTATCGTTACCCAAAGATGCCTACTGTAGTTAAGTGGAGGGAAAAGGCTCCAGAAGATTTCGAGTTCACAGTGAAGGCCCATCAAGACATCAGCCACAAATTTAAATTCAAGTCAGAACCAAGCGTCAAAGCCTTCGAGCAAATGAAGGAAATATGCAAAGCATTAAGAGCGCGCATACTGCTGATTCAAACACCCGGGTCCTTCAGACCCGACAAGTTAACGGACGCCCAAGAGTTTCTCGGCAAAATCAATCGTGAAGGTTTAAGTGTGGTTTGGGAGACTCGCGGTCCCTCTTGGGATGACCCCCACGTGCGCGAAAGACTCGCTAAACTGTTGCGAGAGTTGGAGGTGTCGCACATTACAGACCCTTTTAGAGCGATGCCAACATACACAAGTGACGTAGCCTATTTTCGACTGCACGGACTTGGAGAAAGAATATACTACTACCAATATAGCGACGCGGAACTCAAAAGACTGCACCAAATCGTTGAGCCACTAGAGACTGAAGAAAAACAAATCTACGTGCTTTTCAACAATCTATCCATGCTCGACGACGCCCTTCGATTCATACATTACCTTCAAACCAAAAGTTTTCCAAGCCTCACCGAAGCGGTTGGATTAGACTCTGTTAAAATCGTGATGGAAAAAACACGGTACCCAACCACCAAAAGCGTGCTTTTGAAGAAACTGGGATGGAGACTTGTCGAGGTGGAAAAGGGAAAACAGGTGAAACTAAACGAATTGTTGAAAGATATTCCTTCCAAAACCTACGGAAGCGTAGAAGAGGTGCTGCAAGAAATCAAGCTTTAGTCACTCCCGAAAACGCTTTGGCTGCGACAGCAAATGTTTCCTTTGCCTCTTGTTCGGAGGCTACTCCAAGCGCCACCATGTCGATGCATCTGCTTTGAGCCACGTAGGTCAATGCATCTTTGGGAGGAATGTAGCCGGCGGCTAGAACCTTCTTTCCGATGATTGGTTTACCAAGCCTTTTGATGGCTTCTGCAACTTTTGCAGGATCAGCGTCCATAAACATGCCTAATTTGTTGAAGGGAACCATGAGAAGGTCAACGTCCAAATCAGTTTTCGGAAGCCAATTCAACGTGGATAGGGGTTCATGTGTAACTAAACCAGCTAAGCAGCCTGCTGCGTGGACTTTGTTAAGGAGTTCCAAAATCTCCCTTGATTTTCTTCTATCCGTGATTTCTCCGTGCAGAAGTATGGCAACCGTGTTGAAAGCTTGAAAATCGCGGATGTTACTTAGAGGGTCATCAGGACCTATCGTGCCCACAATGGTTAATCTCTCCTTAAGTTCTCTTTCAACAGCCTTCAAAGTCCTAAAAATTGGGCGAAAAGGAAGAGCCTGAACACCCATAACTCCGAGGTCAACCGCTTTGAGAACCATCTTCACAATGTTTCCGGGGTTCTTGTAGAAATGCTCGTAGTAAAAATGGGCTCTGCTTCCGAATTGGCCTGCCCCAATGAAGGGAGACGTGCCGAGAAGGATTCTTGGAATCCTTGCCTTCCCCATCTGAAGCTGAAGCTGCGAAACTAATTTTTTGGGCATGTGTTCGGGTCTAGCGAGCAAGAGATAACCTCACGTTAACATAAGCCGTGCTTAATTAAAGGTCACCTACGCTTATCGAGTTCAAGTCTCAGAAGCTGGAAGTCTCTGTTAAGTTCGTCCTTGTACTTGGCGTTATACAAAGCTGCTGCCGGATGATACATAGGAATTATGAAGACTTTGAAACCGAGGAGGTTCGCCTCATAAACCCTCCCATGAATTTCGGTGATGCTCCCAGTTTCGAAGCCCCCTTTAGGAAGGATATAGGAAGCTGCGTGTCTGCCAAGAGTCACAATGAACCTCGGCTCGATTATTCTGATTTGACGATCCAAATATGGAGTGCATGTTTCAATTTCGCTTGATAGGGGATCACGGTTTTCCGGAGGCCTACACTTAACAACATTTGTGATGTAAACCTCACCACGGGAAAAACCAACTCTTGAAAGCATCTCGTCTAGAAGTTTGCCAGCAGCGCCAACGAAGGGCCTGCCCTTCATGTCTTCCCGGTAACCCGGCGCCTCGCCAATGAACATGACAGCAGCGTCAAGGTTTCCCTCTCCGGGAACAGCGTTTTTGCGATGCTTCCACAATTGGCATTTGCGGCAGGCCTTAACTTCGACTTCAACTGCTTTCATGGCATCTAGCTTTGGCACGATGATCTAGCCTCTGATTACAGGTACCACTTTTATCTACATTAGAATTTAGCTGTTCTAAAAGTTTAGAAAGTTGTGACCTTTGCTGAAGGCTCTGTGAATTTGGGATTGGTGTGGGGAAAGGTATAATTGTGACGTTATAACAGCGTTATATAGATAAAACTTGACAAAGAAGCGTTAAAGACTCTATTGGAGGTTTGACATGTCCGGAAGCGTCGAAGATTTAATTAAAGCTCATGAAGGAATCGAAAAAGAAGTTTACCTAGACTTGGAGAATTCCAGCCCCATACCACGGGAAATAGTTGAAACCATGATTCCCTACTTCTGTGACAAGGCTTACGGCAATCCCACAGTAACCCACAAACCTGGATGGATGGCCTACGAAACAATTCAGAAAGCTTCTGAGCAGTTTGCCCGCTTCATAGGGGCAGCCTCTGCTGAAGAGATAAATTTCACTCCAAGCGAAACGGAGTCTAACAACTTGGCCCTGATTGGCGCAGCGTTAGCAAATAGAAAGAAGGGCAAAAAAATAATCATTTCAGAAATAGAGCCCCTAAGCATAGTTTTTCCGTCAAACATCCTTGAAAAGTACGGCTTCAAAGTGGTTAAGGTTCCAGTAGACGAGAAAGGCTTCATAAACTTGGAGAAACTTGCCAACCTAGTTGATAAGGAAACTATCCTCGTCAGTTTAATGTTGGTTAACCAAGAAATTGGAACAGTTGAGCCAATTAAGGAAGCCGTCGAAATCGCCAAGGAAGAAAATCCCGCATTGTTGTTTCACACGGACGCATCAAATGCCTATGGAAGATTTCCCGTAAACGTTGAAGATTTGGGAATCGACTTAATGACCCTAAGTAGCTACAAAATCCTTGGTCCAAGAGGCGTTGGAGCGCTTTACGTAAGAGAGGGAGTGAATGTGGACAGGCTTTTGGAGGGACAAATAGGAACTCAGAAGCTTTGGCCAGGGGTGGAAAACACACCATTAATAATGGGTTTCTTGAAAGCTTCAGAGCTTGCGTTTAGAAATTTCGATGAAAACGTTTCGTACATGAAGAGACTTAGGGACAAGTTGATGCAGCGAATACTGGAAGAGATATCTGAAACTGTTTTGAATGGACCGAAAGGCGAAAAGAGGGCTCCCGACAACTTAAACATCAGCTTCCTACACTGCGAAGGTGAAGCCTTAACCATCGAGTTAAGCTTGAAGGGTATTTACGTTTCAAGTGGAAGCGCATGCACTAGACTCCTTCTGCAGCCAAGCCACGTTTTAGTAGCCATTGGAAGAAAGTTTGAGGAAGCCCATGGAAGCATTCTGATGAACGTGACAAGATACCACACGGATGAGGACATCGAATACGTTTTAAAAGTGTTTCCAGACGCCGTTGAGAGACTTAGGACGATAAGTCCCATCAAGGGAAGTGTTAGCTAAAATGTCAAGGGTTCCATTGCCATACAGTTCCAAAATACTGGAGCTTTTTAGGAATCCGAAAAACCTCGGCAGAATGGAGGACGCAACTGTTTCAGCGGTGGCTGGAAGTCCAGCTTGTGGAGACATGATAGCCATTTACTTGAAGATAGACAAGAATGAAGTAATAGAGAAAGCAACCTTTGAAAGCTACGGGTGCGCCGCAAACATTGCAACCGCAAGCATAACAACCGAGATGGTTAAGGGAAAGAAAATGGAAGATGCTTGGAAAATTTCTTGGAAGGAAGTCGCAGATGAGGTTGGGGGTCTACCAACCGTCAAGTTTCACTGTGGGATTCTTTCGGTGGGCGCCCTTAGAAGGGCCATCAGAGAATACTACAAGGTGAAGGGAGAGAAGCCAAGTTGGTTGCCCGACGGGTTGACTTCTGAGGAGAAACATGCTTTGGAAGAGGAGGAGTTGGCTAGGGTTCTGTCGAAAAAAATTGGGGGAAAGAAAGAGTAGAATGCCTAAAGGAAAGAAACTGCTGGAGGAATATGTGAGCAGAATTGAGGAGGCTTGTGGAGAGGGAAGGGACTTCATCGTTATCCTGAAGTATGCTAAGAGAGAAGAGGCCATCAAAAGAATACTTGAGAAATGCGAAGTTGGGCGCTCATTCAAAGGAGTTTTAACAAAAGTCAAATGCAAAGGCAAAGAAGTCAGCATTTTCATCACTGGAAAACTCATTATTAAGGGACTAACTGGAAGAGAGAGCGCCGAGAAAATGCTAGAGGATTTACTTGCGTGACGATCAGACAGAGTTTCAGCAATAAATGTTATGAAAGGGATGCTAGACATAGTTTTGGTGGTGAAGCCATGACCAGTTTTGAACGTGTCTACAAGGGCGTTAGAATCGCTGTTTTAACTGGAGACATTACAGAGCAGGAAGTTGACGCCATCGTGAATCCAGCGAACAGCCTGCTGGTTATGGGCGGTGGAGTCGCTGGAGCCATCAGGAGGGTTGGAGGAAAGGAAATAGAAGATGAAGCCGTGAAACACGCGCCAGTTCCAGTTGGAGAAGCAGTAGCAACGGGAGCTGGCAGACTGAAGGCGAAATATGTAATTCATGCGCCAACCATGGAAAGGCCGGCTATGCGCATCGGCAAGAAAAACGTAAGGTTGTCTGTAAAGGGCGCGCTAAAATGCGCCGAAGGACTAGAAATTCGAAGTATAGCTTTCCCCGGAATGGGCACTGGTGTTGGAGGTCTCAGCCTCGAAGAAGCCGCCAGAGCCATGGTAAACGAAGTAAAAGAACACATCGACGAGCGCACAACTTTGAAGCAAATATTTTTTATCGGATTTAATGATGATTTAACCCGTGTCTTCAAAAGGGCAGTTAATGAGGCTTTTGCAACCCCTCAACGTTGACTATGTGATTTTGGCTCTATTTACTGTTTCACGTACATGCCTCCTGCATATGACATAGCACGATACGATAAAGGACGGAGTCCCATATCCTGTGGATAGGGAAGGACACGAATGAGTCCATTAACATCTTGAAATGCACTATCAGAAAAGTGCGAATAGGCAACAAAGAAGGTTTAAGTCACTGCAGAAGTTGGGGCGGTACGTTCCAGATAATGAATTGAGTAAAGTATTCTAATTTCGAATATTTTGTAATCTGTATCGCAGCGTCATAATATTTTATAACGTGTACCATAGACAATCGTACGGAAGTTCTCACATGGAAAAGGCTGAGTTTAAGCGGGTTGAACGGGCTGCGTCAGGCATTGAAGGATTAGACAAACTCGTGGATAGCGGTTTTATAAGGGACAATATAATTTTGTTGGCAGGCAACACGGGCAGTGGAAAAACGATTTTTTCTGTACAGTTCATTTACAATGGTGCAGTAAACTATGGCGAAAGGGGTGTATATGCAACCTTTGAGGAGGATGCCAACACACTTAAGAGAAGCATGCTTGAGTTTGGCTTCGACCTAGAAAAGCTTGAACAAAAGGGCGCCATAAGGGTCTTGGACTTAGAAGCCATAAGGAGTTCTGGACTGAGCGCAAATATAGAGTTCATCCTAAGCACCATTAAGGAACTAGAAGCTAAACGACTGGTTATAGATTCTCTGACTGCTTTACTAAGCGCCTGTGAGGAAAAATTTGAATATAGGATGATTATGCATCTTTTTTATAAAATATTAAAGAAAATTGAGTGTACAACCATAATGACGTGCAGTATTCCAACAGGCTCTAGTGCCCTAGGCTTGGGAATCGAAGAATTCGTTGCCGACTCTGTGATGACCCTGGAAAGTTTTGTCCACGATGGAGAGTTGAAAACAAAGTTTCTAATACGCAAGATGCGGGGAACCAATCATAGCAGGAAATACCATGAAGTTATGATAAGCGGAAAAGGGCTGAAAATTGTACCGGTTTCCTTGACCTAACATTTCTAATACTCCAAAAACAGAGTTGAACGGTGAAGCCGAGAGATGAAACAAATTTCTGGACAAAATGCTGCTTTAATTATCTACAATCATATTGGAAAAAGCAATCCATTAGATCGACAGGAAATTCCGGAAAAAATAGAATTCTTTGTTAAGGGCCTCGAGACTTTTCTCAACTCTGGAGCCTTTGTATGGATCGGTTTTCTCATTATTGTTGGTGTTCTTGGGGCACTTTTCATTTTTTGGAAAATGCGCCCGAAACCTCGACTGATTAGCGCCAGTAGTAGTTCTGTTCTTGATCTGAAAGAAGGCGAAACCGCGGTTGTGCTCTATATTTCGGCTAGAGATAAAATTAGGGCTTTTTCTTCCTGGATAAGGGAGGGCTTAGTTAATGGTGAGGCAGCTGCATATATATACCCTGACGAAGAGAACGATGTTGTAAGATCAGAGTTTGCCGCACAGGGAATTGATGTCGAAAAATACGAAAAGGCAGGCACCCTTTTCTTGCAAAATGTATCTGAACATTTTATGTGGCACGTTGACAAGGAACGGGCAGTCCAGTTTTACCTACGCTTCAGAGATGAAGCTTATAGAAAGGGATGCAAACACCTAAGGTGGCTTGAAGATGTTGGCGATTTCTCCTTGCTAAAAGGTCCATGGCGGGCACATTATGAGGATTGGGACAATCCAAGAATGGGTAAAGCACCAGGTGCAGGGATAGTGCACAAACCCTTTGTCATGGAAGTGATCGCCATTAACGTAGGGAGCATGAAAGAGACGCAAGCTGATGAAGTGATAAAAACTTATAGTGGAGGCAAAAAAATTGCATGTAAAATTAATAGACTATATTAAGTACACCGACACATTTTCGAAATCTACTGGTTTGACCCATGAACAATTGCGCGGTCACGTCTTTTTATTAGAATTCGACCCTACATTTCCCTATGAAAAAACGATTGAAAACTTCGTCAAAGAGGCTTTTGCCCACTTTGAATCTGTATCAGTTTTCACTCGAAAGGGGAGCGCCATTTACACTTCTTTAGCCAATTACCCTGTTAAATTGTTCTTGCTCTCAAAGTCCCCTAACCCACAGGCTAGCCATGGAAATGAAACATATTTACCCGCCAATAACGCAGACCTCATTCTAGATTCCATCAACACTCTATTAGAAACATGCACCTACGCCAACCTATGTTTAATCTTTGATAATCTTTCTGAACTCTTTTTATCTATAGGCGTAGAAAAATCATTCAATTTCGCGAAGTACACCATAGAAATGCTTTATTCTAAAAGGATAACAGCTCTATTTTTGCTTAACCCTGGTGCCCATGACCCCATGGTCGTTTCACTTTTTAGAGGCCTCTTCAGCAACCAAGCAAGATGTATAAAGGAGGGGGTGGAATTGGTGAAACTGGAGAAGGGGGAGGGCGCCTAACCTTGGAAACAAGCGTGAGGCTTTTAATGCAAACTTATACCTAGCTTCGCAATCCTCAGCTTTGACTAACTAGTTTTCGATCCGAAACTTATGCACCACAACTGCGTTGACAATGTCAAAAACGTTAAAAACATAACGAGGAAAGATTGTTAGGAATACCCCGAGGAAACTTGTCGGATAAAATAAAACCTAAACAGTGTATTTCATCTAAAATGTCGGATATTCGACCGAGATTGCTTCGATGATTCCGACACATTTTTATACAAGTTCCGTTCTCATGTTATTGAGAGTGATGTTGTGTCGGAATTTGATGGTAAGAAACCGGAGAGCATAGAAGAATTTATCAGACTACTCAAGACTGCCAAAGAGAAAGAAATAGAGATGAGAGTGGCTAGGAAGATGAGATCGACAAAACCGACAATTTCTGGTACAGCGAAGATAATGAAGGTGCATCGTGACACACTCTATGAGTGGATGAAAGAATTTGATGTTAAATTTGAAGATGTTCCTGTCGGAGAGTTAGCGCCTATCGAAGTTGTGAAAAAGCGTGAAGAATTTACGTATCTTATAGGCGAGGCTTTGACGGGTGAAGGTTCTGAGGTTGCCCATGTGGACTTGATAATCGGTGATAAGGCGGGACCTGTGGGAGAAGCCTTCGCCAACAGTTTGTCAAACTTGTCTGCTGGGCACACGCCTCTCCTAGCGGTTATTAGACCAAACCTCCCACCCAAGCCACACACTCTTTTGGTTCCCAAGGTTACAGTGAAGAATATGGAGCAGGCGGGAAAAATCTTTGGTCCAGCCCAGGCAGCTGTGGCTAAAGCTGTTGCAGATACTGTGGAAGAGGGCGTCATACCCGAGGACAAACTTGATGACTGGTTGATTATATGTAGCGTTTTTGTTCATCCGGATGCAAAGGATTATCGGAGGATTTACCAGTATAATTATGGAGCCACCAAATTAGCCTTGAAGAGGGCTTTAGCCAAGTATCCGCCGCTGAAGAAAATTATGTACGACAAGGACCGGGCGAAACATCCGATAATGGGATTCAAAGTGCCTCGACTGTGGAGACCTCCGTATCTACAGATAGCCCTTGACATTCCAAGCGTGGAGAGAATAAAGACAATCATAAGCGAATTGCCTGAGAGCGACAGAATCATCTTGGAAGTTGGCACGCCTCTGCTAAAGAAATACGGAGTAAAGGTGATTCGTGACCTAAGGGAAGTTGCCAGAGAAATGTTCATCGTCGCCGACCTCAAAACTCTAGATGTTGGAAAAGTTGAGGTTGACTTAGCCTTCGAGGAAACTGCGGATGCCGTTGTAGCTTCGGGGCTGGCAGCCACAGAAACCCTTGAAAATTTCATCTACGAGGCTAGGAGACTTGGAATTTACGCCGTAGTGGACATGATGAACGTTGAAGACCCTATTAAGAAGCTTCGTTCACTCGAAAGTTTTCCCGACGTCGTGATTCTACATCGCGCCATAGACGTGGAGGAAAGAACCGGCAAAACTAGTTGGGACCTCATTAAAGAAATGCGGCAAACCTTCAAGCAGGAAAAGTTCCTAGTGGCTGTTGCAGGCGGCATAACTCCAGAAACAGCGCCCGAGGCCCTAGCAAACGGAGCCGACATTATCATTGTTGGGAGGTACATAACGCAGTCGAGGGACGTAGAACATGCAACTAGGGAATTCTTGGAGTGCACTAGGGAAATGGCTTCAGACATAGACCTATTCAGAGTACACGTAGAATAATCCGCCTCTTCTATGATGCAACCTAAGGCTGCGCAACTCTAAGTTAAGCTCGAGGCTCAAAGAGCAAAGGCCATATCTGTAACACATGAGTCTTTATGTGCAGAGTTTTGTTCCATGCGATATCGTGCGCGCGCGACTTGGAGCGGAACATTTAGCTGTATTAATGTTGAACAGATACACGAAAAGCTTTATTTAATATGAGGTTCTAAAGTATATCGTAAATCTTAATATAGAATATGGCGGGGATCGTATGCGGCCGTCTCAAGTCATTGAGCGCGTTCGCGAAAAAGCGGAGGAAGTAGCTGAAAAGACGGGTGAAGTGATAGGTAAAGGACTAGAGGAGGGCTGGGGTAAAGCCAAAGGTTTAGGAAAAGGTTTGAAAAAAGAGCTTTTGCGCGTGCATAGGAAGAAAACAAGGAACAAAAATTCCGGAAAAAGGCGTGCCCGGAAAGGGAAATTGAGGGAATAGACTCCCAATTTACGTCTTATGGCTTAACCGAGACTGATTGGAATAATTGTATGCCCGTGCATTGTGCATCTTTTTAAAGTGATGGCAGATGTCTCATGTTATCAGAATAAGAAGAGCAGCTTTCGCGGGCGAGGAAAAAAGGAGTGAGAAAGAATTAAGACGTATGTTCAAAGAGCGCATCAGGGATTTGGTGAAGGAAGGAAAGCTTTCTAAGAAAACCGACAAACTGATGAAAAAAGGGAAACTGAAGATAAAGGTCCCTATAACAACAGAGATCAAAGTAAACGATAAAGCTTACAAGGAATTGTTACATATTTTCAAAGTCTACAACATTTCCTTTAAACGAGCACATAAAGGAATCGAAATAGATACTACTAAAAGGCTATAACCTGTTTCACCTTTCGCGCGACATTTAGTGGAAAATCGTTTACTTTGTCGCATTTTCTCTAAGGTACGAAAGTATTACCTATGGCAAAATAGTTAATTCTAATGTATTTTCATATAGACGCATGAACATTGTTAGGGAAGTTGCGCGGAGGAGCTGTAGAAGCTGTGAAGAAGAGGGTGATGATGGTTGCCGCCACTATTTTCTTGCTATTCTCAACGCTGGCATTCAATAGCCTCGTGGTAGTGAAGAGCCAGACAAATGATGTGGCTTTCGTAATTGAGACGAGCGTCACCTACCACAACAATGGAACAGGAAACTGGGTTTTCACAAATGAAGATCGAGCCGTCGGTTTGTTTATGAACAACACGTGGCAAACAGTCCACCTAACGTATCATTCACATCCCTTGGAATCCGATGTCGACAAAGATGGAAACCCGATAGCTGTTTTGCAGTTTCCAAAGACGAAAATTGAACCCAGAGAAAATATAAGCTACTCGGTCACGTACTATGCCCTTTCAAAACCTCGTCTCCTTCCAAACATAAGGGAAGAGAATTCAGGAACTCTTGACGATATTGTGCGCGAGCATGGGGAATTGGTAGAAAAATATTGTGGGGAAGGTGATTCATGGCAAGTTAACGATACGGAACTTAAACAATTAGCTCGCAACATAGCGCAAAATGAAACGAATGTTCTGACGATTGTTAAGGAGTTCGTTGCTTGGATCAGACAAAATATTAACTACCACTCGTACGAGGTTCCTTTGTATCCGAATGAAACGCGAGCTGGCGGTAAGGGAGATTGCGACGATCAAGCGATTCTTTTCATCACTCTGTGTCGTATCCTCAAAATTCCATCATACCTTCAAATTGGCTACATATACGACCCAACAATAGTAATAAATGAAACACGCTGGGAAGGCCACGCAAGGATATTCCAGAAGGGAATCGGAGGACACGGATGGGCAATGACCTACATTCCGCCTTGGGGATGGCTACCCGTCGACCTCACGTTTTGGCATTACAATCCCCTTAACGCAATAAAAACAGCCGCTGTAACCTCACAAAGCGTAATTCAATACATGAACGTAAGTCAAATGGACTACGTAGCCTCACAACGAGAGGCCGGAGAATTTCTTCAAAACAATAGTTTTTACGTTTATGCACGGTATGAAATGACACAGACGGTCCCAGAAAACCCTTTAGACGGCCTCATAAAGCTGTTTCCATGGATTCTTGTTACCGCAATGGTTGTGGTTGCCGTTGTTATTGCGGGCACTTTCATGTACATTCGAAAGGAAAAGAGATTGAAGGAAACAGAATCTAAACTTAATTCTAATAGTAAATCATGGCAAACCCTTAATAAATGGATGTTTCCCATTCAGTAACGTCACAAGAAATATTGGCGTATAGGAGAGCAAACATCGCCTATGGCGAAGTTCAAAATAATCATTTCGGATCCAGAAGCGGGTAAATCTCGATCCGCTGAAGTTGAGGGAGCCCAGGCTGTCCCCTTAATTGGTAGAAAACTAGGAGAAGTAATTGACGGATCAGTAGTCAAGATGTCTGGCCACAAACTGAAAATAACCGGCGGGTCAGACAAAGATGGGTTTCCCATGAGACCCAACGTTCACGGGGGAGTTCGAGTTAGAGCGATTTTGAGTGAGGGCGTGGGTTTCCATCCCTCTCAAAAAGGGGAAAGACAAAGAAAAACCCTTAGAGGTAACGTAATAACCGAAGATATTGTTCAAATAAATATGAGAATCGTTGAAAAGCCCAAAAAACCCAAAAAAGAAGAAAAGAAGGAGATAGAAGAGGAAAAGAAAGAGGAAGGTGGGGCGGCTGAAGAAACTGCCCAAACAGCCTGAAGTCAACATTGGAACAATTGGCCATGTAGATCATGGAAAAACCACCCTAGTAGAAGCCATAACCGGTGTTTGGGCAGCCAGACACAGCGAGGAGCTGAGGCGAGGCATAACCATCAAGCTCGGTTACGCAGACGCTCCAATTTATAAATGTCCAAAATGTGAACCGCCCCAATCCTACTCTACAGAACCCACTTGCCCCATTTGCGGCTCCCCAGGCGAGTTCATTCGAGCAGTCAGTTTTGTGGACGCGCCAGGTCACGAGGCCCTCATGGCAACCATGCTTTCAGGGGCAGCTGTTATGGATGGAGCCATATTGGTCATAGCGGCAGACGAGTCGTGTCCACAGCCCCAGACTCGAGAGCATTTGGCAGCCGTCGAAATAACAGGAGTAAAGAATCTTATAGTTGCTCAAAACAAAATCGACATAGTTAATGAAGAAAGAGCGTTAGAGAGCTATAGGGAAATAGTTGCGTTTTTAAAAGGAACCGAGGCTCAGGGCGCACCCATTATCCCAGTTTCCGCCCAGCACTCAGTGAACATAGACGCCTTGATTCAAGCATTCGAGGAACGCATCCCAACTCCTAGTCGGGATCCCTCTAAGCCTCCTAGAATGTACGTTGTACGTTCCTTTGACGTAAACAAACCTGGGGCTCCTGTGGAGAAGCTGGTGGGAGGGGTGATTGGAGGCACAATCTTTCAGGGAAAATTCGAAGTTGGAGACGAAATTGAAATTCGCCCAGGAGTTAGAGTTGAAAAGTATGGAAAAACATTTTATGAACCCCTCTTCACCGAGGTCATAAGCCTACACGCAGGCGGAAAAATGGTTAAGGAAGCTCGATGCGGAGGCTTAGTGGGCATAGGAACCCTTCTGGATCCCTCTCTAACCAAAGCGGATGGTCTCATAGGAAATCTAGTTGGAAAGCCTAGTATGCTCCCGCCGAATCGATCCGAATTAACTTTAGAGATCAACCTCTTCAAGCGCGCCATAGGAACCAAAGAGCTGATGGAAGTTGAAAAAGTAAACAAAGGTGAGCGCCTCCTTCTCGACGTTGGAACGGCCATAACGGTCGCAAGCATTGTCTCTGCGAAAGAAGATACCGCTACTCTTCAATTGGCAAGACCTATATGTGCCGAAGAAGGCTCCAGAGCGGCTATAAGCAGAAAAATCGCTGGCAGATGGCGCCTCATCGGCTACGGAACGATACCGGAGTAGCCAAGTGAAAACTTGAGGCTGGAAGTTGTTAGGAGAGGGCTAAGCAGTCTATGCCATAGTTTTTTCTTCTTCTTCCTCTCTGAGCCTCAGACTTATGCAAATAGCAGTTAGTAACGCTATGGGAAACTCTATGCCTAACAACACCAGCGACAATCCTGGCATATTCAAGACCAAGCCTAAGATTATTGCAGCTATGAGAACTATTGCAAATATGGCTAGGAAAAGATTTTCCCAAAACTTCATTTTAATGCGCCTTTCCATTTTCACTCGCCCCTCATTTAGTGTTAAATAGTTTTAGCACGTACTTAAAAATATAATTATTCAGAGGCGAAGAAGAAATTTGCGAGTGGGCAGAAAAGAAACCGTGAAAGTGATTTTTGACTCAAACTTCCTTTTCATTCCTTCGCAATTCCGATTAGACGTATTTGAAGAGTTAGCAAACCTTCTAAGTCAACGGTTCGAACCAGTTCTTCTTTCCCCAACCTATAGGGAACTTCTGAAAATAGCTGAGAAGGGCTCTCCAAAAATGCGTAAACAAGCTTCTTTGGCGCTCGAGTTCGCAGAGAAATGCCGTGTGGTTCAAGTTGAGAAGGGCTTAGAGGAGACGCATGACGATGTGATTGTTCGAGTGGCAGCGGAGTGGAGGTGGCCCGTCGCCACAAACGACAGGGAGCTTAGAAAAAGGCTAAGGAATAGGGGAGTTCCAGTCATTTTCTTGAGACAGAAGCGTCGTTTGGAGTTGGAGGGAACCGTTTAGTTTATCTGTACCCTTATAAATGGGGCCGTCACTTATTTGAGGCAAAAGTCCCATCTGCAAACGGAGGGCACATCTTATATCAACAATCACGATGATTATTACGAAGTTTGGTGGGAAGTTGTTTGTTTAAACTCGTAACTTTAGAGGATACCATTCGCATACCTCCAGAAAAGTTTGGGGAGCCCATCGACGAGGTTGGTCATGAGCAACTGAAGATGAAGTATGAGGGCATGGTCGACGAGGAGCTGGGTTACGTCATAGCCGTGGCTGAAATTAAGGTTAATCCAATTGGAAAGATCATCCCAGGAGACGGGGCGACGTATCACAGAGTTGATTTCTCTCTCCTCACTTTTTATCCAAAAATTCAGGAGATTGTTGAGGGAGAGGTGGTTGAAATAGCTGATTTCGGGGCATTTGTCCGTGTGGGACCCGTAGACGCGCTACTTCACGTATCCCAACTAATGGACGATTACATTTCCTATGATGAAAAGCAAGGAATACTCATGGGAAAAGAAACAGGGCGGAAACTCGCAACTGGAGACCATGTGCGGGTTCGTATAACCGCCGTCTCCCTCGGTCGTGGCGGAGGTTCTGGAAAAATTGGCGTAACCGCTAGGCAACCTCACTTGGGAAAGATTGAATGGATCAAGAAGGATTTAGAAAAAATGGAGAGAACCGAAACCGCAAAAATAAAAGAAACTGAAGCATCGAAGGGCCAAGAAACATGAGCGAAAAAGCTTGTCGAGAATGCCGCGTGATATCAAGTGAGTCCGTCTGTCCCAGATGCAAAGCTACAAGTCTAAGTGACGACTTTAGCGGCTTGGTGATAATCTTTGATTCTGAAGGCTCAGCTATAGCTCGCGCGATGAAAGTGAAGGAGAAGGGACACTACGCCATTCGGGTGAGGTAGGTGATTGAAATACGTCGCCTCACGCCTAAATTACGCGAGGAATTAAAGGCCCCATTGGGACTCTTAATTCAAGGTTCATTTGACGAAACCATGAAAAAGCTGAAAGAGTTAATAAAAAAGGAAAAGCCCTCAAAAATCATTTCTGTGGGCGACGCCGTTTCCGAAAGCATGACGAGACACGGCGTTTCTCCGCAAGTTTTAATAGTTGACAATAAGGTTATGAGGGAGCCCATCCAGCCTATCGCAGTGGACGCTGACCAAACTTTGCACCTAAAAAATCCTGCTGGAACGTTGGCTGAGGAGGCATGGACTGTTATAAAAGAGGCTTTAAAAGGGAAACGCCGAACAAGGGTGTTGGTTGACGGCGAGGAAGATTTACTCACCCTCATGGCTGTGTTGTGTGCCCCAGAAAATTCGCTGGTGGTTTATGGACAGCCGCGTGAAGGAATAGTTGTGGTTAAGGTTACAGAAAAAACGAGGGAAATGGTACGTCGCATTGTCGACTCAATGGAATAGTCTTAGAAAAGCTAAAGTAAGGAAGAGCATGAAAATCACAACCCTACGGAGGCGTACTAATGGAGGTTAGAATTACTTCAGAAGAGTACAACCCTCTGCTGAAAAGAAAAGAAGTAGCCTTCGAAGTTGAACACAGAGAAACCGGAGGAACTCCCTCCCGCTTCGAGGTTGGGAAAAGGCTTGCAGCCTTGTTAAAAATAGACCCTGAGCTAGTGTACGTTAAAAGGATGAAGACAAAAACAGGAACGATGATCGCTGTTGGCGAGGCTAACGCCTACGATTCCATCGAGCAAGCAAAACTTGTGGAACCGAAACACATCATCGCCAGGAACACACCTCCGGAAAAACAAGAAAAACAGGAAGAAGCGGAAGAACCAGCAGAGAAGAAGGAGGAATAGCAAGTGGCTGAGAAACCAACTAAGGAGAAAAAGACTGAAAAAAGAAAAAAGGGCATTTTCTCTCACTACAAAGTTGATGAAAAGGGCTTCAAAAGGACGCTTCCCTTCTGCGAGCGGTGTGGACCAGGCTACTTTATGGCAGACCATGGCAATCGTTACACCTGTGGACACTGCGGCTTCACTCGTTACAAGCAAGCTGAAGAGGGCGAGTGAAGCACGTTTAAATCTTGAAACTTCTATATGGTTTGGTGGATGAGACAAGGAAAATGATTCACGTAAAGGTTTTCATACATAACCTCTCTGCAGAGCGTTTTTGGGATATTGAAAAGCCTATTCCCCCTGTTCAGGTAGCCACAAACCTCAACCTTGTAGGTATAGACAAGAAACGTGAGGACCTGCTTGAGGTTCCCTTCGTTTTTACCATAAACTATACGCCAGCAGTGGCTCAAATTAGCGTGAGGGGAAAGGGTCACGTGACAGGTTCAAAAGAAGAACTTAAAGAAATTCGCGACGCATATAAAGATAAAAAGCCTCCACCACCTGTTATTGTTCAATCCATATCCAATGTTGTGTTCTTGGAATCGGTAATCGTCTGCAGAACCCTAAACATTCCCCCTCCCATACCCCTACCAAAAATACCTCCAGCCGCGAAAGAGAAACCGTCTGAACCAACCTATCGGGCTTAAGTAAAAATTAGACGCTGAATAGAGATTAATTCCAGAAATTTTAAATGGCTTAAAAGACCACTGTGACATTGGGGTGTGCTGTATCTCGTTTAAAAACTGGCTGCTGAAGGAGAAAGAGAGAAAGGAGTCTCCCCGCACACCCTCAATGCACAAAGGCTAAGAAAATTCTGTGAATATAAACCTTTTCAATGTTTTAAAATGATTAAAAATTAAAAACAAGGTTAAGAAATGAGCATTATCTAGGCTAGAGAAGGTTGGCAATCCACTGCAATCCCAAGCTAAAGGATCGATTGTGTTTTGTCTAAAGTTTGCACTGCCTTATATTATTTTGACCTTTTTTTCAATAGTTTCTGTCCATTTTTATTGGTGTCCTTTCCATTATTCTCTTATAGAAGGAGCTTCATTTTCCTTCTTCTAGGAATTGGAGGTGTGCGCTGGTCGCCTGTTAACTCCTTTCTCTCGGAGCGAAATCTCCTTTTCGACCAGTTGCACACTCTCTAACTTTTACATAAAATTTTACAAACTTTGTTTCAAGAAGAAGGAAAATGTGAGGATCATCCCCTTGTGATCTCACTTTTTCTCAGTCTATTTTGGAGCCTAATAACAGAAGTATGTTGAAACCAGTATTTTTCTGAAAATGCAAGGTCTTCCGAAAGCAGGGAATAATCAATTTTGTATGGTTCAGTAAGATTTATACAAGTTTAGACAAACCATACAAAATTCTTATTTTGACCACAAACCTCGCATTTCGTAGAAGAGATACGAGGCTATGAAATGAAGGAGTTTGCAGCATTCTCCCCGGGACACATAACTGGGCTCTTTCAAATATGCGATCACGCAGAGGAACCTTTGTTAAAAGGGTCTCGAGGGGCCGGAGTCTCAATAACGCGTGGAGTTCTAACTAAAGTACTCATCGAAAGGGCTCCGAAAACATCTTTTGAAATAAGGATAAACGGCAAAAGTGTGAAATCAGCCAAGGTGTCAGAATGCGTCATAAAAGCCTTGCTCCAAGTCACCGGAGGAAATTACAGAATTCTGGTGGATCACAACGTTAACGTTCCTATAGGATCTGGTTTCGGCTCAAGTGGAGCAGGCGCATTAAGCCTAGCCTTAGCCCTTAACGAAGCTTTTAGGCTTGGGTTATCCCATGTCGAGGCTGCCCAAGTTGCCCACATCGCCGAGGTAAGATGTAAAACTGGGCTGGGCACGGTCATTGCAGAAACTTTTGGAGGACTAGAAATAAGGGAGAAGCCCGGTGCACCTGGTGTAGGGGAAGTAAAACGTATACCCATCAACGATGACTATGTTGTTGCATGCCTAAGGTTCAACCCAATGTCCACCAAGGAAGCTTTAACCAATGAGAGGCTTCGTCAGCAGATAAACAACCTTGGCGGAAAACTCGTAGACGAACTGATTGCACGGCCTAAACCCGCTAATTTCATGAATTTTTCGCGTAGCTTTGCTGAGGGCGTCGGGCTGATTTCTAAAGGAATGAGAAAAGCTTTGGAGGAGGCCGATGGTGAAGGCTTAACCTGTAGCATGAACATGTTTGGAGAATGCTTATTCTCCCTAGTTAGAAGAGACACTGTTAAAGACCTCCTCGAAATTTTCCGCAAACACGCCCTCTTCGAAGACAGCATAATCGTCGCCGAAATCGACCGCGAAGGGGCTAGGCTTCTGTGATGGAAGAAACTAAAATATCGCCTCAACATCCAAGGGCTGAATCCTTAATAAATCGAGAAAAGCTGATTAAACACCATAAATCTGGCATTGTTGCCCTAGCTGGCCTCATAGCCCACGGCAGAGGAGAAGCCTTCGATTACCTACTCGGCGAAAAAACCACAGAAAATGCCCTCAAAGCCATTAAAGCGGCGGCCGCAACTATGCTTCTTGCTGAACATCCAGTGATTTCCGTCAATGGAAATGTCGTTGCTCTCGCAGCTGGGGACATCGTAAACCTAGCGAATGTCACTGGCTCAAAAATCGAGGTTAATCTGTTTCATCGGTCATTGGAAAGGGAACTAGAGATTAAGCGGTTATTGGAGGGTCTTGGAGCCAAGGAAATATTAGGTGTAGGCGAGGCTTCTTCTGAGCGGATACCTGAAGTTTACAGTGAGCGCAGGCGAGTGGACCCTAGGGGCATTTTAGTGGCAGACATGGTTTTGGTTCCCCTCGAAGATGGCGACAGAACAAAAGCCCTGCGAAAAATGGGCAAAACCGTCATCGCCATTGATTTGAATCCCCTTTCGCGAACCGCCCAGTGGGCTTCAATCACGATTGTCGACAACGTGGTTAGAGCCTTGCCCATCCTCGTTAAGGAGGCGAGCATCCTGAAAAATGAAGGACTCGAGAAACTTCAAAAACTTGTTTCCAATTTTGACAATCGGGAAGTTCTAGCCGAGTCAATTAAACTAGTTAACAAACGCCTTTCGAAGCTTGCTAGAGAGGGCGTGTACATTCCTGAGGTAATCGAAATCTACCAGCATTTAGAAAGGTGAGAACACATGACATTGCAGATGACACTGCACAAAATGAAGGAGATGCCTGAGAAGGGCTTACCCAAAAGCGTAATCCTTAAAGAGCTTGGAAAAAAACTCCAGCGAGACCTCACCTATTCTTCTGGAAAAATTCTGGGCTCCATGTGCACAGAGCCTCACAGCCTCGCCAAACAAGTTTACCTGCAGTACCTTGAAAAGAACCTAGGCGACCCAGGTCTTTTCCCAGCATCCGCAGAACTAGAGCAAGAAGCCATACGTATGCTGGGCTCGCTGCTTTCGAATCCTAACACATCTGGACGCATCGTTTCTGGCGGGACCGAAGCGAACATCCTCGCCTTGTGGGCGGCTCGGAATCTTGCCAAGAAGGAGCGCGGTGAAGTTATTGTCCCGGTTTCTGCTCATTGCTCCTTTGACAAGGCATCCGACCTGCTGAATCTAAAGTTGATCAAGGTAAAGCTTAACCGCAGCTTCCAGATGAATGTAAAAGCCGCTGAAGAGGCGATTACTCCCAAAACGGTTGCAATCGTGGGAGTGGCTGGTACCACAGGCTTAGGAGTAATTGACCCCATACATGAGCTTTCAGAAATCGCCCTAGCCCACAACATCTATCTTCACGTAGACGCGGCATTCGGGGGCTTTGTGCTTCCATTCCTTAAAGAGTTAGGGTTCAATGCCCCAGACTTTGATTTTAAGTTACTTGGCGTCTGTTCGATCACTATAGACCCTCATAAGATGGGGCTAGCTCCCATTCCTGCCGGAGGAATATTGTTCAGAGACGCGTCGATGACGGAAGCCATCAGCATGAGGGTTCCCTACTTGGCTGGAGGAGAGACCGAACAGTCCACTGTGATGGGAACGCGGCCAGGCGCCTCGGCAATAGCTGTTTGGGCATTGTTGATGCATCTTGGGAGAGAGGGCTATAAAGCTGTGGTTGAACGCTGCCTTAGGCTAACATGGAAGCTTGTTGAAGGAATCCAGCAGATAGATGGAATAGACATCGTAACTCAGCCCACAATAAATGTAGTTGGAATAAAATCAGATACCATAGATGTTTGGTTGGTAGCCCAGGAATTGAGGAAGCGTGGTTGGGCTGTTTCCCTCTTCCCCGGCTACATCAGAATTGTAGTTATGCCGCATGTTAAACTTTCACATGTTGAAAGTTTCCTTGAAGATTTAGGGGAAATCACGAAAGAATTAAAGGATAAAAGGAGGTATCTTAGGTGACCTTTGAAAAACCAATACTCCAAATTGCCTTAGATTTTACAGATATGCATAGGGTCCTAAAGATCGCGAAGGAGGCAATAAAGGGCGGAGTAGACTGGATAGAAATCGGAACACCCCTCATAAAAAGCGAGGGCCTAGACGCTGTCCGAACAGCAAAGAAAACTTTTCCAGAACACACAATCCTAGCCGACATGAAAACCATGGACACAGGCGCTTTAGAAGTGGAAATAGCCGCCAAAGCTGGAGCAGACGTAGCCATTCTGCTGGGCGCGGCTGACGACAGCACCATCCTTGAGGCTGTTGAGGCTGGCAAACGTTATGGAGCCAAAATAATGGTGGACCTACTAAACATCGACGACATGATAGGTCGATCCGTAGAATTGGAAAAGCTGGGAGTAGATTACATCTGTGTCCACGTGGGAATAGATCAACAAATGCGAGGAATAGACCCGCTAGAAATCCTGAAACAGGTTGTTGAAGTCATACATGTTCCCGTGGCAGTGGCTGGCGGCATCAACAGCGAAACCGCAGCCAAGTCTGTAGAAGCCGGAGCCAGCATCGTAATCGTAGGCGGAGCAATAACCAAGGCTGAAAACGCCGAAGAAGCAACCAGAATAATCAAAGAAGCTATGCTAGCCCGTAAACCCATAGTTACGAAGCTTTACAAGAAATATCACGAAGAGGAACTCTACGAAGTCTTCACGAAAGTGTCAACGCCCAACATATCCGACGCTCTGCAAAGAAAGGGAGAAATGGTAGGAATCATGCCCGTGGTTAACGGGGTGAAGGCTGTTGGAAAAGCCATAACCGTTCGAACCTATCCCGGCGACTGGGCCAAACCCGTGGAAGCAATAGACGTGGCTAAGCCTGGAAACATCATAGTGATTGATGCTGCTGGAGGCGACAAAGCCGTTTGGGGAGAGCTAGCCACCTGGAGTTGCGTACAAAAAAGGGTTAACGGGGTGGTGATAGACGGAACCATCAGAGACGTTGATGAAATCCGAGCCTTAAAATTTCCAGCCTTCGCAAAAAAAATTAATCCAACAGCCGGGGACCCGAAAGGCTTCGGAGAAATCAATATAGAAATAAAGTGTGGAGGCGTAACGGTTCGACCTGACGATTGGATAATAGCAGACGACAATGGAATCGTGGTTGTTCCCAAAGAAATGGCTGTGGAGATTGCAAACAGGGCTTTAGACGTGCTTGAGAAGGAAAACAGAGTAAGGGGAGAAATCAAACAGGGAAGCACGCTATCCAAGGTTTTACGATTAAAAAAGTGGGAGAAAGTCATTGGGTGAAATGATTGAAAATTGCCGTAATGGGCGCCGGAGCCATAGGAAGCCTTTTTGGAGGGCTCCTAGCAGAAGGCGGAAACGATGTTGCCTTGATAGCTAGGGAAAGCCACGTAAAAGCAATCAAACAACATGGCTTAACAATTGAGGGCGTCTCTGGCAAACATGTTGTAAAGGTCAAAGCCGTAACAAAGCCCACCCATTTGAAAGACACTTTTGACTTAGTTCTTTTAACGGTAAAAGCGTATGACACGCGTCAAGCAGTTACAGAAGCCCAATCACTCATAGGAAACAACTCAGTTCTACTATGTCTTCAAAATGGATTGGGCATGGAGGAAATTGCATCAGAAATAATTGGAAGAGACAGAATACTGCGGGGAGTAACAATCAATGGAGTCTTACTAAAAGAGCCAGGCTTGGTTATGCACACGGGCAAGGGTGAAACGACAATTGGTGAATTAAACGGAAAAATCACTGAGAGAGTCCAAAGAATTGTTGAAGCGTTCGCGAAAGCAGGCTTACCCACCAGAGCGACCAACAATATAGAGGGCATGGTGTGGACAAAAATTTTGATAAACGCGGGCATAAATCCCTTTGGAGCCCTAACTGGAATGAAAAACGGAGAACTAATGATGATCTCCGAACTTAAAAAACTCATGGCTGAAAGCGTTATTGAAGGAACAAAGGTTGCTAGAAAGATTAATGTTAAATTGGAGGGCGATCCAGTTTCGTTAATGATTAAAACTGCGGAAATGACTGCCCAAAACAAAAATTCCATGCTCCAAGACATTGAGAAGGGAAAAAGAACCGAAATTGACTTCATAAATGGAGCCATTTCAAACCTTGGAAAAAGAGTGGGCGTCAAAACGCCCCTAAACAACCTCCTAACTCACTTGGTTAAAGGCTTAGAAGCAAATAGGCTAAAGATGAGATAGAACCATGAAGAAACTTGAAACCGTGGCTGTCGGCGGAACCTTCGACGAATTCCATAAGGGTCACAAAGCCTTACTCAAAAAGGCTTTTGAGGTTGGAAACCGCGTCTTTATCGGTGTGTCCTCGGATGATCTCGTGAAAAAATGGGGGAAACCGCACAAAATCGCAACCTATAAGGAGCGACTAGATGATTTGAAGAGTTTTTTGAGAAGGCAGGGTGTGCTGGATCGGGCGGAAATCCTTCCTTTGCATGACCCATACGGTGTCACGGTTTCAAGCAGCAGCCTCGATGGACTTGTGGTGAGTCCGGAGACGGAGGCACGCGCTTACGAAATCAATGAAAAAAGGAGGGTCAAGGGTCTGAAGCCCTTAAAGATCATCGTTGTTGAAATGGTTCTGGCAGAGGACAGCGTTCCCGTATCAACCACGAGAATTCGGCAAAAGGAAATTGATCGTGACGGCCGTTTACTAGAGACTTAATCAATAGTTTTGGCTCAAAGGCATGTTTAAACGCTTCTTCCACTCTTAATATCCATAAAAGACTGGGATGAACGCCTTGAAGAGAACAGGCGTTGCTAAGCTTCCGCTTCACTATGGAAGGGCGCCGAGATGGCTTGTTGTTCGAATGATAAAACTCGCCAGGGAGATGGTTACCGTCATCGTTGACGAGTATGGTCAGGAGGAGTTCCTGCGAAGAATCTCGGATCCCTTCTGGTTTCAGGCGTTGGGCTGTGTCCTAGGATACGACTGGCACTCCTCCGGCGTGACTACCGTCGTAACAGGAGTTTTAAAGAGCGCCATAAACCCGACAGAGCAGGGATTGGCTGTTTGCGGCGGGAAGGGAAAAGCTTCATTGCAAGCGCCTGTGGAAATCACCCATTTAGGAGAGGAATGTGGCTTCTCTACAGACAAAATTGATCGTCTGCGGTACGCGAGTCGCATGAGCGCCAAGATTGACAACACTGCCATCCAGGCTGGTTATCCCCTCTACCATCACGCCTTTTTCTTAACTGAAAGTGGAAAGTGGGCGGTGGTTCAGCAGGGTATGAACCTGAAAGACAGAACGGCGCGAAGGTATCACTGGCTTTCAGAAAACGTCAAAGATTTCGTGGTTGAGCCCCATGATGCCATAGTTGGAGACGTAAAGAGGGAGGTTGCCCTAAACATGACAGCAAAGGAAAGTGAAGGATGCCAAAAGGCTTCCACAGACATCGCCAAGGAAGAGCCTAGAAAGGTTATGAAAATGCTCAAGTCCATCCGCCCAGCCTACCAAAGGTCTCTACAAGAGTGGATTCCCCAAATCACGTGGAAGGAGTACGTAACCGACGTTCTGTCATTGCCCCACAACCTCAACTGGAAAGCCGTAAAGAGGGCATACGATTTCCAGCCCAAAAACTACGAAGAACTGCTGGGCATAAGAGGAGTGGGACCAGCCACAGTTCGAGCCCTCGCCCTAATTTCTGAGTTAATCTACGGCGAAAAGCCAAGCTGGAAGGACCCCGTGAAGTACAGCTTTTGCGTAGGAGGAAAAGACGGAGTTCCATTCCCAGTCAACAGAGCCACCTACGACGAAACGATTGAAATTCTGGAAAATGCCGTAAAACAGGCCAAGGTGGGTATCAAAGAAAGAATCAATGCCATAAAGAGGCTCAGCAACTTCGCCTCTAAGCCAAATAGCCCCTCTTCGATTTTCAGAAAGCGATAATTGTTAATCACGCTTCCCCTCTGTCAGATAACTCCTATCTAGACTCTCTATATAGGAGAAACTGACTAGGAGAAACTGACAAATGAAATAATCGCTTCATTTCAGGTTTAGAAATCGCAGAGAATATGTTTAGCTCAGGCGGGCTCCTATAAGGGCTTGGTTTGGGGTTGCTCCTCAACTCGCTTTCTCGATAAGGGAAACACTTCTAGGATTATTAGAAGAATAATCCACAACATGATGAAGGCCACCTTCACGTGGAGGGGTTCGAAAAACAAGGCGATGTGGCCCAGCAAAGGCGCTTTAGCTCCCGTATATTTACCAACAATTTCTTTAACGTCCCAAGAATCTTCGTACCTAACAGCATCACCCTGCGTTTTTAAAATACATGATCCGTCTGCGCCAACAATTTTCCTTACAGCCCTATGCACAATGAGTTCACGCTTGGGGTCACCCGGTCTATAGAATACGATGATGTCACCGGGTGGGTCGGCATCTTTCGGAGCGGCATGGATTTCACATGCATTATGCACTCCCTGAATCAGAATTAGATCGCCAACTTCTAGGGTGGGTCGCATGCTTCCAGAAGCGACAGCTAAGAGCGGGTGTTCTGTTCTAAAAGCAAATCTCAAACCAAACCAGAAAGCAACAACACTGGCCACCATGATAACCACCAGGATAGCCGTTTGTACGTACTCCTTCCTGAGCATCGCAGCCAACTTCGTCCGTTTCATAGCATCACATCCTCTATCTCGTTCCCAGCAGTGCCAACAACTTTCAGAAAGGTTCTGTTCCTTCTTGCATATTTAAAAACTTAGCCCTTAAATAAATAAAAAGGAGGAGGGTTTAGGACTTTTAAGGCGTTGAAACACTTAAGTTCTATACCTTGAGTCCTTCTTCACTTGCCAGCGACCCTGGCTACACCAGCGTTTTAAATCTTTCGCTTGCCTAGGACAACCCTGAAGGGTTTCTTGCAGCGGGGGCAGTCGAAAAGCCCTATTGTTAGCTCCACCTTCTTTCCAGTTTTGTCTGGGCGACCAGCCATCTTCCAGCTTTTCCTAGGATGGGCAACTTCGCCTCCACAACCTGGACATTTAGCCATGCATATTCCTCCATTATCAACCCTTCATGGTTTGAATGACATTGAATAAAAGATTTGCCCTTCATCTCAGCCGATGAAAACGGCTAAACATAGGAGAAAACAAATATGGAAGGATGATATGTTGAGAATGATGTAATGTATCAATAAACATTGAAGATTCAGGAATTTCAAATCAACAGAATCATGAAAATCATGTTAGAAAAATGTTAATCGAAAGAAATAATCTATGATTTCCAAAACGCTTTTACAGCGGGCTTCCGCTGTATTTCCTTAACCCCTGGGGCACGTCGACCTTGATAGAACATCCCAAAAACGCCTTCGAGATGCTCGTAAAACCGATTCGGAGATTAGTTGAGCAGAAGGGCTTTGAAGCACCAACAGAGCCCCAGGAGAAAACCATACCAAAAATCCTCGAGGGAAAGAACGTTCTCCTCATATCGCCTACAGCCACTGGAAAAACTGAGGCAGCCGTTCTCCCGGTTCTCAGCATGCTTATTCAGACGCCTGAAAGACCACGTGGAATCAAAATTCTCTACGTGACACCTCTTAGGGCTTTGAACCGAGACCTGCTCGAGCGCCTCGAATGGTGGTGCAACAACCTAGACATTAAGCTGGCGGTTAGGCATGGCGACACCGACACTAAAGAGCGGACTAGACAGGCTCAAAGCCCCCCAGACATGTTGATCACCACGCCGGAAACTTTGCAAGCCATTCTGCCCGGTAGGCTCATGCGCCAGCACCTTCAGCACACTAGATGGGTGATCATCGACGAAGTTCACGAGATGGCGGACAGCAAACGAGGAAGCCAGTTGTCCCTAGCTCTTGAAAGGCTTAAATGGGTCACGGGCAGAGAATTTCAACTCATCGGCTTGTCTGCCACTATTGGAAGCCCCAAAAAAGTTGCTCAGTTCCTCGTCGGCAACGGACGTGAAGTCGAAATCGTAAGGGTGCCCGTCGCGCGGCTCATGAGATTGAAGATTATTTTCCCGCAACCAGAATCAGAGGACTATGAGTTGGCTTCAGCTTTGTTTACCCATCCTGAGGTGGCTGCCCGCCTGCGCATAATTCGTCGGTTCATTGAAGAGCACAAATCTGTCCTTCTTTTCACGAACACAAGGGCCATATCAGAGGTTTTGGCCAGTCGATTCAAGGTTTGGGACGTGGACTTCCCTGTTTCCATTCATCATGGCTCCCTAGCTAAGCCTTCTAGAATCGCGGCTGAACGGGGACTGAAGAACGGTGAACTTAAGGGACTTGTCGCCACTTCCTCGCTGGAGTTGGGCATAGACGTTGGACGAATTGACATGGTGATTCAGTACATGAGTCCGAGGCAGGTTACGCGTCTGATTCAACGGGTGGGTCGGAGTGGTCACAGTATTGGACGCATCGCGGAGGGAATCATCATCACCATGGATTCTGACGACGCGCTGGAGGCCATGGCCATCGCCCGCATGGCTGGCGAAGAGGAGTTGGAGCCCGTTGATATACCGTATAAGCCGTACGATGCCTTGGCTCATCAGATCATTGGCCTTTTGATGAAGAAGAAGCGTTGGTATTTCTACGAGATTTATGATCTTTTTAGGAAGGCCTATCCATACGCTGACCTCACGGTGGAAGACGTTCAGAAAGTTTTTAGTTACATGCACTCCCGCTTTCCTAGGTTGGCTTGGGTTTCCTTTGAAGACATGCTTGCGATTAAGCCGCGTCGAACCAAGGCTATGTACGAGTATTACTTCGAGAATCTTTCCATGATTCCCGACGAGAAGCAATTCCTGGTTGTAGACGAAAGCAAAGACTCTGCTGTGGGCGTTCTGGACGAGGCTTTTGTTGCCGAATACGGTAAGCCTGGCGTGAAATTCATTATCCGTGGTAGCCCTTGGAAAATTTTGAACGTTTATGGTGACCAGATTTACGTGAAGCAGGTTAACGATCCAACAGGGGCCATTCCCAGCTGGGTTGGAGAGGAGATTCCTGTTCCCTTCGATGTGGCTCAGGAGGTTGGCTGGATAAGAGGCTTTGTTGAAGAACAAATAAAGAATGGAAGGGAGCCTCTTGAAGTTGCTAGTCAGCTGGCCGAGAAATATCCTGCTGACAGGGATACGGTTATGCGGGCGATTCATGAAACTGTCGAGCACGTTAGGAAAGATTATCCTGTCCCAACGGGTAGGCGAATACTGATTGAGGATTGGGAGGACTTCGTCATTATTCACGCCCATTTTGGGTCCCTTACAAATCGAGCCTTGGCTCAGTTGATTGGTCACGTTTTGTCTGAGCAAACAGGATACAGCGTTATGGTTCAACACGACCCCTACCGCATTTTTGTTCACACCATGGGTGCTGCCAATGCTAATCGCATTATGGCATTGTTTGATGAGATGAAACGAATGGACGAGTTGGACCTTCGTGACATGCTTACCAAGGCGACTGTAAAGACCGGCCTTTTCAAGAGGCGGATGGTTCACGTTGCCCGTAGGTTTGGAGCCCTAAAAAAGTGGGTTGACCTTAGCAGAGTGACTCTTCAGAAGTTAATGAAGAGCTTTGAGGGTACAGCCATCTACGATGAGGCTCTGAAGGAGACTTTCACTAAGGACCTAGATTTGGAGCGCATGATCCACGTACTGAACGATGTTAAGAAGGATGAAATTGAAGTTACTAAGCTTGAAACTGAAGGTGTTGCAACTCCAGTTGCGCGGGTTGGAATAGAAAGAGTTAGCATGAAAACAGATCTCATTCCGCCTGAAAGGATGAAGCTTATTCTGGTGGAGTCTGCTAGGGCGCGTCTCCTCAACGAGGTTCGCACATTCCTTTGCACCAATTGCTGGGAGTACCTAGAAATGATTCGCATGAAGGATTTGCCGGAGAAGCCGGCTTGTCCTAGGTGCGGGTCCTCAAGCTTGGGCGTGCTTAGAAGAGAGGAAGATGATGTTCGGTCTTTGGCTGAAAAGAGGGGTGAGAAGCTAACGAAGAGCGAGGAGAAAATGAAGGAGGGGGCTTTAAGAACGGCTAGGTTAATGTCTGGTTATGGCAAGCCAGCTGCCGTGGCCCTTTCTGGAAGAAAGCTTAGGGTTTCTGATGTGGAAGAAATTCTTAAGGAGGAAAGAGACCTTTCAGACAGGTTTTTTGAGTTGGTGATAGAGGCTGAACGGAACGCCCTAAAAAGAAGATTCTGGTAAAACCCTTTTCATAATCACAGTATCTAAAGTTACAGATTTTCCAAAAAGAAGAAGGTGTTTTAGGTATCAGTGTTAGGCGGGGTTCAAGTCTTCTTTGATTTTTTCATGGTTATTTTATTTGTCAATGCAACTGCAATGAGGGTGAAGAACATGAATAGTGGTAGAATTATGGCTGTTGGAAACTCTGGTATTGCGTGTGGGCTGGTTATCTGAATTCTGTGGGTGAGGTTGCTGTACGTGAAGTATACGGAGTAGTGAGTGCCGTTGTATGTTATGGTTCTGCCGGCAGGAATACCATCTATTAGGACCATCCACCCAGCATCGAGGCCCCACATGAGCGTTTCTGGAATCGTGACGTTAGAGAAGCCTGGGTAGGGGCCTGTGACGTTGAAGCTTATTCCGTAGCCCGGTATGAAGGCGTGATCGGAGAAACCAGAACCACATGCTAATTCGGTGCCCGTTGAATTGCTTACTGTGACAACGGTGCAAGGAGTTGTCTCCACAATAACCATGTAGGTGTCGATTATGTTGGTCGGAATCTTAACCATTTCAGGAGTCGTATCAACAAGAATCCAACAAGACAGTTTTACGTCACGGAGGTGTATATCGGAGACTCCGGTTGCCTTGACCTTAAAGGTGGCGTAGGCCAGTTGTCCGCTGCCGCTCGCGTAGTATTTTCCCAAGAGGGTGCAGGAGTAGGCTGTTATCACTCCTCTCGTGTTGTCGATGGTTCCATTTAAGAGTTGCGTGCCTAACGGACCTGCTGCGTCGCTGAGGAATTCACCCTCAAAGAAGCCTGTGCACTCTAAGAGGGTAGTGTTAAAGGCTAGGCCTGATTGCCAACCCCCGATATCTGGGGAATCACGGATGCTTACGTTAACCGTGAATTCTTCGCCAATTACTGTACCGTTGATTGTAGGTGGATTCAAGTAAACAGTTGCTGTAGAATTCTCCTGAGCGGTTACGGAAAGAGATGAAGCTTTTCCAGTCAATACGATGATCATGCTCAGCGTTAGCAATGCTAACATTATTCCCGTAAGAATTCTCATTTTTATTCCTCTATCTCCTTTCAACGTACTATTGATGTGTCAGTGCTCATATTAAATTTTAGTAACACATAATCTACCAAAGCTCTAGGAATTATCGCTATGAACGGTAAACACATGATGAAAGCGTTCATGCCAAGACCAAACCATACGTTAAAACCAACCAGCGATATGATGAACCGCGAATGCGCTGTGAATGTTGGAAACTATGTTGAAAAATATGGGGGAAGTCTAGAGAGGAAGAAAGAGATGTTTATTTAGAATTCATAAAAGTATAAAAGGGAGAGGAAGGGAAATTACTAGTCCTATACTAAACCTCTGTGGAGAAGAACAATTTGGAATTAACCCGCCAAAGAATACGGGAACAAGCCCTCCAAAGATTTGACCATATCCGAACATGCGTCCTAGCCAGAGAACTATGCCTCCTCATCCGTACAAACAGAGTAGCCTTCAACCCAAAAGATGTCCAAGAATGCTGCAACTTCATATCCAACCTATGCAAAGAAGCCGGTTGCACAGAACCAAGCGAACTATGCCAAAAAGCCTCAGAAGCAGTCCTAGCAAGCGAAGAGGAATACCTAGACCTCTGCATGCAAAGCTGCCAAAAATGCGGAGAATCCAGAAGACCAGTCGCAAGACCGAGACCAACCCGAGAAAGAACAACCTATGTAGCTTAACAGCCGCGAAAACCATAAAAGTAAAAGGCGCATATTAAAGACAAAAAAAGGCAGAACGCGAGGAGAACCAAACTTGTTTATAGCGCCATACGTCGCCTCACCTATGCCGGTGGTACGGCAAATGCTCGTCCTCGCTGAACTTAAACCTGGAGAAACCTTTTACGACCTAGGCTCAGGAGACGGTAGAACAGTAATAATGGCTGCCAAAGACTTTGGAGCCAAGGCTGTGGGCATCGAGTTAAGGGAAGACTTGGCGAAAAAGGCCCTCAACAGCATTTGTGAACTTGGCCTCGAGAGAAGGGTGCAAATCCTTCAAGATGACATATTTAAGGTTGACTTAACCTCTGCAGACGTGGTTTTCCTGTACCTTACGACAAGTGCAAATGAGAAAATTAAGCCGAAGCTGGAGTCTGAGCTTAGGCCGGGAACTCGAGTTGTTTCCCACGACTACGAAGTTCTCGGATGGAAACCTTCTAGAATCGATAATTTCTGTGAAAACCCTAGGCTGGGCTATCCGTCTCACACAATCTACGTCTACAAAAGGTAAGGTCTTCGTTCCAACGCCAAGCCTATTCTACTTTCCGCAGCATCATCTGACTACAATTTATAAGACACACCCCTTCTTGAATATTCTGAACCTGCAAGACAGCAGTCCATAGCTGGCGGATGAGAAATGATACCCATCCCCTGGAGATACCTTGAATCTTGGAACTGTATCGCCTGCGGCATGTGCTGCAAAGGTTATCAAGTAGTCCTCGGGTTCAACGAGTGGGTTAACCTCATTCGAACCTACGGGGTTGGAGTAACTCAACCAGGCATAGACAAGATTTATTTGGGGAAAAAGGGCGACGGCACATGCCTCTTCCTGTACAAGTCTTTCGACACGTGGCTCTGCGGACTGCAAAACATGAAGCCTAAGGCTTGTAAGCTTTGGCCTTTCAAAGTTCTCTCTAGACCAGAGTTTGGCAGATCAGATGAGGCTGTGTACAAGTACAGGGAAAAGAATTTTTTCGTTTACGTGGACCCGTCTTGTATAGGGATAAGATGGGGTAAACCAACGCCAGAGTTTATTTACAGAACCTTAACCGAGCTTGTTGAAATAGCCACAGGATTACGTGAAAAGCAGTATTATTCCACATCTAGGATATTCTACCGCCCACAATACTTTAGGGTTAAAGGAAGAAAAATAGTCTAGAAACCGAGTTACAAACTCTGAAACGGATGTCTTTCGTACTGCAGTTCATACAATTTATGCAGTTTCGCAACCGTGTCGGTTTCCTCAACCTTCTTGTCTGGTCGAAACCGCACAACCTTCGGAACCCTCAAGGCGTAACCACTCGTATACTCGTCTGTTTCCTGAATCTCTTGGTACGTCGCCTCCACCACAACAGAAGGCTTAACGAAAACTCCCTCATCATCTTGGCTGGTCATGGTTTGCTCCACAATGTCCCTAAGCATGTCCATGGTTTTATCTGGCAGATTCGAAACCTTCCCAATGGTGTAAAGCTTTTTCTTTTCTAGATCTCGAACAGCCAGCAAAAAGGAGGAGTATAGTCCAGCTCTCCTTCCCTTCCCGTACAAAGCCTTTACAATGGTGCAGTCGATGGTGTCGCGTTCAGGCTTCAGCTTCAGCCAAGTGTAGGTTCTCTGCCCAGCCTCATAGATTGAATTAAGGTTCTTAACCACTATGCCTTCCAAACCGCTACGCAGGGCTTCCTCGTAAAACTTCATCAGTTCAACCTCGTTTTCGCAGTCCATCCCTTCCACAACATACTCGGCTGGAACAACCTCTAGGAGGTATTTCCTCCTTTCCGAGAGAGGCAGATCGGTCAGTTCCCTGCCATTCAAAAAAAGAATGTCGAAGGCTCGAATAGTCACCCTAATCTTCTCTTTTCTTCGCTCCAAATCTTCCTCAGGCGGCTTCCTCGAAACAGTTCTTTCAAGCAAATATTGGAAGGGGAGAAATCTTCCGTTTTCATCGATGGCGACAACCTCGCTGTCAACGATGCAACTATGCGCCTTGAAAGTTTTGGCTACATCCACGATTTCGGGTAGAGTCTGCGACTTCTCCACTGCCCTCCTTGAAAAAAGCCAAGTTTGGGTTCCCCACCTATGAATCTGCAATCGACTTCCATCCAGCTTAAACTCAGCACGAACAGGATACTCCACCTTGTCAGACTCGTATAAATGCGCCAGTTGAGGCTTAAGAAACTGTCCAGGTCGCAATTTTATAGTGGAAAGCGTTAAGTCGCCCTTAGGCGCCAACATGATACCCTCGGCTATTCCAAGTATGGCGCAAGCGCCCTCAATAAGCTCCTGCGAAACATTGTAGGCTCTCGCGGCGGCTCGAATCACGGTTCGCTGGTAGTAGCCCAGTTTCAAGTCGCCCAATAGAAGCCTAACTATGTACTTTGCCTCTTCAGGCGTCCCCACCCTTAACAGGCTGGAAATGTGGAGATTCCGCTCCATAATCCTCGCCATTTTCGGAAGAAGCCTAATTGCCTCATAAACCTCCTCTATGGTTAATTCTTCTTTCTTAGGTTTTTTCAGGAGAAAGGCTACTTCGCCGTGTTCGCCGTAGTCTATGAGTAGTTTTCTAACTTCGCGTATGGCTGTTCCTGTGGCGAGGGATATGGCTCTTTCCACGGTGCCTAGACCCACTTTCAGGCTTTCCTCTGTGAGGCTTCCCAGCGCCAGCCTCGTTTTCATCTCCAAATCTAAGTCTTCTCGCTGAAAGAAATTGGCGAGTTCTGTTTCCTTGCCCTTCTTGCTCCTCAAAACGGCTAGGCGTTCATATACTTTCACAACACTTGAGGAGGAAACGGGATTTCTCAATGGTACTCCTGCCATGAACAAACGTATCAGATGGTAGGGAACTCCCCACTTCCATTCAATTTGTTCCGGAGTGAAGCCCGATTCTATGAGGTGTTGTACCGCAGCTTTGGGACTTCCATACGTTTGAACGAGTTCCTCGAAGGTGGGAGGCTTCACTACCGTCATTTTCTTAACCTATCTGAACTCTACAACGAAAAAAGGATGCGGGCTTATAAAACCCCTACGCCTCTTGATAACCAGCGCCAAAACGTAATTCAGGTTTAAAATCTTGGACTGTGCTGATGAGTCTCAAAATTGCAACAAGCACATTCTAAGTTTGTTTATCGAATGGATCCGTGTTTAATTTTTGCTTTTTGTTTTAGGAAGTATATTATTGAACCAAACAGGCACCATGCGATCCCGAAAATCAGCGGTTTTACATCAAAAAATGCCAGAAGTCCAATTGAGGTAATGAGCCCGATGATCGGAGTTAGTGGATATAGCGGTGTCTTGAATGGGCGATGTAGGTTAGGTTTAATTCGTCTAAGTTTGATCAGTGACAAGTTCACTAAAGAAAAACCTATCAAAAATCCGAAACTAATTGAATAAACCACGAATTCAAGGTTGTCTACTATGGAGAAAAACAGGATAAAGATTGAACCGCAGACAATCGCTACATAGGGAGTTCTATAGTGTTCATGGACTTTTCCTAGGACCTTTGGAAAATGCCCATTCCGACCCATGGCGCAAGCAGCCCTAGAAGAAGCAACAATCGCTGAATTGAGAGAAGTCAACGCAGCAATTAAGCCAGCAGTGGTAATTAGTATGACGCCGACACTGCCCATGGTTTGTTCTGCTACCAAATTCAATGGAGTCAGCGAGTTGCTCAAAACGTCAGGAGAGATTATGCCGACTGTCACGTACACCACAAGACAGTACACAATCATCAAGATCAATGAACAGAGAATCATGGCTCTAGGAATTGTTTTCTCTGGTTCCTTTATTTCTGCTTGAGCAGCGGCTATTGCTTCAACTCCCACATATATTTCGAAAATGAAGGCGATGGCTGCAATCACACTTAAGGGACCTTTCGGCATAAACGGCTTAAACGCATTGAACCTAAAGCCATGGGTCAATCCGGCTCCTACAAACAAGAAGATCATCGCCAGCAGTGTTGATGTTAAAAGCGTCTGTGTAATGCTCGCTTCCTTGATACCATTGATGTTGATGAGTGTAAAGAGAATGACCAAAATGATCATTATCAGAAATTTATTGATTGATATGATGTAAGAGAGCATATAAGCCGAGCCTAAAACCATCAGCGTAGCAAAAAAAATGTTGCTAGACCATTCAAACCAGCCAGTGAGAAAACTTGGAAGACCTTTGAATGCATATTTGACGTATACGTATTCGCCGCCTACTCGTGGCATTGCGGCTCCGAGTTCACAATAAGAAAGCATTGTAGCTATGTTAATGATTCCGCAGAAAAGGAAGGACAAAATCACTGCGGGTCCTGCTATTTCGACGGCTGGGCTCAGTATTACAAAAATGCCTGCGGAAATAGTGCTTCCCAAGCCCATCATTGTTGCATGCAAAAGTCCAAGCTCTCTTCTTAAGCTCATACATAGTTCTCCAGCAGAACCCCATCGCTCACGACTCCTTTGCTTTAGGCGCCTCCACGGATTTTGCTAAATCAAGCGAAGAGGCGATTCTCGCTCTTAAGCCTTATCCCTAAGCATGATAAACATCGAATTGAAATGGGAAAATGGAAAAAGAGGTTGGTCGTGACTTCACTGACTCTAATTCGAAGGCTTCGGGATGGGCTCAAGGGCTCGGATGAAGCCTTCAGGCGTGATGTCTACGCGTATTCTTCTCCGTTCAAAGTTGCACATTCTGCAGTCTAAAACCCTGGCGATTCTCACGAACTCTCCCCTGTCGGCTTCGAGGTCAACCTTCTGATCTTCCCAGTAGATGCGTCCATAATCCACTATGATGGTTCCGTCAAGGTTGTGAGCTAGGCCTATGCCTCCAGCCATGTCGTAGCTGTCCCACCTTTCTGCGCTCCTCTGATTCACGTAGAGGCCGGTTACTCCATGGAGTTGGTTGTATCTTGCCAGTTCCATGACTCTATATTTGAGGGCGCCTCTGTAGGCTTCGAGGACCGTCACCGAATCTATGATAGCCAGTTCAATTTTTTCCTTTTCCACAATGTAACGATAAGTTTCAGCGAAGGTGCTCCAATCCCTCAAATCCGGATAGACAACAGTGTCAAGGACATAGAGGTTTTCCCTAATCTTTTTCCAGTCTAACCCCAATATGTCGGCTTTCTGCTTTAAACGAGACTGCAAATCAAACCTTGGAGTCGCGCTTTTCCAAGTATCCTCCGCAGTGGCGTAGAGGGTCTTCTTTCCAGCAGCCGCCACCCTAACCGCAATTTCCTCAACCAAAATAGACTTTCCAGCCCCTGGAAGCCCTGTTATGGCGAATTGTCCACAAATGGGAACGCCGTTTAGGGTTTTTCCCTCAGGCGTCAAGAATAGTTGGTCTATGAAGGTTCCGGTTGGTAGTCCCATGAGGGGCTTCATTGCTTCTGGAGCCTCGTCTGGACGGAGAACCAAGCTGCTCAGTTTCTCTTCCTTCCTTTCGATTTCTGTTTTCATGGGCTTGGTGGCTAATTCCCATTCGTCGGCTGGGGCTCTGGCTCCCTTCATGGCTTCTGCCAAAGTCTTAGCCATGGCCTTCATTATCCTTTCAACCTCAGGCGCTGCTTCTTGCTTCTCCTCCGGCGGAACAGACGGCGCCACCACCTCGGAAATGACTGCTTCAGGGGCAAGGAGAATCCACATTTCTCCTCTTCTGTTTACGACGCCCTTCGACCTAAGAGACTGAAGTAGGGCGTAGGCGGAGTTTGGACCATACTTGGGCACGCCTAAGCCTTCAGAAATTTCGTCTAGGGAAGCTTGACCGTCGTGATCTTTCAAGAATCCTATGATGTCGCTTTCCTCTACCATTCATTTTCCCCAATGGTTAATGTTTATCTGTTCACTATAAATATTCCCAATTTTAAGGTGAAAATTCATACATCAGAAGCTGGATAATAGATAGCATGAGATGATGCGTATGAAGGTGTTTCTCGCCGCCCCCTTATTCAGCGAGGCAGAGCGCGATTTCAATTCTAAGGTAGCCAAAAGGCTGAGAGATGAAGGATTCCAAGTTTGGCTTGCTCAGGAATCCCCCTTCATCCATGAAGGAACTTCCAAGGAGAAACAGAAAATCTATGAAGAGGATATCTCAGCCCTGAAGACATGCGACGTCGTAGTGGCAGTCTTAGATGGTGTGGAGGTTGATTCGGGTGTGGCCTTCGAAATGGGTTATGCCGTAGCCCTAGGGAAGCCAGTGATAGGACTAAAAACGGACCATAGAACTTTCTCAAAAGTGGAAGATATCAATCTCATGTTAGAAGTGCCCCTAACCAAACTCTGCAGTAGCATAGATGACGTTATAACTGAGCTTAAAAGCATTTAATTGTTCCAAGTAACGTTAAGCATAAAGGTGTTTCGAATGGACGTTTTCGAAGCCATTAGGACTAGGAGAAGCATAAGAAAGTTTCGTCCAAAACCTATTCCAGACGAAAAGTTAGAGATGATTCTGGAGGCTGGGCGTCTAGCGCCTTCGGCTGGCAACTGTCAACCTTGGCGCTTCGTTGTGGTTAAAGACCCGGAAAGGAAGAGGGCTCTAGCCAAGGCGGCGGACAACCAGATGTTCATTTCAGACGCCAGCGTAGTTGTAGTTGCTCTTGGCGATCCCGAAGCTTCGCCGAGATGGTTTAGGCAAGACCCTATGATTGCGGTTGAGCACATGGTTTTGGCTGCAACGGCTTTGGGTTATGGCACATGCTGGATCGGATCCTTCAATGAGGGAGAAGTTAAACGTATTCTGAGGATTCCTGGGAGGTTGAAGGTTAAACGTGTTCTGAGGATTTCTGGGAGGTTGAAGGTTATAGCGCTTTTGCCCATAGGCTTTCCAGACGAGGCTCCAGCTCCTAAGGAGAGAAAACCTTTGAAAGAAATAGTTTTCCTAGAAAAATACAGGGACTAAGTTTTAAAAATGTGTTCTTGTTGGTTCTCCTCCGCGTCTGGTTAGAAACCCGAATAACTCGAAGGGTCCTAGGGGGAAACCGAAACCAAGCTTTAGGGCATTGTCCACGTCGGTTTCTGTTGCGGTTCCTTCCTCAACTATTCGCATGGCTTCTCTCGCCAAGGCGAAATAGCATCTGTTGGCAATGTAGCCATACGCCCTTGGATCGTCCTTGAAGACTATGGGTACTTTCCCGCACTTTTCTAAAACGCCTTTAACAACCTCGACGGTTTCATCAGAGGTTTCTGGAGCCCTAATCACTTCCACTCCTCTCATTACTGAGGGAGGGTTAAACCAGTGGGTGCCAACAACCTTGTCAGGTCTTTCGGTTGCCCCAGCGAGGGCTGTTATGCTAAATCCGGAGCTGTTGGTTGCCAGAATGGTGCGTTTGGGACACTTCTTGTCCAGTTCGGCGAAGACCTTCATTTTAAGATTTAGGTCTTCGGGAACGCATTCGGTGACGATGTCAACATCCCTGCAGAATTTGTCTATGTCTGTTGTCAGTTTAATTCTTTTAATGGCGCCTTCCATTTGTTCTTGGGTTATTTTACCTTTGCTAACTCCTGTTTTTAGTCCATATCTGCCCTCTGTAATCTCGTTCATGGCGCTCTTCAGAACAGCGTCGCTTACGTCTCTGGCAATGACGTTGAAGCCGAAGGTTGCAAAAACCTGGGCTACGCCACTTCCCATCACACCAGCGCCTAGAACACCAATCTTCCTAACCTCTTCAACTTTCATGATTTTCACCACTAACCTATTTGTGGTTATGAATCCCCAAAAAGCCTTTTGTCTCCATAAAACCATTGAAGGCGGGTACATCGTGGTTCATACTTCTACTCTTTGTTTTATTCTCAACAAACTCAAGGTTAGATTCTTTTATAGTGCAAAGTTAATTAAATCTTAGGGATGAAAGGCATGAAGATTGTTTGCGCCGTTTTTCATTCGCGAGGTAGCAATCTTTGCAAGCCAGAGTTATAATGTTGGTGGACTTGGACTACTTCTTCGCCCATTGTGAGGAGAAGAGGAACCCTTCCCTAAAAGACAAGCCGGTGGTTGTATGTGTATATTCTGGGCGCAGCGAAGACAGCGGAGCCGTAAGCACAGCAAACTACATAGCCAGAAAATACGGCGTGAAATCTGGGATTCCTATTTCGTTGGCGAAAAAGAAACTGAAAAACAAGGACGCCATCTTTCTACCAGTGGACCACAAGTTTTACGAGGAAGTTTCAGAGAAAATAATGAGAATTCTGAGGAGCTATACTGACCGTTTCGAGCAGGTTGGAATAGACGAAGCATATTTGGACGTGAGCCAAAAGGTTAAGGGAAACTTTGAAGAGACAAAGGAACTTGCCCAAAAAATAAAGAAGGAGATTAAAGCCCAGCAAAAGCTCACCTGCTCCATTGGCATCGGGCCAAACAAGCTTGTTGCCAAAATTGCCGCAGACGTCCAAAAGCCTGACGGTTTAACGGTTGTCAAGCCTGAACAGGTTGAAAGCTTTTTATCTTCGCTGCCAGTTAGCCGCCTCATCGGCGTTGGAAGAAAAACCAAAAAGAAAATGCAAACTTTAGGAATTAGAACGATCGGTGATCTGGCAAAGTATGATGTGCAAAGATTGATTGAGGTTTTTGGGAAGAAGTTGGGGACTTATTTCCACAAAGCCTCAATTGGAATAGATGATGAGCCTGTTCAAGAAAGGGGCGAAGTTGAATCCATAAGTAGGATTTCCACCTTGAAGGAAGACACACGTGATTTGAAGGTTATCCTCGAGAAAACTAACCAATTATGCGACGAAGTTCATGCAAAGCTTCTGCAACGAGGACTCAGTTTTAAGTCTGTTGGAATAGTTGCGGTTATGACGGATATGAGCATTCACAGTCGATCCAAAACCTTTGAAAGTCCTACAGTTGAGTTGGAAGTTTTCAAGAAAACCGTGAAGGAACTTTTTGAAAAACTCCTCAGCGGGTCTGAACTTGAAGCAAGAAGGGTAGGTGTCAAAGTCTCGAACTTTTTTAAAGAGCAGGAGAGGCAGAAACAGATAACGAACTTTATAGGGCTCACCAAAAATTGAAGCCATATTCTAGGCTGGTTTCTTTTTCGATTTCCTTTCAAACAACCAAGTTCGGAAGTGAAACCTAATTACGTCTCTTGTACAGGGATTAGACGTCATATAGTTCCTAACCGATAGTCCTCTTTCTTGAAGAAATTCCTTAAAAAGCGCTTCTTCATCGAGTTTGCCACCAGAAAAATTACCTTTAACTATGTATTGTACCTTGAAACTTTGTGGGCTGGACTGTTCAATTTCTCTTATTTCTACTTCAACAGCGCTGCTGAGACTTTTTAATTCGTAGATAAAGTCTTCGAAATAGTCTTGCACGCCGCAACTTTGACAGAAAGACCCCTTAAACTCTATGGTGAAGCCATTCTTCTCCAGTTTAAGAAGCTTCGCCGTTGCTTCTGGACTTCGGTATCTATTGTAAACCTCTATAGTTCTCAGAATGAGTTTACTTAAATCAGTGCTCGCAATGCTTTTCATTCGGGTTCCCTATCATTCCAAACTTTCCCGACTATTTCAAGGTTTTCCAAACTGCATTAAATCCACGTACCAACTGCGCTTGGCTTTACAAAAGGAGACTTCATTTGCTTGAATCTTTAGAAAAATGGTAACCAGCTTCCTCCAGCATCCTCATTGTTTGTCCATGTAATATTCCTGCTCTACACGTTATTGCGAGGCTTCTTAATAGTTTCGAACCTACAGAGTAAAGGTTATTTAGGCTGAAGCTCATGAATACCCTTTTCCTACTCAAGATACGAGAGAACAAAAATGAAAGAGAGCGTTACGATGGAAAAGTTCCGAGAACTTTTTGAAACGAGAGATACTGTCGCAGCTGAATGGAAGAAGACTGGAAGAAAGATTGTGGGTTGCGTATCGACCTACACTCCTGAAGAAGTCATATACGCGGCTGAGGCTTTACCTGTGGGCGTACTGGAGAAGACTGAAAGCTTTTCTAGAGCCGATGCATATTTGCCCAGCTTCGCCTGCTCCTTCATGCGGGGATTCCTTGAGACGCTTCTTGAAGGGAAATACAGATACCTTGACCTCATAACTTTGCCCTCCCTCTGCGACTCCATGCGGGGATTCTACGGCATATGGAAGAAAATTTCAGACAACCCCTACACCTATCTTCTGCATTATCCAACAAACCGTTCTGAAGAAGCCCTCGAATACTTTGCCGAAGAGGTTGAAAGATTCAAGAATTTCATGGAAAACTTTGCCAGCAAAAACATTTCTGAAAAAGATTTGAGAAAGGCTGTAGATGTTTACAACGAGAACAGAAGGCTTCTGAAAAAAATGTATTGGTTGAGGAGAAGGGAGTCTCCTCCAATCTCTGGTGTAGAGGCGCTGGAAGTGGTGCTTTCAAGCATGACTACACCCAAAGATTTGCATAATCAACTCCTTGAGAAACTTTTAAGCGAAATCACCGAACGGAAAGAGTATCCGGAAGGCAGTGTTAGGCTGCTCGTTTCAGGCCATATCATAGACGACCTGGAAGTTCTAAAAGTGATAGAGGATTCTGGTGGAATTGTTGTTTCAGACGATCTTGACAGCGGGTCCAGATACTTCTGGTCTCTCGTAGACACTGAGGCAAAGCCCATAGAGGGCATAAGCAGACGATACGTTAAGATTCCGTCACCGTACGGTTCTCCCGTAACAGATAGAATAAAATATCTTAAGGCTATGGTTAAGGCGTTCCAGGTTGAGGGCGTAGTATTCCTCACGAGGAAGTTCTGTGAACCCTACCTCTTTGATTACGTGACGTTGGGGCGGGCTGTTAAAGAGGAGGATATACCTTCATTATATCTCGAATATGAATATCCCTTGGCTAGGGGAGCCCTCAAAACTCGAGTTGAAGCCTTCGTAGAAATGTTGAGGTGAATGGCATGTCTCAACGAGCCAAGAGAAGCCTCTCAGCGGCTAGGGAAGTAACGAGTCTGGTTGCGGCTCACTACATGAGCGCGATTCAAGCCCACAGCGAGGGTAGGTGGGTGGCATGGTGCACGGCTGTGGCGCCGCCCTCAGAAATATTGTATGCCATGGGAATTCAACCACTCTTCCCAGAAAACTATGCTTGCGTTGTTACAGTTATGAAGGCGGCGCGGAACATGTTTGATGCCTCGGAGGCTTATGGCCTCTCCAGAGACTTGTGTTCCTACTCCAGATGTGTTATGGGTTCTGTCCTCGGAGGTGAAGCGCCGTTCGGTGGGATGGAGAAGCCAGACGTTCTGCTGTCAACGAAAAATGTTTGCATAGTCTACATGAAATGGTGGGAATTGATGGCCCACACCCTTAACTGCCCCTTATACGTCATAGACTGCCCCGCCATCACCGAAAAAATAGAAGATCATCACGTGAAATACGTTGATAACCAATTAAGAAATCTGGCGTCGGAGCTCGAAAAGGTTACTGGAACGAACCTAGACGAGGAGAAATTGAAAGAAGCAGTGAAACTCTCTGATAGGGCTGCAGAACTTTGGCGTAAAGTGATTGAATATAGAAAGGCGAAGCCTTGTCCCATGGGAGTCACAGACTCCTCCGCTGCAATGTTTCCTATAGTGGCTTCAGCGGGAACGCAGGAGGCCGTGGAATATTATGAAAGACTACTAGACGAAGTCTCGGTGAGGGTTAAGGAGGGTGTAGGAGCCCTTGAAGAGGAGAAGTTTAGGCTTTTGCTGAGCGGAATACCCTACTGGCATCACTTGCGCATGTTTAACTATCTGGAAGACAAGTATGGAGCGGTCTTTGTTCACGAACTTTACACGGCAACCTGGGGCCTAGCAAGCCTGAACCCTGCGAAACCCTTCGAAAGTTTGGCTTACAAAATGCTTCTCAATCCAACTAACATGCCCATAAGTTGGGGAGAAAAATGGATTAGTGGACTCGTGAAAGATTTTGACGTGGATGGAATCGTGTTGCTTTCAAGCAGGTCA